>OGIT01000060.1_pt1 | contig 82401 bp, 60 predicted proteins | sample 1571881 | NCBI WGS metagenome assembly OGIT01 (sample SAMEA2582101, study PRJEB24529) | metagenome | biome: Human gut stool | place: China | collected 2011 | reverse complement strand
GGTGATATTTATAAGGAATTAAAGACAAAAAACTAATGAAGAATTATATTAAAGTAAAAATGGAGGTAAAATATGAGAAGAAGAGCAGAACTTAAAGAAGATGCAAAACAACAATTAAGGGGAAAGAGAGGAACAGGAGCCTTAATTACTCTTATATTATTTATTATTGCATTAATTCCTAGTATTGTTGGATATTTTGTAGAGTCGGAAGTTATTGTAGCCATAATGGACATAGTTGTTCAAATTTATGTTACATTATTGGGTATTGGATGTCTTTTATATTATTTTGCGGTAAGAAGAAATGAAGATGTATCAGTTGGTATGTTATTTTCAGGATGTAAATATTATTTAAAAGGATTTTGCATTGTTTTCTTATCAGGAGTTATGATGTTTTTTGGGTTTATTTTATTTATTATACCAGGTATTATTTTATCATTAATGTATTCACAGGCATTATATATTTATATTGACGAACCTGAAAAAGGAATTATTGAATGTTTAAGAACTTCAAGACTTGCAATGAAGGGATATAAAGGTGATTTATTTGTATTAAACCTTAGTTTTATTGGATGGGGAATACTATGTGCACTAACATTAGGACTTCTTGCATTATATGTAACACCTTATTGTGGAACTACACTAGTAAACTTCTATACAGACTTAATGGAAGATTACAGAGAAAAAGAAAGAACACTTTAGAATTTATGGCAGCATGTTTATTGCTGCCATTTTTTAGTGTATAATAAATTTATAAATTTCAACTATGAGAAAAAAGTAATTATTAACTAAAATTGATAAATTATCGACTTTTGATTTTTAAAATTTGTTAAGAGGAATTTATATTTGTAGGTAGATTGGATGTGAAAGAGTGAAGGATTTTTTAGACCTTGTAAATAGACGTCAGAGTTGCAGGAAATATTTAGATAAACCTGTTGAAAAGGAAAAGATTATAAAATGTATAGAAGCAGCAAGAGTTGCACCTTCAGCTTGTAATAGTCAGCCGTGGCATTTTATTGTTGTAAATAATAAGGAGCTTTCATCCAAAGTGGCATATTGTTTACAGGATTCTATAATGAATAAATTTACAAGTGAATGTAAGACATTTATTATAGCTGTTGAGGAAAGTGGAAATATAACAAGTAGAGCAGGAGAACTCATAAAAAAGCAGGATTTTAGAGCAACTGATGTGGCAATTGCATGTGAACATATATGTCTTATGGCAGAAGAATTAGAACTTGGTACCTGTATTTTAGGGTGGTTTAATGAGAAATCATTAAAAAAGTTATTAAATATTCAAAGTGGTAAAAGAGTTAGGCTAGTAATTGCTATGGGATATCCAGATAGTAAAGATGTGCGCAAAAAAGTAAGAAAGAATTTAGATGATATTTATACAATATATGAATAATTTTAACTAAAAGCTATGAAGAAATTCATGGCTTTTTATTAAGGAAATTAAGGTCAGTTAAGCATACAAAATAAGTATTACTAGATAATAAAATTAATACATAAAAAATATATTAAAATATGTATATACTTTTGTAAAAAGAGTGTGTTGTGTATATTGTAAAAACCCTATCAAATTTTTAAAATAAATGTTGTTATAGTTTATTATTTTTAGTTTAATTTTTATTTAGTATTCAATTTTCTATAGATAGAAAATTGATGAATATATTAAATTTAATAATTCTCTAGATGGATGTGTTTTATATCTTTCATAGATGAATAAGGGGATACAGATAGCAATTCAAAAAAAATATCCATATAATTAAAAGTTTCATCAACAAATAGTAAAGAAAATAGATTGCAGTAATGATTAAGGTATTTTGTAGCTACACCTCTGAAATCTCCAATCCAGTTATTTAGCTTTACAGATATATTATGTGATTTACCAGTGCACTTAATGTTATCCATGGCATAATATGATTTTGGATTAAAATTAACTTTTTTTCGTATTTTATAGGGAAGTTTTTTATTATGATTAACTACATGAAAATGAAGTGGTTTTGTAAAGGTTGGATCTATATGAATGTATGAATCGGGGTTACATAAACCATATATATTATCTTCAAAATTTTTTTTCCATAATCTATCTAAACCAACATTTTCAACAATTAAACAATCATTAACATCATATGAAATTACAGTATATACATCTCTGCGAGCAATATTGTAAGTCTTATAAAAATCACATTTAAATTCAAAATGTTTATTTCTACTTCCTTTATAATTTCGCCTGCTATAGTAAATTTCCATAAAAATAAGATCCTTAAATTCTGTTGGTTTGTATATTTTTTCTATGCCATGAAGAGCCTTATGTCTCCAATTAAAAGCAGTAACTATAGAAATTTTAAGAGTTTTAGCACAATATTCAAGTGTTTTCTTTTCTCCTAATAGTTCAATAAATTTAAACCATTTTTCAGGAGGATGCTTTAAGTATTTCCATAATGAATTTGTAGTGGCTGAAAATGTTTTTTTGCATGATTTACATCTATATCTTTGAATACCATCATATTTTCCAAACTTGATAAATTCAACATTTTTACAATGAGGACAACATGAATATTCTTTAATATTTTCTTTACTGTATATAATTTTCTTTAAAGATTTACTCTGGTACAAGCTTATTTTATCAAATGTATTATCTTTTAGTATCAAAAAATCACCGCCTAAAATTTAATCTATAGGTTGATCTGAGATTATAGAATTATACTTAAATTATTGAATATATTCAATAATTGTTTTGAAATAGATTAATAGAGCATATATATTATTAACTAGATTATTATTTAGGAATAATGATCTAGTGTATTTTAGTTTATTACATTTTGATTATTGACATATTATCTGTTTAGTAATCATTAACAACATTTAATTTAAAAATTTTATATAAGTTTTATATTACAACACATGCAGACTATATTTTAACCATGGTTTTCCACAGTTTATATAGAATAATTAAATTCAATAATTATAATACTTAATTATTAAATTATAACGAGAATAATTTGTAATGATTTTAAATAAGAAAATCTTAATAGTATATATTTTCTTATTTAAAATATAAAATTTTCAAAAATTTAAGAAAAATTTTAAATTATAAAATTAATTGCACAAAGTCACTGATAAGCTTAAATATGGAGGCTTGATTTTAAATGAAATCAGAATATATGGTTCTATTAAAAAATATTTTATAAATAATTATTTATATTATTGAAAAGTATGGGATAATATGGTAAAGTGTAGTTGTGAATTGGTAGTACCACCAAGATGCTTTTTTATTATAAATCTAAGTATTATTAAAATGGTATGTATTGGTATGAATTAAAAAATTGAATTCATAGTGGTTTTATCAATGGCTCAACTTTATAAAACAATAATTCGAAAGGGTAAAGGAGAGGTAATCTATGAATATTCTGTTATGTGTAAAACAGGTTCCGGATGATTCGGTTGAAATCCATTTGGCTGATAGTGAAAAAAAACCTAACTTAAATGGAGTTAGCCTAGTAGCAAATGCGTTTGATACTTATGCTTTAGAAATGGCAGTACGCTTTATAGAAGCTAATGAAGGAGCAGTAAGTGTATTAACGGTTGGAGCAGAGGACTGTCTAAATACATTAAAAAATTGTCTTTCTGTTGGAGCAAAAGAAGCATTTTTTGTAAAAGATGATCTATATTCAGATTTAGATGCTATGGGAGCAGCACAGGCTTTAGCAGATGCTATTCATAAAATTGAAAAAGATAAGGGTGAAAAATTTGATTTAATTCTATGTGGAAAAGAATCAACAGATGAAATTACTGGACAAGTTGGAGCAATTCTTTCTGAAAAGTTAGAAGTTGGGTTTGTTAGTAGTGCTGTTGAAATCGATTTAAAAGATGATAATATTGAAGTTCATCAAGAAACAGAAGAAGGGTATAATTTAGTTTCAATGAAGTCTCCAGCTGTGATAACAGTGAGTAAGCCTAATTATGATCCACGTTATCCAACAATTAAGAGTAAAATGAAGAGTCGTAAGGCTGTAATTCCAACTTATAGTGCAGAAGAGATTGGAGAAGTAAAAAAATCTAAAGTACATTGCATTAAATATGTTGAACCTCCTAAGAAAGAAGCTGGTATTAAGATTCAAGAGAAGGATGTTAATGTAGCAATAAGTGCTGCTATGGATCAAATGAAAAAGGATAAGGTAATTTAATAAAAGGGGGGATTGAGTATATGAAAGCATTAGTTTTTATTGAGACATGTGGAGAAAAGGTGCTAGGTGGAAGCCTTGAACTAATCAGTATATTAAAAGAGTTAAATGCAGAAGGAACAGCAGTTGTAGCAGGAAACAGAGAAGCTGCTGATACTGTAGCTTCTTTTGGAATTCCAGTTATTTTTACCGATACAAATTCAGATTGTGATACTTTAACAAAAGTATTATCAGAAATAATAAAAGAACAAAAACCTGATTTAGTATTTTTAGCAAATACAACATTAGCAAAAGATCTTGCACCACGAATTTCAGGACGTATGAATTTAGGATGCGTTAGTGATGTAATAAAAATTGATATAAATGATGGAAAAACTATATATACTAGACCAGCTTATGGCGGTACAATTCTAGAAAATATTGAAGTTGAAGGTACAGCTATAGTTACAGTTAGAAATGGTAGTTACCCAAAACCAGAGCCTGGTTTGAAGAAAGATGTAACAGTGAAATCTATAGAAGTTCCAGCAGATACTGTTAAAGCAAAGATTATTGATGTGGTAAAGGAAATTTCTGAATCTGTTAATTTAGAAGAGGCTAAGGTAATTGTTTCTGGTGGACGTGGTATGGGAACTGCAGAGAATTTTAAGTTAGTTGAAGAATTGGCAGAGGTACTTGGCGGTGTTGTGGGTGCATCTAGACCACCTATTGAAAATGGATGGATTTCTCGTGCACATCAAGTTGGTCAATCAGGAAAGATTGTAGCACCAAAACTTTATATTGCATGCGGTATTTCTGGAGCAACACAACATACATCTGGGATGTTAGGATCAGATTATATTGTTGCAATTAATAAAGATGAGGATGCTCCAATTTTTGAAATTGCCAATGTTGGTATCGTTGGAAATGTAAATGAGATTCTTCCTTCTATGATTGAAGAAATGAAGAAAGTAAAAGCCAAATAACTTGATTTTAGATTTAACTGTATTTAACAGGCTATTGCTATTAAATTGGCTATAGCTTGTTTGAAAAAAATTTTAGTCTTTATCCATAAAGTTTTATCCAATAGTATTACAAGAATAATATTATGTATCACGATTATATTAAGTAATGGTATAAAAGAAATAAATTTAATATTTATTGAAAAGTAGTATTAAATTAACATATTTTGAATCGTAGAATCATAATATTAATGGTAGTACCAATTAATATATAGTATCAGATAATAACTTAATAAGGAGGAAGTGGAATGCTGTTTCTTAAATTTTTAATGGCAATATTACCAATTCTTTGGCTTATCGTTGCATTGAGTAAATTAAAAATGCCCGGTTATAAAGCCTGCACTATTGCACTTATTCTTACAATGGGTTTAGCTACATTTTTGTGGAAACTTAATGTAGCCTGCACTGTTACAGGAGTATTGGAAGGAATACTCAATGCACTATGGCCAATTTGTCTAGTTATTATTGCAGCTTTATTTACGTATAATTTGATTTTGCGTACAGGTGCAATGGATTCTATAAAAAAGATGCTTGCTGGAGTTTCTATTGATAAAAGAGTTTTAATACTAATTATCGGATGGGGCTTCGGAAATTTTATGGAAGGTATGGCTGGGTTTGGAACAGCTGTTGCTATTCCAGCATCTATACTTGCAGGAGTAGGACTAAATCCATTTGCAGCAGTTATTTCTTGTCTTGTTGCTAACACTACACCAACTGCATTTGGTTCAGTAGGCATACCTTTGGTAACGCTTTCAGCTGTAACTGGAGTTCAAGCTAACGTATTAGCTACAAATACAGCAATAATTCAATCGGTTCTATGTTTTATAAGTCCATTTATTATGGTATGCATTGTAGGCGGTGGAATAAAGGCATTAAAGGGAGTATTTCCAGTTACATTGGTTGCTGCACTATCATTTACAATACCTTCATTTTTTACGGCAACAGTACTTGGTGTAGAATTACCTGATATAGTAGGATCGATTTGTTGTATGATATGTACAATTGCTGCTGCAAAAGTATTTAATAAAAAACCTCAGAAAGAATACTGTATTGAAATCAATAATCATAATGAAGAAAAATCTTTATCATTTAGAGAATCAGTACAAGCATGGTGTCCATTTATTTTAATATTCTTCATGTTAATAATGACATCAACATTGTGTGCACCAATTCATAATTTGATTTCAGGTTTCAAAACTAGTGTGTGTGTATATGCCGGTCAGGGAGGAAACACATTGACTTTCAGCTGGATTAATACGCCAGGTATAATTATTTTTATTGCTGCCATTATTGGAGGCTTTATTCAAAAGGCAAAAGTATCATTGATGTTTGAGGTATTGATTGATACATTAAAAGCAAATTGGAGAACAATTGTTACAATTTGTGCAGTTATGGCAACAGCAAAGACTATGAGTTATAGTGGGATGATTGCAGATATTGCAAGCTTTTTAGTTGTAATTACAGGTGGAGCATATCCATTAATATCACCACTAATTGGAGCAATTGGATCATTTGTTACAGGTTCTGGAACATCAACAAGTGTACTTTTTGGAGGCTTGCAAGTAGAGACAGCACAAAATCTTGGACTTTCTGGAGCATGGATGGCAGCTGCAAATACTCTTGGAGCAGGTATTGGAAAAATGATCTGTCCTCAAAGCATTGCAATTGGTGCAAGTGCAATTGATAAGTCTGGTTCTGAAAGTAAAATTTTAAGAAGCGTATTTAAATATTTTGTATGCTACGTAGTTATTGCTGGAATTGTATGCTTCCTTGGAACATTTATATTATAAAAATACTAAAAATTAGAATTAAAAATTTCAGTTATTAAGTAGATATAAATTGTAACAAAGCTTATAAATTAAAATTATTGATATAGATTCAATTTGGCAGATATTTTATTAGATTACCAATTGAAATATAGATTAATAGGAGGAATGAGTATTATGGCTCAGTACAACATATTAACAGAAGATTTAATATTAAAATTAAAGGAGGCAGCTCCAGGGCATATTTTAAGTGGAGATGATATAAATGAAGATTATTCTCATGATGAAATGCCTATTTACGGTAAATGTGCTCCACAGGTAGTCTTTATGGCACATTCTACAGAAGAGGTAAGCAAAGTAGTTAAGATATGTAATGAAAATAAAATACCAGTGACTCCAAGGGGTGCAGGAACAGGACTTGTAGGTGGTGCAGTTCCAGTTTTAGGTGGAGTTTTAATAGATATAACAAAGATGAATAAAATATTATCTTATGATTTAGAAAATTTTGTTGTAAATGTGGAAGCTGGTGTCTTATTAAATGATCTTGCTGAGGATTGTGCAAAACAGGGATTATTATATGCTCCAGATCCAGGTGAGAAATTAGCATGTTTAGGTGGAAACGTTTCAACAAATGCTGGAGGAATGAGAGCTGTTAAATATGGTGCAACACGAGATTATGTACGTTCAATGACAGTTGTACTTCCAACAGGAGAAATTACTAAATTTGGAGCAACAGTATCTAAGACAAGTTCAGGATATAGTCTTTTAAATTTGATGATTGGATCAGAAGGTACACTTGGTATAATTACAGAACTTACATTGAAGGTTATGCCAGCACCAAAGATGGTTGCAAGTCTTATAATTCCTTTTGAAAACTTAGATGACTGTATTTCTACTGTTCCTAAATTTAAAATGGCACATATGAATCCACAAGCATTAGAATTTATGGAAAGAGAAATTGTTCTTTCTAGTGAAAGATATATTGGAAAGAGTGTTTTCCCACAGGTTGTAGATGGAACAACAGCAAATGCTTATTTACTTGTTACTTTAGATGCATCAAGTGAAGATGAATTAAATACACTTATTGAAGAAACAAGTGAAATGGTATTAGAGGAAGGTGCAATTGATGTTCTTGTAGCAGATACACCAGCAAAGATGAAGGATGCATGGGCTGCACGTTCAAGCTTCTTGGAGGCAATTATGGCAGAAACAAAATTATTGGATGAATGTGATGTGGTAGTTCCAGTAAATAAGATTTCTTCTTATCTTGCATTAGTAAATAAAACAGCTGAAGACTGTGGAATTACAATTAAGAGTTTTGGCCATGCCGGAGATGGAAATCTTCATATATATCAATGCAGTAATGATCTAGAAGAAGAAGAATTTAAGACAAGAGTAGATAAATTCTTTAAGATTATTTATAAAGAAGCAACACAATGTGGAGGTCTTGTTTCTGGAGAACATGGCATAGGCAGCGGAAAGATGAATTATTTAGCAGAGAGTGTTGGAGACATAAATATGAATTTGATGAAGGGTATTAAAAAAGTCTTTGATCCAAATTTAATTATGAATCCGGGTAAAGTATGCTGTTCATTGGATGATAATAAATAAAAATTTATATATAACTAAAGGTTTAGATTAATAAAATGAAATTAACTTAAAATATTCTGCAGTTTAAAATAAATTAACGATTTTTACAAATTGATTAAAAACATATTTGAATTTTAAATCTTATAGATAGTTCAATGTTTGATATACATTAGATATAAAAAATTTTGAAAGAATTTAATTGCAATTTTAATTTTTAATTATAGATAGTTTGTTGCAAAAAAAGAAAGGTAGGAGTTTAATATGAATTTTAAACAAGATGAAAATCATACACAATTACAGGAGATGTATCGTGAGTTTGCAGAAAATGAAGTAAAGCCAATAGCTAAAGAAATTGATGAGACAATGAGATTCCCAGAAGAAAATGTAGCTAAAATGGCTGAAATGGGATTGCTTGGAATTCCTTTTCCTGAAGAATATGGTGGAGCAGGTATGGATACATTAAGTTATATTCAATGCGTAGAAGAACTTTCTAAATGTTGTGGAACAACAGGAGTTATCGTTTCTGCACACACAAGTCTTTGTGCAACACCAATTTACACATATGGTACAGAAGAGCAGAAAAATAAATATTTAAAACCACTTGCATCAGGAGAAAAATTAGGTGCATTTGCACTTACAGAACCAGTTGCTGGAACTGATGCTTCAATGCAAAAGACAACAGCAGTACTTGAAGGAGATCATTATGTATTAAACGGTAGTAAGATATTTATTACTAATGCTGGATATGCAGATACTTATATTGTTTTTGCTATGACCGATAAGAGTAAGGGAACAAAGGGAATTTCAGCTTTCATAATTGAAAAAGATTTCCCAGGTTTTTCAGTTGGAAGTCATGAATTAAAGATGGGAATTCGTGCATCATCTACATGTGAATTATTCTTTGATAATTGCATAGTTCCAAAGGAAAATCTATTAGGAGAAGAAGGTAGAGGATTCAATATTGCAATGGCAACTCTTGATGGAGGACGTATAGGTATTGCAGCACAGGCTCTTGGAATTGCAGAAGGAGCAATAGATGAAACTGTAAAATATGTTAAAGAACGTGTTCAGTTTGGTCGTCCTATATCAAAATTCCAGAATACTCAGTTTGAACTTGCAAAGATGCGTGCAAATACAGAAGCAGCAAAACTTTTAGTATACCAAGCAGCATGTGCAAAAGATGATCATGAAAGATTCACACATTTAGCTGCAATGGCAAAACTTGTTTCTGCAAATAATGCTAGTGATGTAACAAGACGTTGTTTACAATTATTCGGTGGTTATGGATATACAAGTGATTATCCAATTGAAAGAATGATGCGTGATGCTAAAATAACAGAAATCTATGAAGGAACATCAGAAGTGCAGATGATGGTTATTTCAGGATGGATGGGCGTTAAATAATTTTATAAACAGATGTTCAGGAACAATGTTTTCTGAACATCTATTTTTATGTGAAGATAATTAATAGTAAATGACTATAATGTATTGTTGAGAAGTAGGGGGAATATTACATGAAACTCAGATGTTTAATTTATTATAGTAGTGGTATTATGTATAAATTTACATGAAAAACCTTTTTATAATGAAATGTTGTTATGTTTAAAAAATAAATAAATTGGCAATGATCTAAATAACAAATTGAGTATGAACTTTAATTAAGTATAGAACTTTATGATTTGCAAATTTTAAAGTGATATATTTATAATATATTTCTATATTATGTTAAGGTTTATGGGTGTTAAGGAGAATGATATTTTGATAAAGGCTGATTATGATTTGAAAAAATTTGAAAAGTATAAAAAATTAACCCTTAAAGAAAAAATTTATGATAAACATAATATAAAGGAATATGAGAGCTGCCCATATTGTGGCTGTAAACACTTCATTAAATATGGAAAGTACCAAGATATACAAAGATATAAGTGTAAAAATGAAGAATGTAGAAAAACCTTTTCAAATACTACGTTTTCTGTATGGAAATACTTGAAATATAAACCAGAAAAATGGATTGAATTTATTGAGTTAATGTGTGAGGGGATGACTCTTGAATCCAGTGCTAGAATTTTAAAAATTACAACAACAACAGCATTTTACTGGAGACATAAGATTTTACATGCAGTTGAAAATTATTATAAGCCAGAATCATTTAGAAGGTCTGTATCAGTCATGGATTATTATGTAACAAAATGTTTTAAGGGAAGTAGAAATAAACATTATACATATGAAGATAAGATTGAAAATAGAACTGCGAAAATGTATGGATATATGCCTCGTGATGTTGAAATATTAATATCTGCAGAGGATGATGCAATACCACTTATTAATGTAAAAGATAACAATGAAACATTGAAAGATACTTTTAAATATAATGTATTAGATAATACGGAAAGTGGATGTTATGTACATTTGGAACATATTAATAAAAGGAAAATTGAAGAATGTACAATAGAGCATAATAAAAATTTACATAAAGATATAAAGAAAAAGTATGGATTTAAAGTATATATAAATTGGGTTGGTATACGTCATATGAAAGATGATTTTAAGGTATGTAAAAGTATGAAAAATTTTATAGGTGGTTTAAATTCTTGGCTTTGGAAATTTAAAGGAATTGCTACAAAATATATTGGACATTATTATAGTTTTTATTCTTTAATAAATTCTGAAGAAAACTTTGATTATATGAAAATCTTTTTCGATATATTAAAAAATGGTTCATATGCTTCAGCTGATGAAATTATAAATATACATTTAGAAAATTATTAATTAGTTAGCTATAATTTATAAAGTCTTTCTAACTAATTAACAAAGTATTGTTTTCAATTTTATCAATATGTAACAACATTTAAATATAAAAAAGTATTTAGTATAAATTTATATATAAACAGTATGTATAAGCCAATTATATTATAAATTTAAATATTATTAACTATATAAATTTTCTAGAGTATTTATTAAGAATAGCAATAAAGTAATAAATTTTTAAGTTTATTATGGTATGAATTGATTATTTAAGTTTTAAAAATGTTGACCAATATGAATATAAAGCTTAAAATATTACGTATTGGAAAATAAGGGTAGATTAAAAGCAAAATATATTTAGAATAAAACATAGAGGAAATAACTATGAATAAATCAATTTCAAAAAATGCGATATTTAAGACAATACTTAATTTATTTAATATAGCGCTTCCAATTATTATAACACCAATTGTTCTTGGAGCTATTAAAGAAACATATAATGGATATATTTCAGTTGGTGAAACATGTAATACAATTTTTATGACATTTGCATGTTTTGGTGTATCACAATATGGGTTAAGAGAAATAAGCAGGGTACGTAATGATAAAGAAAAGTTGAATAAGACAATAACTAGCCTTTTTGTTATAACCACCACAACAACATTACTTACAACAATTTCATATACTGCCTATATAATATTTAAATACAATGGAAAGGCTCCCTTTTATACATGCTTGATTATGGGCGGAAATGTATTGTTTAATATTTTTTATGTTGAATGGATAAATGAAGCTTTAGAAAATTATGACTTTATAGCTATAAAGACAATGGTTACAAGAATAATATATTCTGTATTAGTAATATTTTGTGTAAAAGATGAAAGCAATTACCTGCTTTATCTTTATATTCTTGTAGGATTTAATTTTATTAATAATATTTTAAGTTTTATTTATATAAGGAAGAGAACAAAATTTGATTTTAGAGATCTTGAGATAAAGAGGCATTTAAAACCCATGTTTCAGACTCTTATTTTATCAAATACATATCTTCTATATACCCAGCTAGATAGGGTTATGATAGATAATTATATAGGTTCTACTGAAACAGGTTTTTATGCGATATCCTTTAAAATAATGAACATAATTGATATTTTAATATTTACAATAATACAGGTATCAATGGCGAGACTTGTAAATTACCTTGCTAATAAATCAAAAGAAGTATATATGCAACTTTTAAAGAAAGTTATAAGCATATATTTTATTTTGTTATTTCCTGCATCCATAGGATTGTTATGTGTATCTAAACAGGCAGTTATAATATTTGGACGTGGATACACATATATTGCAGCAGTTCCAATACTTATGGTATTTTCAATATATCTTATGGCAGTAGGAATAGACAGAATTATAGAACAGCAGATAATATATGTATTTGGATATGAAAAAGCAGATACGAAGCTTGCCTTATACGGGGGAATACTAAATCTTATATTAAATTACGCACTAGTGTTAGGGGGGATTTTTACTCCAACAACAGCAGTTTTTACAACTCTTATTGCAAATATATTTTTGATAAGTTTAGAATATGGTTATCTTGTTAAAAAAGTTATAAAAATTGATATAAAATTATTTTCACTGAATAATATGAAGTATTTGTTTTATTCATTAATATTTATACCTGTATGTATGTTTATAAATTCAAATGTTGAAAATATATTATTTTCATGTGCTGCAGATGTGATTTGTTGCGCAATTATATATGTAGGAATTTTATTTATTACACGTGATAAAACATTTAATGAATTGTATAATCTTATATTAAAAAAACTTTAAATAAGTTTAAATTTAATCCTTATCTTTTAACTTAATCTTCAAAGATAAGGATTAAATTATTTGTTATTGATACAGTTTCAGTATCAATAACAAATGGAAATTCGTCATTTTTAAAAGAAAACCAATTAGAGCATGATTTTATATTACTGCTTGTATGTCATGATTGATATAATTTAGGTATTAAAACTAAATTATATTATTAGCTTCCTTTAAAATTTTCTCTAATTTATCTAAAGATGTAATTTGATTATTGCATTTTTGGCTGTCTAGACATACAGAAAATCCTATTGATTTATAATTTCCATACTTAGTATTTGTTTTGCATACTGTTGAAACAAATGCTATTTCAGCATCAGAACCAGCATTATTACAAAATGAACAAATATGAGAAGTATTTGAGTTTTGGTTTACAATTCTGCAGCTCATACCTATATTTTTACCAGCCATATTATGAATAATAAATAGTTTTCGTGTAGCTTCATCAATCCATCCAAGATATGAATTTTTAGATTCTCTTGCTTCTAATGATGGAAATTTAAGCTTTTTTTCTTTTTTGAATAATTTACTTATCTGAGAATCAGAAATCTGTGCCATACCATAAACATACTTATCTAAATTCTTTATATATATGTCAATATGTTGTGGATCAGTTATATGATCTATGCTTAGTATTTCTTTTTCAGCTTCAGATAAATTACTAAATTGATTGAGAATTTTATTCTGAAGATAAATTTTATTTGTTTCTACAATTTTATTATCAATACATCCTCTAAAAGTATTATTTAAATTAAAAAGACATTGTTTTATAAAATTGTACTCATGTTTTTTTATGAACGGTTCCATAAATTAAAACACCTCTTTTCTATTTTCATGTAATCATAATTTTAATAGGACACAAGACAAATGATACCATGCTAGAAAAGGGGTATTCAATCTATTAAACATTTCTGTACCGATTATGAGCATATTTTCTTTTCATAACTTATTATTCTTCGGATACTTTTTTCTGAAAGATAATATTCATTAGATAAAGCATCAACACTCATACCATTATTATATTTTATATAAATTTCTTTATTTCTAATCTTAAGTATATTTTTTATACCACTATTTTCACCCCAGGATTTATGATTATCGTCTTTTCTAGGGATATAAAGATAATTTCCATCTATATATTTTTGGATTAATTCAATTAATTCTTCAGGTAACACATCCTGTGCTTTTACATATTTCATATTCTTACTCCTTCACTAATAAAAAATCATAGTATTGAAGCAAAGAATACTAAAAGCCATGTGTCAGAACCTAAAATATAAGTTTTTAAGTTAATTTAATGTAAGATTAGGCTCCAGACAAAGCATAGATGGCTTTGTTGTAATCTTTGCAAGGAGCTTCCTGATAAATAGTTGAAAGTTTTAACTTCTTTCATACAAATACACCTCCATTTTGTTATAAATTATAGCATATTCAATTTACTAATCAAGGGTTAGAAGTTGAATAAGGATTATTGTTATTATTTTCAGAATAATTTAATGTCATATATGAAGATTGATTTATAACTGGATTTATAATTTTACAAATTATATAAATATTAAGAAATAATGTCATGTGTTATAATTAATATATTATTACATTAAATGAAAGATTTTTTGAAAGGATAAGATTATGGAGAACATAAAGGTATATAACAAATTAGTTAGAGATAAAATTCCAGAAATAATTGATATAGATTATAAAATATGTGATTTTGAAATGATTGATGGCAGAAGAAAGTTTAGATTATTACAGAAAAAGCTCCAAGAAGAAGTAAATGAATTCCTTGCAGACAATAGAAATATAGATGAACTTGCAGATATAATGGAAGTGGTATTTGCTATTGCAGATATCTTGGGGGTAAGTGAAGAAGAACTTCTTAAAGTTAGAACTGAGAAACGAGAAAAACGTGGCGGATTTGAACAAGGGATTTTTCTTAAAACAGTAGAAGAGAGAAAATAGTAATAAAGAGGAGAGGGAAAAGTGGCTAAAATATTAGATAAGGACAGATTTATAGATATAATTAAAAATGGAGCAAAGATTAATATTATTGGAGACAGTATAGCCGCAGGAAAGGGAAGTTCACAAAGTTATAGCAGCGATAAAGTGATTTTTGAAGATGATATAAAGAAATTTTATAGAATAATTGCACCAAACAGCTGGGGGACATTATTTGAAAATTATATAGGTAAAAAATTTCATGGATGCTCAGTTATTAATAATGGAGGTTGTGGAGCTTCTTCTTGTCAGATATATAATAATATAAGAAATCTTATTAATGAAGATGATGATATTGTATTTTTAATGTTTGGAGCTAATGATAGAAAAAATCATAATGGTATGAATGATTTATATGAAAATTTAGTAAGAATTATAAACTTTTTAAGAGAAAAAAATAAGCCTATGATTCTATTTTCACCAATACCATCAACAATAGAAAATGAAGGACGTCCAAATAGGCTTTATCATATGGATGATGTTACAGCAGTATTAAAAAATGTAGCAGAGAAAGAGAATATTTTACTTGTAGATAATTATTCCTTTATTCTTGAGTATTTACATATAAATAATCTTTCTATTGAAGAAATAATGTTTGAAGAGGGATGTGAAAATGATGGTTTGCATCCATCAGATTTTGTTCAAAAGCTTATGTTTGAAAACTTGAAAAGAGTATTGAATATTTAATTTAGTCCATAATTACCGTATATATATATTGGTTGTAATTAATAGAAAATGATATTGTAATATGTCATAAGTATGTATATAGATATCTATATTGGTTGTAATTTTAACAAAGTAATAATATGAGATAAAAGATTATGGATATCAAATAATGTTGGTTGTGTTGTAATTTTAATAAAGTAACAATAGGAGGAAGGGCAATGGAAGATGAAATATTGCAGATAGAAAAGTCGATTAATTGTTTAAATAGTATAGGTGGATTTTTATCTTCTGGAGATGAGTATAAAGCTAACACAATGTCAATTACATGGGGAAGTGTTGGGTACATGTGGAAAAAGAAAATCTTCTCAGTTGTAATAAGTGATATAAGATACACTAAAGAATTTATAGACAAGGGAAATACATTTACAATAAGTATTCCATATGGCAGAAGTTTTGATAAAGCAATAGACTTATGTGGACACAATTCAGGAAGAGATGTGAACAAAGAAGAACTTACTGGAATTAAATTCATTTCTGGAAAAGTAGTCGAAAGTCCTGTTATAGATGGATGCAATATGTACTATGAATGTAAGGTTATATTAAAACAGAAAGTAGATGTAAACAGTGTAAATCCAGAACTTAATCTTGATGAAGAAGAAAATGGATATACAATGTACTTTGGTGAAATTGTGGCTCAATACTTAAGAGAATAAATGATAAAAAATCTACTATAAAACATGGTGCAGCTTAGATAATTTAAAAATAAATATAGTATTACTTACGTAAGAACATAAGCCTAAAAGCCCTGACGAATATTCAGGGCTTTTTGCACTTTAGAGAAAGCTCTTAAGGAAAAAATATACAATATATGTGGTTATTATATCCATATTATATTATAATTATTAATAGATATAGATATAGATATAGATATAGATATAGATATAGATATAGATATAGATATAAATATATTATATGTTAAATATAAGCTATGGGGGAGATATGATGAAAACGAAACAAATTAGTAAAATGCTTGCACCATTATCTGGAATTATGAGCTTTATGTTTGCTATGGGGGTAATGACTGTGCCAGTTTCGGCACAGGAGATAAATATGGCAAATTCAGCTTATGAAGAAAGTGTAAAAACTGACTACACAACTTATATAAACAGCACAGTAGAAAAAAATGGATTTAAGGTTACAATAAATAAGTTGACAGCGGCAAAAAATAGGATGAATGTAACTACTACTATAGAATTTCCAAATGAGATAACAGATGAATCCTTAAACAATTCAATATTTATGTTTACAGTGAAGAAATCTAAACTTGAATCAGACTGGGGGAATAGAAGAATTATTAATGATAAGACAGTAGAAGTGAATTTTGATATAACAGGTTTTGAAGACCTTCCTTTAAATGCTGACTTAAGATTTGATGTTATCATACCAGAATATAATCTTAATGCATGGGTTAATGTTAATGCAGACTTATCTAAAAACATTGATAAGATAATAGAAAAAGATATTGATATATATAATGATAAGGCAAAAATAACATACAATAAGGTTGAAGCTGATGTTTTAGGAACTTCAGTTTATTTTAAAGAAGATGAGCATAGTGATGATTATGATCATGAAAACAGCTATTCAGATTCTGATTCCAAGATTTTAATAAAATGTGATGGGAAATTATATGAATGTAGTGATAGAAATTTTAATTATTATGGAGAAGGACGTTACGGTAGATATACATGCAAAGAATTGACATATGATGATATAAACAATGGAAAAAGTATAACATTAATACCTGTAACTTGCACTTTAACAAACAAAGAAAAAGAAGAAATATATGATACTATGAGATATGATTCTGAATACGTTCCTGAAACTTTTGATAATGTAACTTATAAAAAAGACTTTAAGTTCAATGATGGAAAAGATGGAGAAGTTTCTAAAGTAGAAAGAGAAGATGATAAAGTTAAACTATATATAAATACAGATTCTGAAAATAAGAGCATACTTATGGCATGCTCAATGCGTGGATGGATTGAATCTAATAAAGGTAATTATTATGGTGATGCTGAAAAATCAATGTATAAAGACCCAGATAGCAACGATGGTTATATTATTGAATTTTCAGGGGTAGATAAAGATGCCAATCTACATGTTTACTGTAATGACGATATATTAGGTTACAGTGAAAAATTTGAATTTGGCAAAGACGTTAAAATTAAATAAGAACATGGCAGAGCCATATATAAAGGAGTGGAGTTTAATGATAAACAAGAAAATAAGTAAAATTATAGGCCCTGCAGCAGGTATTATGGTATTTATGATGTCAATAGGAATAATACCTGTACAAGCATATGCAGCAGAAACTAAAAGTATACAAAATGAAGCCTCATTATCAAAGAGTGGAAATGTGAATTATGAAATAGAGCAAAATGGTGTAAAGCTTACAGTAACTAATGTTATTGGAACAAAGAATAGGATAAAGATGAATGCAACTATTACACGAGAAGATGGATTTGATGAAAAGATCCAAGGTCATAGAAGTATTGAATTAAATATGTATAAGGAAAAAGAAGAATTTAATAGTGGTGGTACATCATGGTCATATCCTAATGAAAATACAATTGAAATAAGTGCAGAAGAAGAAAGTGAGAACGGATTTTCTGAAAAAGGAAACATAAGAGCGGATTTAGTAATTGGAGAATATGATTTTAATGGAAGTATTGTAATACCAGTAGATTTTACTGAAAGTTTCAAGCAGTATATGAAACATGATCTTGATGTAAATATTGAGAAAAATTATAATATAACAGGTTTTGAAAGTGATGTAATTGGTACACGAATTATTGTAACAAGACCTGTAGATGATATGATGTATGGAAATAATGACAGTGTAGTTGATCCGTATTTTATAATAAAACTAGGAAATAAAATGTATCGTGCAATGGATATTGGAGGAAGCGGTTACAGTTCAGACGATGAAACATATAAATGTAATTTTGAATCAGAAAAGCTTACTTACAATGATATAAAGGATGCAGATAGTATAAGTATTATACCAGTAAAATGTACTATGACATATGATGAAATTGAAGCGAAGTACAATGATAGTTCATTATATGAAAAATTATCAAAAGAAGCAGTAACAGAGAATAATGTAAAGTACAATAAAGAAGTAGAATTTACAGATGGAACAAAAGGTGAAATAAAAGTTGAAAGAGCAAATAATAAGATACGTGTATACTGTAGTTCAGATTCTGATATAAAAAGTTTTATGTTAGCTGAAGGTATAAGCAGCATATTTACAGATGGATCAGATGATTACAGAAATTCTGTATATGAAGATGATAAAGTTATATGTAAAGATGAAAATGCAGAAAATCAATATATAGCTGAATTTGAAGATTCTCATCCTGAAATGATGTTTGAAACACATATAGATACAATTATGCTAAATAGCGATAAGTTTGATATAGGTGATGAAATAAAAATTAAATAATGTGAAAATTTTAATATAATTTGATATTGTGATTATTTATAGATGAAATTTACAGTTTCATAGGCTTTAAAGGTAAAGCTTAAAAAGAAATATTGACAAGTTTCGACATGATATGTATAATCATTTCAAGAGAGAAAACTAGTCCTTTAAGTTATGTCCTGTGAGACAAACAAGGTCGTATAACACATAGATGAAACACATTGATATTGTGGAGTATCAAAGATTATATAGATATTAAGGGACTGTTATACTAATTATTAATTAGTAGCAGTTCCTTTATTTTTATGTAACAAAAGAAAAAATACTTTCAAATTTTGAATTGTATAAAAGTACTGGTTTTCCTAAATATTAAATTTAGGAGTGAAATTTTTATGGAAAAAACAAAAAACACTAATGATCACGATTATGCATTAACCCATGTACATGAAAAAGAGAAAAAAGGATTTTTCTCAATGTTTGTAGTAATGCTTGGATTCACATTCTTTTCAGCAAGTATGCTTACAGGAGGAAATCTTGGAACAGGGCTTCCACTTAAAGATTTCTTTATAGCAGTTCTTATAGGTAACTTTATATTAGCATGTTACACAGGTGCTTTAGCATATATGGGAGCTGAAAGTGGACTTTCAATGCATCTTCTTGCAAGATATTCCTTTGGTGAAAAAGGATCATATATTGCATCTTTTGTAACTAGTATTACTCAAATCGGATGGTTTGGTGTTGGTATAGCCATGTTTGCAATTCCTATAGCTAATAGGTTTAATATAAATTTATATTTATTAGTTGGTATAACAGGAATTTTAATGACAGCAACTGCTTACTTTGGAATGAAGTCATTAACTATTTTAAGTGCAATAGCAGTTCCAGCAATAGCGGTTCTTGGAAGTACATCTGCATTTATGGCAGCTGATTCTGTAGGAGGACTTCAAGGTTTAATGAGTATTGAACCATCAAATAAAATGACTTTAGTTACAGCAGTTACTTTATGTGTAGGTTCATTTATAAGTGGTGGTACTGCAACACCTGACTTTGCAAGATTTGCAAAAACTAAAAAAACAGCAGTGTGGACAACTGTAATTGCATTCTTTATAGGAAATTCTTTAATGTTCTTATTTGGTGCAGTAGGGGCAATGGTTACTGGAAATTCAGATATAGCTGATGTTATGTTTTCACAAGGATTAGTTGTGCCAGCAATAATAGTTTTAGGATTAAATATATGGACAACTAATGATAACTCAATATATACAGCAGGATTAGGTCTTTCAAATATAACAAAGCTTCCTAAGAACAAATTAGTTATAGCATGTGGACTTATAGGAACTGTAGGTGCTATATGGTTGAACAATAATTTTGTAGGATTTCTTAATTTATTAAACTCAATGCTTCCACCAGTTGGAGGAATATTAATAGCAGATTATTTCCTTATAAATAAAAGAAAATATGAAAGTATTGAAAATACAAAATTTATAGATATAAACTGGGTAGCAGTAGCAGCGTTTATTTCAGGATTTGTAGCTGCAAACTTCATAAATGTTGGTATAATAGCAATAAATGCAATTGTTGTAACAATAGTTGTTTATGTAGTAGGAATGAAATTTATCAAAAAATAAAAATATATTAAAGTTGTGATTACTAGTGCATAATAAAATATGCACTAGTAAAATTTTAAGGAAAAATATTTGAGAAAAGGTGGATACAATGTTAATAAAGAATGTAAGACTTTTAGATAGAAATGAATTGGTAGACATAAGAATAGAAAATGGTGTTTTTTCAGAAATAGGCCATGATTTAATAGAAAATGAAAATGAAGAAATATTAGATGGAAATGGAGCTTTAGCTTCTTCACCATTTGTTGAACCACATGTTCATTTAGATACTACTTTAACTGCTGGTGAACCTGAATGGAATAAAAGTGGTACTCTTTTTGAAGGTATAGAAAGATGGGCTCAGAGAAAAGAGTTCTTAACAAAAGAAGATGTAAAAAGCAGAGCAAAAAAAGCAATAGAATGGCAGGTTGCAAATGGTATACAATATATAAGAACTCATGTTGATGTAACAGATGCAAATCTTACTGCACTTAAAGCTATGGTTGAAGTTAGAGAAGAAGTGAAGGAATATGCAACACTTCAGATAGTAGCATTTCCACAGGAAGGGATTCTTTCATATCCTAATGGATTAGAACTTCTAGAAGAAGCATTAAAGATAGGTGCAGATGTAATCGGAGCTATTCCTCATTTTGAATTTACAAGAGAATACGGAGTGGAATCTATTAATAAAATGTTTGAACTTGCAGTAAAGTATGATGTTTTAGTAGATGTCCACTGTGATGAAATTGATGATGAACAATCAAGATTTTTAGAAACTGTTGCTGCAAGAGCACTTGAAACTGGATTAAAGAATAAAGTTACAGTGAGCCATACTACAGCAATGGGATCTTATAATAATGCATATACATATAAATTGTTCAGATTATTAAAGATGTCTGGAATTAATTTTGTTTCTAATCCCCTTGTAAATACTCATCTTCAAGGAAGATTTGATACTTATCCAAAGAGAAGAGGAATTACAAGAGTAAAAGAATTAAATGAAGCAGGAATAAATGTATGCTTTGGCCATGATGATATTTTTGATCCATGGTATCCAATGGGAACAGGAAATATGCTTGAGGTTGTAAATTTTGGACTTCATGTATGTCAAATGATGGGGTATGATGATATAAACCAATCTTTAAAATTCATATCAACAAATAGTGCAAAGACTTTAAATTTAGAAGCGCAATACGGTATTGAAGAAGGAAAGCCAGGTAATTTGATTTTACTTAATGCTGACAGCGGATATGATGCAGTAAGAAGAAGAGTAGAAGTACTTTATTCAATAAGAAATGGAAAAGTAATTGCAAAGACAATTCCAAGCAGAACTTCAGTATTTTTTGGAGAAGAAACTGAAGTAACATTTAAAAAATAAGTGAAAATTAGAAATATACATATTTAATTATATGATTGATTTTGTAAAGGGTCCTGAAGAAATTCAGGGCTTTTTATTATTTTTGTGGAAAATTTTGCCTTGAATAATTTTGAGGATTATTTTTAAAGGATAAGGATATAAGGTATAATCATAACAAAGTATTAATTAAAATGTGTGAAAATATAATTCATGAAATAGAAATAAGTGTTTAGGGGTTTTTATTATATAAGTTTATAAGATAATGAAAAGAATATGCGTTTATAAATTAATAAAATATATATAGAGGAGATAGTTGTATATGAATGAAAATAAATACGAAGAATCTATTAAAATGACTTATGATTATGTGTATAGAATGCTAGTTAAGCTGAAAAATATAAAAAGTAATTTTGAGACTTTTGAAAATCCAGATGAAATCACAAAAGAGGTATACAGAGATTCGATTATAAAAAAATATGAGATGCTTGAAGATCTTACATGGAAACTTCTATCTAAAATATTTAAAGATAGAGGTCTTGAAATAAATAATCCTAAGGGATGTTACAGGCAGGCATTTAAAGAAGGATGGATAAAAGATATAGATATTTGGAATGAAATTTTAATCTCTAGAAATACAACAGCACATATTTATAATGAAAAAGATTATGAAGAAATAAAAGATAGAATAGTAGAAGAATATATTGATGCTATTGAAGGGCTACTTTTTAAAATTTCAGAAGAAGTGATGTGATTATTATGTATGGTATAAATAAGAAAGTTTATGAAAATCTTTTGAATTATTTCAGTGAAAGCCAATATATTAAAAGAGTAATATTGTTTGGTTCAAGAGCAAAAGAGAATGCTTGTTATAATTCTGATATAGACTTATGTGTAGACTGCCATAGAAAATTCAGAAGCAGAGTAATTGATAGTATTGATGACATTGTTGGAATATATTCTGCGGATATATTATTTTTTGATTCATTAAATTTAGAAATTGAAAATGAAATAAAGAAATACGGTAAAATAATATATGATTGTGAAGAGTCTTGATTAAATTCAGGACTTTTTTTGAGTGATTTGTTTGGAATTCAGAAAATGATAAAATTGTAACATAAGTATAATTATGTTACAATTTTAACTATAATTACAAAATAAGGGGAATAATTATGTTTCTTATACTAGTATTAATACTTATATCTTTAGGACTACTTTTAAAAAAAGAACATATTGTTAGAAAAAAATACACACAGGAATCTGGAATTTCATATGACAATGCATTTAAAGATAAAGGAATGTATGGAGAGTATCTAACCTTTAGAGAACTTGAAAAAATAAAAGGTAATCATAAAATCATTACTAATGTTTATCTTCCATGTGATAATGGTAAAACTACAGAGATTGATTTGATATATATACATGAAAGTGGTATTTATGTTATAGAATCAAAAAACTATAGTGGATGGATTTTTGGTAATGAAAATGATCGATATTGGACACAGGTTTTCAAAAATAAGAGGAAAGAAAAATTTTATAATCCAATAAAGCAGAATGCTACTCATATTAAGAGTCTTATTAATGTATGTGCAATAGAAAATGAATTTGTAAGATCAATAATTGTATTTAGTAAAAGGTGTACACTAAAAAATATAACAGTGCATTCAGACAATGTTTCTGTAATTAATAGAAATGATTTAGTGGAGAACATTAAATCTCATATTGGAAAATCCTCTATAAAGCTCAGTGAAGATAGAATTAATGTTTTATATTATGTGCTCAGAAATTATAGCAATGTAGATGAGTCAGTTAAAGAAGCTCATGTTGAAAATATAAATAATTATAAGAATAGAGGAAAAAGCAGCACAAATAAAAGTACATATAATAAACAGGATGATAATGAAAGTAATAAGGCAGATTACGTTGAGTATAACTTTAAAACCACATATACTGATTTTTCTAACACTGATGATAATTATGAAAATACTATTGAAAAAGAACAACAAGTATTTTCAGCTTCTCTTGAAGAAGAGTTAAAGAAGTACAGGCTTAACAAAAGTAAAGAGCTTGGCATTAAACCATATATGATTTTTTCAAACAAAGAAATGAATGATATTATACTAATTAAACCAATGGATATTGATGCACTTTGCAAAATTAATGGATTTGGAGACGTTAAATGTAGTAAGTATGGAGAGGATATTGTTAGGATTGTTGGTGGATGTTTGTAGGTGTTTAATATGGCTGTGGGAGAGTCTAATCGAAGGGTTAGGCTTTTTTGTTTTATTATTATAAATTTTAATTGGTTATGTTTATGAATAATTTGGTTGAATATTTAAGCATAAATTATTAGTAATAGATTAAATTGAAGTAAGTATAGGATAAAAAATTAAATAATAGTATTGAGAAAAAATATAGGGTAATAAATACAATAAAATATATTTAAGAAAATCACATAATTTTTTTGTATTTTTAAGTTGGGTTAAATATATGAAAATTTGATATAATAATTGTATATAATAACATAAGATGTAAATATAGATAGGAATTAGAATAAATGATTAAATATTATTGTGAAAATTGTAAAATTGATACTGAATCTAGTGAATGTCCAGTATGCAAAAATAGAACAAATGTAATTTCAAAAGTATATTGGTGCAAAAAGTGTAATGTACCTATATATGATGGAATCTGTCCTGAATGTGGAACATTAGGAAAGGAAATAGGTACTGATATAAGGCCTGTTTTTCCTGAAGAAAGATTACTTATAGAAATTTTAATTGGAGAGCCATTAAAATTTATTAATTGCTCAGTATGGAATACAAGTGGAAATAGATATGTTATTGATGGAATTAAGAAGTTGTTTTCTCAGAAGGAATTAATGGAAAATAATACTAAGGAAGTTATAAAAAATCTTGAAGTATATAAAGAAAAAAATAGCTATTCAGCGTTTAATGAGTATATAAGTAGATTTGTAAGAGTTAACAGACAAAGATTTAATTATATAACTACAGAGGCTTGTGATTTTATAAATGAACAAAAGAATAAGTTTAATGATGATGAAGTGTTTGTTTCATTTTCAGGAGGAAAAGACAGTACTGTTGTAAGCAGCCTAGTAATGAAAGCATTAGGTAAAAGCAGTATAGTTCATATATTTGGAGATACGACGTTAGAATTTCCAACAACATATGAATATGTAAAAAGATTCAAAAAAGATAATATTAAAACACCTGTATTAGCGGCTAAAAATAAAGAAAAGAATTTTAATGATATGTGTGAGGTTATAGGACCTCCTAGTAGAGTAATGCGATGGTGCTGTATAGTATTTAAAACTGGAGCAATAACTAAAAAAATAAACTCTATATTTAAGAATAAAAATAGTATATTGACTTTTTATGGAATAAGAAGGAGCGAATCAGTAAGTAGAAATAAATATGAGAGAGTTAGTAACAGTCCTAAGATTACTAAACAGAAGGTAGTTTCACCTATAATTGATTGGTATGACTTTGATATATGGTTATATCTATTGTCAACAAAAACAGATTTTAATGATGCATATAGATTAGGGTATTCAAGAGTAGGTTGCTGGTGTTGTCCTAACAATACATTATGGGCACAGTATTTATCAAAGATTTATATGCCTGAGCAGTCAAAAAAATGGAGAAATCTTTTGATAGATTTTGCTAAAAAAGTTAAAAAGCCAGATCCAGAAGTTTATGTTGATGAGGGATTTTGGAAGGCAAGGCAGGGTGGCAATGGTGTAGAGTATAGTAAAAAAATATTTGTTGAATTCAAACCATGCGCTACTGAAAATGAGAGTTTTAATTATGAATTGAATAAAGAAATAAGTGATGAACTATATGAATTATTTAAACCGTTTGGGTGGATAAATAAAGAACTTGGGAACAAGAGATTAGGTGAAGTATATATTGTAGACAAAAGTACTAATCCTATTATAAGGTTACAGGGGAAAATAGGAACTAAGGAATTAAGAGTTACTGTTTTAAAACTTCCACTTGGAAAAGCAAAAAGTTTAAAGGATGTAAGATTAAAGATAGAGTGTCAACTTACTAAATATCAAATGTGTTTAGGGTGCTTAGGTTGTGAGAGTGTTTGTAAGCATGAAGCGATAAGTGTGAAAAAACCTGCACATACTAATGAAGTTAATATAAGCAATACTTATAAGATAGATGATGAAAAATGTGTGAGGTGTCAGGAATGTATAAACCATTTTGATGGTGGCTGTTATATGAGAAAAGTTCTTATGACAAAAAGAGGTGAAAAGAATGACTGAAAAAATAAAAATTAAGATTAAAGGGCATGAAAGCTTTTCGTTAAGGGAAGGATGGTTAAGAAAAGGAGTATCAGCAATTCAATTAGATCAATGTATATTAGGAGATACTGTGAAAGCTTGTGATGAATTAGGAGTGGGATCTAATATGGTTAAATCCATAAGATATTGGTTGCAGGCTGTTGGATTGACATATGAACAAATAGTAAAAGGATCTAAAAGATGTCAAAAACTAACTGGAGAGTTAGGAAAAAAAATATTAATATATGACGAATATTTTGAAAATATAGGTACTTTATTTCTATTACACTATAAATTGGTAACTAATATAGAATTAGCGACAAGCTGGTACATATTCTTTAATAAATTTAATGCAAAAGAATTTATAAAAGATAACATGATTGAAAGAATAAAACATGAATTAACAATAATTGCACCTGCTACCAGTGTGTCAGAAAAGTCGATAGTAGATGATTGTAGTTGTATTATCAAGACTTATTATAATGAGAAAGAAAATATGATTGATCCTGAAGATAATTTATGTTGCCCATTTGTAGAATTAGGTTTGCTGAAAAAAGAATCATACTCAAAAAATACATCAGAACTAATTATTAAGACATCCGATAATAAAAGAAAATTGGACAAATTAATTGTATTATTTGTAATATTAGATAGGTTAGGGGAAAATAAGAGTATTACTATAGATCAATTAGAAAATCAGGAATGTAATATCGGAAAAGTATTTAACTTAAATAGAAATGATATAAATGAATACATGGACAAGCTTAGAGATGAAAATTTAATTAATATTACTCGAACAGCTGGATTAAATGAGATTTATCCTACAATGAGGGATAAAGAAAAAGTGCTTGAGATGTATTATAAAGGGATTTAGGAGTGTGCACAAGATGAAATATGCTGAATTTATAAATGGCAATGATAATTTTCAATATTCAATCAATTTAAATTATGATTTAATGAACGATGACAAAATTGATTGTTATATTCCAACAAAAAAATCTATTGAAATATTGAATGATTATCTTTTGAATACAGTTTCTGATAATAAAGATAATGCAACAGTTTTGGTTGGCCCTTATGGAAAAGGAAAAAGTCATCTTTTATTAATATTAATTGCAATATTATATGGCAGCGATAAAAATAAAACATTAAATAAGCTAGTTGATAAAATAAAAGTAATTGATAAAAAAGCTGGTGAGCTTACAAAAGAAGTATTAAAAAATAAAAAGTATCTTCCTTTAATAATAAATTTTAATTCAAGAGACTTAAATCAAGCATTTCTTATAGCCTTAAAGAATGCATTACTTTTAGCGGGTTTAGAAGGAATATTACCAAATACATATTTTAATTCTGCAATTGATACAATTAATAATTGGGAAGATCACCCAAATAAGCAGATGATAAATATGGTTGAGAAGTTAGTTCAAGATAAATGTGGATTAACACTGAAAAAATTTGTAGATACATTAAAATCCTATAATGAAGATAATTATAAGATTTTCACAGATATCTTTAAAGAAATAACATTGGGAATAGAATTTAATCCAATGACCAATTCAGATATTGTTAAGTTAATAGAAGAAACAAATTTAAAGTTATGTGAGAAGTATAACTATGATGGAATTATTATTGTATTTGATGAATTTAGTAAATTTATTGAATCTAGCGAAACAATAAATAATTCAAAAGATTTAAAGGTTATCCAAGATATTGCTGAATTGTCATCAAGATCCAAAGTGCCCAAATTGCAAATTGTCTGCATAACACATAAGCCAATAGATGAGTATATAGCTCAAATTCCAAAAAATAAGATAGATGGCTGGAGAACAATTGAAGGAAGATTTACAGAAAAACTATTTATAGCTTCTGCTCAACAAAATTATGAGTTAATAGCAAATGCAATAATAAAAAGGCGTAATAAATTTAGTCAATATTTTAACGAAAACAAAGATAGGTTAAATGAATTAACAAATGAATGTTACAGATTATTTAATGCAGTATATAAATCAGAGGACTATTGTAAGGATATTGTGAAAAACTGTTTTCCACTACATCCTTACACAACGTATTCATTACCAATAGTTAGTGAAAAAGTAGCCCAAAATGAACGTACGTTATTTACTTATTTGAGTAAAAATGAGCATAATTCACTGATTGAATTTATAAATGAAAACAATGGCGAGTTAGAACTGGTAACATTAGATAAATTATATGATTATTTTGAGGGACTATTAAAAAAAGATATCTATAATAAGTCAGCATACAATGTCTGGGTTCAAGCTAATACAGCTTTAAAAATAGTTTATTCTGAGCTTGAAAGAAAGATAATTAAAGTTCTTGGAATAATATATGTAGTTAATCAAAGTGATATATTAACACCTAATGAGTATACAATAAAGCATAGTTTGCAGGAAAGTGATAAGGAAATTGATAGTGCTATAGAAGCATTAATTCAAAGTGGGATACTTTTATTAAGAAAGGGTAGTGAAACACTAGATTTTTTACCTATATCATCTGTGAATGTTAGGAAAAAGATTGATGATGTTGCTGAAGCTAACTTTAAGCAGGTTAAATATTCAAAAGTGTACTCTGAAATTATAGATCTTGGTTTTACGTTACCTAAAAAGTATAACTATAATTATAAAATAACAAGATTTTTTAGAAAAATATTTATGACCTCAGATGAACTTATAGCTTATAGTAGTGCACAACAGGTTATTGATGATTACAGAAGTGATGGTGTAATAATTAATCTGATTTATACTAATACAGATGAAATTTACGAAGTTAAAAAGTGGATTAATGAAAAAAATGATAAAAGAATCATAGTTGTAATTCCCAATAAAGAACTTGATAATGATACAAGTAATTTATTATCACAATATGAAGCAGCTAAATTCTTAAAAGAAGATGAAGAATTTTTAAAAGAAGATAAAGCAATAAATACACAGTTAGAATTGTTAGGAGAAGATATTGAAAATAAATTAGTTGAGTATATTGTTAATTCATATGATATTGATTCTGAAAACTGTACATTAAATATAGTAAAAAATCAATATAAGTTTATTAATTCAGTAAAATTATCAGGAATATTATCTGATATATGTCAGGAGTATTTTTACAATACACCTATAATAAATAATGAATTAATAAATAAAAATACTATATCAACTCCAATCAGCAAAGCACGTGATTTAATTATAAATATGCTTTTAACTAATTCTTATAAGGATTTTGATTATAATAAGAATTCTGCTGAATGCACTCTGTTTAGAGCAACTATAGTCAATCTTGGATTATTAGATGAAAATAATAATGGGAATTTAATAATTAATGAAATTAAAAACTATGTTAATCAATCTGAAACAAATGAGTTATCTTTTAATACTTTATATGATAGATTAATTTCTAAAGAATATGGAATTGGAATGAGAAAAGGAGCTATTCCAATATATATAGCTTATGTTTTAAAGGATTATAAAGAGGATGCAATTTTATATTTGAAATCTGGAAGAAGTAAAAAGGAAATTATATTAGATTCAAAATTATTTAGTAATATAAATGAAAATCCACAAAAGTATTGCTTGAAAATTGAAAAGGGATCTGTGGAAAAGAATGAATTTATTTCACAATTAAGCGAAATGTTTTTACAGTATACTAATATATCAACTACAAATAAATTTATTAATATTACTCATGGAATGAAGGCTTGGTTAGAATCATTAAATGGAGTAGCAAAGAATCATAAAATTGATATAGAGACAAATGAAAATATTCCGGTAGAATATTTAAAATTTAAAGATAAATTTATGAAATATGAATTAAATTATCGTGATTTTATATTTAATGAAATCAAAAAAATATTTAATTGTAACGATTATGAAGAACTAATAAATAAGCTGAAAAAATATAAAAACTATTATGACTCTTATGAATTAAAAGTAAAAGATTTTGTAATAAAAAAGACAAATGAACTATTTAATAAAAAATCTTCTGGAAGTTTATGCAGTAATATAAAAATATGGTTTGAAAATATAGATGAAAATAAAAAGTCGCATTTATATAACACAGTAACAAATGAATTTATAAGACTAGTATCTTCATTAGATAGTAATGAAGCAAGGACAATAAATAGACTTTCTAAGATTGTTACTGGGGTATTTATTGAAGATTGGAATGATGATACATTTAGTAACTATCTTATGGGATTAGAAGAAATAATTAGTACTATATTAAATTATGAAATAGCATGTGAAGATGACTCGTCAGTAATAAAAATAGTTTTAAGTGATAGTGATAATAAAACAATAGAAAAGACTTTTAGTAAAGCAAAAATCTCAGATACTGGTTCAATGATGTTAAATGCTATTGATGAAGCAATCGAAGAATTCGGAGAATCAGTAGATGATAATGAGAAGAGAAATATAATTATGAATATATTAGAGAGATATATATAGTTTAAATTATAGAGGGGTTTCCCCTCTATAGGAAAGGATGAGTATGGAAGGACAAATATATTTAGATAATGCAGCAACTACATATCCGAAACCTGAAGTAGTTTATGAAACAATGGATAAATATTTAAGAGAAGAATGCGTTAATGCTGGAAGAGGTTCATATGAATTATCTCGGAAAGCCACTGAAATGATAGAGGAGACTAGGCAGCTATTATTAAGTTTAACAAACAGCAGATATGGACAAGTTATATTTTCGCCATCAGCAACGATAGCTACTAATCAGATATTGAGGGGATTGAATTGGGATAATATAAAAAATGTTTATGTTTCACCTTTTGAACATAATGCAATAATGAGAACAGTGCATTCATTACAAAAAGAATATAAGTTTAATATTAATGTAATACCTTTTGATAATATAACTTTTGAATTAAATGAGGAAAAACTTAAAGTTATGTTTGCAAAGGATAATCCTGATGTTATTGTATTGTCTCACGTAAGTAATGTAACGGGGTATATATTACCTATAGAAAGATGTCATGAGATTGCAGAAAAGTATAATCCAATAAATATAGTTGATTGTGCTCAGTCTTTAGGATTAGTACCTATAGATATTGAAGAAAACTTTAAAAACTGTGATTTCATTATATTTGCAGGACATAAATCTTTATATGGTCCTTTTGGAATAGCTGGATTTATTCAACTTAATTCTAATATTAATTTGAAAGAATTTATAACAGGTGGTACAGGATCAGATTCAACTAATTTAGAAATGCCAGTAGATCATAAATATGAATCAGGAAGCTATAATACATATGCTATATCTGGGCTTAATGCTGCACTTAAATGGATAAAAAAAACAAAAATAAAAGAAATTTTCAAACATGAGAAAATAATAACTAATACATTAATTAATGGTTTGAAAGAGATAGATGGAATTGAACTTTATATACCTGAAAATTTAGAGAATCATATTGGTATTGTTTCATTTAATATTGAAGGATATAAACCAGAAGAAATTGGCCATATATTGAATGATGAATATGGGATATGTGTTAGAATCGGACATCATTGTGCAGCATATATAGGTGAATTTTTAGATGGAATGGCTGTTGATGGTACAGTTAGAGTTAGTGGATGTAAATTTACTAGTATTAGCGATATAGAGTGTTTAGTTACAAATCTTAAGAGTTTTTAGGAGGATTTTGTGGATAGGTTAGGAGAATTACTTAAAAGATGTAGTATGAATGAACTAAAAATACAAGTTGAAAGTTCATTATTTGAGTTAATTAGGTTAATAGATGAGAATCAAGAAATTATGAAAGATAATATTATAAAATGTATCAAGGTTAATATTACTTCAATGATTTTAAAAGAAAATTTTAGAATGTTATTACTTAGTAAAATGCAAAAAAATGATATTATCAATTTTAAAATGTTACTTGAACCTAAATATAGAAATGAGAAGGATTTGAATAGTACAATAGAAAGAATTGCTTTTGCTTCATGGAAAAAAAATAGACTTATGAAAGAGATGTGGTTTAATTACTTAAATTTAAATGAAACCAGTATTGATGGTATAGATACTAAACCTAAGTCAGAAATTATTATTTCAAATAGTGATTTCTACGAATTACTTGACTATCAATATATGATTAAGCAAAAAACATTAACTTTGATAAAAAGAAATGATGTTCCAAGAGCTTTAATTCATATGCCTACAGGTACAGGAAAAACAAAAACTACTATGCATACAATTATTGAATATTATTTATATAATATAAAGCAAAACGGTATAGTAATATGGATGGCACATACAACAGAATTGATAGAACAGGCTATTGATACGTTTAAAAAAACATGGGCTCATTTGGGTAAAGGAAACATCAAAATATTACGTTTTTATGGATCATCAGATTTAAATATTAGTGATATAGATAATGGAATAGTTTTTGCAGGATATAGTAAAATCATTTCTCAGAGCAAAAATAACCCTGAATTATTTGATAAAATATGTGAAAGATGTAGGCTTTTGGTTGTTGATGAAGCTCATAAAAGTGTAGCAGAGAATACATTAGGAGTTATAAAGGAAATTTTAAGACAAAAAGAAGGAATGTTATCTCGTGCATTAATTGGATTAACAGCTACGCCGGGTAGAAGTACAAGTAATAATAATGAGAATTCTTTGTTAGTAAATTTTTATGAAAACAGAATAATAAAAATAGATCTAAATACATTAAATAAGTTTAACAATGGAGTTTTCGAAAATTACGATGAAGATATAGAAGAGGATGTAATTAGGTATCTTCAGGAGAGAAGAATACTTTCAAGAATTATTAGAGTTAATTTGGAATATGAAGGTGGGATATCACAAGATATATTAGGAGATATAAATAGATATAAAGGTGAAGATGGTGATTTTACCAATAAATTTATAAGTAGAATGGGAACGGTTGTAAATCGTAATGTGGCTATAATAGATAAGTTATGTGAGCTAAATAGAAATGGCTATCCAACAATAGTTTTTGCGTGTTCTGTTGAGCATGGGAAAATAATTTCAAATATTCTATCGATGAAAAATATTAAGAATAGATGTGTTTTTGGAGATACTTCAACTAATGAAAGATATAAGGCTATTCAAGAATATAAAGATATTAACAATGATATGAATATTTTAATTAATTGCGAAGTTTTAACAACAGGGTTTGATGCTACTAATACTAAGTGTATTTTTATTACTCGACCAACTAAATCAATTGTATTGTATAGTCAAATGTTAGGACGTGGATTAAGGGGACCGTTGATGGGAGGAAATGAAGAATGCTTATTAGTTGATATAAAAGATAATTTAGAAGAGTACTCAAATGAATCTATGGCATTTAATTATTTTAATAACTATTGGGGGTGTATATAACTATGGTAAAGGATTTAATTAATTTAACACAATATGCTGATGCCCTAAGAAGTACAGGGTATAAAAATATAGAATCAGCAATATCAGAAATAATAGATAATTCAATTGAAGCAGGAGCAAAAGAAATATTAATAATATTAAAAGAAAAATTAGATGGTGAAACAGGAACTAAAAAAATAAATGAAATAGCATTCTTAGATAATGGAAATGGTATGAGTACAGAAGAATTACAATCTTCTCTTAGGATTGGATGTGGAACAAGAACTCAAAGAAAGGGTATGGGGAGATTTGGCGTAGGATTACCACAGGCCTCAATGCATGCATGTCCTAGAGTTGAGGTATACTCATGGCAAAATTATGAAGAACCATATAAAGTTTATTTAGATATAAATCAAATAAAATCAGGAGAGCAAGTAGGAATAGATAATCCAGTAGAAGAAAATTTACCAATATCCTATAAAAAATTTCTGAAATATATGCCAATAAGTGATAATAATCAAATATCGTTTGCTAAAAACGGAACTTTTGTGTTATGGAAAGAGTGTGATAATGTAAAACCTACAAAAGCTTCAACTTTGATAAATAAGTTACAATTAACTTTAGGGCAAAAATTCAGATATTTTATTAATTCAAATCAATGTAGAATAATACTAGTTAATATAGACAATACTGCAAATCCAATTATTATAAAACCCAATGACCCCCTAATGCTAATGGAAGATAATATTGTTTTAGGAGATAGATTGAATCCTTACAGACAGCCAGAAGAAGGAAGTCATTTGGAACCAGCGTTTGAACCTTTTAATGATAAAAATGGATTTTTAAATAATGGCGAAGGATTAATCTTTGTAAAGTATAAAAATGTAGGTGGAAATGAGATAAAAGAAAGTTTAGTAAAAATTAAGTGTTCAATAGTAAAAAATGAGTTCTATGGATTAGATTACATTTCAGCTTCTAAGAATCCTGGACTTAGTTATATTGGCAAACATTTAAAAAAGGTTGAAGGAATATCAATAATACGAGCAAAAAGAGAAGTTGATTTTGGAAGATTTGATTTCTATAGTGCAGTAAATGAACCTGTACATAGATGGTGGGGAATGGAAATAGAATTTGAGACAGAATTAGATGAAGCTTTTGGTGTATCTAATAATAAGCAACATGTAGAGTTAATTGAGTTATCATCAGAAGAATTTAGCGAAGAAGACATTAAGCCAGTATGGATAGAACTAAGTAGTATTATAAAACCATTAATAAGTGAAATGAAAAGTCGTAATAAAGAATTACGTGCAAATAAGACAAGGAAAAGAGGTGGTGAAGATACTAAAGTAACACGTAAAGATTTGTTAAGTGAGAATATTATAAATATTAATTCAATTAATGAAATTGATTGTGTAAGTAAGATAGTGCAAAAAGAAAATATTGACTTAGCAAAAAGTGTTGCGGAAAAGTTAACAACTGATAATAGTACTAGTGAGATAGAAAATATATTAGAGAATAAAGTTAATATACAGTATAAGCAATTAGATGATGATGGACAGGCATTTGACTTCGATGTGGAAAAAGGAATTCCTATATGCTTGATTAATACTAGTCATGAGTTTTATAAGAGTTTCATCAGAGATTATTCAGATGATGTTAAATTAAAAACTTGTCTTGAACTTCTACTTGGAGGATTTCTAAGAGTAATTGATACAACAAGAGATAAAAGTGATAGAATGCACATTTATTCATTGGTTAAAGAGTGGAATAAAAGATTGACTAAATATATGAATACATTTAATGCTGAATAAGGAGTAAATAATGATTTTAGATTCGTCAGAATTATTAACTACTGTAGTTGATGAGATTAGAAATGTAACAGATAGTATTATAATTATTAGTGCTTTTTCAAAATTAAATACCTTAGAATTTATAGATAATAATATAAACGAACAAGTTAAGGAAAAGAAAATACTATTAAGATGGAGGTTGGAAGATTTACAAGAAGGGGTTACAGATATAGGTATTTACAGATATTGCAAAGAAAATAATTGGACATTATATATTAATTTTGATTTACATGCTAAAGTATATCTTTTTAATCGAATAAAATGTATCATTGGTAGCTCTAATTTAACTAATAAAGGGTTTGGATTGAATAAATCAAGTAATATTGAAATCAATACATTGGTAAGTATTGATAAACATGAAGAGAGAAAAGTGTTGAGTTTGTTTGATATATCATATGAATTGAATGATGTAATGTTTAATAAAATGAAAGATGCATATGAAAGTAATGGAGATAAAAAGAAGGGTGAAAAATGGAGTGAAGAAATTTTAAGAGAGATTAACGAAAGTAAATATAAATTTTGGAGTTATGAGCTAATTACAAGTAATACACCTTTAAATATTAATTGTCATGATATTGAAATTATAGGTATAAAAAATAAAGATGATTTATTAGAAATAAAACAAGCGTTTATGCAAAGTAAAATATATAAATGGTTAAATGAGAATGTTAATGAAGAGCAATACTTTGGTGCTTTATCACAGAAATTACATGAAGCTATTTTAGATGATCCATCAATATATAGAATAACTGTTAAGGAATATTTGAAAAATATATTTACTTGGATAGAAGTTTTGGATATTGATGAATTTAAAATTGATAAACCTAGATATTCACAAAGAATAAGGAGAATTTAAAATGAATATTATACAGAATAAATCGTTTGACTTTCATCAAACATTTCAACCTCAAAGAATATATATTGCCAATATTTTAGAACTTGCATATTCAAATTATCAAGGAACTAAGGAAGATATAAGTAAAATATCAGGTATTCCTACAGGAAAATTTTCTGGAAAGGTTATACCGCATATAAAATATGCATGTTATATGGGATTAATAAATTATAGTCTTAATAAATCTATATATACTTTATCAGCAACAGAAGTGGGGAAAAAAGTGTATGAAAATGATAAATCATTATCTTTAAATATAACTAAGCTGATTTGTCATTATAATATGTGTGATTTTAAAGATGGAGCGCCTCAATGGTCATATCTATTTAAAGTATTTAAAACACAAGAGATAAGTGAATTCAAAATAAAAACATTGAATGAAGTCGCTAGTCATGATATACAAAAGAATGTTGATTTTGCGATAATTAGTAAGGTGTATTCCTCAAAACAAAATGAAGATAATATATTAAATGGAATTGGATTAAAAGAACAAAATAAGACTTTTTATTTTGCTAAAGTAGAATATAGATTTGAATATATATACGTATATGCGTACTCATTATTGCATATATGGGAAGAATACAGAGCAGATAGTAATCAGATAACTATAGGCATGCTTATCAATGAATTAAAGTGGAATAATATTTTTGGTATTTCTCAAGAAGATGCACTAGATATTATAGATGAATTAGAGGAGCTAGGAATTATTAAGGTTAATAAACAAATGGATCCAGTATTAATTCAAAGACTTAATAGTTGTAAAAACATGATAGATAAGTTGTATTGTTATGCTATATAGGTTAGGAGGAAAAAGGGATGAATAGAATAGATGATGCAGTTAAATTTAATGAAAAGGCCTTATTTGATGGAGCTGTACAAATAGATTGGTTATATGATAAAAGCAAAAATGAAGCTGTATCATTAAGTTATGTTTTTCATGGACCTAAATATCATGGAGTGAATAATGGGAAAAATGAATATTCATTAATAGATACAGCCAGTTTTGTTAATGACATTAATTCTAAATTGTATATAGAGGATACAAGCAATAGGTTTATATTAGCAATATCTAGTTATGGAACTGGAAAGTCTCACTTATCGGTGGCATTAGCGAATTTGTTTTCGAAAGGAAAAGATAATCAATTAAGTAATGGGATAATTAAGGGAGTAAAAGATGCTGATGAGAAAATAGGTAAAGAAATTGAGTTGAATATAGGTAAGAAAAATTTAATTATAGCTATTAATGGCATGAAAGATGCTAATCTAAATTCACTAGTGTTAAGGGCAGCTAAATTAGCATTAATAAACGAAGGATTAAGTGATGAAATATTAAATGATGCATCTATAGGATTTAATAAAGCAAAAGAGTTTTTATTACGTTCCTTTGAAAAGAATTCTGAGAAATATATAGATTTATTAAACAATGAAATTGGAATATCTTTAAATGAAGAAGAAACACAAAACTACATATTAGATAATATGGAGGATAAACCTGAAATTTTTGAAATTATAAATGAGGTATATTATGATTTGACTGGTAGTTCAATTGAAAATGATGGAGCTTTTTCAGCTGGAGAAATATTAACAACTTTATATAATAAGTTAATTGTAGATAAAAAGATATTTAATAAAATAGTTATAATCTTTGATGAATTTGGTAGATTTATAGAATATGCAGCTAATTATCCAAAGGCATCAGGAGACAGTGCTTTACAACAAATATATGAATCAATACAAAATTCAAATGGGAATATGTTATTCATAGGATTTATTCAATATGATATTGAAACATATATAGCTAGGGTGGTAAACAATCCTAATATATCAAAATATATTGGAAGATACAAGAATGCAGAGAAGAAATATCTTTCATCTAATTTAGAGACTATTTTTGCAAATGTATTAGTTAAAAATACTGATATATATACAAAGTTTATAAAAAATGCATTAGAGACAGGATATAAATTAGAGTTAGAAAAAGAGCATAAGAATATGAAACGTTGGATTAAGTCAATGTTAAATAAAGAAGTGTGGAATAATCACAATATGTATAATAGAGTTATAGTTCAAGGATGCTACCCATTTCATCCTTTGAGTATATGGTTATTAACCCATTTATCTATTTGGATGCAAGAACGTTCTACTATTAACTATTTAAAATTATCTTATGATTCGTTTAAGAATGAAGAGATTAACAAAGAGTACTTAAGGTTTATTTATCCGTGTGAAATAATTTCTGAAAGTTTTATTAAGGAACTAAAAGGAGCAGAAGATAGAGGATTACAACAGAGTATTTTTTGTAATCTGTATTACAATATTGAAGTACAATTAAAGAATAGAATTAATTTTGATGAAATATACATTTTAAAGGCTGTACTCATTATTAATATTTTAGGCATAAAACCATATGATAAGGAGGATTTATATTTAGCAATTCAATATTGTACGGGATTCACCAATAAAAAGATTAAAGAAGTAGTAATTAGTTTAGAAAACACATATGGAGTAGTAGAATTTAATCCAGATACTAATGTATATGATTTTTCTATTGAAGCCAATGGATTTAGTGAATTCAATAAGAAAATGATAATTAAGAGGAAAAAAAGAAGTAATATAGACTTAATTGAATTAATAGGAAAAGATGAGAATATAAAAGATATTTTTCAACTAAATACCAGTCAAGAAACAGACTTTGGATTTAATTTTATAAGCTCTACTGAATGGAAGTATACTAAATCTATTCAAACTATAGAAGAAATTAATGAATCTTTATTAAAATATTATATTGATGAAGTTACAAATTATCGTGGAATAGATAATAATAGGGGCAGAATTATTTTTGTATATATAAATACTGAGAATTATGTACATATTGAATCATTACGAATTAGAATTAAAGAATTAGGTATAGATGATTTACCAATTATATTTAAAATAGTAGAAGATAAAGATAATAAACTATATGAATTTTTAAACAGTTATTTTTTACTTATGTCTTTCTCTATTTCAGAAAGAGAAAGATTTTCAAAATTTTTCAATAAAGAAATTGAAAAAACAAAAAAATCAATAAGTAAGCATTTTACTATGGCAATATCAAAGAACTTATACTTAACACAGGATGGCATAAAAGATGATATTGGAGATTCAAAAAAGGCTTGTTTTATTAGATTTAAAAAAATCTATTATAATGCTATTCCGTTTAAGTTTGATGGCTTTGAAAAAAATTCAAAAAGTCAAGCTGTTAAAACGCATATAGATATATTTAGAAATATTGTAATAGGTGAATATAAAAATAAAAAATTATCAGATATTTTGAGTTCAGATATATATAATAGGATGACTTCGGTTTTTGGGAAAAATATATATAGCTCTTGGGAGGCAATAAATGAACAAGGATATTTAGAGAAACCTAAATATAAAGATATTGAAAAAATATTTTTAAAGATTGAGAAGACACTTGAAGTAAATAATGATTTTATAATGGGATCTAAGATATTTAAAGAATATTTATTGGCTCCATATGGAATGAATGAGTATAGTTTAACTATGCTTATTGGTATTTTTATATATTGTTATTCAGGTAGAATTGTTTTGGGGGTTAATGATAATAAAATTAGTAAAAAGCAATTTATAGATTATGTAATTGATAAAAAGAAAATCATGCTTGACAGGATATTTAAGGTTGGTTTTAGTTTGCTAGAAGAAGATAAGGAAGAGATACTTGATAAAATTATAAAGGAAGGCAATTTGATAAGAGACAGGGAAGAGTGTGCAGATTTTCTAATAAAATATGAAGAAAAAATACTTCAGTATGATTTAGATGATAGTTATAATGAAAAAATTGATTTCATATTAAAAAAAATTCGAGATGGTAAACTAAAAAATGAAAATATAATAGAAAAGATTAACCTATTTAGTTTCTTATTAGAAGATTATAAAAAGAAAAATGGAAGTAAATCAATGGAGGGATTAATAACTATTTCTGATTTGATTTCGTGTGCACATAATATAAGCAAGCTTGGTAATAGTGATAATATATTTGGTTTTGATAAGGACAAAAGAATAAAATCAATAAATCATGAATTATTAATATTATTGAAAGATATTAAAGATTATGAATTGGAAAATACATTATTATCTCAAAATTATATTGATTATAAAGCATTTTATAGAGAAAAAAATGTTTATGAAAAATTAATAAGAGCTTTTAACTCAATAAATTTTCATCAACTTTCACAAATCATTAAAATCACATTAGAAAAAATTGAATTATATTTAGACTTGCAGGAAAAAAATAGAAAAATTATAGAAGAAATTGAAGCATTTATAAAATTGAATAAGAACTTAGATAATAGAAGTATTCTAGATTTACTAAATATTAAAGATGAAATTTTGAAAAAAATTGATTGTATAAAATATGAAAAAATTGAGGAAGTAATAATAAAGAAAATTAATGATAACTTATCAATTTTGTTAAATAAAGTTAATCTAATAATAGATTCCATAAAAGATAGTTTGATTATGAAAATTAAAAAATTATATGCGACTAGTAGTTTAGAAGAAATAAAAAAATCTATGGAAGAAATTAAAAAAGTTTATAGAGTTCTTGATGATAAGGTATTAAGTAATAATTATTTTAAATTTGAAAAGGACTTTAAATTTTTACAAAAGTCATTAAGTGAAATTTATAGTTTTAGTAGAAGAGAGTTGGAGGAGTTTAAGCTTAAAGAATTAATAGAATTTGAACAGTTTGGTTTTTATAGTATTGTAAATGAGTCTGTAGAGAGAAAAAATCAAGATTTATTAAAGCAAGAACATGAATGGTATAATAAAAACATATTAGCATTAAAAGAAAACTATGAGTCAACTCCTATTAAAGAATTATACAGATATAGAAGAGAATTAGAAGGTTATCCTAATTATATTTCTGAACCAACTATAAAAGAAATAGTAGAATTTTTAATAAAAATAAATAACACAATAAAAGAAAAAAACTTAGATGGGGTTTTTGAGCTATTTATAGGTTTAGAAAGGGATCAACAAATAAAGCTTTTATACAAAATTCAAAAATATCTTAATATTATTTAAGAGAAAGATAAATGATGAGGGATTTGATAAAGTATGAATATAGAAGAAATGTTTGAATTAATAGATAAAAATGAATTAGTATTACCAGATTTTCAAAGAAATTTTGTATGGAATAAAAGTGGACAAAGAGCACTTGCAGCTTCTATTTTATTAAATTTTCCTATTGGTAGTTTTTTAATACTTGAAGGGAAAAAAGATGATTTTGCGACTAAAAAGTTGGGATTTTCAACTCAAGAAGCAAATCCAAGTGACGAATGTAAATTTTTATTGGATGGGCAGCAAAGACTTACGTCTCTTAGAAGTATTTTTGGAGATTTTTTTAGCGATGAAAATTGGAAGGATACTATAAGAGGAATATACAATAGTTTAAAAACGAAGTGGTTTTTAAGAATTGTTCCTGAAGAAGGTGAAGAAGATATTTTTGGATGGTCAAATTTAACTTTTGGTAAAGAAAAGTTAAGATTTATTGAACCATCACAATTAGAAGATATGATTGTAGACAAGCCAATAGGAATAACAAAAACTAATTGCTGGTGGAACCCTGAATATATAGCTACAGGTAAAAATGGAGATAAAATAGATAAAAAGGCAGGAAAAAAATATTTGGTTAATATAAGTAGAGAGATGGCAAATGAAAATATTGTTCCGTTATCAATTTATAATGAAGACGATAGGATGTTATTAGATTATGCATTAGATTATATTTCTAAGGAAAGATCTATAGAACTGATTGCGGAAATTAATAATGATTTTCAAAAAGCAGAAGATATATTATTTAATGCTGATGTTATTTGTTCTGATGAGGTAAGTAGTGAAAATATTGATATTTTATTTGATGAATTAAGACAAAAGTGGAAGTTAAATATATCAACATATTTAAAACAAATATTAACTAGTACTGAAGCACAGATTATATCATTAAAAGCTGATGAAATTGGGCGAGCAGTCATTATATTTGAAAGAATTAATAAAGGTGGTACTAATCTAGATAATTTTGATTTGGTAGTAGCAAGAGCAGCTAGAGATAGTTCAGAAGGTTCTTTGACTAAGAGAATTGTAGAGTATTTGAAGAGTGATTTACAGTTAAATGAAGCCATGCCAGATAGAGTTATTGGAGATAGACCAACTAAAATTAATTTAGAGGCAATGGAAACTGTAAAAAATAATGAAATAACTTCTGTAATCAAAAATCAATATTTAAATTTATTATCAATTTTATCATATATACAATATGGAAATGTAAATGAAATAAAGATAGATTATACAAAAAAGGAAAAGATACTGAATATTTCTTATAAACAAATCAATCATTTAACTAATGATGTATTGCAGGGCTTAAGTAGAGCTTTAGCTTTTTTACATATTAGATGTGGAATTATTAAAATTAACGATTTACATTATAAACTTATGATATTACCAATTGCGTATGTTTTAATGAAGGATGAAGTTTGGAATAGTACAAAGTGTTTAAATAAGATTGAATACTGGTATTGGGGAAGTATATTTGCTGGTGAATATAGAATGTATCCTAATCAAGTATCAATAGATGATATTCGTGATTTATATAATTGGATTGTAAATGGACAGCAAATTAAACGTTATGAAGATTTTCAGGCGAAAATATTTAATATTAAGGATTTTTCAGATCAAGATGCTCTTATAGGAACAGAAAATGAAACACCAGTTGCTATTCATAAAGGTATATTACAGTATGAGTTAAGTATGCAGCCATATGATTTACTATATAATGAAGTGAATCTAAATACATGGGATATTGCATGTGAAAAAGAAAGAAATATTAATGGTAAGAAAATAAAGAGTGAAGTTCAAGATCACCATATTATACCTCTAGCAACTTCAAAAAATCTACAAGAATCAACTAAGAAAATAAGAGAAAACTCAAATCATATATTAAATAGTATTTTGAATAGAACTTATATTTTAAGTGATACAAATAGGATTTTTTCGGGAAATGAACCTAAAAAGTATCTTCATGAAATTGAAGAAAATAATAATACACATATGCTTAATGATCATTTCATTCCAGATCAATATAAGGAATATTTAAATTCTAGTGCAATTGAAAATAAAGATTGTATTATTCAATTTTATAAACTAAGATTTGAAAAACTAAAAACGTTAGTATATTCAGAAATGAATTTACTGAAGAATTAAATATAATCAATAGCTTAAAAAAACTTGTAGTTTTTTTAAGCTATTGAGCGAATAAAGAATAGTATAAGTAAAGTTACATAATAATAAGTTTTAATATCTGTATAATGCCTAATTTTGTTATATAATAATATTACAGAATTAGGCATTAACTATGTAAAATAATATAAACACTGGAGATAATTAAATGAGTAAAGAACGATCAGATTCATGGAGTAAAATAGAAAATAAAGATATAGATTCAATAGCAAGAAAAACAGTAGATTATAGTACATTTAAATATGGTACTGTAATACCTGCACGATATTATAAAGGATTTTTGGATAATTTATCAGGTGAATTAATTAAGGGAAGTAAGATAAACGTAATCTTAACCATAGAAGATAAAAACTATGAAAGTGTAATTGATTATCCTAATCTTAATAGAAAAAATTCTGTAATTAGAATTATGTTTAGCAAGAAACTGAAGGATTATTTAGCAAAAGAATTATACATTAGTTATAACTATATTATTGAAATGAAGGATAGACAAAATAACAATAAGCTTATAAAATTGCCAGAAGAACTTAAAGAAAGCATGGATTTTTACAAAGGTCCACAAAAAGATACTTTCATAGTAAAGCTCATAAGGAAGAATCAATCAGTAACTGAAAGTACAGATATTGATGAAAATCAAGAAGTAGAAGATGAAGATATAATTGATATTGAAGATGATCAATCTGAAGTTGAAACTATTACAGACTTCAATGTTTCATCAACCATAGATTACATCTACAGCTATATAACAAACAAAGGATACACCTATGAAAAATCACTAATCAAAAATCTCTACACATCCCTAAAAACAAAGCCATTTGTAATCCTATCAGGAATATCAGGTACAGGAAAGAGTAAGATTGCAGAACTTTTTGCAAAAGCACTTGGAGCAACAACTGAAAACAAGCGTTTCAAGCTTATTCCTGTAAAGCCTGACTGGTCAGACAGTACTGATCTTTTAGGATTTAGAAACATAGAAGGAAAGTTTACATGTGGTGAAATTACAGATATTGCCTACAGAGCAATGATGAATCCTGAAGTTCCTTACTTTGTTTGTCTTGATGAAATGAATCTTGCAAGGGTTGAGTATTATTTCAGTGACATATTATCAATAATGGAGACAAGAAGATGTAATGAAGATGGTGAAATAATAACCAATGTTCTACTAAGTGAAACTCAAATTGGAAGAGATGCAGCATCTATAAGTACATATGGAGATGTGTACATTCCTCAAAACCTCTATATAATTGGTACAGTAAACATGGATGAAACAACTTTTCCTTTCAGTAAAAAGGTTTTGGATAGAGCAAATACCATTGAATTTAACAAGGTTGATTTATCATATACATTTGATGATGAAGAATATACCACTGAATATCAAAGTGATAATGATAAGTGTAGAGTATATCACAACAATTTTCTAAAATCAGAATTTTTAAAAATAAAGGACTGTAAAGAAAATAAGGAGATAGCTCTTAAAACTATAGATAGGCTTATTGGAATAAACAAAATATTAGAAAAGTATGATAATCATTTTGGTTACAGAGTAAGGGATGAAATTGTATTTTACATGATTTATGCAATGAAATATGATCTTATGACTTTTGATGAAGCGTTTGACTTATGCATGGTTCAGAAGATACTGCCTAAAATAGGTGGAAGTAGCAGTGATACTTTAGAAATGCTTGCTTCAATATTTGAGCATATCAATGATTATAAGATTCAAAATAAAGAGTATATGGAAGAATGTGAACTTGATAAAATGTCTAAAGATGTTTTCCCAACAAGTTGGGAAAATAATAATGATGAATTGCAAATTCACAGTAACCTTAGAAAATCAAAATACAGATGCACAAATGAGAAACTTATAAGTATGATGAGGAGGTTTATCCGAGATGGATTCACAACCTTCTGGCAGTAATAATGAACTTTTAGTTGTTGAAACAGATAAAGTACTATTTGTCTTAAAAGGTGAAAAATATGGAGTTTCAAGTGAAGCACATATAAGTGTGGATTCTTTAAAAGCAAGTGAGAAAAGTATAAGTTCAAATTATAAAGATAATATTCACCTTAAAGAGTATTCGGATTATGAGATTATAATTGAAAGTAAAACTGGTGCAGAAATTGAGTTTTACCATGATAATATAAACATAAGAAATAAAGTTACTCCTGTAACTTCAAGATCTAAAAACTTAAGTGGAATAATAAATTTCAGAGGAGATATGGGTCTCACACAGTTTATTATAAAAGTTGATAATAAAGAAGAATTTAAAATAACAATTGAGGTATTTCCAGGAAAAATAAGCTACAAGGAAGATTATAAGGCTCTTTTAAATGATGTAAATGAAGAAATATATAATCTTGCATATGGTTTTCTTGCAAGGACTTATCTTGGTTCAGATATAAATCGCAGGAAAAACAACAATGATACTGAATTTTATAGTATTTTAAATTATGTCTTTGAAAAACTGAAAAAATCAATAGATATAGTACTAAATAATCCTAATCATATATTAAAGAAAGAAGATAAAGTTGTAAAATATCACAATATCAGAAAAATAACTAAGGACACTGTAAAATATCTTGAAAAAAGACCACATTTAATGAAAGCTATAAATGATAATAAGTATCTGCCACATGAGGCTCTTGTAACTAAAAAGATTATGACAATGGACACGAAGGAAAACAGGCTTTTAAAGTTTATGCTTCTTAAAATTGTAGACAACATAAGTAAGTTTTTAAATAATTATAAGAAATCTTTTAGGAATAATGATGAAATTATAATCAGAATGCTTATGACTATGAAAAAGGAAATGATGAAAAGAATAAATTCATCTTTTCTTAGAAATATAGAGAATCAGTTTAATGATGCAAGTATGTCACTTGTGTTTTCTATGGGGAGTGGATACAAGGAAGTATATAAATATTATTTGATGCTTCAAAAAGGGCTCAGCATAAAGAGTAGTATATTTTCATTATCAATAAAGGAACTTTCACTTTTGTATGAATACTGGTGCTTTATAAAGATAAATTCTATCCTTAAAAAGAAGTATAATCTTATTGGTGGTGATCTTTTAAAGATAAATAGAGATGGGATTACAGTATCTCTTACAAAAGGGAAAAAATCATGCCTGACATATGAAAATCCTGAGACAAAGGAAAAGTTTACTGTGTACTATAATTTTCAGACATCATCTGAGGAAACAAAAAATTTAGAAAATAAGCATACTATCTATTCTAAAACAGTAAGTCAGAAACCTGATAATATACTGTCACTTTATAAAGAAGATTCATCAAAGTGTTATGAATTCATATTTGATGCAAAGTACAAGATTGATTATAGACAAGAGTATGTAAAAGCATATGGAAGCCCAGGGCCTAAGGAAGAAGATATTAACACTATGCATAGATATAGGGATGCAATTGTATCAATATATAATAAGAATAATGATTCAGATTTGAGATCTCATGTAAAAAATAATGTCTTTGGAGCATTTGTATTGTTTCCTTATAATGATGAGGAAAAATATAAGGAAAATACTTTTTATAAAAGTATAGATGAGGTTAATATTGGTGCATTTCCATTTCTTCCATCAACAACAAAACTTATGGAGCAGTTTTTAGATGAACTTGTTAACGAATCATCTTATTCAACTTTTGAAAGAGCTATTGATAAAGTAAACAAGGAAAACTATCTTTCAGAAGATGATTTTAAGAATAGAAATGTACTTATAGGAATGGTAAAGTCAAGAGAGCAGTTTGAAGCTAATATTAATAATAAATATTATTATATTCCAGTAAAATCAGTGAATCTTGCAGCGCATAGCATAGAATACGTTACACTATTCCAGACAAAAAATATTTTTAATGATGAAAGTGGCATTCAATATTATGGACAGGTTACTGATATTAAAATTGTAAAAAGAAGTGAAATAACAGAACTTCCTAAAGAGAGTAGTGAACTTTATTATAGGATTGAGGTATCATCATGGATTAAGCTTTATAGAAAGCTTGAAATAAACGGTTTTAGTTTAAGAAGAAGCAGCTATACATCATTCTATCTTTTAAAAAATGCAGACAATGTATGTGAGCTTTTTATAAGAAATTGTAGGGAATTTAGGCTTTTGAGGGAGCTTAGGAGAATTTATAATAAAAGAACCATATCTCTAAAAGGTAGTGAAGATGATGTTGAAGCTTTTTGTATAGATGATATAGAAATAATAGTTAAAGGTGATGTTATAAAGATTATAAGAGGTAATTTAGTTTTAGGAGAATTGCATTACAGTGAGTTTTTGAAAAGTCCTGTGAGATATCTAAAGAAGATTATGTGATATAAAAATGATGAATGTGAAGTGTTTTAAAAACCTGTACTATGTTTAAAAATAAGGATAAATAGTCTATAATATATACAAATGAAGAAGAAAGAAATTGTGGAGGTACAGTAATGAATCATAAGCCGCTTCCAATTGGAATAGATAATTTTGAAAAGCTGATAACTCGAGGATATTATTTTATAGATAAATCCCTTTTGATAAAAGATTTGTTAGATAACAAAGCTTCAGTTAATTTGTTTACAAGACCAATAGGTAGTAAAAATATGTGAGGATTATAATAGTTTTATAGAAGCGTTGCCTAAAAAGGTAGCGCTTTTTAAAATAAATTAAATAATTTTGATATGTATAATATAATCTATATCATACTATACGGCAATACCTTGAAGTATCAAAGTTTAGATGATATAGTATATTTAATGAATTTAGAATTTTATTAATGTAGGAGGTGAATTTTATAATGGAGGAAATATTGTTTTTAAAATATCATGATATTACAGTTGGATTACTGACAGTAATAGATAATATACCAAAGCAGCTTGAGATATTACGAAGTGATTTGTTCTTCGATAGACATAAAAAAAATATACTGTTTGGTGATGAACTTATAGAATGGATAAAAGATAGAGTAAGACCAAATGCACAGATTGGATTAAATAAAATATTGAAATCCTTTGGCATAGATGATAGCGGATCAATGTGGTATTGGGATTTATTTTTAAAAACAAGAGGAATGAACGTAAAAGATAGGCTATGGATATCAAAGGATGAATTCGATAACAGCCCGTGGGATCTACTATTGACTATAGATAAAGATATACCAGAAGTAGATTTGTATAAGAAATATTTAAATGTAAATAAAAGTTATTATAATATAAATTTAATTGGAGCATGTGAAAAATCTATAGTTAGGGTAAATGGAAATCTTGCAATACTAAAACATTCACTGCAGCATAATACATTCGATGGGATAGCAGAAGAATTATGCTATCTAATAGCACGAAGTTTAGGGATAAATTGTGCAGAAGCTAAATACCTAGGCAATGGTTTGAGTCTTTCATTTATTGACGAAAATATAGATTTAATCCATGCAGAAGCTTTTTTAGACACTGATACTAGAAATGTTGAAACATTGTATAAGAAACTTGTTCTAAAAGACATTGATAAAAGAGTACGTATAGATTTTTTAAGACTATTTTTATTCGATATATTGACAAGGCAGATGGATAGAAATTTAACTAATTTTGGATTCTATAAGATTAATTCATATGTTAAATTATATAGACTATATGACAACGGATTAAGCTTATTTTCAAGTGTTAAATTTAATTCCAAATTAGAATACTCATCTGTATACGGAAATTCAGAAGATATACTAAGATATGTGGTTAGACAGCTTAAAAATGAATTGGTTGATAAGCCTTTTGCAGGTCACTTATCAATAGAATTTTTAGATGATATATTTAAACCATATGCTGATGAAATAATGCAGGTTAAAGGAACCGATTATAAAGATATTGTAAAATGGATTATGAGCATGTATGATCATATTTTAGAAAAATTTTAAATTTTTGTAGAAGCGTTGCCAAAAAGGCAGCGCTTTTTAAAATTAATTAAATAATTTTGATATATACATCAAATCTAAAAGAATAAAAAAATAATTTCATAAAAAACATAAAAATTTTTCCACTTTTTACTCAATAAACATATATATTATGTAGAACTACTTAAAAGTAGATATTACTGAAATGTATGGAGGGTTATATTATGAAGTATACAGTAGAAGGATTTTCACAAAAGAGCCTTATTGATTATGGATTAGATGAAAAAGATGCATTAATATTGAGGTATTTTATAGATTTTAAAGACAGTGGAAAAATGAAGATGAAAATAATAAATAAAGTTCCATATTACTGGCTGAAAGGTTCAGCGCTTTTAGAGCAGCTTCCTATATTGAGAATAAACAACGTAGATGTTTTAAGAAGACGTCTCAAAAAAATGACTTCATGTAAAATACTCATGCATGAACATGTTTTAGAAGGTGGAAGTTATGCTTTTTATGCAATTGGAGAAAACTATCAAGATCTTCTTTTATATGATGATGCATCAGAATGTGAAGATAGTGGAGATACTTATGGAACTACTGCTGGAAATAATATTGAAGAAAATGAAATAGTGGACATAAAATTAAAAGAGGTTTCCGAAATAAATGAAGGATTGACTGAAAAGACTGAGGGTATTACTGAAAAGAAGGAGTCAATTAGTCAAAAGTCGGAGGATTCAGACTGGAAAGTAGGAGCAAAAGATTATTCTATTAATAAATCTATAAATAATAATCATTCTGCATGTGACATTACACAGGCAGGGATACAAAGTGAGAAACCAAAATTACAAGTTAATTGTAAAACAGGGGTTCCTTATGATGAGGTTATTAATATGTTTAATGACTTATGCAGATCCTTCCCAAAAGTTAAAGTGAGAAATAAGACACGTGATAATAATATAAAGAAAATGTATAAAAATCTTCATATTGATGAGATTAAGGCAATCTTTGAAATGGCTGAAAAAAGTGATTATCTTTCTGGAAGAAATGGAAAGTGGATGAACTGTAGTTTTGACTGGATTATTAAAGAAAATAATTATATCAAAGTACTTGAAGGAAATTACAATAGAGACTCAGCTGTTAAATCAGGTTCAAAGGATTGGACAGGCTATTGCGATCATATGGATAAACATGAAAGTTATGAAGCTTCAAAAGATGATGAAGACAATGATTTATATGAAAGTGAAATTATAATAAATACAGAACTTCTGGAGGATTTGTAATATGAATAATAGAGTAATGCCAAGCAGTCTTGAAGCAGAACAAACTCTTATAGGATGTATTTTAAACAGTACAGATAGGTTTATAGAAGCTGATACTATATTAAATTCTGAAGACTTTTATGTAGATAAACATAAGAAAATTTATGAAACCATTAAAAAACTTTGTGATAATTCTGTTAGTGTTGATACAGTAACAGTAGTTGATAATCTTAAAAAGAAAGGAATCCTTGAAGAATGCGGTGGTATTACATACCTTTCAAATCTTGAAACTGGTGCAGTGAATTATAGCAGCATTGAAAATTACGCAAGAATTGTAAAAGAAAAGTCAGACAGACGTGCACTTGTAAAAGCCGGATCAAAACTCATGGAGGATGCTTTTGAAAAAGAAGATGTAAAAGAGGCAATTGAAGATGCAGAAAAGTGTATTTTCAATGTTTCAGCAAGTAAAAATATCACTGGTCCTGAAAGAATAGACACAATACTGGAAAAGGCCTTTGTAAAACTTGAAAAAAGATGCAAAAATGGAGGAGGACTTGTTGGAATAAGTACAGGATTTAAAGGAATTGATGATATTACTGGAGGCCTTAAACCTGGTGAATTCGTAATTGTGGCAGCAAGACCATCCATGGGGAAGACTGCATTTGCACTTAATATTGCTCAAAGTGCATCAAGGACAAGTTCTGTAATAATATTTTCACTTGAAATGGAAACTGAAAGTCTTTTAAACAGAATGATAAGTTCAAGCTGTATGATAAAAATGAATGATATACAAAGTGGTACTCTTACTGATGATCAATTTGTAAGGATAATGAAAAGAACAAGTGAACTTGGAAAAAGGAACTTATATATAGATGATAAAAGCACCATGCTTTCAGATATAAAAGCTCTATGCAGAAAACAAAAGCTGCAAAAAGGTCTTGATGTTATAGTAATAGACTATTTACAGCTCATAAGAACAACAATGAAGGCAAATCAAAGGGAACAAGAAGTATCATATATATCAAAAGAGCTGAAATCACTTGCAAAAGAACTTAATATTACAGTAATAGCATTGTCACAGCTTTCTAGAGCACCTGAAGCACGAAATGATCATAGACCAATGCTTTCTGACCTTAGGGAATCAGGTTCTATTGAACAGGATGCTGATATTATCCATTTTATATATAGAGATGCATATTACAATAACAATAAAAAGAAAAAGGGCAAGAAAAAAGATTCTGAGGGAATTCAAGGAGAATTTAAAATAAACAACTCATCATCAACATCTGTTAATAAAAGCACAGCTGATAATAGTGGAAATTTAAATATTAATAAGAACAATGAAAATAATATACTAAAAGATGTTGACTATAATAAAAAAACTGATGATATTATAGCAGAAATAATTACTGCAAAGAATAGAAATGGACAGACTAAAACCAATAAACTTAACTGGATTGGTGAATATCAGAGATTTACAAGTGCTGATGTTATTAAACAGTAAAGAAAAATGTATTAAGAGTATTCTTAAAAGTGATAATACTTTCACTAATTAAAATAAATGGACATAAAGAAAACATGAAATATTACAATGATCATATACTCCTTATCTTATATGAAATTATAGAAGAATTTGAAACTGAAGAAAGTAAGAAGTTAGGAATGAACTAACTCCTTACTTATTTTATAAATAATAAATCTTGATATTATAGAGTTTAATAGTGTATAATGAAAAGGCTTGTATTTTTATGTAAATTATAATATATAATACTAAATTAGGGGATTAAAGACAATAAGGGGGATGTTTAATGCTAGAAGATGGAAACGCAAGAGTAGAAGATTTTGAAGAAAACGTAAATTATGGTGGGAAAATATGTGAAAGGTGTGGAGCAAAATATATTGATGTTTCTGAAAGCAGATATTCAATTTTGTGTACAGAGTGCAGAGAAAATCAGATAAAATATCCTATTCCTAAAATTTTCTTACTGTTAGGAATAGCACTTTCTGTACTTGTAATAATTGCACTAGTACAGTTTCCTAAATCTTTTAAAGATTATGCAGTATATAAAACAGCTGAAGAGAAGGCAAATGATGGCTATGCAAATGAAACATTACTATCATTAGAAGGTGTAATTGGAAAGCATCCAGAGACAACTGATATTGCGGTTACAGCAGTAGATATTGCAATGGAGAATGGGAATTATGCATATGCAGGGTATCTGCTGGATACATATTTAGTTGGAAGAAAAGTTTCAGATACAGTCTATTATAGATTAGATGGTTATTTAAATAAAATTGATTCAATTTATAATGTGTATGATGAGTACGAGAATATTGTATCAAATATTGATACAAATTTATCTGAAGATCAAGCAGTATTACAAGCAAAGAGTGATGTAAGCAAACTTTTATATGATGGTAAATATAACAAGGCTGTAGTATATAATTACTTAGCGTTACTTACAGATGATGCTGAAGAACATAAAGAGTATTTAAAGAAAAGTATAGAAGAAGATTCTAAGGTATTAGAAACACAGGTACAACTTGCAAATGCATATAGGCGTGAAGGTAATAGTGATGAAGCAAAAAGTATGTTAGATAAAGTTCTTATAAAAGAAAGAAATAATATAGGAGCTAAAAGGGGACTTGCTATTTTAAATATGCTTGAAGGGAATTATAGTGAAGCTGTTGAACTAGCTAGATTTGCATATGAAAAAAGCAAAGAATATCCATATGTATACGAAACTTTAGCCATTGCATTATTTTTTGATGGACAAGTAGAAGAATCAAATAAGATAATAGAAGAATTTAAAGCGGCTGGAAATGAATTAGAAGAAGATACAAAAATGTTATTAAACGGCCAGTTAACGCTCAATCAATATTATCAAGGATAGGAGGAAAAATATATGTTTTTTGTACCAGGTATATTAATTTCAGTTATTACATTTCCAGGAGTAATAGTACATGAATTAGCACATGCTATTTTTTGCAAATTACTACGAATACCAATATATGATGCAAAATTTTTTCAATGTTCAAATCCGTGTGGATATGTAGTGCATGAACCTACAGATAAACCGTTGAAATCATTATTAATATCAGTTGGACCATTTTTAATTAATACAATTTTAGGTGCAATTATAATGTTGCCAGCATCTATTACATTAATTAAATTTCGTGAACAAGGAAACTTCCTGACTCTTTTATTAGGATGGCTAGGAATATCAATACTAATGCATGCATTTCCTAGCACTGGTGATGCAGAGGCATTAATTGCATCTGTATTAAAAAATGAGAATGTTAATTTTCTATTCAAAGTTGTTACTTTCCCATTTATTATTGCAATTTATATAGGTGCTTTTGGATCAGTTGTCTGGCTTGATGCAGTTTATGCAGTAGCAGTATCTATGGTAGTACCTAATATATTAGTTGATTTGTTATATTAAAAGTATGGATATAATCTTGAAATATTTAATAAAACTCATAGTGTGTTATCAGCAACTGTTTTATTTGCAGTAATAATATTAGATACATGTTACAGAATTTATCTTGGTGCTGTATTAGGGTCAGTCATATTAAAAAGCGTTGCCTAAAAGTGGCAGCGCTTTTTAAATTTATAGGCTACAGAATTTAAATGATAGTAAACTTATTGGATTGGTAAATATGAATGATTTACCAGTGGTGATAGTTTGAGAAATAGATGTGGTAAATTAGTAGATTTATAATAAAATAAAAATATTGCATATTATTGTTCTAATGGTATATAATTTAAGGGTATAGAACAAAAAACATATATAATTAGTTCTATATATCATATGGAGGTGTAATATGAAGAAAAGACCGTTTGTACCAAATCAACTTCCAGTATCAGAATTGCTAGATATGAAGCGTTTGATGTTCTTGCTTATGAATGCTGGAACAAAAATTGCAGTATATAATGAAAAGTTAAAATCCACAAAGGTTAGCCATACAAACTTACTAGAACTATTTGCATTAAAAGAAGCTGTTGAATCAACAAAGATTGAAGGAACTCAAATAACAATGGATGAGATGTTAAATTATCGTGCTGTAGAAAAAAAAGCAACTAATGATATTTTAGAAGTTGTAAATTATATGAAGGCATTGAGAGAAGGCCGTAGCTTATTAAATAGATATCCAATAAGTAGTAGATTGATAAAAAAACTGCATCAGATCTTAATGGATGGTGATGCAAGAGGTGGATCTAGTGTAGTAGCAGGAGAATTTCGAACAATTCAAAACTTCTTGGGACCAAAGGGTTCAACAATAGAGAATGCAACCTATATTCCACCTGAACCACAGTTAGTACCTGAGTATATAAGTAACTTAGAAAAATATATAAATGAAAATGAAGAGGATTTACCACTAATAAAGGTGGCATTACTTCATTCACAATTTGAAACTATTCATCCATTCACCGATGGAAATGGACGTACTGGAAGAATATTAGTTCCTCTTTACTTGTTTAGTGAGAATGTTATTGATGAGCCTAGCTTTCTTGTAAGTGAGAGCTTAGAGAAGGATAAATATAAATATTATGCTTTATTGAATAATACTAGAGTGGTTTTGCCTGATAAAGAAGATTATCCAGAAGAATATGAAGAAAAAAAGAAAGAAGCAAAAAAGAGCATGACTGAGTGGGTAGAATTTTTCTTGAATGCATGTATTACTCAAGCAGATAAAAATATTAAAAAGATTGATGCAATAAATGAGTTATATGAAAATACCATATCTAAAGCGAAAGATATTACTAATACAACAACAATAATTGATGTAATTGACATAATATTTATGTATCCAATATTTACAACTGCTAACATTCGTGAGCATTTTGACATATCAGCGTCGACATTAAACAATTATCTAAAAAAATTGTGTGACAATAATATTATTTATTCAGATGGATCAGCACGTAATAGAAAGTATTTTTTCTATGATTTAATAAGCATTATAAGTTAAAGGTGTTAGTTTTTACAGATAAAGCAAAGGAGTTAGACAGAATAAACTAACTCCTTTTTTAATTCAAAAATTAAGATATATCCATAAAAATAAACTTCAAATTTAAGGATATAAGTACCGAAAATTAGGTTTCTTAAAAACGTTTTCAAAGGTAAAATGTAATTGTACACAAGGGAGATAATAAATAACAAGCTACGATTATAGAAAAATATATTTAAAAATGAGGGGGAATTTTAAATGAAAAAGAAGCTTATAGCAATGTTTTTATCAGTGGCAACATTGATGACTTTTGGAGGATGTGGATCAGCAGCAAGTAATTCTAGTGACAGTGCATCAGGAGGTTCTTCAAAAAATTTAATAGTGTATTGTCCTCATCCAATAGAATTTATAGATCCTATAGTAAATGAATTTGAAAACCAGAGTGGAGTATCAGTTGAAGTTGTTACAGCAGGATCAGGAGAATTATTAAAAAGAATAGAATCTGAAGGGGATAATCCTCTTGGCGATGTTATGTGGGGAGGTTCATTATCCACATTACAGCCAAAAGCAGATCTATTTGAAGAATATAAATCAGCAAATGAAGATGCAGTAATTGATGAATATAAAAATAAAGATGGGCATATAACAAGATTTTCTGTAATACCTAGCGTTATAATGGTAAATACAAATTTAATAGGAAACATAAAAGTTGAAGGTTTTGAAGATCTTTTAAATCCTGAATTAAAAGGAAAAATAGCAAATGCAGATCCTTCTAAGTCATCTTCAGCATTTGAACATTTAATCAATCAGTTATATGCTATGGGAAATGGAAATCCAGATGATGGATGGGCTTATGTAACTAATCTTACAAAAAATCTTGATGGAAAATTACTAAGCGGATCATCAGCAGTATATAAAGGAGTAGCTGATGGTGAATACACTGTTGGATTGACATTTGAAGAAGCTGCTGTTAAATATGCAAAAGACGGTGCACCAGTAAAAGTTGTTTACCCTTCAGAAGGAACTGTTGCAAAAGCTGACGGTGTTTCAATCATTAAAAATGCTAAAAATATGGACAATGCAAAGAAATTCATTGATTTCGTTACAAGCAAAGAAGCACAGAATGTAGTAGCAACACAGCTTAACAGACGTTCAGTTAGAAACGATGTGGAAGGTGAAGGTTTAGAATCATTTAATAGTATAAAAGTTATTAAGGATGATGAAAACTGGGTTAATGAAAACAAGCAGACAATGTTAGATAAGTATAAAGATATATTCACAAGCAACTAATAGATATATTTCAATTGACAATTGATAGTTGAGAATTGAAAATTAAGGTGAAAATCCTTACAGGATTTTTAAAATTATATGCAGAATAATTATTGCAGCATATATAATTGAAAATACTGATATAAGAAAATAAATTTTAAGAATATAGGTTAATTAAGATCTATATTCTTAATTTTACAATAGTTAATCTGAGTTATTAAAGAAAACGATTTTATTTACATAAAAGCGGAGGTGGGAAGATTGAGTAAATCAATTAATATAAATGATGTGATAAAGAAATATGGAGAAAATACAGTAATTCCAGATTTAAAGGCAGATATAAAAAATGGAGAATTATTTACACTATTAGGACCATCAGGATGTGGAAAGACAACATTGCTTAGAATGATAGCAGGATTTAACTCAATAGAAGGTGGGACTATATCATTTGATGAAAATGTAATAAATGATATTCCTGCACATAAGAGAAATATAGGTATGGTGTTTCAAAATTATGCTATATTTCCTCATATGACAGTAAAAGAAAATATAAAATATGGTCTAAAGTTAAGAAAAATATCTAAAGAGGAAATGGAGAAAAGGGTTGAGGAAATTCTTGATGTAGTTAAAATAACACAATATAAAGACAGGCTTCCAGAAAACCTGTCTGGAGGACAGCAGCAGAGAGTGGCACTTGCAAGGGCAATAGTTATCCATCCAGATGTATTACTTATGGATGAACCTTTATCAAACCTTGATGCAAAACTTAGAATTGAAATGAGATCAGCAATAAGAAATATCCAAAAGCAGGTTGGCATAACAACAGTTTATGTAACACATGATCAGGAAGAAGCACTTGCAATTTCTGATAGGATAGCAATCATGAAGGAAGGTGTCATACAGCAGATTGACACACCTTACAATATTTATTCAAGACCAAGAAATGTTTTTGTTGCAACTTTTATTGGAAGATCCAATATATTTGATACATCACTAATATCGTTAAATGGAAAGTCTTATATAGAGTTTGATAATGGTTATACAGTAAATGTTGATATATTATGTGATGGAAATTTAAAGAAGAAAACTAAAGTTACTGTAAGGCCTGAGGAATTTATAATAGGTGATGGTGATGAAGGTTTAAAAGGTAAAATTATTACTGCAACATTTTTAGGAAAGTATATGGATTATGTAGTTCAATTAGAAGATGGAATGAAAATAGAATTATCACATGATTTGAGCAATAATGATAAAGTTTACGAAAATGGTGATATAGTTTATCTTAAAGTTAACACCAAAAAAATCAATATATACAATGAAGATGGATCTAAAAATCTTTTGATAAGTGAGGTGTAACTTATGGAAGCATCAAAATGTAAAAAGTTTAAGCTGGATTTCTGGAATGTTGTAACTATAGGAATATTTCTAATATTTGCAGTATGTTTGATATATCCTCTATTTTCTTTATTCTTTAGCAGTTTAAAAGATTCAAATACAGGTGAGTTTACTTTAAGCAATTTTGTACAGTTCTTTACTAAAAAATATTACTACGAAAGTCTATGGAGAAGTTTTTCAGTTACAATAATCACTACAATATTAACAATAGTAATAGGTGTTCCCTTAGCATATGTAATGACTACATGTAAGATAAAGGGCAAAGGGTTAATAGAAATTTTAATTATAATATCAGTTCTTTCACCTCCTTTCATCGGAGCTTATTCTTGGATTTTACTTCTTGGAAGAAGTGGAGTTATAACAACTTTCCTCTCAGATACATTTGGAATTAACTTACCGAGCATATATGGTTTTTCAGGAATATTATTAGTATTCACATTGAAATTATTTCCTTTTATATATATGTACACAACAGGAGCTTTGAAAAAACTTGATGTTTCTCTTATTGAAGCATCTGAAAGTTTAGGATGTACAGGTGTAAAGAAGGTATTTACAGTAGTAATTCCATTAATTTTACCAACAGTACTTGCAGGAAGCTTATTAGTATTTATGAATGCATTAGCTGATTTTGGTACACCAATGCTTATCGGAGAAGGATACCAAGTAATGCCTGTATTGATATACTCTGAGTTCATAAGTGAGGTAGGAGGACAGGCAAACTTTGCAGCAGCTTTAAGTGCAATAATGGTATTCATAACAACTATGATTTTCCTTGGACAAAAATATGTTGTAAATAAAAAATCCTTTGTAATGAGTTCATTAAAGCCTATACAGCCTAAAAAGATAAATGGAATAAAGAGTTTTTTTGCACACACATTTGTATATATAGTTGTGGGATTAGCAATTATACCACAAGTTACAGTAATATTTACATCTTTCTTAAAGACAAAAGGTGCCATGTTCATAAGAGAATTTTCATTGAATTCATATATAAATGTAATAGGAAAGCTTGGAAGTTCAATTAGGAATACATTTGTATATGGAATAATAGCCATAATATTAATAATTATACTTGGAATGTTTATATCTTATGTATCAGTAAGAAGGAAAAATTTATTTACTTCAATCCTAGATACTTTGACAATGTTTCCTTATATAATACCAGGATCTGTACTAGGTATAACATTACTGCTTGCATTTAATAAGAAGCCTATTCTTTTAAGCGGTACATTTATGATTATAGTAATTGCATTTGTAATAAGAAGACTTCCATATACTATAAGATCAAGTGCAGCAATTTTGTATCAGATAAGTCCAAGCATGGAAGAAGCATCAATAAGTTTAGGTTATTCTCAGTTTCAGACATTTAAAAATGTCACATCTAGAATGATGCTCCCAGGGGTAATATCAGGAGCAATATTAAGCTGGATTACAGTTATAAATGAATTGAGTGCTTCAATAATACTATATACAGGAACTACAAGAACTATGTCTGTAGCAATATATTCAGAAGTAATAAGGGCAAGTTACGGAACAGCAGCAGCACTTTCATCAATATTGACATTTACTACAATAATATCTCTTTTGATTTTCTTCAAATTGACAGGAAGCAGGGAGATAAGCTTATAAATAAATTTTTAAATAGTTAACCCATAATGTAATTATAATAAAGAATGCTATGCTGTATAACATGGCATTCTTTTTTAATGTATAGGAAATTATATTCATGATATAATGCTTGAATGTAGTAAATTCAACATGCTTAGGAATTTGTATAGTTGAAAGTTGAGAATTGAAAGTTGAGAGTTAAAGGATGAAATCTCTTAAGGAGATTTCTAAAAAAATAAAAATTAAAGAAAACCTGTGGTTTTCTACCGCAACTGTTAACTGTTAATTGTTAACTGCAAACTAAAAAGCGTGGCGCAGCCACTTTTTCAAATATAAATGGTATAATATGTATATAAATATTGAGGGAGGAGAAAATATGAGTCAGAATAAAAAGAACAGCTTTAAACATGTCATAAAAAAATCCTTTATATTATATTCTTTAGTTCCAATTACAATAATAACGTTAATATTTTATAATATGCTCATAATTAGTTTCTCCAAGTGGTCCTATAAAGACAATAGAGACATGAATGAATACATTTCACAGTTATTAGAATACGAATTGTCAGAGTATAAAAATGATATAATAGAATTGAGCAGTAATGAAGATACAATTAACATATTATTAAATAAACAAAGTGACAGTAAAAATATTTTTGAAAACATTTACGATAAGATAAATAGAAAAAAGATAAAAAGTATTTTTCACATATATAATATTAAAGGAGAGAGTGTACTTACTAACTCAGTAAATGAGTCAGATGAAAATAAAAGTAAGTCCATTTATGACTGGGGAAAATTTAGAAACATGAATTCATATCCACAAGATGTAATAATGCGAATAGACAAGATACAGATTAATCCTAATGTACGAACTATTTATACTATTGGAAAAGCTGTTACTTATCATGATAGGGTAATAGGATTTATTGAATTTGATATATTGGAAAATGAATTAAGTAATATAATTTCATGTAGTGCTGATGAAGACATTGTAATTACTGATAAATATAACAATAATATAATAAATACAAATAACTTTCTTCTTAATAAAACGGGGAAATTTAAAAGCAAGGAATACGAAAGTGAGAATCAAGTTATAACTAATTCAATACTGAATGAGAACATTTATATTTATACAATAAAGAATACTGAATTTATAAATAAATTCTTTATAACAGGAGAAATTTTTCTTGGAATCATTTTTGGATTATTGTTTTTGGTAATGATATGTGTAGCAAATAAAATTGCAGCGAAAAATACAAAATCTATCGATATTCTTTTAAATGGAATTGAATATGTAAAGCAAGGTGATTTAACTAAGAAAGTCAATATTACAAGTGGTGATGAGTTCGAGATTTTAGGAGAATACTATAATGAAATGATAGATAAAGTAGTGGAACTTATTAAAAAGAATGAAGAAGAAGCGAAAATAGCAACACTTGCTCAGTTAAAACATCTTGAATCTCAATTTAATCCTCATTTTATATTCAACACATTAGAGATGCTTAGATATATGATTAAATCAAATGATCCAAAATGTGAGAAAGTGACTTTAGCTATGGCTAGAATACTTAGATATAGCTTAGATAATAAGACACGGTCTACATGTTTAAATACAGACATAAAATATATTAAGTATTATCTTGACATACAAAAACTCAGATTTGGAGAGAGATTTGATTATGATATATATATAAATGAAGATTGTGAAAAAGCAATAATTCCTAAGCTTATAATACAGCCTATAATTGAAAACAGTATAAAATATGGATATCAAAATAAAGAAAACCTTTTTATAGATATTTATGCTGAACAGAAAGATGGGGACATGCTCATTCAGATAAGTGATAATGGTGATGGAATAAGTAATGACCTTCTTCATGAAATTAATGAAATTATAAAAAACAAAAATAATAAAAGTTCACATATAGGACTTTATAATGTACAAAAGAGGATTAGCTTACTTTACGGAGAGAAGTATGGTATAGAAATTGATAGCAGGGAAGGAATAGGGACTTGTATTCTTATTAAAATTCCTGTTTTTAGGGGGGATAATGATGATTAAAGTTTTAATTGTAGAGGATGAAAATTTTATTAGAAAAGGACTAATTGGAACTTTTGACTGGGTTAGTTGTGACTGCACAGTAATAGGGGAAGCGGAAAATGGAGTTATTGGCCTTGAAAAAATTATAAATTTAACCCCGGATTTAGTTATAACTGACATTAAGATGCCAAGAATGAATGGAATAGATATGATTAAAAAAGGAAAAGAAAAAGTGGATTTTGAAACATTTATATTATCAAGCTACGATGATTTTTCATATGCAAAGGAAGCCATAGACCTTCGTGTTCAGGATTATATATTAAAGCCAGTTGATGAAGAATATTTAACTAAGTCACTTATAAAGTTTAAATCTTTTTATGAAGACAAGAAAATGATAGATAAAATGAAAAATTCTTTTGATAATAATAAAAAGGTTGAACTTATAAATATGGAATATTATAAAAGTAATTATATATGCGATAAATACACAAAAATAATGATAGAGTATATTGTTTCAAATTATAATAAAAAAATTAGTATAGAAGATCTATCATGTAAACTTGGAGTAAGCGTAAGTTATCTTAGTAGAAAATTTAAAGCAGAGACATCACAGACCTTTCATGATTTTTTAAATAAATATAGGATTCAAAAATCAATTGCCTTTCTAGAAGAAGGAACTTATAAAGTTTATGAAATATCAGATATGGTTGGATTTGGAGAGTATAAACATTTTAGTTCAGTATTTAAAAAATATATGTCTTATTCACCTAGTGATTACTTGAAAAATTGTATAAATTAGCTGAAGATTTAGTAGAAAATGAAAAGGATATATTTAGTTAGAACATAGTTGTTAATATAAATAAAATAAAAGGAAAAGCGTTGCCTAAAAGTGGTAGCGCTTTTTAAATTTATAGGCTACAGAATTGAAATGGATAGACTAAAAATAATAAACTTATTGGATTGGTTAATATAAACGATTTACGAGTGTTCATATTTGGATGAAATGGATATGGCAAATTAGTAGATTTGTTTTAAATAAGGTAAATAATTGATATTGTTATAAAAAAGTTATACAATAAAACATAATCAGATACTAATAGGTATTTATTTTTGAAAATTAAATTATGAAGAAAATCATTAATTTATAAATATGAAAGGTCGTAGATACAAATGGCAAGTTATAGTGTTTTTTTACCAAGCTACAGTATAGGAGTTGATTGTTATAATGAAATTCCATATGTTACAAGAAAATATGGAAAAAAAGCTGTAGTTATTGGTGGTAAGACTGCAATGGAAAAAGCTAAGGAATATCTAATAGAGGGAATCAGAAATTCTCATATGGAAATATCAAACTACATATGGTTTGGTGGAGATTCTAATTATGAAAATGTTGAAATGCTAAAAAAGAATCCTGATGTTTTAGAAGCAGATATGCTTTTTGGTGTTGGAGGAGGACGTGCGTGTGATACTGTAAAAACTCTTGCAGATATGTTGGACAAACCATTTTTTTCATTTCCAACATTGGCTTCAAACTGTGCAGCATGTACTGCAGTAACTGTTATGTATAACAGTGATGGAACATTTAAAGAATATTACTATTTAAAGCAGCCAGCTTATCATACATTTATTAATACAGAGATAATTGCAAAGTCCCCAGAAAAATTATTATGGGCAGGTATTGGAGATGCTCTTTCAAAGGAATGTGAAGTTAAATTTGCATGCCGTGATAAATTTATGTACCATACACCATTGATGGGAGAATGTATATCATCTATATGTACAGATCCATTGGTTAACTATGGTAAAAAGGCACTTGAAGATTGTAAGAATAATACACCTTCATTTGAACTAGAACAGGTTGCATTAGATATTGTAATCTCTACAGGAATAGTTTCAAATTTTGCTACCCATGAAGCACAGAAAGATCCTAAGGACAACTATTATTATAATAGTTCACTTGCTCACTGTGTATATTATGGAGCATCAATGATTCCAGAATGTGAAAAACATCTTCATGGTGAAATAGTTGCTTTTGGAGTTTTATGCCTTTTAACATATGATAATCAGATTGAAGAACGTGACAGAATATTAAAATTCAATAAGAGTATCGGACTTCCTGTTACATTAGATGAAATAGGAATGAAAGAAAGTGATCTTGAAAAAGTCGCAGAAAAGGCATCAAGTGTAGTTGAATGGACTTATGTACCTGGAAACCCTACACAGGAAAAATTTATAGAAGCAATTAAAAGTACTGATAGAGCAGGAAAAGAACAATGGAGAATCTAGATAAAATACGTAAATTTAGTGAAAGAAAAGCATTTGTTATAGCAGTTATGTAGCAAAAAAATTAAAGTGGGAATCTATTTCAAACGAAGATAGTAATAGAAGATAATAATATTAAAGGAAGAAGGTATTATATGAGTATTAATAATATTACAGGAAATTATGGTGGATACTTAAATAGTTTATCAATGATGAATTCTGAAGTTAACGGTACATATTCATCAAAAAATAGTGTAGAAAAATATTCGGATTTTAAGGACATATTAGATATTTCCACATCAAGAAAAAATCTATCAAGTACAAATGCTATTGGTGGAATAACTTTAGATAAAGGAACTGCAGCAAATACAACTTTATATGTTGATAGATCTACTTTTGATCAAATAGTAAATTATATGACTAGTAATCCAGAATCTAATTGGGAAGAATTAGGTATGGATGATGAGAAAAGGTGGATTGTTGTTAATGGACAACGTTTTGAATGTCCCCTTAGCAAAGCGGAAAAAGAAGCAATTAGAAGAGCTAAAAAGGGTCTTATTGGTATGTTAGATGAAGCTGATAAAGAAAGAGAAAAGCAAGATTCTGTAAAACTAAATTTTGATAAAAATAATAAAATTAAGCTCAATGGTGATGTAAGTGTACAATTAAATGATAAGATTATAAATCTTATGAACAATGACAATGTAATGAATACGTTAACAAGTATTATGCAAATGAATGGTGGACAAGGTATTAAATTATCATTGTAATAGTTATAATGATTACTAAGCTATATTCTATAAGTGATGGAATATAGCTTTTTTTAGGTGAATTACTATTGTAATATAACGAAGGCAATCTATCAGTTGATTGCAAGGTTTGAAGCTATTTTTTGATTTTATAAAAAAATATAATATAATAAACTATAGAAAATCTAAGCAACTGAATAAAGGAAGAGGAACAGTATCATGAAAAATATAATAAAAAAACCAATAAAAACAGAATTAAAAGATAATCTTAATTACATGAATCTAGATTATCTTAAGAATATTGCAAAAGTTTATGAAGTAGATAAAGCATATAAAATGAAAAAGCAGGAGTTAGTAGATAAACTTTTTGAGAAGATGACAGATGAGAATCATCTTATAAGTAATCTTGCAGCTTATTATGAACATGAAGAATATACGTGTTCTGTTAAAGGGAATGAAGCTGTATCTGAGTCAATAAAAGTATTAGGTCTTGCTAAGATAGGACTATATTTTTTATATGATCTTGGTGATGGAAATATAGAAAGTATAATGCCAGAAGAAATAAAGAAAGTTATTAATAATATAGAAGAAAATAAAATTGAATTAATAAAAAGCAGATATTCTGAAGTTTTCAATTATTTAAGAGCTTTTAAGAATTTTTATGGAATATTTGAGATTGATTTTTTCTTGAATATATTTAATGAACAACATGAGAATGAAAAGGAACTTTCTATAAAGGAATTAATGTATTATCTTGATAAATATAACTTACATAACAATGAAATTGTAAATTATAATGGGATGCTTGTATGTGAAGCATTATGTATGTTTGAGGGTGATATAGATAAAGTTCTTGAAGAAAGAGAAGGTAAGGAATACTGTATTCTTGAAAAGGAAGAGTTGTTAAATTATAGTGATGATTACTATATGAAAAAGACTTTATATTATTATAATTTAGAAGAATATCTATTAAAGCATTTAAAATATAAAAAAGACGTTGAGGGTATAATTGAAGATATAAACATAAAATGTGTAATGGATACTTTTGATATACAAAATGCTATTATGAGATTACATGACATGGGGATGGAAATACATAATAAAAAGGATATCGAAAAACTATTTAAATTATGTGTAGAGTTTGGGAATAATACTCCTAAATGGATAAATAAAGGATGGACACCAGCAGACTTAATGAAAAAAGATTCAAAAGAAACTAGTGGTTTGAATTTAGTAGTTTCTAATAAAGTGGGGAGAAATGATCCATGTCCTTGTGGAAGTGGCAAAAAATATAAAAAATGCTGTGGAAAATAGTATGGAAAAATAATTATAAAATATCATATTTCTTAATATCAATTTAAAGATTATATTAGCCTTGGAGAAATCCAAGGCTTTATTTATATTATAATTATAAAGTAAAATAATTTAAAAGTATTTTAACATATTTTACCATAGGATTTAATATTAAGTTGATAAAATGAAACCAAGGCAAAGTTATTAATAATAAAGAATGAAAGGAATGAGTTTTATGATAAATATTTTAATGGTCTTTACAGTACTTATATTGTTAATGACAGGTGTTTTGGTTATTGGAGGAAATTACTTTTATAAGCTTGCCATTGATACAGGTACTTCAAAAGCTTCTGTTTTCAAAAGTAAGGATAATATGGAAAATTCAAAATATGCTCAGAAAGAAACAGTAAGAGAAAAAAATGATAAGGAATGGTTCTTTAAAAATTCAAATTACAGTGATGTATTTATAAATTCTTTTGATGGACTTAAGCTTCATGGTTATAAAATAGTAAATTCTTATGATACAGATAAATGGATAATTGCAGTACATGGTTATGATGGAGATAGTATTAAAATGTGCGGACGTGCAAGAAATTTCTATAATATGGGGTTTAACGTTATTATTCCGGATCTTAGGGGACATGGACAAAGTGATGGAAGTTATATTGGAATGGGTTGGCATGATAGAAAAGATCTCTTAGGATGGATTGATTATATTATTAATGAAAATAACAATAGTGAAATTATTCTTTATGGAATTTCAATGGGAGCAAGTACTGTAATGATGACTTGTGGTGAAAATTTAAAGAATAATGTAAAAGCTGCAATTGAAGATTCGGGTTATACAAGTGTATGGGACCAGTTTGCTTATATTTTAAAATGTATGTTTAAGCTTCCTCAGTTTCCAATAATGTATGTGGCAAATATTATTACCAAAATGCGTGCAAGGTACGATTTAAAGGAAGCATCGTCAGTAAATCAGCTTGCAAAATGCAAAATACCAGTGTTGTTTATTCACGGAGATAAAGATAAATTTGTTCCATTCAATATGCTTAAAAAGGTTTATGATAGTGCAAAATGTGAAAAAGAGATGCTTATTATAGAAGGGGCAGGACATTGTAAGTCTAATAAAATTAATCCTAAATTGTATTGGGAAACTATAAGCGAATTTTTAGATAAGTATCTAACTTATGATATGAATAGAGAAATAATGTGATAAAAATACTTTAAATATTGAGTTGTCTAAATATTAACTTTTTATACAAGGCTAGAGTTTAATGAGAAAACAATAGGTAATGGCATGTATTTTCAATGAATTGAAAAAAATATTGCGAAAAATATAAAAATATTTGAATTATGTATTGAAATTTCCTTTAAAATGTAGTATTGTTAATTTGTAAATAAACAAAGCTATGGTAGCTGAGTTTGAAAAATATATTTCAGAATATATTTTAAAAGTGTATATTTATATTTTATGTAAAATAGCATAATTATATATTGTTTGTGTTATATAAAAATTTGCATAAAACATATTTTTATTTATTGTATAAAAAATCTAATATGATTAGCAATGGAGCTAAAGAATAATTAAGTATTCTTTAGCTCCTTATTTTGTTAAAGAGAATTTTATTGAAAAAATGTAATAAAATTCAAAATATATAAGTGTTAAAAGTATCTATTTTAACGGTAACTGAAAGGAGATCTATTTAATGAGTAATGTTAATGAAATTTTTGGGACAAGTGTATTTAATGACGCGGTAATGAAGGAACGTCTTCCAAAGGCTACATATAAAGCTTTAAAAAAGACAATTGAGGAAGGTACATCACTAAAGCCAGATGTAGCAGATGTTGTTGCATCAGCTATGAAGGATTGGGCAGTTGAAAAAGGAGCTACTCACTTTACTCATTGGTTCCAACCAATGACTGGAATAACAGCAGAAAAGCATGATGCTTTCATAAATCCAACTGCTGACGGTAAAGTAATTCTTGAATTTTCAGGAAAAGAATTAATTAAAGGTGAACCAGATGCATCTTCTTTCCCATCAGGAGGACTAAGAGCAACTTTTGAAGCTAGAGGATATACTGCATGGGATTGTACATCACCAGCATTTATAAAAGATGGTTCTTTATGTATACCAACAGCTTTCTGTTCATACAATGGTGAAGCATTAGATAAGAAAACTCCATTATTACGTTCAATGGAAGTTTTAAATAAACAAGCTATGCGTGTTTTAAGAGCTTTAGGAAACACTACATCTAAGAAAGTTATTACAACTGTAGGACCAGAACAAGAATATTTCTTAATCGATAAGAAAATGTATGATGCTCGTAAGGATATCATTTTAACAGGCAGAACATTATTTGGAGCAAAACCTTCAAAGGGACAAGAACTTGAAGATCATTACTTTGGAGTAATTAAACCAAGAATTTCTGCATACATGAAAGATCTTGATGAAGAACTTTGGAAGCTTGGAATATCAGCTAAAACAAAGCATAACGAAGTTGCACCAGGTCAACATGAGTTAGCTCCAATATTCAGCACAACAAACATTGCAACAGATAATAATCAGTTAACAATGGAAGTTATGAAGAAAGTTGCAGATAAACATGGATTATACTGTTTACTTCATGAAAAGCCATTTGCAGGAGTTAATGGTTCAGGTAAGCACAATAACTGGTCAATGAGTACAGACGATGGAATGAACTTACTTGAACCAGGAACATCACCACATGAAAATAAACAATTCCTTTTATTCTTATGTGCAGTAATAAAAGCAGTTGATGAATATCCAGATTTATTAAGAGTATCTGCTGCAAATGCAGGAAATGATCACAGACTTGGAGCAAATGAAGCACCACCAGCTATCATTTCTATATTCCTTGGAGACCAATTAGAAGACGTATTAGAACAAATAGAAAAAGGACCAGCTACAAGTTCTAAATCTTCAAGTGAATTAACTATTGGTGTTAATACATTACCAAACCTTCCAAAGGATGCAACAGACAGAAACAGAACATCTCCATTTGCATTCACTGGAAATAAATTCGAATTCAGAATGGTGCCATCATCAGCTTCAATTGGTTGCTGTAACTATGTATTAAACACAATCGTTGCAGAAACTTTAGATGAAGTTGCAGGAAGACTTGAAAAAGCTTCTAATGTAGATGCAGAAATTCAAGCAATATTAACTGAAATTGCTAAAGATCATAAGAGAGTAATATTTAACGGAAACGGATACTCAGATGAATGGGTTGAAGAAGCAGCAAGAAGAGGACTTCCAAATATTAAGTCAACAGTAGAAGCTTCTAAAGCTATGATTTCAGAAAAGAATTTAGCTGTTTTAGAAAAGTATGGAGTTTTAAGCAGAAAAGAAGCAGAAGCTCGTTATGAAATTGTTCTTGAAAACTATAACAAGATTATAAATATAGAAGCATTAACTACTCTTGAAATTGCTAAACGTCAAATTTTACCAGCAGCAATGAAATATGCTTCAAGCCTTGCAGAATCAATTAATGCAATAAAGGCTACAGGAGTACAAGCTTCTGTGTTAGTTCAATCAGAATTATTAACTAAGGTTTCTGATTTAACAGTAAAATTAAATGAAAACATCGGACTTCTTGAAGCAGTAGTTGAAAAAGCAGATAACTTTGATGGTGATATCTATGATTTAGGAATGATGTATAGATATGAAGTATTTGAAGAAATGCAAAACTTAAGAGAATGTGCAGATAAACTTGAAGTAGTAGTGGACAAGGAATTCTGGCCATTACCAACATATGAAGATATGTTATTCAATGTTTAATAAAAATAGATATTAAAATATAAAATACCAGTATACTCCCTTTATATAAGAAAGGAAAAATATATTCCATTCTTATAAAGGGAGTATTTTTTTTATTAAAAAATTGTTCATAAAGTTATTCTGACAAAATGTGGACAATTTCATGAATATTTTATAAAATAACATCATTATAAAAAAACAGTAAATACTAAATATAGAAATGTTAAATAAAGTTACATCTAAGTATGTAATTATTCTGAAAGGTGGATGTATAATTATGGATAATTTCATGAATGAAGCAAAAAAATTGAAAGACGAACTTATAGAATATAGAAGAACAATTCATAAAAATCCAGAGGTTGGTTCAACTTTACCAAAAACTAAAGAGTACATAATAGGAAAATTAAAAGAGTTTGGTTATGAACCTAAAGAAATATGCGAAAGTGGTATTGTAGCAGTCATAGAGGGAAAGAAGCCAGGAAAAACTTTCTTGTTGAGAGCTGATATGGATGCACTTCCTATGTCAGAAGCTAGTGAATGTGACTTTAAATCAACAAATGGATGCATGCATTCCTGTGGTCATGATATGCATTCTGCAATGCTTTTAGGAGCCGCTAAATTATTAAAACAAAATCAAGATCAGATTGAAGGTAGTGTAAAACTTGTATTTCAGCCAGATGAAGAAGGATTTACAGGTGCTAAAAAGATGATAAAAGCAGGAGTGCTTAAAAATCCCAATGTGGATGCAGCTATGGCGATGCATGTTCACTCTGGAACACCATCAAATGTTGTGTTATATGGACTTGGAACTAGTATAGCAGGATGCAATAGATTTAGAATTATTGTTAAAGCAAGAGGATGTCATGGAGCTATGCCAGAGACTGGAGTTGATCCTATTAATATTGCAGCTCATATATATATATCTTTACAAGAAATTATAAGCAGAGAAATTCCAGCGACTAAACCAGCTGTATTAACAATTGGTAAATTTGCAGGTGGAGATGCACCTAATATAATACCTGATGAAGTGGTTATGGAAGGAACTATAAGAAGTTTAGATAAAGAATTAGGAGAATTCATATTTAATAGAATGAATGATATAGTAACTTCAACAGCAAAAATGTTTAGAGGGGAAGCACAGTTAATAGAATTATCTTCTGCACCACCACTAGAAAATGATACTAAGTTAGCAAATGAACTTGGTTCATATGTAAAAGAATTAATTGGAGAAAAATGTGTAATCTCTTTTGAAGGAGGCGGAATGGGTTCAGAAGATTTTGCGTCTTATACTTATGAAGTACCAAGTGTATATTTTATGCTTGGAGCAGGTACAAAAAAAGAGAATTCTCTTTATGGAGAACCAATGCATAATTCTAAAGTTGTTTTTAATGAAGATATACTAGTTACAGGTGCTGCTATGCATGCGTATTGCGCAATACAATGGCTACACAATAATTAATATATTATTGCCTCAATTTTTAACTTGAAATTAATTGAAACTAAGTATTAAATCAAATATAATTAATACGTACTTGTTAAAAAATGTAAACAGGTTAAAAAATGTAAAAGAGGCGGTAGCATGAGCAGAAAGAAAAATAAAATTATTAGTTTTTTATTGGTGTTCTTACTAATGATATTGAATTTTACATCAATTGGATCAATTAGAGTTGCAAATGCCCAGAGTAAAAATTTAAATGAGGAAACGAAAGCAAATAATTCATTATTATCTAATGAAACAATGGATAAAGATGTCACGTCATCAGCTGCGGTTAAAAAGACATTAACTAGTGATGGAAAGGTTCTAGATATTGTAGAAATAACAGATTTTCATGGTCAATTAAAGGATTCGAAGGATAATCTTCAAATTGGTGCAGCACTAGCAGAAAAAGTAAAGGAAGTTAAAGCCTCCAATGAAAATACTTTAATAATAGGCGGAGGAGACTTATATCAAGGTACGCCAGTTTCAAATGTACTTAAAGGTGTGCCTGTTCAAAAGGTTTTATCAGAAATGGGAATGGAAGTTACAACACTTGGTAACCATGAATTTGATTGGGGATTAGATACAATAGATAATACAACTATGGATGGTGCAAATTATTCTATAGTATGTTCAAATCTATATAAGAAAAATAGTAATGAAAGAAAGTATGACCCATACAAGATAATAAATAAAAATGGAATAAAAATTGCTGTTATAGGTGGAATATTAAATGATGTTTCATCAATTGTTTTACCAGCAAATATAAAGGATTATGAGGTAAAGGATCTTGCTTCAGAAATAAATAAGTGTGCAGATGAAATAAAAGAAAAAGACCTTGCTGATGTGACAATAGCGGTTGTACATGAAGGCAAGGATCCATTAAATAATGTTGTTAAAAATTTAAATGGAAATGTAGATGCTGTTTTTGGAGGACACAGTCATAGTATTTATGATGATGTAGTATCTGATTCAACAGGTAAGCAAATACCAGTTCTAAATGCATGTAATGCAGGGAAGGGCTATATAGATTTAAAAATTAAATTAGATGATAATAATAAGGTTACTGGATTTTCAAGTAAGGGAACCAATTGGAATGCTATAAGTGTAAATTCTGATACAAAATTAGATCCAGAAGCTAAAGAAATAGTTAATCAAGCTTATGATGACATAGGTAGTACTTTTAATGAGGTTATTGGACATGATGAAGTTCAATATACAAGTACTCAAAAAGGTGAACCCTTTGGTGAGTCAGAGCTTGGAAACTGGATGGCAGATGTAGTAAAAAATAAGGCTACTGCCGATATAGGAATAGTAAATAATGGTGGAATAAGATTAAGTCCTATCCAAGATGGAGACATCACAGTAGGAACAATTTTTAAAGTAATGCCTTTTGACAATACAATTACTACTGTAAAAATGAATGGTGCACAATTGAAAAAACTTGTAGAACAAGGTATTGCAGATAATACTGGAAAGGGATTGCAGATTTCAGGAGTTAAAATAAAATATGATAATACAAAGCAATCTTATGTAATGCCTGTTAAAGATTCAAATGGTAATATTATAAAACAAGAAATTGAAGGTGAAAGAGTTAAGAGTATAGTTTGGGAAAAAGATAACAGTGAAATAAAAGATACAGATGTATTTACTGTTGCAGCACCAGATTTTGTTTCAACAGGTGGTGATAATTTTACTGAATTTACCGTTGATGATGTAAAAAGCACATATGTTGATTCGCATATTCTTGTTAGGGATGCTTTGTTAGAAAGTGTTAAAGAAAATAATAAGATAGTAGTAAATATGAATAATAGAATTGTTAATGAACCTTCAGCATCAAGTTCTGCAATATCAATAGTAGCAACATCAGATATTCATGGTAATGTATTGAATTTTGATTATTCAACTAATGCTGCACCATCTAAAGGTATGGGATTAGCTAAAGTATCAACATATGTTAAAAATTTAAGAGGAAATAATCCTAATGTTATGCTAATTGATAATGGTGATATGATACAAGGAACACCATTATCATACTACTATAATATGATAGACAAAACATCTCCGTATCCAATTTCTAAAGTTATGGGTGCAATGGGATATGATACAGAGACCCTAGGAAATCACGAATTTAATTATGGACTTGATACTTTAAATAGATTTATGGATAGTCAGAAGAGTGAAGGAATTAATATTTTATCTGCAAATATATATGATGAAAATAATAATAATTTCGTAAATCCATATTATATAAAATCTTTTAATATAGATAGAAATACTGTAAAAGTTGGAATACTTGGACTTACTACAAAATGTATTCCTAACTGGGAAGATCCAGAGCATTATAAGGGATTGCATTTTAATGATCTTGTGAGTGAGGCGAAAAAATATGTTCCAATTATGAAAAATGATGGTGCAGATATAGTTATTGTAGCAGCTCATAGTGGAGAAGAAGGCTTAGCAGATACAATTCCTGAAAATCAAGTGAAAGCAATAGCAACTGAAGTTTCTGGAATTGATGCAATTGTAGCAGGACATGCACATTCTACTTTTACTGATAATAGCTTAAAAAACCCTGATGGTAAGATAGTACCAGTTATTGAGCCAGGAAAGTGGGGGAACAATATATCACAGATAGATATACAATTAGATAGTAATAAGGTAAAAAGTATATCTACAAAAAATGTAGCTATGGATTCTTCAATAGCAGAGGATTCAGATATTGTATCGATAATAGCACCATATCAAGAAAAAACACTAAAATATACTTCAACAATAATAGGTAAATCAACAGGTGAGTTTTCTGGTAAAGATCAAACAGCAAAACCAACTGCAATAATGGATTTAATAAATAAAGTTCAAGCTAATGCAGCAGGAACTCAGCTTTCTATTGCAGCACCATTAAGTGCATCAGCATATATACCAAGTGGAGATATAACTATAAAGGATGTTATGGGGGTATATGTTTTTGAAAATTATCTTTACGGAATTAAAATGACTGGAAAACAGATAAAAACATGGCTTGAACATTCTGCAAGATATTATAAACAAGCTACAAATGAGAATGATCCAATAGTTAAAGATCCGAATTTGAATGTTCCAGACTATAACTTAGATCAATTGTATGGAGCAACGTATGATATAGATTTGACAAAGCCAGTTGGAAGCAGAATAGTAAACTTAAAATATAATGGAAAATTAATAAAAGATACTGATACATTTACTGTTGCAATAAATGATTACAGATACAATGGTGGCGGTGGATTTATGAAGGAAGCTGGAATAAGTAATACGGATCCGTCTATAGTGACTTATAGTTCAGCTAAGAAACTTGGAGATGATGGGCAGGTTAGAAGTTTAATGACTTCATATATTAAAGAAAAAGGAGTTATAACACCAGATTGTACAAATAACTGGAAGTTATCTACAAAAGAAGTTAAAGCAGAAACATCCAATTCATCATCAGGTTCAAGTCATCATAGCAGTAGTAATGACAGTGACACAAGCAGTATAATTACTGATAGTGGAAATACTATTACAAATCCAAATAATCCAGCAAGCAATTCAAATCAGATAATAAAAAATATATGGATTTCTAATGAAGGTAAATGGTATTACAAAGATGAAGATGGAAACGTAATTTCAAATTCATGGAAGAATATTGGAGGGGTATGGTATTACTTTAATTTAGATTCAACTATGCAGGTAGGATGGTTTAAAGATAAGGATAATAACTGGTACTATTTACAAGATAGTGGTGCAATGAAAGTAGGTTGGTTTGAAGATAATGATGGAAAGTGGTACTATCTTCAAACAAATGGAGCAATGAAAGTAGGATGGTTTTTAGATAGTGATGGAAGATGGTATTATCTAATGGATAATGGTCAAATGGCAGAAAATCAACTTATTAATGGATATTACTTAAATAGTAATGGGGAATGGGTTGCATAATTCAAAGTATTAAAATAACTACTGCAAATTTGTTTTTGCAGTGGTTATTTTTTATATTTGAATATTGAAATTTAGTTCTTTCGAAGAATTATATTAAAATTATGTCATATTATTATGTAAATAAAATATATTGTAATATATGAGATGTTTTGAAAACGTTATATAGAGAATTAAAAGAAAGAAGTGGATAGTATGAAGATACGTGAAAAAAATTCTAAAAAGATGATATTTACAGCATTATTTATTGCAGTAGGTATTGTTTTGCCGTTTATTACAATGCAAATTCCATCAATAGGGAATATGCTTTGTCCAATGCATATTCCTATTATATTGTGTGGATTTATATGCGGAGGAACATGGGGGTTTATTGCAGGATTAATTGTACCAATACTGCGAAGTGTTTTATTCGGTGCTCCACCATTAATGCCTACAGCAATAGCAATGTCTTTTGAACTTGCAGCTTATGGATTAATTACAGGAATAATGTATAAAAAATTATATAATAAAAAAGGAAGGATTTATATATCGCTCATTACTGCAATGATACTAGGAAGAAGCATATGGGGGATAGTTTCTTTTGGACTTTACAATTTACTTGGCAATAACTTTACATGGAAATTATTCGCTATGCAGGCATTTATAAATTCAATTCCAGGAATAGTTATTCAGCTTACCCTTATTCCAATTATGATATATAAGCTTCAGAATGCTGAAGGAGCAGTGATTTCATATGACAAATTAATTATTAAAAAATGTTGTAAGGAGCGTTTTGAAGTTGTGAAAACTGCCATTACAAAACTGATGGATGAAGATAAAGAAACAATAATAATAGGCATAGATGGAAAATGTGCTAGTGGTAAAACAACATTAGGATATTATTTAAAGGACATATTTAACTGCAGTTTATTTCATATGGATGATTTTTTTCTACAAGATTATCAAAGGACTGAAAAACGTCTTATTGAAGTCGGTGGAAATGTTGATTATGAAAGATTTAAAGAAGAAGTACTTGATAATATTATATATAAAAAAGATGTAAATTATAGAATATTTAATTGTGCAAATAGAAAGATAAAAAATGGTGTGATAATCCCATATAAAAGACTTAATATAATTGAAGGTTCGTATTGTCTTCATCCCTATTTTGGACAACCATATGATTTAAAGATATTTATGGACATAAATAATGAAGATCAAATTGAGAATATCAGAAAAAGAAATGGAGAAGAAAAGCTTATACGGTTTAAGGAAGAGTGGATACCAAAAGAAAATTCATATTTTGATAAATTTAATATTAAAGAGGGATGTATAAACATATTGTGGTAATAGATGTATCTTGATTGAGAAAAATACAGGTGCAATTGGTGCAGCTGTTATTGGATTCAGAAAGATTTTAAGTGAAATTAATTAAGAAGTTATTTTAGAAAAATGCAATTTATAAAAAATAATAAACTTATGAACTATTTAAATATAATTAATGAAAGACATCACACCCTAAAATATGGTAAAATATTTTTATAAATTATTTAATTTGGGGAGTGATATATGAATGAAGAATTTAATAATATACTTTAGTCTTGAGGGCAACACTAAGTTCATTGCAGAGTCTATAGCAGAAGAAATTGAATGTGATATTATGGAGTTAATACCTAGTAAAAAGTATTCTACAGGGAAGATAGGAAAATACTTTTGGGGTGGAAAAAGTGTTATGTTTAAAGAAAAGCCTGAACTTATAAATGCACAGTTAGATATAAGCAATTATAAGAATATAATAATTGGAACTCCCGTTTGGTGCGGTACATATGCACCGCCTTTTAATACATTTCTTTCTAACTTTGAAATAAAGTATAAGAATATTGCAATCTTTGCATGCCATGGTGGTGGCGGAGCGGAAAAATGCTTCGATAATTTTAAGAATGAACTTACAGAAAATAATTTTTTAGGAGATATAAGCTTTGTAGATCCTATAAAAAATCAAAGAGAAGAATGTTCTCAAAAGGCTAAAGAATGGATAAAGTCATTAATAAGACAATGATTATTAGAACTATTTTTGATTAATTTAAAAAATAAAAGGAATAAATTACGTTTATAAGAAAAGATATAACTAATTAATGGACTTATCTCTGTATAAAAACAAAGATAAGTCCAAAATTTAGAAATTTGTTAAGTTATTAAATTTTACTAGTTTTTTCACTTTCACACATATGATTTACCCAGTCTCCATGAGGGATTAATACAGCTTTATTGCTAAAGTTTGGATCTATGTGCTTGTTGTAAAAATAAACATAGCATTGTTCTGTTTTTTTATCATCTAGATGTTCTACTTTTAAAAGTTTTTTCTCATACTCATTTTGTGGATTGTTTTCACTTATGAATCCTTCCATCTCATCCATGGCCTTCATTGTTTCATCATAGATTTCGGGGTTTATTTCCATGATTTCTCCATAAACAGTACCAGTTCCCTTTAAAAGAGCTGGATAGCCTTTATAAGGCATATGATAAAGAACCATGTTATGTATTTTGCCAGGCTTTATGGAAATAACTTTTCCTTTAAGGTATTTGTCATAATTAAAGAAACCTTCTCTTAAGCTTCCATAGACAAAAACATTAATTTTTTTATTCATTTGTGAATCATCTCCTATATTTTATTAACAGATAGTGCCTCCGGTTGTTTTTATATCACTATCGTTAGAAACTGCAGCTTTAATACACAATTCTAAACCTTTTGTAATATCATCAATAGACATACAAGGCATATTAGGTTTATCTAGAACCTGTGATGGTATATATGGAACATGAATAAATCCACCTTTTATATTAGGGTACTTTTTAGCAGCCATATATAGTATTCCATACATAACATGATTACATACAAATGTGCCAGCTGTATTAGAAACAGAACATGGGATTTCTCCTTTTTTCATTTCTTCAACCATAGCTTTTATTGGAAGAGTAGTAAAATATGCATTTTCACCATCCTCGAATATTGGAAGATCAATTGGTTGTTTTGATTCATTATCTGGTATTCTTGCATCATCAATATTTATAGCGATTCTTTCAGGTGTTATTCCGAATCTTCCTCCAGCTTGACCTATGGATATAACTATATCTGGATTATGTTTTATTATATTTTCTTCAATTTTTTCTAATGATTTTCTAAATACTGTTGGAATCTCAATTTTAATTATTTCAGAACCAGCAATATTATCTGGTAGTTTTTTTACAGCTTCTAGAGCTGGATTTATACTTTCTCCACCAAATGGATCAAAACCTGTAATCAATACTTTCATAAGTAAATTCTCCTTTTATGATTAGTTTTTTTAATAACGTTATATTAAAATCCTAATGTGTACATAAGTACAATGTGAATTATTAATAATGCAATTGCAAATGGAGCTTGAGCTTTTATAACTACATTTTTATCGTTAGTTTCTAAAAGAGCAGCAGGAAGCATATTGAAGTTTGCAGCCATTGGGGTTAGAAGTGTTCCACAGAAACCAGCTGTTAATGCAAGGGCAGAGCAGATTACAGGATCTCCTCCTTGAGCAAAAACAAATGGCACACCAATACCAACAGTGATAACTGAAAATGCTGCAAATCCATTCCCCATTATTGCAGTAAATAATGCCATACCCACGCAGTATGCAATTACTCCAGCTAAAGCATTACCTTCAGGAATTACTCCAGAAATCATTCCCGATATAACATCACCAACTCCAGCAGCAGTAAATAATGCACCTAATGATGCAAGTAATTGTGGTAATATTGAGAATACACCAACAGATTGAAACATTCTGTTACTATCTTCAACATATTGAGTTGGAGTAGCTTTTGTAAGTATAAAAGTTAAAAGAAGCGCAATAGTAGAAGAAATACCAATAGCAACTGTACCAGACAAATCTGTAAATGTGGCAATAAGCATTGCAATTATAGCAATTGCAAGTGATGGAACGAATATTTTAAGTCCAAGCTTTTCGGCTTTTAATTGTGTAAAAGTACTATCAAGCTGTTTTAAAGTTCCAATATTAATCTGCTTGAATGCTGATAAAAATGCAATAACAACTATAAGGCATCCAACTATAACAGGTGGTATTATTTTACCAAATATGAATATGGCAGAAATTATTCCCCAGAATAATGAAGTACCAATTCTAGTTTTATGGTTTTTATCTTTTAATGTAAATATCATTGTAGAAGCCATATACAGGCCAATTAATGTATAGAAAATTTCTAATAATATATTTGAAATCTGTTTTATATCCATTATTTTTATCCTCCGTTACAATTCCTATTTATTTTTTTCAATATTTAATTTATATTTTCTTTTTAAACTTCTATCAAGCATATAATTTCTTATAATGCATAAAATAAAAGCGAAAATAGCAACAGGGATAGAAGCTTGTGCAATTTTTAGGGCATCGGCACTTATTCCTAATGTTTCTAAAGTACTAACGATTAATAATACTCCTGAATTAGCCATAAATACATTCTGTCCGAAGAAATTACCAATGTTGTCAGCAGCAGCAGAGAATCCTTTGATTTTATCAATATCTTTTTCATCAAGTTCACCATATTTTGCAATAGACGCACCTTCAGCCATTGGCTGTATTAATGGTCTTACAAATTGTGGATGACCACCCAGAGTAACACCCATAGAAATTGTAGCTTCTCTTATAAAAGTATATCCGCTAAGTAATATACCAGTAGACAATCCGCTGGCTTTTTTTATAAGCATGATAGCTTTAGCTTTCAATCCATATCTTTCACACATTCCTATAACTGGGAGTGTGAGCATAAACAAACATGTAGTACGATTATTGACAAATGAACTTCCTAACGTAGTTAATATTTCAGTTATACTCATATTTGAAACCAAACCTGTTATAACTCCTGCTGACACAACTACAGCTATCGTGTCCAATTTTAGGACAAACCCAACTATAATTATTAAAATACCTATTAATGACATAAAATGCATCCTTTCTCTTTTGTAATATTACTATTTTTTTATAATTATACATGAAAATTTAATAAAAATCCAATTAATTTTTAATAAAAAGTGAGTGAAATTCAATAAATAGAAATAAAAAATGTATTATCTAGTTTAAATATCGACAATAAAGACCAGTGCTTTTAAATCTATTCAAGTTACTCTACTTGGAAGAATTATAATTTTTTATATAAAAAAGAGATGTGGAATGTTTTACCTCATCTCTTAAAAATAATCATTATATACTTTTTAAAATTAAGAATTTTCAAGAAGTTTTGCAAGATATACTGATTTCATCTGCTTGCTTGCCATAACTTTGTGGACAGGTGAAAGTTTTAAAATTGAAGCCAGTATTGCAGCCATGGCTTTATGACTTTTATGAGCTTGATTGTCAAAAATAAGATTTTGAAGTTGCCCCTTTTCTATTGCAGTAATAACGACTCTATGGACTGTTGTTACTGGTGTTATTATGCTTTCTTTTCTTCTTTTAAGTTTTATTGCATCTTTTGGACAATTCTTTACACATACGCCACATCCGAGACATAACTTATCATCTACCTGAGCATATTTATCTTTTCCAGTAGTTGTTACACTTATTGCTTCCATGGGACATATATTAGTACATTTTCCACATCCTATGCATTTATGTGTATCAACGTAAGGAATATAGCTTGTAGTGTTTACTGGAACAAGAAGACCGAATTTCTTTGCAGATGTAAAAGCTTCGCAGTGACATTTGCAGCAGTTACACATAAAGTTAGGTTGTTTTTGTACATTTTCACCACATTGTACAAGATTGTAATCATAACACATATTAAGAATATCAAGAGCTTCATGAGAATCTATTTTTCTAGCATAGTTATGTTTTGTTAGAGTATATGCTGTTGTGTCAAAACTTAAACATGTTTCCATAGGTGCATAACAGTCATCTCCTAAATGATGAGCTTTATGTCTACAGTAACATGAACTTACACCTATGTGTTTTGCACTTTTTATAATATGTGAGGCTCTTTCATAATCTAAAATATCTATAGAATTATCATTATTTAAAACACGTTCTTGGACAAAAGCACGGCCCATTTTTGTTTCGCTTCCAAAGAAAAGCTCCTTCATAAAGTCATCTTCAACATTTAGGTATTGATGAAAAAGCTGGCTTAAGACTTTTTGGTCAAGATGGCCACCAGTTCTCATTAAGGCAAATTCAAAAAATCCTGCCATTGGGGGAGCCATAAGATATTTCTTCTCATTATCTTTATCACATTCAAGATCGAGAATAAGAGCTTTTGAAGCTAATGTGTCTAGTATTTTTTCTGCTTCACTTTCTTTTACTTTCCAGATTAAAGCAGCAGTTTTTATATTAAATGCTTTAATTGGAAGTTGTGCAACAAGTTCTGCTTCTTTTTCTGTAAACATCATGGATAATATTTTGTATAGAGTTTCAGATGGAGGAGCACCCTGTGGAAATTTATTTAGTCTTAGATCGGAAGAGCGTCTTGTAGGGAAAGAGTGTAGATCTCGG
>OGIT01000051.1_pt1 | contig 87740 bp, 78 predicted proteins | sample 1571881 | NCBI WGS metagenome assembly OGIT01 (sample SAMEA2582101, study PRJEB24529) | metagenome | biome: Human gut stool | place: China | collected 2011 | reverse complement strand
GAGCACCTGCCTTGCACGCAGGGGGTCAAGAGTTCGAATCTCTTTATCTCCACCATAATTAAGACTATGAATTTATTCATAGTCTTTTTTTATATATTGTGTGATAAAAACATAAGAGAAAGAATATTATAAAAATGTTGTTAATCTGTTTGCAATGAATAGTATATTAGAGACATAAAGATATATAAATTACTAATAAAATAAATTTATTTTATTAGTAATAATTAGAATTGATCTAAATATACTAATAAAATGAGTAAAGATAGTTAATTTTAAGCAATTAAGTGACAGATTGGATAACAATAATTATAATAGAAGTTGAAATGAATTTTTATTGATGTGTAATTAGGGATAATTTTGAATGGAGATGAAAAATTTATGGATACCAATATGGTTTTAGAAGATCAATTGAAAGAATTAAAACTGACAAAAAGAAGTTTTGTGTTAGAAGGGAAAAATACAGAAGAGCTTGATTATAAGATAAGATTAGTTGAACAGGAAATTAAGGAACATTTAGAAAAATAATATTAATTTCTGAAAATAATTACGTTTTAGCATAAATTGCAACTACGGAAAATAGAATAGTAAAGTTATGATAAGATTTATAAATTCTATTTCATAGATGGATACTTTCAAGCATAATATTTATTAAGGTGTATTATAGTGGTACACGCTTAAATTAGTAATTTGGAAAGGATATGGAAGCTATGATAAGGACTGTAGTTTGTAAAAAAGACGGATGCAAAGGAAATGAATTTTATATAGTAACAGAAGATAATAAATTAAAATTAACTTGCAAGGAATGTGGAAATAATTATTATTATGATGTGAGTCATTATGACTTCACTATGTTATCTAATTGTGAAAGATGCAATAACGATATATTTAAGGTATTTGTTGATTTGGAGAAAAAAGGAGTAATGGCAAAGTGTACTAAATGTGGTTATCCTCCTGAAAAAGTTTTTATTGATGCAGAAGGAATACAAGTTACTTATGAGGCACATTTATTGCAAGATATAAAGCAGCTTATGAATCAAATTGACCAGAGAGTATGTAATTTAGAAATGAAAATAGAGGGATTGGAAAAGGGTCAGGAACTTTTAGAAGAATCTCTTGCTTACATTAATAGATATATGTCAGAAAGAAATTAATACTATAATAAGATAAGGATAATAATATGATAAACAAATATTTTACAAAAAAGAAGTATGTTATAAATTTACTACTAATTGTTATATGGATGACTTTTATATTTTTAATGTCTAATCAGCCTGCTGAAACATCTGATTCACAGAGCCTTGGGATTATTAGTATATTATCTAAGCTAGGAATTGATATGAGCGGTATTTTTGGTGATATAGCTAATTTCATTGTAAGAAAATGTGCACATTTTCTTGAATATATGATATTAGGTTTTTTAATAATAAATTTAATTAAAGAAGACTTAAAGCTAAAATATATTATTTTATTAGTAATTAGTGGTGTATTTTTATATGCGTGTACTGATGAATTTCATCAGTTATTTGTATCAGGAAGAGATGGAAACCTTAGAGATATATTTATTGATACATCTGGTGGAACAGTATCAGCATTATTGTTTTATTTAAAAAGATTACTAATTAAGAATAGAATAAATGAATGAATAGAGTGAATGCAGATTTTTTCTGCATTCTTTTTTTATAATTTAATCTTTTAAAGTTTATAAATAATCTTAAATTGTAAAATAAATTTAAGAACAAGTACTCTAAAAAAATCAATGTAGTATAAATAAAAAACAGCTAATAAATATACATATTTATTATATAGATATATATAATATTACAAAATATACTGTAACTTTATTAACATATTTAAATAAATATTGAAAAATATTTAATTTAATTATATAATATACGTAAATACAGAGTATGATGTTATTTGATGTGTATCATACTATTTTACCAAGGAGGAAATTATGGAAAATAAGAAGAAAAAGTTGGGGATACTTGGCACTGTAGAAAAGATAGGAAATATATTGCCACATCCAACTACACTATTTGTAATATTATGTGCAATAATAATGGTTGTATCACATATTGCGTACAAGCTTGGTGTTTCTGTTACATATGAAGGCATTGATGTGGCATCAGGTGAATTAAAAGAGTTAACAGTAGGGGTTGTAAGTTTACTAACTCCTGAAGGAATTAGATATGTGTTCACAAGTGCAATTAAGAACTTTACTGGTTTTGCACCACTTGGAACAGTGTTAGTAGCTTTACTTGGAGTTGGAGTTGCTGAAGGAAGTGGATTAATTTCAACTGTATTAAAGAAATTAGTATTAAGTACTCCAAAGAAATTTGTTACTGTAGTAGTTGTTTTTGCAGGGGTTATGTCTAGTATAGCTTCAGATGCAGGATATGTTGTTTTAATACCATTAGGAGCAGTAATCTTTAAAAGCTGTGGAAGACATCCATTAGCAGGGATTGCAGCTGCATTTGCTGGGGTATCCGGTGGATTTAGTGCTAACTTACTTCCAGGACCAACAGATGCGCTATTAGGCGGTATTACAACTGAAGCAGCAAGGCTTGCTAACCCAACATATGAAGTTGGAATGACAGGAAATTGGTACTTTATAATAGCATCAGCATTTCTTATAACTATTCTTGGAACATTTGTAACTGAAAAAATCGTTGAGCCTAGACTTGGAGAATATAAAGGCAATGACAACGAAGAAGTAATGGAAGTTACTAAGGAACAAAAAAGAGGATTATTATTTGCAGGTATTGCATTATTAGTAACATTAATAGGTATTTTATTATTAGTTGTACCTTACAATGGAATATTAAGAAATCCAGAAACACATGAAATATTAAAATCACCATTTATGGATTCTATAGTTGTAATTATTGCTATATTATTTTTAATACCAGGTATTGCATATGGTATCGGTGAAAGAACTATTAAAAATGACAAGCAAGTAATTAACTTAATGGGTAAAAGTATGTCAGCAATGGGTTCATATATAGTTCTAGTATTCTTTGCAGCTCAATTTGTTTCATATTTCAGTTATACTAAATTAGGAACTGTTATAGCTGTTAGAGGAGCTAACTTCTTAGAAGCTACTGGAATAAAAGGAATTCCATTATTATTAGCATTTATAGTAGTTGCAGCATTCATTAACTTATTCATGGGTTCTGCATCAGCAAAATGGGCTATAATGGCTCCTATATTTGTTCCAATGTTAATGGGAATAGGATATTCTCCAGAATTAACACAAATGGCATACAGAATAGGAGATTCTGCTACTAATATAATATCTCCTCTTATGAGTTACTTTGCTTTAATTGTTGCATTTGCAGAAAAATATGATAAAGACTCAGGAATAGGGACACTTATATCAACAATGGTTCCATACTCAATAGTATTCTTAATAGGATGGAGTATTTTATTAATGCTTTGGTTTATATTTAAATTACCATTAGGTGTTGGAGTAGGAATCTTCATGTAATTGAAGAATAGATTAAAATTATATGTAATAAAAAGTACGAGAAATACGAGGTATATCCTCGTATTTTTTATTGAGAATAATTTTAATATATTTTGCAATGAAGCAAATTTTAAAAGTATTAAAAATAACTTATGCTAATAATAAAGTAATTAAATTTTATATGATGTATAATTTACAATAGAAGAATAATATTAATTATGTTTTAAATCAAGAAGGTTTGTTAAACAAATTTTAATATAGTATAATAATAAAAGTGTAAATTTAATATGTATTAAATTTTCTATATATTAGAAATATAAGGAATGATAATATAAGAAATTTGCAGTAGATTTTATAAAAGACTAAATTTTATTTTAAATATATACAGAGGTATAAAATATGAAAAATTATTTGAAATTAATGAGAGTACATCATTATTTAAAAAATGTATTAATTTTTTTACCGCTTGTTTTCAGTCAGAATTTATTTAATATTGATTTATTAAGTAAAACTATATTTGGATTTTTTTCATTTAGTATATTGTCATCCATTGTATATGTAATAAATGATATACAAGATGTTGAGAAGGATAGAAGACATTCTACTAAATGTAAGAGACCTATAGCAAGTGGAGCAGTGTCAATAAAAGAAGCATATGTATTAGCAGTATTTATTGCAATTGTAGGAATAGCCTTTAATTATCTTGCATGTGGATTAAACATTAAGGCATGGCTTTTTGTAATAATGTATGTAGGTTTCAATTTTGCTTATAGTATGGGATTTAAGAACATGCCTATAATGGATATTACTATTTTAGTATCTGGATTTTTGTTTAGAGTATTATATGGTTCTGCAATTACATCAATAAATGTATCTAATTGGCTTTATTTAACTGTAATTGCAATGTCATTCTATTTAGGTCTTGGCAAAAGAAGAAATGAATTAAAAACTGAAGGAAGCAAAAGCAGAAAAGTATTAAAGTACTATAATCATGATTTTCTGGATAAAAATATGTATATGTGCTTAGGCCTTACCATAGTATTTTATTCGTTATGGTGTGTTGATCCAACAACAATAGAAAGATATCCACAAAATAATCTTGTATGGACAGTCCCATTAGTTATGATTATTTGCATGAAATACAGTTTAAATGTTGAAGGAGAATCTGATGGAGATCCTGTAAGTGTACTTCTTAAGGATAAGTTCTTAATTGCTTTAACGCTACTGTACATTATTATTGTATTGCTAATAATATATGTGTAAAAAATAATATTAATTTATATATTATTTGATATTGTGATTTAGAATATGATTAATATTATTTATAGAATGAGAGTACTTGTAAAATATAAATATTTAAAAAACATGAATTTTAAAATCTTATAATTTTTAATTATAAGATTTTAATTATAATTAAAGAAAAAAGTTGAGGATAAAATTAATGAATGTTTATGATTTTGATAAAACAATTTATGATGGTGATAGCACTTTAGATTTTTATTTTTTTTCACTTAAGAAAAGTCCAATGCTTATTAGGTTTTTACCAATTCAAATTATAGGATTTATTAAGTATATGTTTGGGATGTATTCAAAGCTTCAATTTAAAGAAAAGTTTTATTCATTTTTGAAGGGAATAAAAGATGTTGATAGTATGGTTGAATTATTTTGGAATGAAAATCAGGATAAAATTAAAGACTGGTATTTAAAGAGCAAAGAAGAGAGTGATGTTATAATTTCAGCATCTCCAGAGTTTTTATTAAATACTATATGCAGAAGGATAGGTATAAAGCATTTAATTGCTTCAGAAGTGAATAAAGATACAGGAATATGCGAAGGTGAAAATTGTTATGGAGAAGAAAAGGTATTAAGATTTAAAAAGTACTTTGAAAAAGGGGAAATAAAAAAATTCTATTCGGATTCTTTAAGTGATGCACCTATTTCATTAATGGCCAGTGAGAGATATATAGTGAGTGGAAATAATATTCTTCCGTGGGATCAGTATAGTCCCGGTAAGGTTAAGAAATTAAAAAATATATTTTTTACAAAAGAGTTTTTTACTTTTCTTATTGTAGGAGGGATAAATACTATAAATGGAATAGTATTTTCATATGTATATTCTTTGTTTTTAGGTGTTAATGTTTCTTTTGTACTTGGATATGTTACTGCAATGACAATTTCATATCTTTTAAATAGTACATTAGTTTTTAAGGAAGATATGGGGGTTATTAAATACATTAAATTCTGTATATCATATATTCCTAATTTTATAATACAAAATATTTTTGTATTAATATTCTATAATATGCTTCATTGGAATAAATTAATTGTCTTTGCATTAGCTGCAATTGTAGGTGTTCCTGTTACATTTATAATAATGAAATTTTTTGCTTTCAATAAAAAAGATAATCATCAGGAAATACAAGAGTAAAAATAAAAAAGTTTAGATTCAGAACGTTTTTCAGAATCTAAACTTTTTTTTATTAATTATAAATTAACTTAGTAGTTGCTTATATATTAATAGTAACTTATTTTTCATTTGACGATTTAAAAGCTGTAACAGGAAGAATTGCAAATATATAATTAATTATAAATGCATATCTGCATTGGTTTTCTAGTATAAGAAGCATTGCTCCAAATCCACATAAGATAATATAGAATAGATTTATTATTTTATTATCAATATGTTCAGTTTTATTAAACAATCCTTTCATTATAAATAATAGAAGTATTGAATAAACAAGCTGATACCATAAAAATCCTTTTCCTGAAATATCAAAAATAACATTATTTTCATCAATGCCAAGCTGAGACCAGTAAGCACCAGCATTATCTCCAAATGCCCATTGAGTAGCGATTTTTCTTACAAAGAATTTTCCAAGTTCTAATGGAGGTGTAGTTGTATATCTTTCAATAATTCGTTCTTTACATGCTTCAGCAACTGATTCCTTATCAGTAGTATGAAGAAGGTCTTCAATGAATTTAGCATCATCAGGATTCCAGCTTCCACCACTTTCTAGATTACTTCCTCTTACGGCAGAGGTGATGTTAGGCTCACTTCCATCCCAAATATTTCTGTCTGTAATATTCATTTTTATAAGACTATTTGAAAATACTACAAAAAGAAGTATGAAAGGAATCAAGATTAAAAGGATGTTTCTAAGTTTGATTATAATTTTCTCTTTGTTATATATAAATATATACATTACATAAGCAATTAAAATTATATATGCTACCATTCTAAATAAGTGTCCTATGCATAAAAGAATTCCACTTAAAGCAAGTAGTAAGCAGTTGCTTTTTTTCTCAACAACTAATATGAATAGGTATATACTTGCTAAATAAAATGGAATAGCTATATTTTCTGAGCAATATACAGGAACGTATAAAATTGCAGACGGAAGTATAGAAATAAAAAATGTTCCAAGTAATACTTTTTTGTAGTCTTTAAATATTTTATTACATATAAGATATACTAAAATAATTGCTCCTGTAGAAAATATTACATTGATCATTTTCATAACAAAAAGTGCATTGCTTCCAAAGAATTTTATAATAAGTGAAAATAATAAAACATATGGTGTCATATGAGGAAATCTTGCAAAGTATCCAAGTCCCACAAAAGAGCTATTATCTCCTGCTAAAAGGTTAGTAGCAGAATCATATATTGTTTTAAAGTCAGAAATAGGAGTACTTTTAGTTACAAGTGCCCATGCAAGTCTTAAAATAAATCCTGAAATAAGAATAGCGTAAAACATTTTCTTTTTTGAGATCCTTTTTCGTATTCCATAAATAAAGCCACCAGTTAATATCAAGTAGATTCCTATTAAAGTGATATTTACATAATTGATATTTTTAAAATTAATATACACAGAGGAAAAGGCTGTAAAAAATACTATTAGAAACAGTATAAATAATGAGTAAACTACAAAATTAGTAAAGTATATACTGAATTTATTTATGGTAGGCCCATTTTGTTTATTTAGTGAATTACTCTTCATAAATATTAAACTCCTTAATAAAAAATAATAATAAATAATTTTTTCAAATCAAATTTAATTATAATACAAAGAAAGGGACAATACAAAATCAAGATTTAATTTTCAGAAAATTTAGAAAAATAAAAAGGTTTTCATAAATAAGCGTAGAATTATTAATTATAGGTAAAAAGGATACATATAATATACTGAATGTAAATAATTCTAAATAAAAGAATAATGTATTCTTAAATAAATTTATTTTTAAAAGCAGGACATTCAACATTATTGTACATGAAAGGCAGGTGAGAGCCAATTTCTAATAAAATTTTAGGACTTGGCAGAATTTATGAAAGATTATACTATCAACAATTTGAGAAATGTTGGACTTATAGGACATAATGGTACAGGAAAGACTGCTTTAGCAGAAAGTATTTTATATTATTCAAAGGTGATTGACAGATTAGGAAAAATAGAAGATGGTACAACAGTAATGGACTTTGATTCGGAAGAAAAGAAAAGACAGTTTTCTATTTCATTATCAGTAGCACCAGTAGAGTTAGATAATGTAAAGATAAATATAGTTGATATTCCAGGGTATGCAGATTTTCAAGGGGAATTGATACAGGGTATGAGAGCCGTTGATGTAGGTATGATTGTTGTAAGTGGTGTATCAGGTGTAAAAGCTGGTACAGAAAAGGCATGGGAGTATTGCAATAAAATAAAATTACCAAGAACTATATTTATAAATAAATTAGATAGAGAAAATTCGAATTTTGATAAAGTACTTGATGAACTTAATCAGAAATTTGGAATAAGTGTAGTTCCAATTCAGTATCCTATAGGTGCTGAGGATAATTTTAAAGGAGTAATTAATGTTATTTCTGAAGAGGCAAGAATTTATGATATGAAGACTAAAGAAATAAAGCCTATTGATATTCCAGAGGAATTAAAAGAAAAAGTACATGCATGTAAAATAATGATTATGGAGTCTGTTGCGGAAACCGATGAAGCTTTACTTGAAAAATATTTTAGTGAAGGAACATTGAGTGATGATGAAATATATAAAGGTTTAATAAAAGGTTGTGCAAGTGGTGACATTGCACCAGTTATGTGTGGAAGTGCATTAAAAGTTATAGGGATGGATACATTAATTGAGGATATTATTGAATGCTTCCCATCACCAGAATATGCAATACCACAGAAGGCTGTAAAGGTTGATACAAATGAAGAAGTATTTATAAATCTTGCAGAAGATAAGCCATTTTCCGCAATAGTATTCAAAACTATTGCGGATCCATTTGTAGGTAAAATATCGTTTTTTAGAGTAATAACTGGTGAAGCTCAAGATGATATGACTGTTATCAATACAAATAAGGACAAATCTGAAAAGTTATCACATATCTGTTTTTTACGAGGAAAAAATCAAATTCCTACAAAAAGTATAAAAGCAGGAGATATAGGTGCTATATCAAAGCTTCAGTACACCAATACAGGAGATACTTTATGTAGTTCAGAGTTTAAGATAATATATGATAAAATGAATTTTCCAAGTGTTGTTTGCTCAATGTCGGTAATACCTAAAGCTAAGGGGGATGAAGATAAGATATCTCAGTCTTTAGCTAAATTGAAAGATGAAGACCCAGTATTTGAGGTTTCTAGGGATATTGAAAATGCAGAGACTATTATTTCTGGATTAGGAGAAACTCACATTAATATAATTGCAAGTAAAATTAAGAGTAAATATGGAGTTGATATAGAGTTAGAACTTCCTAAAGTACCATACAAAGAAACTATAAAAGGCTTTGCTGATGTTCAAGGGAAGCATAAGAAACAGTCTGGTGGGCATGGACAATATGGAGATGTTGTAATTAAATTTGAATCTAGAGATGATGGAGAAGAGGACTTAGAATTTGTAGATAAAGTTGTAGGAGGTGCTGTTCCTAGAAACTTTATTCCAGCAGTAGAAAAAGGTTTAAGAGAATGTATTTCACATGGAGTATTAGCAGGTTGTCCTGTTATAGGCCTTAGAGCAACACTTCATGATGGTTCATACCATTCAGTTGATTCATCTGAAATGGCATTTAAAATGGCTGCTTCAATAGCTTATAAGAAAGGATTAGAACAGGCTAAACCTATTTTATTAGAACCTATAATGCAAGTTGAGGTAGTAATACCAGACGAGTATATGGGAGATGTAATGGCTGATATAAATAAAAAGAGGGGAAGAGTTATTGGAATGGAACCAGAAGGTGAAAAACAAAAGGTTATTGCTGAAGTACCTATGGCTGAAATGAGAAAATATGCTACTGAATTACGATCATTAACTCAAGGTCGTGGTATGTTCAGAAAGGAATTTGCAAGATATGAAGAAGTACCAGAGGTAGAAGTGGACAAGGTTATAAATAGTGTAAAAGAAGCCAAAAATAAAAATTAATTCTAATAATAGAAGATTTATAGATTATTAAATAAAAATTTATCTGTATATGTAAAAAGGTAGCTTATAATAGAAAAATTAGGCTACCTTTTTGTATATAAAAATTTAAAAATATAATCATTTTTAGTAGAATAGGAATATTATTATACGAATAAAGCCATACTATCTGTGGATAGAAATATACATAGCTTATAGCTAAGGAGGATGAACAAACCAGTGTCAAATTATAGTATGAATATTAGCGGCAATATTGGTTTAGAAGATTACAGCAATATATTTGACTATTTAAAAATAATAGACAAAGATGATAATTTTATAATAAAGATAAATAAAAGAAACAGGAAAGATATAGATGTAATAAATTCAATGCTCCAAGATAATAAGTTTATTATAAATTATACAGAGTATGATTCAAATGGAAATTACTATATTAATGCTAACAGAAACAAATGAAAATGACTAAATAGAAAAATAAGTTTAATAATTTACTTTTCTATTTAGTTATGAATAAAAATAATGTGATTAACATAAAATACTATTATGGAAGCTCTCCTTGCATCTAATTTTTTCTTCTCATACATAGATTGATTTAATTTTAGGTAAGTACTTAATGGTTTTCTAGTTTTTTGTGAGTATTTCCTTAGAAGTAAATTGAGATGAAAAAATTGTTCATATAAAAAGCTATCCTTAATGATATATTAAGGATAGCAATATTAAAAAATTATTATCTTTTTAAATAAAGCCTATCTGGTATTTAATAAATTATCAGATGGGTTTTTAATATTGTTTCACTATTTAAATTAAGAGTTAAAAGCAAAATCACCATAATTATTTCATGCTAAATAATTATGGTGATTTCTAATTGTATATAAATAAAAATGGGGGAGAGGCGATTAAATATTGAAGTTAAATACTTCATTATAAAGTATTACCAGAAAGATTTTTATTATACATAAACTATAAAAAATTGTTTAACATTTAGTTTATAGTTTACAACTATGATGTAAAAATAGATTTGTTAAAAAGTAAGGATATAAAAAATATAATAGTAACCTTATAATAAGTGTAGAAAATAATGCAAAGATATGATATTATGCTGTTAATTATATGATATAAATATATGATCATCAAAAGAGATTGTGTTGAAAAGATTGTACTTAAAATTCATTAATATCTTAATAAAAAATAGTTAATATGTGATACTATTATTCATCATAGGCTCTGTAAATAAGATTTAGTAAACGTTTTTAATATGAGGTTTACTACTAAGTTAATAAATTAAAACTTGGTAAAGACATTATATATATTCATATAGAACAAGTAAAATGTGAGGTGGTTTACTTGAAAAACGAAGAAAAGATAAAAATGGTTATAGCTACACTAAGTAGTAATGCCCTAAAAAAAGGGGAACAAGGGATAACAGCGCAAGATATTAGTGAGGTTCTCGGAATAAAGAGAAATGTAATAAGTCATTATTTGAATAGGATGGTTGATGATGGATTAGTAATTAAAACAAAGACTCGTCCTGTATATTTTTTATATAAAGAAGTAATCGATCAATTTAATAATGAACAATTAAATCAAGAAGATGATATTTTTAGTAAGGTTATAGGGGTAAACGGTAGCTTAGCTAATGCTGTTAAAGAGTGTAAATCGGCTACATTGTATCCTAGAAATGGACTACCTATCCTTTTGACAGGAAGTAGTGGGGTTGGAAAGAGCTTTATGGCAAAATTGATTTATGAATATGCTAAAGAAAAAAAGGTAATAAAGGAAGACGCAAAATTTATTACATTTAACTGTGCAGAGTATTCAGATAACAAAGAGCTATTATCATCAAAGTTATTTGGCTATGTTAAGGGTGCATTTACTGGAGCTGATAAAGAATCAAAGGGTGTAATTGATGAAGCGAAAGATGGGTATTTATTTCTTGATGAGGTGCATAGATTATCACCAGAAGGCCAAGAAAAGTTATTCTTATTATTGGATAAAGGAGTTTTTGAGAGAATAGGTGAAAGTGGTAATCCAAGAAAAGTAAATATAAGGTTAATATGTGCAACTACAGAAAAACTAGATGAATTTTTAATAGATACATTTATAAGAAGAATACCTATTATAACTAACTTACCTAGTATTGATGAAAGACCAATTGATGAAAGGGTAGAGCTTATATATAGATTTTATAAAGATGAAAGTGATATATTAAAGAATGATATTGTGGTAAATAGTGAAGTTATGAATAATTTATTATTCATGAATAAGGTTGGTAATGTAGGAGCTCTTAAAAATGCTATTAAATATAGCTGTGCAAGTAGCTTTAGAAATAGCCATTCGGGTGAAATGGTTATTGGCTTAGATAATTTACCAGAGTCATTTATTAATGCTGGCAATATAAAAAAAGTGTATTTTGATACAAATTTTCATATAAAATGTGGAGAAAAAATATCTGAGATAGTATGTAAAAAAGAGACTACTATAATAATTGAACAGTATATAAATATGATAGAAGAAATTTATGAAATTACAGAAAAGTATAATGAGAACTTAATAAAAGTTGAGGAATATAGAAAAATATTAGTAAGCAAACTTAATAATATTAATGACTTGATAATATCTAGTGATATTCATGAAAATGACAATATCAATTTCAAATTATCTTTAAATGTAGTAGAGAAAGCACTAAGCAAATTAGAAAATAATTATGGAATAAAATACTACAATAATAGTTCTAGAATAATAACATCAGCATTACTATTATTTGAAAATGCCAAAGAACTTAATAATCCAGAAATAATTAATATGCAAAAAGACATAATTAATATATTGAAGAATAAGAATTTCAAATATAATTATATTTCAGTAAAAATATTAAATGATATAGAAAACAATAGAGAATTTAATCTTGGAATAAATGGGGAGATGTATATTACACTATTTATTTATATGCTTACAAAAAGTAAAGATATAAATGATATAAATGGTATAATAGTTGCTCATGGAGATTCAACTGCAAGCAGCATAGCAAGTGTTGTAAATAAACTTCTTGGAGAATTTATATTTGAACCATTTGATATGCCAATAGATATGAATCCTCAGGAAGTAACAGGAATAATAAAAAAATATATTAAAAATTTTTCCAAAAGTAAAGGAACGATATTTTTAGTAGATATGGGTTCTTTATTTGAAATATATCCAAGCATAAAGGATAGTATGGATGATGAAGTTGCTGTTATTAATAATATAACTACTCAGCTAGCCTTAAGTGTTGGAGATATGATACTCAAAGAAAAGACCATAAAAGAAATAATAGATACAGCAATAAGAGATACAAATATAAGTTATAAATATTTTGAGAGCAAAGAGAAGAAAAAGGCTATTATTACATGCTGTGCTACTGGTATTGGAGTAGCAACTAAAATAAAAGATATAATAAAGAGTTGTATAGAAGATGAAAATATAGAAGTGCTAGCTTATGATTACTTTAAGCTAAAGAATAATGGATTAAATGATATGGTATTTGATGATTACGAAGTTGAATTAATAATAAGTACACTAGATTTGAAAATAAAGGGATTTGATGTGATTTTATTAAGTGACTGCTTTAGAAAAGATGGTGAAGAAAGACTTAGAAAAGCATTTTGCAAGATTTTAAAAAACAGAAGTGCAGATACTTTAATTAAAGACTTAATAAAGCTATTATCACTTCAAAATATTATAAGTAGAATGATTATACTGAACCCAGAAAGAGTAATAAATGATGTAGAAAGAATAATAAATATATTGGAAACTGAATTAGAAGTTAAATTAAATAGTGACTTAAGATTAACATTATTTATTCATACAGCAATAATGATAGAAAGGGTAGTATTAAATAGGGACACAAAGTTTGATGATGATGATGAAATACATATAAATTGTGACACAAAGGATTTAGAATTAGTACAGAATATATTAGACAACGAATTAAAAGAATATTCAATAAAAATTCCAGCTTATGAAACAGCAGTAATAGTGGGCATTATAAAAAACAGAATATAAAATTTTAATAATTTAAAGAAGCGTTACACAAAAGTGGCACGCTTCTTGCTTTATATAAAAGTATAAAAGAAAGATATGCAAAAATTATATAGAGCTAAATTAAGAAAGGAATGAGTTTATGTTTTTAAAAGAAAGAGATAAGCTGATTAGAAAGTTTGATAATGAAACCGTATGGATAGAACCATGGGGAGATAATAGCCTTAGAATTAGGGCAACATTTTTACCAGAAATGCCTGATAATAAATGGGCATTGATTGACAGACAAGAAAAAGAAAACGATAACTTAGAAATTAAAATAAAAGATAATGAGGCTTTAATAAAAAATGGTAATATATCAGCAACATTTACATCAAGGGGAACAATAATATTTAGAAATCAGAAAGATGAAGTTATTCTTGAAGAATATATACGTCAAAGAGCAGTTTTAAATGATACAGGGAATGAAGATGTTAATGTAAAAACTATAAAAGCATTTTCATCAACTTTAAAATTAAATCCACGTGAATTTAAGCCTATACTTGGAGGGGATTATAATCTTACAGTAAGATTTGAATCTGATCCAGAGGAAAAAATATTTGGTATGGGACAATATCAACAAACATTTTTAAATCTAAAGAATTGTTCTATAGAGTTAGCACAAAGAAACTCACAGTCATCTGTTCCATTTTATATTTCGAGTAAAGGATATGGTTTTCTATGGAATAACCCAGGTATTGGAAAGGTTAACTTCGCTAAAAATATTACAGAGTGGCAGTTATATTCAACCAAAATCTTAGATTATTGGATTACAGCAGGTGATACACCAGCTGAGATTGAAGAAAAATATGCAGATGTATCAGGTAAAGTACCTATGATGCCAGATTATGCATTAGGTTTATGGCAAAGCAAGATGAGATACCAAACACAAGATGAGGTTTTGAAAATTGCTAGAAGATATAAGGAAAAAGGAATAACACCATCTGTTATAGTAATTGATTTTTTTCATTGGACAGAGCAAGGACATTTTGATTTTGATGAACGATATTGGCCAGATCCAGCTAAAATGATTAAGGAACTTGATGAAATGGGAATAAAGGCAATGATTTCTGTATGGCCAACAGTTTCAACAAATGCTACGACATATCAAAAATTTTTAGAAAATGGATATTTAATTCATGTGGATAGAGGCGTAAAAATGACAATGCAGCAGCTTGGTAATACAGTATTCATTGATACAACGAATCCAAATGCTCAAAAATATGTTTGGGGTAAGCTTAAAGAAAGCTATGTAAGTAAAGGTTTTAAATTATTTTGGTTAGATGTAGCAGAGCCAGGATACATGGTATATGACTTTGATAATTATAGATATTATAATGGGCCGAGTCTTCAAGTTGCTAACTTATACCCATTAGAATATACAAAGATGATTTATGATGGATTAAAAGAAGAAGGTGAAGAAAATATAGTTAGCTTAGTAAGATGTGCATGGGCTGGAAGTCAAAGATATGGTGCACTAGCATGGTCAGGAGATATTGATTCAAGTTTTAAAGCATTTAGAAATCAAGTAAATAGCGGATTGAATATGGGAATAGCAGGAATACCTTGGTGGACTACTGATATAGGTGGTTTTCATGGCGGAAATCCTAATGATGAAGAATTTAGAGAATTAATGATACGTTGGTTCCAATATGGAACATTTACTCCAGTGTTAAGAATGCATGGAGATAGGCAACCACACTCAGAGCCTTTAGGTATAGATGGTGGAGGACAATGTTCTAGTGGAGCTCCTAATGAAATTTGGTCCTATGGAGAAGAAAATGAAAAAATATTTACTAAGTATATTAAAATTCGTGAAGCTTTAAAACCTTATATTAAAGAATTAATGAAAGAAGCACATGAAAAAGGTACTCCAATAATGAGACCATTATTTTATGATTTTCCTAATGAAAAAACAACTTGGGATATAGAGAATACATTTATGTTTGGACCTAATGTTTTAGTTGCTCCTATTATAAATTATAAAGAAAGAGAAAGAGAAGTTTATCTTCCAAAAGGCTGTGATTGGATAGATGCAAATACAGGTGAGGAATATAGTGGTGGTAATTACTATACGATTGGAGCTGATATTGATTCAATTCCGGTATTTTATAAAATAAACAATGAAGCTGTTAAGATTCCTATGTTTAAAGATATATTGAAAGGAGAATAGAAATGTATAAAATTATTATTGCTACACATGGAAGTTTAGCACAAAGTATAAATGATACGCTTAGCCTTTTTGTTGGTGAAGATAAGGAAATATATTCTATATGCTTAGATGACAAAGGAATATCAGAATTTGAAAAAAGGGCGGACAAGGTAATTCAGGAAATTAGGGATAATGAAGTACTTATTTTTACAGATTTGTTTTATGGAAGCCCGTTTAATGTATTTTCATCTAAGATTAATAAATTTAATAAATTATATGAAATTATTGCGGGAGTTAACATGCCTGGAATATTGGAAGCAGTACTTAAACAAAAAGATATGCCCCTAAAAGAGGCATTACCTTCAATTATAGAAGCTAATAACCCCATTATATTTAGTGAAAAATTTAATTTAAATAATATGAATGATGATGACGAATAAAAAGGAGGAATGAATCGATGGAATTACAATTTTGGCAAATGGCACTTGTTATTTTATATGGTTTATTTATTAACTATGAAAAAAACAGCACAATGTTTGGAACATATCAACCTGTAATGTGTGGGTTTATAGTTGGATTGATATTAGGTGATATGAAAACAGGTTTGTATGTTGGAGGAACGTTACAATTAATGTCACTTGGTATTAGTAACTTTGGTGGAGCATCAGTTCCTGATTATCAAACAGCAACTATTGTTGGTACATTTATAACTATATCTACTGGTCAAAAGCCAGAAGTTGGTATTACTATAGGTATTCCAGTAGCATTATTTATGGTTCAATTAGATGTATTAAGAAATACTTTTGGGATATTTTTACAACACAAAGCGGAAAAATATGCGGAATCAAGAGAATATAACAAAATTCAGTTAATGCAGATGGTAGGAGTAGCTGTGACAATGTTAACTACAGGGATACCAGTGTTCTTAGCTGTAGTATTTGGACCAGATCTTGTAAACACTATTTTAAATTATACTCCAGAATGGCTAATAGGTGGATTATCAGTAGCTGGTGGATTGCTTCCAGCAGTAGGTATTGGATTACTATTACGTTATTTACCAGTAAAAAGTTATATTAGTTATCTTATTATAGGTTTTGTACTTGCTGTTTATTTAAATGTACCAATATTGGGAGTAGCTCTATTAGGAGGGGCAATAGCATTACTTAACTATAGAAAGAATACTCAATTAGAAGCGCAAACTCAAACTGTAGGAGGTATGGATGAAGATGAGTAATGAAGTAAAACAACAAGAAACAATTTTAGATAAAAAAACACGTTATAAAGTTTTATGGAGATGGATATTTACAAGTAGTGTATCATCAAACTATGAAAAAATGCAGGCACTTGCTTATTGTTATGCTATTATGCCTTTTCTAAAATTTATTCACAAAGATGATCCGGATGGTCTACAGACAGCAGTAAAAAATCATTTACAGTTTTTCAATACAAATCCATGGATTGCACCATATGTACTTGGGGTAAATATAGGTATTGAAGAAAAAGAAAAAAATAATGCAGCTGAAGCAATAGCATCTCTAAAAACAGGACTTATGGGACCTCTTGCTGGGCTTGGTGATAGTATGTTTGTTGTTATACCTTGGACAATATTTGGAGCAATTGCTGCTAATATGGCACTTCAAGGTAGTGCTATTGGAATAGTTTTATGGCTCGTAGTTGGAATTACATTAAAAATGTTGAGTTTTCCTCTTTTTGAAATGGGATATAAGTCTGGAACAAGTTTGGTAAATTCTTTAGGTAAAAAATTAAAAACAATTTCAGAATGTGTTGCAATACTAGGTCTAATGGTTGTAGGTGCATTAATTCCATCTGTTATTAAAGCCAATATAGCTTTTGAATTTGCACAAGGTGATGTAACCATGAAAGGACAAGATATTTTAAATCAAATTATGCCTGGAATAATTCCAGCAGCACTTGTATTTTTAGTTTATTATCTTTTGGGTAAAAAAGTAAAGCCAGTTTATTTAATACTACTGGTTATGGTAATTGCAGTACTTGCACATGTATTAAAAATATTAAAATAGGAGTTGATTAGTTATGGAGGGAATTACACATATAAGAATAGATGATCGTCTTATTCATGGACAGGTAGCTACAATGTGGACAAATGAATTAGGGGCTACACGAATAATGGTTATAAATGATGAAGTTGCAAATAATGATATGCAAAAATCACTACTTAGAATGGCAGCGCCACCTAATGTAAGCACATCTATTATTACCAAAGAAACAGCAGTAAAAAATATATCAGATGGTAAGTATAAAGGACAGAAAGTATTTATTGTTGTTAAATCACCATTGGATATATTGTATTTACTTAATAATGGATTAGATATAAAAGAAATAAATGTAGGAAATATGTCAGCAAAATCAAATACAGAGGTTATAAAAACTACAATTAGTGTTACTAAAGAAGAGAAAGAAGCATTTAAAGAACTTATAGAAAGAGGAGTAGAAGTGACAGCTATAATGACACCAGGAGCTCCTAAAGTGTATCTTAAAGATTCATTGTAAAATAAACTGAAGAAAGGAAGTTAGCATAAATTAAATAAATTTCATGCTAATTTCCTTTTGCTTTAAGTTAAAAAAATATATTATAATTTAAAACAGAAAATTACAATGTTATTTATAATGTATATAATTTTCTGAAGTCAAATATAGGCGTATAAAGGAGAGACGATTATGCAGGGTATAGTTCATATAAGAATAGATGATAGATTACTACATGGTCAAGTAGTAGCATTTTGGAGTAATTCATTACAAATATCAAGAGTAATGGTAATAAATGATGAAGTAGCTAATGATGAACTTCAAAAAACATTTTTAAGAATGGTGGCTCCAGCCAATATAAGAACGTCCATATTGAGTAAAGAAACGGCAGTAAAGAATATTTTAAATGAGAAATACCTAGGTCAAAGAGTAATGATAATTGTTAAGAATCCTAAGGATATATTAGATTTAATTGATTTAGGACTAGAGATAAAAGAGGTTAATGTTGGGAACATGGCATCTAGAAAAGGTACTATTCAGATAAAAAGATCAGTTAGTATAACCAATGATGAGCTTGAAAATTTCTTAGAGCTTGAGAATAGGGGGATACTTTTAACAGCAATGATGGTACCTGATGAAGGGAAGAATTATCTAAGGGATTATTTAAAGAAAGCTATTGACATATTTTCAACAAAAAATTAACATTAACATTTTATATTGAAGATATATAATATTTAGTTAGATATCAAGTAATTGATAGATTATAAAAAAATAACATATATCAAAATTGATATATGTTATTTTTTTATATAAAAGTGATTGATAAATATATATAATTGATATTTACTTAAAAAAGTATATAAATATAAGAAAATTTTAAAATAAAAATAGTTTGAGCATAAAATAATGAAGATAAATGCTTCATTATAAGGAATCGCTAGAAAGATTTTTATTATATACTTTGCATATAAAATATTTTTAAGAAATTTCTATTGGAGAATTAGATATTTCAGAAAAAGCAGGTTCTTCTACCCAGCCTCTTGAATTAATGTTATTATCCAGAGGAAGGGCAACATAATACCATGTAGAATCATTTGTATTAACTTTTTCTAAAATTCCTACCTGCATACCCATATCTATTTTTTTTACAATGCATGAATTATTTGAAGGACTTATTCTAACTATAGTATTTTTAGGTAATAAGCCGTAGTGATTATCTACAGTTAAAAATTCAAGATTACAGTTTTGTGTTGATGAATCTAGTAAATCGTACTTCTCTTTAATTTTTGAAAGCTGGGATTTTAATAGCATATTGTTTTTTTGAAGAGCAATATACTTATCATCATAGCTTTTTAAGAAAAAAAAGCCCCCGCCTCCTAATAAAAGAATAATAAGTAATAAAAAAATGAATACCATAACTCTTCTCCTTAATACAGTTCTAATTTAAATATATTTTGTAAAGTAGTTAATAATTCATAAGAAGAAAATCTCACCATAAAGAATATTTCTAAATAGCAATCATAGAATAGATTAGTAAGAAATTCATCAGCTTGTTTGCGTAAGATTTATATTAAGAATTTTTCAAGTAAAAAAGTAAACGCTAACAAAAATTTGGAATTAATATTCATAGTTAATCATAATATATGAATATAATCTTCAAAGGATGAAAAGACTAATTATTAATATATAAAATTTAAGGAGGAATGATGATGGATTTTACTAATTCACCAATCGATGTTAATTCATATGTTGCAAAGTACATGGATGAAATGGGATGTAGCTTTGAACAGGCATGCGAAGATTTAGGTTTAGAGGCATCTCAAGTATTTAATAGACAATCAGGAGAAGAATTTTATTAGAATAGTATAAAAATTTCCCCCATCTATAATATATAGAAGGTCTGCTATATATTATAGATGGGGTTTTATTATGAAGTTTTCTAAGAGAAATATATTTTAAAAATGAATTATTTAAAAATACTTTAAGAGCTATCTGAATTGAAATATTAAATTCAGATAACTCTTATTTACTATATGATACGAAGAAAAGAAAAGTTATATATTTGAGATTATATGGTTAATAGTAAAATAAAGAATACCAAAAGTAATATATATTTGACTTTTGGTAAAATTTATTATAATATAAATTTAAAGGAAGTGAAAAAATGGGAAAAAATATTGCAATAAAAGTGGCCAGAGCCCAGCTTGATATGACACAAAAGGAACTTGCAGAAAGAGTAGGTGTTTCTCGTCAGACAATGAATGCGATAGAAAAAGGAGAATACAATCCAACTATTAAATTATGCAGATCTATATGTAAGGTATTAGGGAAAAAACTTGATGATTTATTTTGGGAGGATGATGATAATGAAAAGATTGAAAAATAATCTTGATGAAATGCAGGAACAAAAGTTATTAAAAATTGAGCATAATGGAATGTGGTTTGCATTCTGGGGATTACTTATAGCTATTATAGTACAATTATTTATAGGAGAAGGAGATACATTTAGAAATATTGCAGGTGAGTGGATAGTTTTTATGTGTCTTTGCATATATATTTTTATTGATTGCATGAGGAATAATATATGGGATAGAAAACTAAAACCAAATTTAAAGACAAATTTTATTTTAAGCACTATAGGTGGATTAGTAACTGGATTAATATTTTTTGTAAAAGCATTTATTCAGTATGAAAAACTTTTAGGATCTATTGCTACAGGGTTAATTCTATTTATTTTTACATTTGCATTAACAATGATAATACTAAGTATTTCATCATTATTATATAAGAAAAGAGTACAAAAAGCTGAAGAATCAACGGAAAAAGAGTCTGAAGAGTAATATATATAAATACAGGTAACTATATAAAAATATAGTTACCTGTATTTTTATAGACTATTAACTGCTTCCCCTAAAACTTTACCAATAGCCTCATGTATAACTAAATCAGCCTTGCTATCAGCAGATGTAGTGCTTTTATTTATAAGAATAAGATTCTTGCCTTTAAAATAATTTATAAGTCCAGCAGCCGGATAAACAATAAGAGAAGTGCCTCCAATTATTAAAGTATCAGCTTGAGAAATAGCTGCAATTGAACCTTGTATAGTGGATTCATCTAATCCTTCTTCATAAAGAACAACATCAGGCTTAACTTTTCCGCCACACTTTGGACATGTAGGTATTCCTTCTGAAGCTAATATGAAATTTTCGTCATAGAAAGCATTACAGTGCATGCAATAGTTTCTTAAAACTGATCCATGAAGTTCGAAAACATTTTTAGAACCGGCAGCTTGATGCAATCCATCAATATTTTGTGTAACTACAGCTTTTAATTTACCCATCTCTTCAAGTTTAGCTAAAGCTATATGTGCTGCATTTGGTTTTGCATCTGGGTAGATAAGTTTATCTTTATAAAATCTAAAAAATTCTTCTGGATATTTCATAAAGAAAGTATGAGAAACTAATTGTTCTGGTGTGAAGTTTATTCTTAATTTTTCATTCCATAAACCATTTGAACTTCTGAAGTCAGGAATGTTACTTTCTGTTGATACGCCTGCACCACCAAAGAAAACAATGTTATTACTTTCTTTTAGGATTAGAGTTAACTTTTCTATTTCATTATTCATAAAATCATCTCCGTCAATATTTTATATTAATATTATGACATAAAAAGGTGAAAAATAAAATTAAACAGTCATCTTTAAACTTGAATCTTATATGAAGTAATGGAATTGATTTATGCAACAATGTTGTATATGTGGATTAAATATTTAAAGTGCCCTTTTGAGGACACTTTTTTGAATTATAAAAAGTTAAATTATTAAGAGTAAATAAAGCTATCCACACATGTTCCATTAGTATCATAGAATGCTGATTTTACTAGTGTATCAAATACTTCAATAATACCATACTCATAGATACAGGCAGGACCTGTAACGATGTTAAGTCTATTATCGCCAGGTATTTCAAAGGGAGCACCACCACCACCGCTTGTTATTTGAATTATTGATTTGTTTAATGCATAGTCAGCTTTAAAAAATACATTGGTGATAAAACGGCGATTATAGCTGTGCTCGTGTCCAGCGTATACTCCTGCAATTCTATAGTTTTTAAAAATTCTAAATAAAGCTTCCTGTTGGTCAAAAGGAAGTGAATAATAATCTTGATAAGTCCCAATAATAGGACAATGAAGTAATATAAAGTTATTTGTACTATTACTACTACTTAATGTATTCTCAAGCCAATTTAATTGCTCTGGAGTAATACCAATAAGCTGTTGTTTATCTTCAGGATCACCACTTGATGAACTTTTAAATACAGTATTTAGTACAATAAACCTAGAATTATAATAATCAAAATAATATACTGTTTTGCCATACCCATCTAGCATATCTTCATTACATGAATTTGAAGGCAGATAATAAAATGCTTTATTGAAAGCCTTAATACTTTCTTTAAAATTATCCGAATTACTATAATCATGATTGCCTATTGCGGGAAATACATAGTCTTTGAGGCTATTAACACCTAGTGCTTTTTTTACGAACATTTCCCATTCTAAAAGATTAGAAAAAATAAAACTAGTATTTGCATCTACATTTAAAGTAGCTCTACCCAGAATCATGTCTCCACCAAACAATATGAAGTCGGGATTATGATACTTTTTTATATCATGCAGAAGTTTACCTAGAACTGGTTTATTTATTTGAATTGATTGAGCTTTTGTACCTCTTGAATCGCCTAATACAGCGAATTTAAAATTAGGACTCATATTTAATCCTCCAAAGTTTTCTTATTTACTTAACAATTAATATATTATATGAAGCAATAGATAAGAGAGGTACAAGTAAATTTATGGATGTGTTAAATAATAAAATCAGAAGTATACAGTTGTAAGGTTAGTGTTATTAATTTTTACTATAAAATACATTGACAATTCAAATTTATATAATTACACTCGAATTAGAAAATATAACCAATAATATATTAATAAGTAAATATTTAATATAGAGAATTCTTAAAGAAATGAAAAAATATAAGGAGGCAAATAATAAAAATAAATAGACTTAAGGGGGAATTTCATATGATTAGAACAGTTATTTTTGATATGGATGGAGTGTTATTTGATACAGAAAAGATTTATGATGAAGCTTGGAAGATTATTTTAAAAGAAAGAAACGTTGAAAATATAGATTATGTTTTATCAGGATGTCGAGGACTTACATCAGAAGATAGTGAGAAATTTATAGATGCCAATTTTAAAGGAAGACTTTCAGGAAAAGAATGTTTGAACGATCTTATGGATAAATTTAATGAAATAATAGAAAAAAGAGGAGTTCCTATAAAAAATGGAGTACATGAACTGCTTTCTTTTTTAAAAAGGAATCATTATGAAATTGGACTTGCTTCATCAACTCATGAGCCATTAGTTGTTAGTCATTTAAAAGAGGTTGGTATACGTGAGTATTTTACACACCTTACTACAGGGGATATGGTTGAAAAGGGAAAACCAGAACCGGACATATACCTTAAAGCGTGTAGCAAGTTTAATAGAAAGCCTGAAGAATGTATAGCTGTAGAAGATTCTATTAATGGTGTTACAGCTGCAATTAGAGCTGGAATGAATGCTATAATGGTGCCAGATATTGTTCAGCCAACAAAAGAAATAGAAAAACAACTTTATAAAAAATTGAATTCTTTGCTTGAGGTTAAAGATTTTCTTGAAAGCATTAACTAAGTTTTTTTAATATAAAGTCTGGTTGGGTTATTTTTAGATGGAGGTACAAAAGTGAAGATTGATAGATTATTTTCAATAGTACAGATGTTAGTAAATAGAAAATCAGTTACTGCAAAGGAACTTGCAGACTATTTTAATGTTTCAGTAAGAACAATTTATAGAGATATTGAAATTTTATCAGTGAATGGTATACCTATTTATGCGACTCAGGGAAAAGGTGGAGGTATATCTATTTTAGAAAATTATTCTATAGATAAGACTATTGTATCTGATGACGAGCAAAATAAGATTATTATGGCTCTTCAGAGTGTAAATGCTACAGGACAAATTGATGTTGATGATTCTCTTATAAAATTAAAAAATATTTTTAGAAAAAATGATACAGACTGGATTGAAATTGACTTTTCAGGATGGGAGCAGAGCGAAGAAGAGAAAAATAATTTTGCATTATTAAAAGAGAGTATAATGAATTTAAAATGTGTTAGATTTTCTTATTATAACAATAAAGGAGAGGTATCTAAAAGAGTAGTTCAGCCATACAAGCTTATATTTAAAGGGAATAAATGGTATGTATATGGATTTTGTACAAATAAAAATGACTTTAGATTTTTTAAATTAACTAGAATTGAGGGATTAGAATTATTAGATGATACTTTTAAGAGAAGAATTAATATACCTATAAAGTGCGGTTATGATGTAGAACATAGCGAGTGTATAAAAATTAAACTTAAAATAAATATAGCTTCAGCATCACGTGTTTATGATGAGTTTAGAAAAGGTATTATTAAGATTGATGGTGATTATCTTATTGTAGAATATGATATGCCCAAAAAACCATGGATTTATAGCTATCTTTTAGGATATGGTGATGATCTTGAAATTCTAGAGCCGGAAAACACAAGGTTAGAGTTTAAAAAATTTATAGGAAATATAATACAGAAATACTCATAAAGATAAAAGAGGAAGTAATTATATTGGTAAATATAAGTTAAGATAAGAATTACAAGTGAGATTTTGATAATGATATCATGGTAATATGAAAATTAAAAATATAAATTAAGCACAAGAGTGAAAAACTGTTAATCTTCAATTCAGATTAACAGTTTTTTATGTAAAAATATATATTTTATGTAATTAATTATGTGATATAATATATATTATTTACAATTTATGGAGAAAAAATAAAAGGAAGAAAAAAGTCATTAGATATATAAAAAGAGAGAAAGATATATATGTTCTAATTATTAATTAAAAATGCAAAGTAAAATTTATGTATATTTTTTTAGAATATATACATTGTATATTTATAGTTAGCAAACCTTAGTTAATAAATGATTTTTTTGAGACTTTAGATTAAAAGGAATTTATTTTTAGATATTAATTTATACGGATATAAAAAATATATAAGTATCAACATTAAAATCAATTATTATCTATATATTAATCTAAATATATACTTTTGGAGTAAATAAAAATTATTAAAGATAAAGTATAACAAGATAATTTTAATAATTATAGTATTAGCTATTATAACAATATTTTTAATTGAGTTGCATTCACACAAATTTATAAATAATTTTTGCATAATGTATGCTGTTTGTATTATAATATCAAAAGGTATCATTTATTTTTGAAACGTATCAAAAATAAATGATACCTTTTGAGAATGAGAAAGAGTTAAACTAAGGAGAAGAGACATGCAGAGAAAAATGTTTGGATATGTGAGAACAACTATAAAGGGAAAAGGTAAGGAAGAGCAGATTGAAAGTATAAAGAAATATTGTGCAGATAATGGATTTGATATAAATGAAAGGGAGATTGTTGTTGATGCAATATCTTCCGACAATTTAAATAGAGATGGTTACAAAGCCCTTGTAGAATATATGGTTAGAAGTGGTGATGTGATTATAATAACTGAATTAGATAGGCTTGGAAGAAGCTCTGAAAGTATTAAAAGTGAATGGGAAAGATTATATGAAAATAAGATTGATATAGTTATAGTAGATAGCCCTGTTCTTAGTACCTTCAATAAGAATGAAGAAGATAAGATAAAAATAAATGAAATTATTGTTGAACTTCTTGGTTATTTAGGTGATAAGGAAAAGAAGAGAAATAGAATAAAACAAGCTGATGGTATAAATAAATTAAAAAGCAGAAACAATGGTAAGGGTATAGGCAGACCTAAAACTGAAATAACAAAAGAATTTAAAGTTCAATATAAGCTTTGGAAAAATAAAAAGCAGAGTGCGGTTGATACATATAACAATTTAGGGTTAACAAAGGCTACTTTTTATAGGTTGGTAAAGGAGTTTGAAGAAAAAAGGTAATTTTATATATCTAATTGTATAGGAATATATGTATAGGAAAAGAAAAATAATAATTTATAGAAAACTGTCTTAATCTTTGGAAATAAAGGGTTTAGACAGGTTTTTCTTTATTTATTTTGATAAAAAATGATAAAATTTAAAAAAAGTTTGAAAAAAGTGTTGACATATTAGTCATATCTCGATATAATTCTATTTGTGATCTGGTGATGACGGCGTAGAGGTAACACTCCTTCCCATTCCGAACAGGAAAGTTAAGGTCTACAGCGCCGATGGTACTGCACGGGAGACTGTGTGGAAGAGTAGGACGTCGCCAGGTGAGCATGGCTCGATAGCTCAGTCGGTAGAGCAGAGGACTGAAAATCCTCGTGTCACTGGTTCGATTCCAGTTCGAGCCACCACAAAACACTAACATATGTTAGTGTTTTTTTTATTCGATAATAGTTAAATAATAAAGTAAAAAGGCCTTTATGTAGTTAATTTATTTATTGATTAATAAAGACGACTAATTATAGAAAATATTATGTGAGTTTATAAATTAAAACTTTGAAAATAATATTTAATATAAATTTAGTCGTCTTTTATAGTGTTATTGTTAATTTAAAGATGAGTTTAGACTTCGCAATCCTCGACTTCTATTGAATATGTTCCACATTCTGGACAAACTGTTATATTCACGATGTGGCTTTTATCAATTTTCCCTGCTCTAAATAATTTATTGAAAGATGTATCTTCATATTCTTTGCAGATTGTATTTATAACGTACTCTTGCTCTTTTGTATAAATATAGAAATGATATTCAAGGTAGCAATAATACTTTTCTATTTTCTCTTGAAGATCACAAGCGCATTTACCAGCATAGTATTCTTTTGAAAAAGAAACTTCTTCATTAGAATTTAAGGCTTCTAAAATTGTTTCTAGAGACAGTCCTTTAATTTCCTCATCATTTTCAAAAAAGATACCTTCGCAGTTCTTTGAGTTTAGCGTATATTCCTTACTGTTGTATGTAAATTTGTACTCCATATAAAATTACCTCCTAAATTTATAATATATAGTTATGTATTAATATAGTGTCTAGAATTTATAATATTAGTAATTTATGAATTTCTAGTATAAATATACTACTATTATATAAAAAATCTGGATAATATTCTATAAAGCTGGTGAATGGGTTTTTAAATTTAGAAAATATATAAAAAGAGTGTTTTTTGAATTAATAAAACATATATTGAATTGAGATATAAATTTAGATTGGAAAAGAGCATGTTAAAATTTATAGCCTTTTCATTCATAATTATGACTACAGGATGTGCCGTTGCTGATAAAATTGAGGGATTTGTGGGAGATAAAAATAAACATATTGGGGACTATGAGAGATATATAGATACAGATACGCTTATGATTTTAAAAAATTATGGATTGATAAATTCTGAAAAAATTAAAATGTAAGAAAACTACAGAAAGAGCTATCTCAATAGAAATATAAAACAGAATTGATGTTTTATGAAATAATAGATTGAGATAGCTTTATTTTTATATGTTCTCTATTTGCCAGTCTATTGGTTTTTGGTTAGTTGATATTAAAAACTCATTTGTTTTAGAAAATGGTTTACTACCAAAGAAACCTCTTGAAGCTGAAAGTGGACTTGGATGAACTGATTTAATTATCAAATGCTTTGGATTTGTAATTAAGCTTTCCTTTGATATTGCATTGTTACCCCATAATATGAATACAATAGGAGTTTCTTTTTCGTTTAAAGTTTTTATTACTTGGGTAGTAAATGATTCCCAACCTTTATTTTTATGAGAGTTTGCTTCTCCAGCACGCACTGTAAGTACTGTATTCAATAATAGAACACCTTGATCAGCCCATTTTTTTAAATAGCCGTTATTAGGTATGTAGCAGTTTAAATCGCTATGTAATTCTTTATAGATATTAACTAATGATGGGGGAGTTTTTACGCCAGGGTTTACAGAAAAGCTTAATCCGTGAGCTTGTTTTGGTCCGTGATATGGATCCTGACCTAAAATTACAACCTTTGTGTCTGCATATGAAGTAAAGTGCAGAGCGTTGAAAATATCATACATATTAGGATATATTACGTTAGAATTATATTCGGCTTTTAAGAAATTTCTTAGATTTTTGTAATAATCCTTATCAAATTCTGAAGATAGATAATCTTTCCAATCATTTTTTAGTATTTCAGACATAAAATCACCTCGGTTTATTATAGCACTATAGAGGAATATTATGTATTAATTAGAGAAAGAATAAGAATAAATTAAATTTTATTGTTACTATCGCCATATACTGTTAAAATAAAATGGTATGAATAAATTTTATATTAAAAGGAGAGCACACATGGAAAATAAAGTATTAGCTATTGCAGCAGGACATGAAATAACAGAAAATGATTTAAATGCATTAATTGCTAGATACCCAGAACAACAAAGAGCTGCTTTTAACTCAGAAGAAGCAAAGAAGAACTTACTTGAACAATTGATTTCATTTGAATTATTCAATAAATTTGGTCAAGAATTAGAATTAGATAAAACTCAAGAGTATAAGGATGCAGTTGCAAGCATAACTAAAGAAGTTTTAACTTCTATGGCTATGAATAAAGCTTTAGCTGATGTTACTGTTACAGATGAAGATGCTAAAAAATACTATGATGAAAACAAGGATGCATTTTCTGTACCTCCAACAGTTTCAGCAAGACATATCTTAGTTAAGACTGAAGAAGAAGCAAATAAAGTTAAAGAAGAAATCAATGGTGGATTATCATTTGCAGATGCAGCAATGAAATATTCTAGCTGCCCATCAAAAGAACAAGGCGGAAATTTAGGAGAATTCTCAAAAGGAATGATGGTTCCTGAATTTGAAAAGGCTTCTTTTGAAGCAGAAATAGGGGTTCTTACTGAACCAGTAAAAACTCAATTTGGATATCATTTAATAATAGTAGATTCTAAAAATGAAGGTGCTGTTAAGAGCTTTGAAGAAGTTAAAGATAGTGTTGTAAATGAATTATTAAAGAGAAATCAACATAAAAAATATGATGATTTAATGAATCAATTACAAGAAAAATATGGAGTAGAAAGAAAATAGTTTTTTCTATAAAAAATCTGTTTTGTAATTAATAAGATACATATACAGATAAAAATAGTCCTGCTGATTTTTCAGCAGGACTATTTGGGTTTTATATTAATTCAAAATATGAATTTATATATTTATCTGAATGATTAATTATTTCATCTAAATCATTTAATGAATGTTTATCGCTTACTGCAATTACAGTCATATCAGCAGCTTTAGCACCTTTTATTGCAGGAAGTATATCTTCGAAAACTATGCAGTTTTTAGGATTTACATTCAACTTTTTTGCTGCTAAAAGATAAACATCAGGACAGTTTTTCCCGTTAGATACTTCATCTGTAGTTGTTATAGAGTCAAAATAATCATATATACCATTATTTTTCAAGCAAGCTTCAAGAAGAGGAACTGAATTGCTTGTGGCTAAGGCTATTTTTATATTATTTTGTTTTAATTTATCTAAAAATTCTTTAACACCATCTTTTAATTTTACATTTTCAGAATAGTGATTATATGCCATGTTGTTCCAATCTTTAAGAATAGTATCTATAGAGTCAGATAGGCTGAATCTTTCCTTGAAGTAATTTGCAGTTTGTGTGAAGCTCAAGTGGCATATTTCTGAATTTAAATTTTCAGGTAGTGCATGTCCCTTAGATTCTAAATAATCTATATCTATTTTGCTCCAAACCCACATAGAATCAACAAGAGTACCATCTAAATCGAAAATAGCACCTTTTATATTTTCAAGCATAATATTCTCCTTTATACCTTTGTATTTATATCTAAAAAAATAAAATATAATAAAAAAACTTAAGGAAAAATCCTTAAGTTATATGGTCGGGGTGACAGGGATCGAACCTGCGACCTCATGCTCCCAAAGCACGCGCGCTCCCATCTGCGCCACACCCCGACGACATATAACATTATATAGTGAACTTTAGGACATGTCAAGGGCAAGTGTGCTGTATTATATAACAAATTCGAGTAAAAATCGGTGATTTACTAGTATAAACGAGATGAAATGACCATTTGCGAGAATAAGTTAGTATACAGGGGGAAATGGGAAGAATTTTAGATATCTTTAAAATAACTTAATTTCTCGGATAATGAGAGTATTGTCCATATTTATGGAAAGTGTTATAATAATGTAAGAAATTACGAAAATAAAGGAGGGAAGGTTCAAGGGGGGACCGAATATGAATGAAAAAAAGAATTCTGGCACTTATGCTAGCAACAGTTGTAGTTACGGGTATTAATATACCAGCATATGCGACACCAGATAATAGCAAGCTTAATGAGAGTAGAAGTAAATATGCTGAAATAGAAACTAAAATAGCAAATATTCAAGATAAAATTTATGAATTAAATGGTCAAATAGAACCATTACAGGTAACTGTAGAAAAAAATAAAAAAGAAATAAGTAACATTAATAATGTAATTGATAATACTACTAAAGAAATAGATCAATGTAAGTTAGAAGTTAATGAACTAGACAAGGCGTTAGGAGAAAGAGTAAGCGCAATGTACATGTCTGGTGATTTAGAGTTCAGTTATGTGAACTTTTTATTAGAATCTGAATCAACAGGAGATTTCTTTACTAGACTTCAAGCTGTTTCTCAAATTATAAGCAAAGATAAAAAAGCTATTGAGGAATTAACAGATAAAAAAGAAGAATTAGATGGTAAAATAAGCTCGTTAGAAGATAAGAAAAATGAAATCGATACACTTAACAAAGAGGTACAAACGAGTTTAAGTGAATTAGATGGAAAGAAAAAAGAACAAGAAGTTCTTGTAAATGAAGCACAACAAGAAAAAAGTAAATTTGATTCTGAATACTTATCAGAGTTAGAGAGAGAAGTTGTACAATCACAATATGCTGTTATAAATAGTTCAAGCAGTACATCTTCAGACCTTCAATCGGCTATTACTCAATTAAGAAATATTAGAGATAATCAGCTTAAGAGTGAAATAGTTAAATCAGAAGTTAATGATATGATAGAAAAAGGTAAAACAGCGTATAGTAGTAAAAAAGAACAAGAAGAAGCTCAAGCAAGAGCTGCAGCAGCTGCGGCAGCAACTAGCACAAGTACGCCAAATAGAGGATCTTCTAACAGTTCTTCAGCAACTCCACCTCTAGCATCAGGAAATGCATCAGCTGTTTTAAATGAAGCATATAAACATTTAGGTAAAGCTTATGTTTATGGTGCAACAGGTCCAAGCAACTTCGATTGTTCTGGATTTACTCAATATGTATTTAAAAATGCAGCAGGAATTGATATAAGTAGAACAACATACTCACAAATTAATGTTGGAGTTCCAGTAAGTCAAGATCAACTTCAACCAGGTGATTTAGTATTCCCACATACAGGTCATGTTGGAATATATGTTGGTAATGGTCAAATGATACATGCTCCACAAACAGGAGATGTTGTAAAAGTTTCACCTGTATACAAATTCTATGCAGCTAGAAGAGTACTTTAATTTAACATAATAAATTTTGAGTTATATGGATAAACACAGCCTCTATGCCTTTGGCAGGAGGCTTTTTATAATGTTTTTATTATCAGTTCTTAATTAATATTATTTCACAAAAGAAATATCTTATACATTTCTTTTGAAAAAAATATAGAATGTTACTTTATGATGTATAATTATATAGTAGCATATATACTGCAATGTATTTAGGTGATATACTTTTCAGGTAACAAATGAAAGTTTTTAGTTTTTTATATATGCAAACTTGCAAATGCAATGTTATTGTGATTGAAATTAAGAAAAGTAAAAGTTTTGATATTGGAAGATATTTTAATTATATATTTTTGCATATTGAACAAACTGATAATTATATAGATAAATTAAGAAAAAGGAAGATTATATGGGTGATAAAAATATACAACTTATTAATGAAGATGAGAATATTGATGACTTACAATTGAATGGATTAAGTTTAATTCAAAAAAAAGATGGATTCAAATTTGGAATAGATGCAGTAATTTTATCGGATTTTGCTAACGTAAAGACAAGGCATAGAGCCATTGATTTATGTACAGGAACAGGTATAGTTCCATTTTTACTGTATGGAAAATATAGTCCTCAAGAAGTTGTCGGAGTAGAAATTCAAAGTGATATGGTAGAAATGGCTGAAAGAAGTGTTAAGTTGAATTCCTTAGAAAGCAAGGTATCTTTCATAAATTTAGATTTAAAGGATATAGATGGCCTTAAGGAACTTGGACGATTTGATGTTCTTACAGTAAATCCTCCATACAAACTTAATAATTCTGGGATAATTAACCCTTTAGACAAGTTGGCTATTGCAAGACATGAGATAATGTGCAATCTTGAAGATGTAATATATGCAGCCAGAGTGCTATTAAAAGATAATGGAAGGATGTTCATAGTTCATAGACCTGAAAGACTTGCAGATATTTTTACGCTAATGAGAAAATACAAAATAGAACCTAAAAGAGTAAAAATGATACATCCTAAAGTAAATAAAGCACCTAATATAGTGCTTGTTGAAGGTCAGAGAGATGGTGGAGCATATCTTAAGTGGGATGAACCACTATATGTTTATAATGAAGACGGAAAATATACAGAAGACATTGATCGAATATATGGGAGGAAGTAAGACGTGGAAAATGGAAAATTATATTTAGTACCTACGCCTATAGGAAATTTAAAAGACATTACATTAAGAGCATTAGAAGTATTAAAAGAAAGTGATATTATTGCAGCAGAAGATACAAGGCAGACTTTAAAGCTTTTAAATCATTTTGAAATAAAAAAGCCGCTTATTAGTTATCATAAATTTAATGAGCAATCCAAAGGAAATGAAATAATAGAACTGCTTCTTGAAGGTAAAAATATAGCCCTTGTATCAGATGCAGGAACACCAGGAATATCAGATCCAGGTAGTGTAATCGTCGGAAAATGTATAAATGAAAATATTGATTTTGAAGTACTACCAGGGGCAACAGCAATAACGACAGCTCTTGTTTATTCAGGACTTGATACTACTAAATTTTTGTTTAGAGGATTTCTTCCAAGAGAAAATAAAGATAGAAGAGTAATAACAGATGAACTTTTAAATAGTCAGGAAACTTTGATTTTTTATGAAGCACCTCACAGATTGCTCGATACGTTATCATATCTTATGGACGTATTTGGTGATAGAAAAATAGCTGTGTGTAGAGAACTTACAAAATTATATGAGGAAATTTTTAGAGGAAATTTAAGTGATGCGATTCAGAATTTTGTTAATAATAAACCAAGAGGAGAATTTGTTCTTGTTTTAGAAGGAAAAAAAATTGAAGATATAAAAGAAGAAAAGAAACAAGAATGGATTAATTTATCTATTGAAGACCATATTTTGAAATATATAAAAGATGGAATAAATAAGAAAGAGGCAATAAAACTTGTCGCAAAAGATAGAGAATTACCTAAAAGTGAAGTGTATAAATTTTCGACTAATATATAAAATTTGTCGATTTTATGTTTGTAAAATAATAAAAGTAATACGTGCACTAGGGCATGTATTACTTTTTATTATTTAAATTCATTATGTACTATCTTATTATCTGTTCTTCATTTCTTCGAAACATTTTTGACAGATATTCTTACCTTTGTAGTTTATAACGTCTCTAGCATCACCACAGAAGATACATGCTGGTTCATATTTCTTTAAGATTATTTGTTCACCATCTACATATATTTCTAAAGCATCCTTTTCAGCGATATCTAAAGTTCTTCTTAATTCTATTGGAATTACTATTCTTCCTAATTCGTCTACTCTTCTAACTACACCTGTTGATTTCATAATAAAAAAATTCCTCCTAATTACACAATTCGACATTCTACAATGCTATATTACCAAGAATGTAATATAAAGTCAATAAATATTTTATTTTTTGTTATAAGAAATTACAAATTTCAACTTTAAAAAACATTATAGTTAAAATATACTACCATATTTTAGAAATGTCAATAGGGTTTTTCATGTGAATGAGCTTAAATAATAAAAATTCTTAAATTTGTATTGTGGCTTAAATAGTAGCTTTAAGCATAGTAATAGTTTGTACTAAAGTATGGTTAATGAAAAAATGTAATAAAAAATTTACAAATACAAGGATAAAAGTAATTAATCAACTCTTTAGCAGAAAAAACAGAAACTATAAGTGATAATGTCGATAGATTACAAAAAATAGATATTTTTTAGTAAACCACAAAATAAAATATAGACTAATATAATTAATAAAATTAAGAATAATATATATTAAGTTCCAATAATAAAACTTTACAAGATCATAAGAAATTTCTAAGTGAGGAGTGAAAGCAATATTTTATATTTTTATGTGTAAAGCTATTAAATGTTAAGTAAAAGATACACATATTGTAATTGACATGTGACAATTAATGCTGAAATTACTATATGATTTTTGGATTATAATTATAAAGTTAATAGTTAAATATTCATATTAAAAATAGAATTATCTAATTAAAATAAATATTCATATAATTTCATTTCTAACTATTGACTGCTAATTAGAATTTAAGAATATACTTCTGTAGGGGAAGATAAAAAATATGCTATAATTATCATAAAAAAATGGAATAGGATTAAATGAGTTATAATGTTAAAAATAACTTGTAATAAGTTCATGTATACTATATAATATAATAAAAGAAGTATGAGAAAGTGTAGGTGGACACTATGAAAAGAAAATTTGATTCTAACTATATAAAAGAATTAGCAGAAGAAATGTCAAAAAACAGTTCAATTTCATATGATGATCTACCAAAATATGATTTATTTCTATCACAAGTTATAGATTATTTAAATGATAAATTTGATAATGAAAAATTCACAAATAATATAGTTCAAAATTATACTAAGAGTGAAGTTATTACAAAACCTGAAGACGGAAAAAAGAGAGGCTATACTAAGATGCATCTTATTCAATTAGTGCTTCTTAGTTATATGAGACCTGTCTTAACAACAGAAGAAATAAAAAAGGTATTTAATTTAGCGTTTAATGAGATAAATGATAGAAATGATGATATATTATCATGGGAAGAAGCATATAAGACATTTGTTCAGATTCAAGAAGAGAGTTTAGATGATTACTTAATAAATTCATTAACACATGAGGAAAAATTAGAACAACTAGTTAAGGAATTTAATCTAGAAGAAAAAGATGAAGAAAGAATAAAGATATTTTTATTAGTATTGTCATTAATAGCAGAGGCAAGCGTTATTAAAAAATTAGTTCAAAAAATAGTAAATGAATATCACGCTGAATAATATATGAATATTTATTCGGGTAAATTAGAAACTTAGTTGTAGCACTTATTTAATGAATATTTATTAAATGTTCATTAAATAAGTGTTTTCTATATTTTGTTCTATATATTACAAGAGGTATTTTATGGAGAAAATTATTATAAGAGAATCTGTTAGAAATTTGGTGGAATTCTGTCTTTTAAAAGGTGATATAGATAATCGCTTTTCAGGAAATGCAAGAGCATTAGAGGGAACAAGGGCGCATCAAAAACTTCAAAAAGATAATGCAGGTATATATTCTGAGTATGAAAAAGAGGTTTTTTTAACACGAGAATTTGAATTGAAGAATAGTATTATAAAAGTTGAAGGAAGAGCAGACGGTATAATATTTGATGATGGCAAAATAATAATTGAAGAAATAAAATCTACATATAAAAGTTTTGTACACATTGATGATTCTAATGAAGTTCATTGGGCACAGGCAAAATTATATGCTTTAATTTATTGTTTAGAAAATAACTTGAGCAAAATATTTATAAGATTGTCTTATGTACAGCTTGAAACTGATGAAGTTAAGAGTTTTGAATATGCTTTTAACATTGAAGAATTAAGGGATTTTGCATTTGAAATACTTGAAGAGTATGAAAAATTCAATGTTTTTATATATAATGAAAAAAAAGAAAGAAATGAATCTATAAAAAATGTAGTTTTTCCATTTGACTCTTATAGGGAAGGGCAGAGAAAACTAATAAATGTTGTTTACAGGACTATTAAGGAAAAAGAAAAACTTTTTGCACAGGCTCCTACAGGAATAGGAAAAACAATATCAACAATATTTCCAGCGGTTAAGGCTTTAGGTGAAGGAATTGGAGATAAGATAATTTATCTTACCCCTAAAACAATAAACAGAGAAGTAGCAAAGGATACTTTTGACAAGCTACGTAATACTGGTTTGAAATTTAGGAGTATAGTATTAACTGCAAAAGAGAAATCGTGTATTAATGATCAATTTGATTGCAATCCTGAAAAGTGTGTTTATGCTAAGGAGTATTATAATAAGGTTAAAAATGTAGTATTAATGGTTCTTGAAGAGAATGAGTGTATTTCCGTGGAAATATTACAGGATTATGCACAAAAATATAAAGTATGTCCATTTGAATTGTCTTTAGACATAAGTATGTATTGTGATGGGATTATATGTGATTATAATTATATGTTTGATCCTCGCGTTTCACTTACAAGAATGATTGAGCAAAAAGACAATATAGTTCTTATTGATGAATCACATAACTTAATAGATAGATCAAAAAAAATGTATTCTGCATCACTAAATAAGGATCAAATTTTAAAATGTAAAAAAATTGCTAAAGGTAAATTGAGAAAACTTCATTCAGTTCTAGATAAATTAAATAGTTATTTTATAGAATTAAGAAATGAATGTACTCATAAAGATGTAACTTGGTTTTATGAGAATGATGGACCAAAAGATTTATCTAAGTATTTAAATCTTTATTTAAAGGAAAGTGAAGAAATACTTGTAAAAGGAAATAAATTTGAGGGATATGATGAAATACTTCAGTTGTATTTCGATATTAATTCATTTAATACTATTATGCAGTTATATGATGAGAATTACGTTACATGTGTAGAAAAAGACTCTCAAGAAGTTGTATTAACGCTATATTGCGTAAATCCATCTGAAAATTTAAAGAAGTGTTTGAAAAAAAATTACTCAACAGTATTTTTTTCAGCAACTCTGTCACCAATAAAATATTATATAGAGATGCTTGGTGGAGAGAATGAAACCTATAGATTAAAATTACCATCACCTTTTAAAAAAGAAAATCTCAATGTATATGTAAGTCCAGTTAATATAAGATATAAATATAGAATGAGAACTCTGCCAAATGTGATTGATAAGATATGCAGTTTTGTTAATAAAGAGATTGGTAATTATATAGTATTTGCTCCATCTTATGCATATATGGAATCGCTTTGGGAAGATATTTTAAAATGTGATGGTTTAGATATGTTTAAACTTATAAAGCAAGAATCTAATATGGATGAAAAAGAAAAGAGTGATTTTCTAAAACAGTTTAAGGAAAATAATAATCTTCTTGTATTTTGTGTATTAGGTGGAATGTTTTCAGAAGGAATAGACCTTCCAGGAGAACAGCTTATAGGGAGTGTTATAATAGGGGTTGGATATCCTAAAATAGCAATGGAAAATGAAATAAGCAGAGAGTTCTTTGGAGAAAATGGATATGACTATGCTTATGTGTATCCAGGAATAAATAAAGTACAACAGGCAGCAGGAAGGGTAATAAGAACAGAAAATGACGAGGGAAGAGTTCTATTGATTGATGATAGATACATTACTCCTCAATATAATATACTGTTGCCTTCAGAGTGGTATCCTATAAAAAAATTTTAATTAAAAAATATATTAAAAAAATAGTATTATACTGAAAAACAAAAAGTTTATTTATCTATTTAAGTATGTTAAAATATTCATGTTAGTTTATAAATAAAAATAATTAATAATAAATATATTAAAAGTTAACATTAAGGAGCGAGGAAAATGAATATTCCATTAATTGACTTAAAAGCTCAATATAAATCTATTTCTGAAGATTTAGATAGAGTAACTAAAGAAGTTTTATCTTCTGCAGCTTACATAATGGGTAAGAACGTAACAGAGTTCGAAAAGGAATTTGCAGAATATATAGGAGTTAAACATGCGATATCAGTTGGAAATGGAACTGATGCTTTGGTTATTGCATTAAAATCTTTAGGAATAGGCCATGGTGATGAAGTAATAACTTCAACATTTACTTATTTTGCCTCAGCAGAATGTATTTCGGCAGTTGGAGCTACACCAGTTTTTGTTGATGTAGAAAAAGATACATTCAATCTTGACCCATCAAAGATAGAAGAAAAAATAACTGATAAAACAAAAGCGATTATTCCTGTACATATTTTCGGACAGAGTGCAGAGATGGATGAAATAAATGAAATAGCTAAAAAGCATAACTTAAAGGTTATAGAAGATGCATGTCAAGCTGTAGGTGCTAAATATAAAGGCAAGATGATTGGAACATTAGGAGATGCAGCATGTTTCTCATTCTTCCCAACAAAGAATCTTTCATGTGCTGGTGATGGTGGAATGATAGTTACAGATAATGATGACATTGCTACTATTGCAAAAGCATTAAGAACTCATGGAAGTGGGGAAACAGGTCAAAAAGCATATAACCTATTAAATAATATTACAGAAGACATTAAAACATCAAAAGATGGTGATGATACAGTATATAATCCATTAAAATATTATAATTATCTAATCGGTTTTAATTCAAGATTAGACGCTATTCAAGGTGCTATATTAAGAGTTAAATTACCACACCTAGACAGTTGGAATGGTAAAAGAAGAGAAATAGCAGAAATATATAATGAAAAATTTAAAGATGCAGATGTTGTTACACCAATAAACAGAGAAGAAAATGAAGTTATATATCATCAATATGTATTACAATGTGACGATAGAGAAACTATGTTAAATAAACTAAAAGAAAAAGGTGTTGCAACTGGAGTGTACTATCCAGTACCTTTACATTTACAAAAGGTGTATGCAGATTTAGGTTATAAAGAAGGCGATATGCCTGTTGCAGAATATCTATCACATAGAACTTTTGCAATACCAGTTTATCCAGAATTAACACAAGAACAAATACAATATATAGTTGATGCGATAAAATAGTTAACAGTTAAAGATTATATAAAACTGCTAACTGTTACTTGTTAACTGAAAAAGGGGAGTTAATTATGGAAAAAAAGTATTTTGTACATGAATCAAGTTATGTAGATGATAATGTCAAAATTGGAGATGGAACAAAAATATGGCATTTTTCTCATGTAATGAGTAATTCTGAAATGGGTGAAAAGTGTAATATAGGGCAGAATGTAGTTATATCTCCAGGAGTAAAGCTTGGAAATGGAGTTAAAATCCAAAATAATGTATCTGTTTATACAGGTGTTATTTGTGAGGATGATGTATTTTTAGGTCCATCGTGTGTATTTACAAACGTGATAAATCCTAGAAGCTTTATAGAGAGAAAAGCTGAATATAGAGAAACTATAATTGGAAAAGGTGCATCAATTGGAGCTAATGTAACAATTGTATGTGGTCACAATATAGGAAAGTTTGCATTAATTGGAGCGGGTGCGGTAGTTACTAAAAACATACCAGATTATGCTTTGGTTATGGGAAATCCAGCTAGAATAAAAGGATATGTATGTAAATGTGGTGAAAAATTATCATTTGAAAATGATAAAGCAACATGTACTGTATGTGGATTAAATTATACTAAAGCTGATGAAAAAGTTGAATGTAACGAGTAATTTTAGGATAATTCAATTAAATTTATAACATAAATAGTAATATGATCATTTGTATTGATTATAGGAGGTATAACATGTCAGTGTTAAAGCAACAATTATTAGATAAAATAAATAATAAAACTGCTAAAGTTGGGGTAGTTGGTCTTGGATATGTAGGATTACCATTAGCAGTAGAAAAAGCTCATGCAGGATATCAAACTATAGGTTTTGATGTTCAAGATAAAAAAGTTAATATGGTTAATGAAGGTAAAAACTATATAGGAGATGTAGTAGATGAAACTTTAAAGAAGTTAGTAGAAGACGGTTCTTTAAAAGCAACTACAGATTTTAGTTTCGTAAAAGATGTAGATACAATCTGTATATGTGTTCCAACACCATTAGATTTGTATAAACAACCAGATTTATCATATGTGGTTTCATCAACAAAGAGCGTTGCACAGTATCTTCATAAAGGTATGTTAGTGATACTTGAAAGTACTACTTATCCAGGAACTACTGAAGAAGTTCTTAAACCTATATTAGAAGAAAGCGGATTAAAATGTGGAGAAGATTTCTTCTTAGCATTTTCACCTGAAAGAGTAGATCCAGGTAATAAGCAATTTAACACAAAGAATACACCAAAAGTTGTTGGTGGATGTAGTGAAGATTGTACAGAAGTTGCAGCAGCATTATATAGAAATATATTAGAAGGAGATATACATACAGTATCATCACCAGCTGTAGCTGAAATGGAAAAAATATTAGAAAATACATTTAGAAATATCAATATAGGTTTAGCTAATGAAATGGCAATACTTTGTAATAGAATGGGTATAGATGTATGGGAAGTTATAGATGCTGCTAAAACTAAACCATATGGATTTATGCCATTTTATCCAGGCCCAGGCTTAGGCGGACATTGTATACCACTTGATCCTTTCTATTTAGAATGGAAAGCTAAAGAATATGATTATCATACAAGATTAATAGAAACTTCAGGTGAAATTAATGATTCAATGCCTGAATTTGTATTAGATAATGTTATGAAGATTTTAAATAAACATAAGAAAGCATTAAACGGAGCAAAGGTTCTAATAATGGGAGTTGCTTATAAGAATGATATAGATGATTACAGAGAATCACCAGCATTTAAAGTAATAGAATTATTAGAAAAGAATGGTGCAGACCTTATGGTTAATGATCCATATTGTCCAGTATCTAAGTATAAGGATAAAACATATCATTCAGTAGATTGGACAGAAGTTATAGATGATGCTGATATAGTAATTGTAACTACTAATCACAGTTGCTATGATTATGAAGCAATGGTTGCAAGAGCTAAAGTAGTATATGATACAAGAAATGCTACTAAGAACGTTGTTAACAATAGAGAAAAGATTTATAAATTATAATAATAAGTAAAGAGCAGAAAAATTGTTACTACAACAATTTTTCTGCTTTTTGTATTTTATAAGGAATATGAAAATAAACTTTAATAACTAAGAATTATTTGGTTAATCTGTCACCTTTTTGACATATGAAAAGTGCATAATAGTTATTGTAAAAAGGATTTATTTTTATATAACGTTAGTAATAATTATGAAGGGAATATTCTGAGATGAAGATAAAAACAAGTTTTTTCATTGCAGCATCTGTAGTTATTGCAGTTATAGTTGGAATTAATCAGTTTTTAAATGTTCAAATAGGAATTCTAAAAAATATTAAGGACCTTTCGGCATTTGGAAAACAGTATGGGGACCATATTAAGGACAGCAGTATAATTGCAAAAGATATTTTAGATGATAGCAACGATTTATTTTTATTCGGTTCATCAGAAATGTCTATTAATGTTGAACAGAATAGTATAAACCTATTTCCGATAAAAGGTGCAGATTATAATATAAGCTGCTTTGGAAGAGGATATGTTCAGAATTTACAGCAGGCAACATACATTGGAGGAAGTGACTTAAAACCTACTCAAAAGGTGGCATATATACTGTCGATTCAATGGTTTGATAATGCAGATGGCGTAAAGGCAGATAATTTTGCAACAAATTTTTCGGAAATACAGTTTTATAATTTTTTAAATAATCCCAAAATAAGTGATGAAAACAAGCAATACTATGCAAAAAGGGTTTATTCGCTTTTAGAGAAGGCTGATAAATATCCAGCAGAAGCATTATATGCAAGATTATATTCAAATCCTAATGTATTAAAAAAATCACTTATGTTTATTATGAGTCCGTATTATAAAATAAGTAATTATCTTTCTGGAATTAAAGATAAGGCATTAATCTATAAGGAAATGAATAAATTACCTGAAAAAAAACCAGAAGAAGAATTGGAAGACATAAACTGGGATGAAGAAGAAAAGCAAATAAATAAGGAACACAGTGATGAGGTTTCTACAAATCAATTTCATCTAAGAGATGATTATTATAATAAAAATATAAAAGATCATATGGATTATCTTGATGGATGTTTAAAGGGAAATGATGCTTTATCATCAGTAGAAATGAATGATTTTAAATTTTTCTTAAGTGTATGCAAGGATTTAGACATAAAGCCATATATAATAATGCCACCAGTAAATGGATGGTACTATGATTATTTAGGACTAAGTAAAGAAGAAAGAGATCAATATTATAATAAAATAGATAATTTATCTAAGGAACAAGGACTTGATGTTTTAGATTTAAGAAATTATGAGTACAAGCAAGATTTTTTAATTGATGTTATGCATCTTGGAGAAGAAGGGTGGCTTAAAGTAAGTGAAGGAATATATAATCATTTTAATGAAAAATAAGGAATTTAAAAGAACAGTATTGTTGTCAGTAACAATTTCATTAGCATTAGTAGTGTATTTTTTCTATTCAGCATGTGATATTCCATTTGTTTATAGTCAATTCTGAGTATTGAAGAATTAATATAATAAGGTTATGGAGAGGTTAAAATGTCGTTAGAACAATATGGAAGTTATTTTTATTTATATATATTATTAATACTTTTAATACCAGCAGTTATTTTAGGTATTAGAGGTAAATTAATAAGACCTTATGGGATATTCTTTTCAGCAGTAATGATAGTAATAATTATGGGATGGAAAGTTGATACTGCGTTTGGTTATCTTATAAAGGGAGATTTTATTAATGCATTAAAATCTTCTCAAATACAAATATTCTTATTTCTTATATTTTTATTAGGAGAAACTATATTAATAAAAGTATATTTCGAAATAAGAAAGGTTACAGAAAACAAGTATATATATTTTTCAGCTTTAATAATGTGTATGTTCCCTGTAATACTTTTAAAAATATCGCCATTAACTGATATTGGTGCTATTGGATTTATAGGACTTTCATATGTTAATTTTAAGGCAATACAGATGATTATTGAAATATATGATGGAAGTATAACAGATCTTAAGATTATTGATTTAGTATATTTCATAGTTTTTGTTCCTACATTGAGTTGTGGTCCAATAGATAGATACAGGAGATTTACTCAGGATTCAAAATATGTTATTGGCAGAGACAATTATATTAATGAATATATTTCTAAAGGAATAGAACATATTTTAAAAGGGATTTTATATAAATTCTGTATAGCGGCATTGATAAGTACTTTATGGATGAATAAGATACCAAAGGATGTAAATCTATTAAATTCTATAAATTATATGTATGCTTATAGTTTATTCTTATTTTTTGATTTTGCAGGATATAGTGCCTTTGCAATTGGTACGAGTTATTTTCTAGGAATAAAGACACCAGAGAATTTTAATATGCCGTTTTTAAGTAAAAGTATGAAAGAATTTTGGAATAGATGGCATATTTCATTGTCAAAGTGGTTTGGAGATTACATTTATTCTAGGTTTGTTTTAAATAGTATGAGAAAAAAAAGATTTAAAAGTAGAATATATGCTTCACATGCTGGACAATTAATTACAATGTTTATAATGGGAGTTTGGCATGGATTAACTCCATATTATATTATTTATGGTTTATATCAGGGCGTAGCGTTGATATTAACAGATATATATGAGAGAAGATCGAAGTTTTATAAAAAACATAAAAAAGAAAAATGGTTTCAATATATGCAGGTAGTAATAACCTTTAATGTAGTATGTTTTGGATTATTAATTTTCTCAGGATATTTGTTTGGTAAATAGATTAGAGTATCATAGTTTGAAAGTATATTTAGACTATGATACTTTTTTTATTTATAAGAAAGTATAATGTTTTAATATATTTGTAAAAAGAATGGTGAACATAAGAATATTATATTTGAAAGTAGAGTAGCATATAGTATATGATATAATCTACAGGGAAGAATATATTAGAAAAATTTATGGAAAGGAAATTTGGTGATTAAATGAGCAATTTTAAATTTAGTATAAGACGTCAAATAAACTTATTAATACATCTTATTGTGAAGATAAAGAAGGATGACGTTTTTGCATTATCATCTCAGCTTGCATATTATTTAATATTATCATTTTTTCCATTCATGATATTTTTGATAACACTTATAGGTTTTAGTCACTTAAGTTCTGTAGAGGTATTAGATAATTTAAATGCAATTCTTCCTACAAGTATTGTTGATTTAACTAAATCAATTATTGCTGAGGTTGTTGATAATCAGCATACAGGATTATTAGGAGTATCAGTTTTGTTAATGATATGGACTTCTTCTTCAGCATTTAGAGCTGTAATTAAAGGTGTTAATAAGGCATATGGCTTTAAAGAAAACAGATCCTTTATTAAAAGGTCAATAATTTCTATGATAGGGATAATATTACTTGCAGTAATAATATTGCTTGCATTAGCAATGCTTGTTTTTGGAAATGTAATAGGAGCTTATATAATAAGCAGAATACCTTTTTATAAAATAATAATATTTTTGTGGAATATGTTTAGATATGCTTTTGTATTTATTGTAATGATATTTATATTTGCATTGATGTACATGTTTGCACCGGCAAAAAGATTAAAGTTGAAAGAAGTGGTTCCAGGTTCAGTGTTTAGTACTATGGGATGGATTGGAGTATCTTTTGGATTTTCTTTTTATATCAATAATTTTGGGAATTATTCTAGATTTTATGGAAGCCTTGGAGCTGTTTTTATTTTAATGACATGGTTATTTTTAATATCAATGATATTTATTCTAGGAGTAGAAATAAATTGTGTTATGAGTCAAATAAAATATAAATCTGTAAATAATGAATATTAGGTAATATGTAACAATGTATGTTAGAATTTCTACGAAATTTATTGTATTATATCAGAAGTTATATTATATATTTTTATAATGATGTTATACAACCTAGTATTATATAAAGAGAAATATAAAAAATATTTTAAATTTTGTATATTATTTTGTTTTATGGATATAAATTAAAAGGAAAATTACTGTGGAGGTATATTTATGAACAAAATAATATTATTAGGACGCTTAATAAAGGATCCAGAGTTGAAACAGAATGAAAATGGAGATAAATTATATACCCGTTTTGTAATAGCTGTTCAAAGAAACTTTAAATTACCTGATGGTACAAGAGAAGCTGATTTTATAACAGTTGTCGTATGGGGTAAAAAGGCTGAAATTATATGTAAGCATACGCAAAAAGGAAGCCTTATAACTGTAAGTGGAAGACTAAGAACAGGAAGTTATGAAGATAAGGATGGAATCAAAAGATATATAGCAGAAGTAGTTGCAGAAGATTTTAAATTTATAAGTACTAAAAAAGAAGTACAAAATGAAGTTGAAGAAAGCTGTTAGCTAAAATGCTAGTTGTAATAAAGAAAATTTATTGAAAATAAATTTTAAATGTTTTAAAAAAAACATAGTAAAACCATTTTAAAAATAAAAATATATTCAATAAATGTAAAAGATATATTTTGTCTATTACATTTATTGGAATATAAAGAAAAATAACATTAAATATAAAAAAACTTGCAAAAATTGAAAAATATGATATAATAAAAATGTAAACGATATCTAAGCGTTTTTCAATTATGGTTTAACAAAAAAAGAGATTATGAGATAAAAAAAGAGTTCTGTTGAACTCTTTTTTTATTTGTAAAACATATTAAAAATACACACGTTATAAGTAGTTATAAAAATCTATAATTCGACAAATGTAATAAAATAATCGACAAAATTTAAAGGTATTATGTTGGAAAAAACAAATGTTGAGATTTTATTGTCAATAAAAAATATACGATTCTTTAATATTGTGTACATGCTTTGACAATTTATAATTTAATAATGTGCTAATATTTTATTGTAATATTGTTTGAGGGGTTGAAGTATTATGAATATTGCAGATGAATATGTATGTAATAGAAAAGAGGATAACATGGAATTCAATTACAGTTACAGACTAATTAAGTCAGATTATAGAGGAACACCAGTATATGGAATCGAAATAGAGAGAAAGGATTATATAGGGATAAAAAATATTAATATCGAAAGAGATAAGGTGACTATGATTTCATTTGAAAAGGATAAAGCAGAAGATATACTTAAAAAACTTTATCAAAATCAACTATCGCCCATACATTTAGTTGACATAATAGGATGTTATGCTGACGAATTTTCATATGAAGCGGATTATAGAAATTATAGTGAAAAAATTAACTAAACATTGATACTTAGAATTATTTTTTTCGCTTCTATGTGGTAAGATATTACTAAAAGTGAGGCGATAAATATGATTATAGGGATAGGAACAGACATAATTGAAATTGAGAGAATCGAAATTGCTGTTAAAAGAACAAAGGGGTTTATAAATAAATTATTTACTGAAAATGAAATAAATATATTTGAATCAAGAGGGTTCAAAAGTGAAGTTATTGCTGGAAATTTTGCGGCAAAGGAAGCTGTAAGCAAGGCATTAGGAACTGGATTTAGGGGTTTTGGAGTAAAAGATATTGAGATATTAAGAGATGAATTGGGAAAGCCAGTAGTTAATTTAAATAGCAATGTATATGAAATTTTAAAAAGAAAAGATGTTAATATACATCTTAGCATTTCTCATAATAGAACAAGTGCAATAGCTTATGCTGTTATGGAGGTAGTAGAATGATAGAAGTTTTTCATAGAGATAAATGCAGAAAAATGGATCAAGAAGCTATAAACCAGTATGGAATTCCAAGCATTGTTTTAATGGAAAATGCGGCAAGAGGTATTTTTGAAGATATATATTATAAGTGGGATTCGTTTCTTATATTATGTGGAAAGGGAAATAATGGAGGAGACGGATTAGCATTAGCTAGACATCTTGCTATTGAGGGAAAAAACGTAAAAGTAGTCATTATAAGCAAGGATGAAAATTATAGTCAGGATTTTAAAACTAATTTTGATATTATAAGAAGAATTCTTGATAATGATAAGATAACGTACATCAAAAATGAAAATGATATCACAGAAGAGTTTATCAAAGATTTAACATATTATGATGTTATTATAGATGGGATTTTTGGAGTTGGGTTAAATAGAAAATTAGATTTTTGGATTCAGAATCTTATATGTTGTATCAATAAATATGGAAAATATATAGTTTCATTAGATGTTCCTTCAGGTTTAGACTGCAATTTAGGGGTAGAGTTAGATATTGCAGTTAAAGCAAAAATAACATATACATTTGAAGTCATAAAAAGGGGTTTTTTAAACTACAACGCATTTAAATTTATAGGAAAAGTTAAAATTATAAAAATAGGTATTCCACAAGTGGTAAGAAAAAATAATAGTGATAATTTATATATTCTTGAAAATGAAGAATACAAGAATATAATTCCATTACGAAAGTTATATGGTCATAAAGGTGATTACGGAAGAGCTTTAATTGTTGCTGGTAGTAAAGGATTTTCTGGTGCTGCATATATTACAACAGAATGTACAATAAGGGCTGGTGCAGGTCTTGTAACTTTAGCTTGTAAAGAGGAAATACAAGATATATTGGCTGAAAAGTTAATTGAAGCCATGACAGTTTCATGTGATTCTTCTAAATTTGGGTCAATCATAAAAAAATCAGATTCAATTGCATTTGGACCGGGAATTGGAACTGATAAATATGAAGAAGAATTATTACATGAAGTGATAGATAAAAGCCAATGTCCAATAGTAATTGATGCAGACGGCATTACAATTTTAGCAAAAAATAAAGGGATGTTAGAAGAATTAAGAGATAGAGCTATAATCACTCCTCATCCAGGAGAGATGGCAAGGCTTTTAGGGTTAACTGTAAGTGAAGTTGAATCAGATAGAATAAGAATAGCCTCAGAATTTGCGAAAAAATATGGAATAATTGTTTTGTTGAAAGGTTACAATACAATAATTACAGATGGAAATAATACTTATATAAACCCTACAGGCAATAGTAAAATGGCATCTGGAGGAATGGGGGATGCATTGACTGGAATAATTAATGCATTTATTTCTCAAAAGGTTAATATTTTAGATGCTGCTCTAATAGGAGCATATATACATGGATATATAGCAGATAAGTTAAGCAAGGAAGTTTACATATTAAATGCTAGAGATATTATTAATGAAATGCCGAGAGTTATTAATGATATTTGTTTAAAATAAAAGAATAAAAGTCCTTTAAGTTTCATAATAGTAATAAAGTAATAATAAATCTTGGAGGACTAATGGATTCGGATAATAAAAAAAATAAATTTAAAAAATTACTTTGGTTATTGATTTTTGTGCCTATATGCATTTTTGCAGTTATCATTTTTAGTAGGAAAATGGTGACACCATCAAATGAAGAAATTATTGATAAGCTATATAATACAAAAAATTATAGTTGTAAAGTTGAATATACTTTTATTAATTCTAAAGATGAGTATAAAGAAAATACTATGCAATACTATAGTGGAGATAATGGAATGCGCATAGAATTTCAAGATGCCGATGGACGAGTAAAAGTATATAAAGGATCAGAGATTCAGATGCAAGGGGAAAATGGGAAGGATTATGTAGTTGATAAAAACATAGATGAAATATATCCTTTGGCGTTTATAAACAATATTTTAGATAAGAGTGTAAGTGGAGAGTTAGAAACGGTAGATACGGAATGGTCAGATAATGAATATATAAAAGTAAATATAGACTATCCTGATGGCAATAAACATATTGATAAAGGTGAATTTTATGTAGATAAAAAAACAAAATCTCCAGTATTATTAAAAATATTTGATGATGAGGGTAAGGAGAGAATACTTATATCATACAAAGAGTTCAAATCAAGCAAAGAGAGTGATGAAAGTTTATTTTAGAAATATAATTAATGATTTACTAAGAAAAATGAGTGGGTTACATATAGATTAAGGAATCATTAAAAACAAAAGATGTTTAAAATAAATATAGGAATGTCTTAAATTATTAACATTGTGATATTTATAAGAGTGTTTAATACATAATATATGCACGTTTTTTGGAGGGTACTTACAAAATTCAATAAAATTGTACATTAAAATTGTATAGAATATATGAATTTTTGACAAATTGACATAAATTGTAATATAATCATAGTTAGGTAAAATATTTACTTCTATGGAGGCAAAGATGTCAATAATTGATTTAAATAGAATAAAGAACTTAAAAATAAATAATAAAAAAATTATAAAAAGTAGTAGAGTTAAGGGTAAATCATTAATACAATGTATTGATGAAGATATTTCAGCAGATTTTGAAGAAATGATGAAAAGGGGTTACATTGAAATGGCTGAAATAAATCTAGGGTACTCTATGATAGGCTCTGAATATATGTTAGACGATGTTAATGAGTATGAGGCATGGATTTGCGGAGTGTGATAATTAGAAATGGCAAACATTGTGGTAAAAAGAGGGGAAATTTTTTATGCGGATTTAAGTCCGGTAATAGGTTCAGAACAGGGTGGAATAAGACCTGTAATTATAATTCAAAATGATATTGGGAATAGATACAGTCCTACTGTTATTGTTGCGGCAATAACATCTCAAATAAATAAAGCCAAGCTACCTATACATGTGGAGATATCTTCAGAAGAATATGGACTCAATAGAGATTCAGTAGTTTTATTAGAACAAATAAGGACTTTAGATAAGAGAAGACTTAAAGAAAAAATAGGACATATGACTGAAGCTGATATGAAGAAAGTTAATAAAGCTCTTGCTATCAGTTTGAATCTATCTTGAGTTAAAAATAAAAAGAATTTTAAGGGTTATATAGTATACTATATAACCCTTTGTGTTATTCTAAAAACATTAATAAAAATAAAAGTATATCATAAATTTAAATAGTGTATACAAAATAAAAATATTATGTTACAATGTAAAAAGCGAAAAACAAAATAATTAAACTTTTACCAGGGGGTTCAGCAATGAAGAATAAACAAGAGCTAGAAAATATTTCTAAGCTAATTAGAAAAGACATAGTAACTATGCTTACAGAATCAGCATCAGGTCATCCAGGCGGATCATTATCAATAGCAGATATAATGTCAGTTTTATTTTTTGAAGAAATGAACATAGATCCAAAGGATTCTAAAAATCCAAACAGAGATAGATTTGTTTTATCAAAGGGACATGCTGCACCAGCATTATACAGCGCTTTAGCAAGAAGAGGCTATTTAGAAGTAGAAGAGTTAAATACATTAAGAAAAATAGATTCTAGATTACAAGGACATCCTAATATGAATGATTTACCAGGGATTGATATGTCCACAGGTTCATTAGGTCAAGGTATATCAGCAGCAGTGGGGATGGCTTTAGCTGGAAAATTAGATAAAAAAGATTACAGAGTATTTACAATATTAGGTGATGGAGAACTTGAAGAGGGTCAAGTTTGGGAAGCATCTATGGCAGCAGCACATTATAAATTAGATAATTTAACTGCCTTTGTAGATAATAATGGATTACAAATAGATGGAAATATTGAAGATGTAATGAACCCAGGTCCTATAGATAAAAAGTTTGAAGCATTTGGTTGGAATGTTTTAAAAATTGATGGACATGATTTTGATCAAATAAGAGACGCTATAAGTAAGGCTAAAGAAGCAAAAGGTCAGCCTACAGTTATAGTATGTAAGACTATAAAAGGTAAAGGCGTTTCATTTATGGAAAATGAAGCAGGATGGCACGGAAATGCTCCTAACAAAGAACAATGTGAACAAGCGCTTAAGGAAATTGGAGGGGAAAACTAATGGGAAATAAAGTAGCAACTAGAGAGGCTTATGGAAAAGCGTTAGTAAAACTTTCAAATTTAAATGATAGAGTTGTTGTATTAGATGCGGATCTTTCAAAGTCAACTAAAACAGCAGATTTTAAAACAGCTGCACCAGAAAGATTTATAAATATGGGAATAGCAGAAGGTAATATGATGGGTGTTGCAGCAGGTCTTGCAACATGTGGAAAAATACCATTTGCAAGTTCTTTTGCAATGTTTGCAGCAGGAAGAGCTTTTGAACAAATAAGAAATTCAATATGTTATCCAAGATTAAATGTAAAAGTATGTGCAACACATGCAGGATTAACTGTTGGAGAAGATGGAGCAACTCATCAATCAGTTGAAGATATTGCATTAATGAGAGCTATACCTAACATGACAATTATAAATCCAGTTGATGCAGTAGAAACAGAAGCTGCTATTTTAGCAATTGCTGAATATGAAGGTCCTTGCTATGTTAGATTAGGAAGATTAGCTGTTGAAACTGTAAATGATGAAAATAATTATAAGTTTGAAATCGGAAAAGGAATCACATTATCAGAAGGTAATGACGTAACAATAGTAGCTACTGGGATGATGGTTCAATTAGCATTAAAAGCTAAAGAAGAGTTGTCAAAAGAGGGAATAAATGCTAAAATAATTAATATCCACACAATAAAGCCAATAGATTGTGAATTATTAGTTAAAGCTGCAAAGGAAACAGGAGCTATTGTTACTGCTGAAGAACACAGCATAGTTGGTGGACTTGGATCAGCTGTTTCAGAAGTCGTAACAGAGGAATTCCCAGTTCCAGTTGTTAAAGTTGGAATTAAAGATACATTTGGTGAAAGCGGAAAGCCAGATCAATTATTAGAAAAATATGGCTTAACTGTTGAATCAATTGTTAATAGTGCAAAGAGAGCTATATCATTAAAAAAATAATATATTAAGGTATATGCTTCGATTATAGAGATAACTACAGAGTATAGAATTGTAATAATTCTACTCTGTAGTTTTTTGCATTATTAAGGCATTATCAAAAAAATAAAAAAGTTAATCCCTATGCCAATTTTTTATAATATTTGGACTTGCTATTTTCTCTAGTACGTTTAAATAATAAATTTCCTTTGCATAAGATAGATAAATTTAACAACAATATAAAGTGAAACTTTTTAGATAGAGTTTTTTCTATAGATAAATTTAGTTAAACTTATCCTAAAGTTTTCAGTAGCTATACATGGTGAGAGATAGCGTTACTGATGTTAGCTATAGGATAAGTAACAATATGCATAAAGGGGAATAAAATAATGAATAAAAAAGATTTTAAAAGTTATTCAATAATTACATTTGGAATTATATTAGTTGCTATTTCAGTAGAGTATTTTTTTGCACCTAATAATTTAGCAGCAGGAGGAGTAACAGGAGCTGCTATTGTAGTGAATGCTTTAATTCCTAATTTATCAGTTGGAGTATTGACCTTTATTATGAATGCTGCTTTATTTGTGGTGGCATTTATGTTTATTGATGGAAATTTTGGGGTTAAAACAATATATGCTAGCTTAGGTTTATCAGTAATATTATGGATTATTGAAAAATTCTTTAATCCTGTAGCTATAACAAATGACGTTCTTATGGCTACTATATTTGGTACTATTATTTCTGCTATAGGAATGGCTATTGTATTTAACGAAAATGCATCAACAGGAGGTACAGATATATTAGCTAAGATGCTAAATAAATTTTTTCATTTAGATATTGGTAAATCTCTTTTAGTTGTTGATTTTGTAATAACATTTGCAAGTGCACTTGTTTTTGGAATAGATTTAGGATTATATGCTATATTAGGTGTTATTTTACTTGGAATACTTGTAGATAGATTTATCGAAGGATTTAATGCATGTAAAAGTATTTTCATAATCAGTCAGAAAAATAAAGAAATCAGTCAATTTATAATGAAGGAATTAGACAGAGGATGTACTTTTCTAAAAGCAGAAGGTGGTTATACAAATGCAGAAAACAATGTGCTTTATGCAGTTGTAAGCAGAAATCAGTTTATAAAACTTAAGAATTATATAAAACAAATTGATAGCGATGCTTTTATTGCAGTAGGAGAGGTACATGAAGTACTAGGAGAGGGATTTAAGGACATAAAACAGGATTAAATGTTAAAAATAGATTTTTATGTATAATTTTATACAATTAGAGCACGAAAAATGAGAAATTTTATTAAGATAATTGTAAAAAAATTACGATAAGAAATATATATTTAATAAAATTGTATAACATATAAAACTATTCTTATGTTATAATTAATTTTGTAGATTTTGCAATAAATTTGCAAGATATACAGATTAAAAAGGAGTGTTCGAGTATGATTGAATTTAGAGGTGTATCTAAGATATATGATAAAAATGTAAAAGCGCTATCAGATGTTAATGTTGAAATAGAAGCAGGTGAATTCGTATTCTTAGTTGGTCCTAGTGGATCAGGAAAGTCTACGTTTATAAAGATGTTATTAAAAGAAGTAGAACCTACTAATGGTAAAGTAATTGTTGCAGATAAAGATTTATCAAAGATTACTAGAAAACAGGTTCCTTATTATAGAAGAAAAATTGGGATGGTGTTTCAGGACTTTAGATTAATACCAAACCTTAATGTATATGAAAATGTTGCGTTTGCAATGAGAGTTGTAGAAGCATCTCCAAAAGAAATAAGAAGAAGAGTTCCAATGGTTCTATCATTAGTTGGATTATCACATAAATATAAAATGTTCCCAAATGAATTATCAGGAGGAGAACAGCAAAGAGTTTCCCTTGCAAGAGCTTTAGTTAACAATCCATCAGTGTTAATTGCGGACGAACCTACAGGTAACCTTGATCCAGATACAGCAATGGAAATAATGGAGTTACTTGATGATATAAATAAATCTGGGACTACTATTTTAATGGCTACTCATGCTAAAGAGATCGTTGATTACATGAAAAAGAGAGTTATAGCTATTGAAAAAGGAGAAATAGTTAGAGACGAGAAGAGAGGTAAGTACGAAGATGAAAATTAATACTATAACCTATTATATTAAAGATGCTTTTGTAAGTTTAAAGAGAAACAAAACTATTAGTATTGCATCAATAATAACTGTTCTTATAACGTTTTTTGTTCTTGGAATATTTATGCTTGTTGCAACTAATATCAATAAAGGAATAGAAAATGTTCAAAACAAAGTTGAAATAAAGATATTCTTAAAAGATGACATAAAGCTTATTGATCAAAGGGAAATTGAAATAAAGCTAAGAGAAATAGATGGTGTTAAAGATGTTACATATTCTTCAAAAGAAGATGAATACAGAAATTTCCAAGAAACTACTAATGAAAATGAAGGATTATTAAAAGGTTACACATTTGATAATAATCCATTCCAGGCAGCATTTACTGTTAAATTAGAATCGCCTGAATATGCTTCAAATGTAGGTGAAGGAATAAAAGATTTTGAAGGCGTAGATTCAATTCAAGATCAACAGGAATTAGTTGATAAGGTTGTTGGTATAGTTAAAGGTGTAAAAACTGTAGGTATAGGATTGTTTGCAGTATTAGTTGGTGTTTCTATATTCTTAATAATGAATACAACAAAACTTACTGTTTATTCAAGAAGAAGAGAAGTTGGAATAATGAAATTTGTAGGGGCTACTGACTGGTTTATAAGATGGCCGTTTGTCATTGAAGGTATGGTAATTGGTCTTGTTGGAGCAGTGTTTGCATGTGTAGCATTATTCTTTGCATATAAAGGAGTATTTGTTTGGATTGCTTCCATGTTATCATTTGTAAGCATAGTAAATCCTATATATATTATAAGTAATTTATTATGGCAGTTTGCAATTGGTGGAATTGTGGTTGGTGGAATTGCCAGCGTAATTGCTTTAAGAAAATTCTTAATAGTATAATTTTTGAAAAAAAGCATAAAATAATTAGTGTTAATGCCTCTATGAGAAAAGATTACTTTTCTTATAGGGGTTTACATAGTAATTAGACTAATTTATTATGATTTTTATGTATAGTTTTATACATGGGGAAGGAAGTTTTATACATGAGGAAGTCGAAAAAAGGAACGTTTGCAAGGAATAATACAAAAACTTCAAAAAAGTCAATAATATTGATTGCATCATTGATGATAATTTTAAGTGTATCTTCTTTAATGATTGGAAACTATATAGCTACTAAAGGCATATTTTTTGTGAAAACATCAGAAAACGTTAAGAGTACAGCATCTCAAATTAATGATGCCAGTAAATATTCAGCATTATTTACAGTAAGAGATACATTGATTGAAAAGTATGATGGAGAAATAAATGATGATGTATTACTTGAAGGTGCTATTAAAGGTATGACAAGTGCACTAAATGATCCATACACAGTGTTTATGAATAATGATGAATTTGAAAAATTAATAAAACAGAGTAATGGTTCAATGACAGGTATTGGTGTTAATATTGCAAATTTAGATAATAAAATAGTTATTGTATCACCAATTAAAGATTCACCAGCAGAAAAAGCTGGTATAAAAAGCAATGATGTTATAGAAAAAATAAATGATGTTGCATATACAGGGGATCAGCTTAGCGAAGCTGTAAGTGTTATCTCAAATTCTGTAGGAAGCGAAATTAAGTTTACAATTGACAGAGAAGGAACTAATCCATTTGATGTTGTAATAAAGCCTCAAGAAGTAAAATTAAGTGTAATTGATGGTGAAATGCTTGATTCCTCAATGGGATATATAAGAATTCACTCATTTATGAATGAGAACACAACAGAAGATTTTAAAAACAAAATTGAAGAACTTAAAGGACAGGGGATGAAAGGTCTTATAGTTGATTTAAGAGAAAATCCAGGAGGTCTTTTAAGTGAAGCAGTTGGTGTTGCATCGCAATTTATTCCTAAGGATAAAATTATAACTTATACTGTAGACAAATATGAAAATAGAAATGAATCCTTATCAGTTGGAGGAATTGCAGAAGAAATGCCATTAGTTATACTTGTAAATGAAGATAGTGCAAGTGCATCAGAAGTTGTTACAGGTGCTCTAAGGGATTATAAAGCAGCAACAATTGTTGGAAACACAACTTTCGGTAAGGGAATTGTTCAGCAGACAGTAAGGTTTAACAATGGTATTGGAGGACTGAAAGTAACAATTTCAAAATACTACACACCAAATGGAGAAAATATTCACAAGATAGGAATTGTTCCTGATGTTGAAGTTTCAACAGATAATAAGCTTGATTCTCAAGGATATAATAAAGATCAAGATAAGCAATTGAAAACTGCAATAGATGAATTAAATAAAAAAATGAATTAAATAAAAAGGGGAATTATTGTATGGATATAGTTATTTCTACTTTAAGAAGTATATGTAGTGCAATCTTATTCCCCCCATCAGTATTTATATTGTTAGCACTGCTTGTTATTTTTTATTTTAAAAATAAAAAAAGAGCAGCAATGCAGAAAATGATAGTTGGAGGTAGTGTAGAATCGGCAATTGAACTTACACTATCTCAATTTGTTTTTGGAGTATTTGGGGGGATTATAGGAAGTGTAATTTTAAATTTATGTGGAGTTGTTTTTAATGAAAACTGCAGAATAGAGATATTATTTTTTACATCAATAATATTAATGGCTATAAAACCATCTTTAGTATGTTTTTCATATTCAGCTTCAGTTTTAGGAGCAATAAGCATTATATTGAAGATATATGGAATGATATCTTCTGATGTAAATTATACAAATTATTTTAATTTGGACATACTTTATATAATGATATTTGTTGGAGTTATGCATGTTGTTGAAGGAATATTGGTCTTATTAGATGGTCATAGGGGAGCAGTTCCTATACTTATTAAGAAGGAAAATGAAATTCTAGGTGGATATTCATTAAAAAGATACTGGATACTTCCTTTAGCTATAATGATTATGGCTAATATGAGTGAGTTGTATGGTGGATTTAATAATGTATCTTTAAATGATATACCAGCTTATTGGACTCTATTTAAATCTCAAGATCAGATTGATTTATTAAGGTCAATATTTATATCATTGTTGTCTTTTTATGCAGTTGTTGGATATTCATCAGTTACATATACAAGAACAAAACGAGAAAAAGCAGTATCATCAGGAATACATATTTCTATTTATGGAGCATTATTAATTCTTGTGGCTCAAGCAGCAAGAATAGGATTATTGGGAGAAATATTTGTGGTTATTTTTGCACCAGTTGCCCATGAATTTATGCTTAAGATTCAGAGAAATAAGGAAATGAAAAGGCAACCTAAATTTATAAGTGATGAAAATGGGCTTGTAATTTTAGAGATAGGTAATAATTTTAAATTAAAAGATTTCAATATGGACATAAATAGCAAAATAATTTCTGTTAATAATGAATCTTTAAACAGTGAAAGGGATATTTATTCTATACTTAAGAAAAATTTATCGAGAGCGGTAATTAAATTTGAAGATTGTAATGGTGTTATAAAAGAGGTAAATTATGTACATGATAAGAGTAGAATTGGAGCTCTATTTGTACCGTTTAATAAGAGTGAATCTCAAAAAACTGATGATTCAGAGATAAGAGAAAAAAGCTTTAAGGATATTTTGAATAACGTAAATAAAAACAATAATTAAAAGTATTTATAAAATTCAAGCAGTTATGTGAAATTGCTTGAATTTTTTGTACATAATAAGAATATAAGAACTGGATTAATTATAAATCGAAACCCGAAATATATTAAGTTTTATTTATATAATAACTTGTTGACTTACTGAATAAGGAAAAGTACAATAGTAAATATATTACGAATGTTTGTTCGAGAAAAAATTATGGATAGGAGGAATTAAAGTGGGAGAGTTTAAAATTCATTCGAAATTTAAGCCTACAGGTGATCAGCCACAGGCTATAGAAAAACTTATAGATTCAATAAACAATGATCATAGAGGCCAGACACTTCTTGGAGTAACTGGATCTGGAAAGACTTTTACTATGGCTAACATTATAGAGAGGCTTCAGAGGCCAACCATAGTACTTGCACACAATAAGACTCTTGCAGCACAGTTATGTTCGGAATTTAAAGAGTTTTTTCCAGATAATATAGTTGAGTATTTCGTATCTTATTATGATTATTATCAACCAGAAGCATATGTACCACAGACTGATACTTTTATTGAAAAGGATGCATCTATAAATGATGAAATAGATAAACTTCGTCACTCTGCAACATCGGCATTGTTTGAAAGACGTGATGTAATAATAGTGGCATCAGTTTCATGTATATATGGACTTGGTAATCCAGATGAATATAAAAAGCTTACGTTGAGTTTAAGGACTGGAATGGAAAAAGAACGTAATGAGATAATAAAGAAACTCGTAGAAATACAGTATGAGAGAAATGATATTGATTTTTCAAGAGGTACGTTTAGAGTAAGAGGAGATTCTTTAGATATTATTCCTGCATCATATTCAAATAAAGGCATAAGAATTGAATTTTTTGGAGATGAAATAGACAGGATAAGAGAATTTGATGTACTTACAGGAAGTATAATTGGAGATAGAAATCATGTTGCAATAACTCCAGCTTCCCACTTTGCTACATCTAAAGAAACTGTAGATAGAGCAATAGGAAAAATTGAAGATGAACTTGAAGAAAGATTAAGAGAACTTAATTCTCAGGATAAGCTTTTGGAAGCACAAAGACTAAGACAGAGAACAAATTATGATATTGAAATGATAAAAGAAATGGGATACTGTAGTGGAATTGAAAATTATTCAAGAATACTAGATGGTAGAGATTCAGGAACATCACCTAAAACTCTTTTAGATTACTTTCCTGAAGATTTCTTAATGTTCATAGATGAAAGTCATGTAACACTTCCACAGGTTAGAGCTATGTATGCAGGTGATAGATCAAGAAAAAATACATTGGTTGATTATGGATTCAGACTTCCTTGTGCATATGATAATAGGCCTTTAAAGTTTGAAGAGTTTGAAAAGAAGATAAAGCAGGTTGTATTTGTCAGTGCAACTCCTTCTCAGTATGAACTTGATAATTCTGAAGAAATAGCTGAACAGATAATAAGACCAACTGGACTCCTTGATCCAGAAATTGTAATAAGACCAGTAACAGGACAAATTGATGATTTATATGGTGAAATAAATAAAACAACAGAACGTGGATTCAGAACTCTTGTAACAACACTTACAAAACGTATGGCAGAAGACCTTACTAAGTATCTTACAGAGCTTGGAGTAAAGACTACTTATATGCACTCTGAGATTGACACTATAGAAAGAATGAAAATAATAAAAGACTTAAGAACTGGAGAATTTGACGTCCTTGTTGGAATCAATCTTTTAAGAGAAGGACTTGATATACCAGAAGTTGCTCTTGTTGCAATTTTAGATGCAGATAAAGAAGGATTTTTAAGATCTGAAACATCGTTAATTCAGACCATAGGAAGAGCAGCGAGAAATTCAGAGAGCAGAGTTATAATGTATGCAGATAATATAACTAAATCAATGAATAAGGCAATTAAAGAAACGGAAAGAAGAAGAGAAATTCAAACGAAATATAATGAAGAACATGGAATAACTCCTACTACAATAATTAAGGATGTAAGGGATGTTATAGAAGCTACAAAAGTTGCAGAAGATACTGCAGAATATAAAACTGACGAAAATAAGAAGCTTACTAAGAAACAAAGAGATAAGCTTATTAAAGAATATACAAATGAAATGATGCTTGCAGCAAAGAACTTACAATTTGAGAGAGCGGCAGAACTTAGAGACATAATTAAACAGTTAACAAGTAACAGTTAACAAGTAACAGTTATATAGAAAAGCTTTCGGCTTTTTAATTATAATGATGGATTAAAATAGATTGAAAAAGCAATCTAATTACTAAATAAAATATAGAAATCCCTTAAGGGATTTCATTAAAAACAGTTAACTGATAACTGTTAACTGTTAACTGAAAAAAGGGGTGTATTTAGTGAACGATAAAATAGTAATCAAAGGTGCAAAAGTTAATAATTTAAAAAATGTAAGTTTAGAAATCCCAAGAGATAAGTTAGTTGTTTTCACAGGGTTATCTGGGTCAGGTAAGTCATCTCTTGCATTTGATACTTTATATGCAGAAGGACAAAGAAGATATGTGGAATCATTATCTTCTTATGCAAGAATGTTCTTAGGGCAAATGGATAAACCAGATGTTGAGCATATTGAGGGTTTATCACCTGCTATATCTATAGATCAAAAGACAACAAGTAAAAATCCTAGATCTACAGTTGGAACAATAACAGAAATATACGACTATTTGAGATTGCTTTATGCTAGAGTTGGTATTCCACATTGTCCTAAGTGTGGAAAGGAAATAACTAAACAATCTGTGGATCAAATTGTTGATAAAATCATGAGTTATGGGGATAGAACTAAACTTCAGATATTATCTCCAATGGTAAGAGGCAGAAAAGGGACTCATGAAAAATTATTAGAAAACATAAAGAAAAATGGATTTATAAGAGCAAGAATAGATGGAGAAATTTATGATCTAACTGAGGAAGAAGTTACTCTTGATAAAAATAAAAAGCATAATATAGAAGCAGTTGTAGATAGAATTGTTATTAAAGAAGGAATTGAAGGTAGGCTTACTGAATCAATAGAAACAGCTTTAAAAATGGGAGAAGGATTAGTAATTGCAAGTATTATTGATGGAGAAGAAACTTTATTTAGTGAAAACTTTGCATGTCCTGATTGTGGAATAAGTATTGGTGAACTTGCTCCAAGATTATTTTCATTTAATTCTCCATTTGGTAAATGTGATCATTGTGATGGTCTTGGAACTCTTATAGAAATAGATGAAAAGCTTGTTATTCCAGATTCTAATTTAAGCATAATGGAAGGCGCTGTTGCAACATGGGGTGCTGGAAGATTAAAAGATGATTCATGGACATATGCTATACTACAGGCTTTAAGTAGAGAATATGGTCTTGAACTTGATAAACCTATAAAAGACCTTGATAAAAATCAAGTTGAATTATTGTTATATGGAACTGATGGAAAAAGAATTAAAGTTGATTATGTAAAAGATGGTGTTAAGGCTACATATAATTATTCTTATGAAGGTGAAATAAATTCTCTTAAGAGAAGATACAATGAGACTAATTCTGATGTTATAAAAGGTGATATTGAACAATACATGAGTGATGCTCACTGTCCTAAATGTAAAGGTGCAAGACTTAAAAAAGATGCTCTTGCTGTTACTGTTGGAGGAAAAAATATTTATGAATTTACAATAATGTCTATAAAGGATGAATTAGATTTTATAAATTGTGTTGAGTTTTCAGAAAAAGATAAAATAATAAGTGAACAGATTATAAGAGAAATTAAAAATAGATTACAGTTCTTATTAGATGTTGGTCTTGATTATCTAAGTCTTGCAAGAAACTCAGGGACATTATCAGGTGGAGAATCTCAAAGAATAAGGCTTGCAACACAAATAGGATCATCTCTTATGGGAGTATTATACATACTTGATGAACCAAGTATTGGACTTCATCAAAGAGACAACGATAGACTGATTCAGACTCTTAAAAATTTAAGAGATGTTGGAAATACAGTAATAGTTGTTGAACATGATGAAGATACTATAAAAGAAGCAGACTATATAGTAGATATTGGTCCTGGAGCTGGGGAACATGGTGGTGAAATTGTAGCTGCGGGATCCTTAGAAGAAATAAAGGATTGTGAAAGATCATTAACTGGTCAATATTTAATAGGAAAGAAAGAAATTAAGGCCCCAGAAGAGAGACGTAAGGGAAATGGTAATCTAATAAAAGTTATTGGAGCAAAAGAAAATAACTTAAAAAATATAAATATTTCTATACCACTAGGAACTTTAAGTATTGTTACAGGTGTATCTGGATCAGGAAAGAGTACTCTTGTTAATGAAATATTATACAAAGGATTAAATAAAATAATAAATAAAAGTAAGAATCCAGTTGGTAAACATAAAGAGATACAAGGATATGAAAATATTGATAAGATAATAGATATAAATCAAAGTCCAATAGGAAGAACTCCACGTTCTAACCCTGCAACATACACAGGAACTTTTGATATTATAAGAGAACTTTTCTCACAAACAAATGAAGCTAAAATGAGAGGATATAAACCAGGAAGATTTAGCTTTAATGTTAAAGGTGGAAGATGTGAAGCTTGTTCTGGAGATGGAATAATTAAAATAGAAATGCAGTTCTTGTCTGATGTCTACGTGCCTTGTGAAGTTTGTAAGGGCAAAAGATACAATAGAGAAACTTTAGAAGTAAAATATAAAGGTAAAAGTATTTCAGATGTATTAGATATGACCGTTGAAGAAGCACTTAAGTTCTTTGAAAATATACCTAGAATAGAAAATAAGCTTAAGACTTTAAATGATGTTGGATTAGGATATATAAGATTAGGTCAGCCATCAACACAACTTTCTGGTGGTGAAGCACAAAGAATAAAGCTTGCATCCGAATTATCAAAGAGAAGTACAGGAAAAACATTATATATTTTAGATGAGCCTACAACAGGATTACATATAGATGATGTAAATAGATTAGTAGAAATACTTCAAAGACTTGTTGATGCTGGTAATACTGTTGTTGTAATTGAACATAACCTTGATATGATTAAATGTGCAGATTATTTAATTGATTTAGGCCCAGAAGGTGGAGACAAAGGTGGTACTATTATTAAGTGTGGAACTCCAGAAGAAATATGCAAAGAGGAAAAATCATACACTGGAAAATATTTAAGAAATATATTATAATTTATGAATTCATTATTACAAAAGTGGCATTTCTTATGTCATATTAAATTTTTTGTTGTATAATCAATATGTGATATAGCAAATAGATATTGAGGTGAAAATATGAGTTTTTCAAAAATGGTAGGATTAGTCTTTGGACTTATTTTTATCATCATATTATACGTAATAATATACTATGCTTTGAAAATAATGTATAAGGACGTTAAGAATGGCGGTAAAAAGAGAAGGCCACCAAGAACTAACGGTAATTATGGCTTAGAAATAATAAAAAGTGGAGATGCCAATGGACTTAAGGAAGGGTCAATAATTCCAATAAGGTCAGACTTAAGTATTGGAAGAAAAGACAGTAATTCCATAGTTATGGCAGATCAACATGTTTCAGGTAATCATGCTCAGATTTTAGTTAGAAATAATGGTTTATTTTTAGAAGATTTAAATAGTACTAATGGAACTTATTTAAATGGAAATAAATTAAAAGGAAGAGCTAAGCTGTCTAATAAGGATGAAATAAGAATAGGAAGCGGAGTATTTAAGATTTTAACATAATTAATTAAGGCTCAGCAGGTATTGCCTTAGGTATTTAGCTGAGTCTTAGAAAAATGTGTTATTTTAAAAATAAAAATTAGCAGTTGATACTAGAGAAAATAGAATTACTATTTTTGCTAACACATAAGGAAAGCTGTGATTTTCGTTAGTAACTGTCAATTGTCAATTTTCAATTGTCAATTGAAAATGAGGTGAGATATATTGAAAATAAAAAAAGATGAAATTGTATTGCTGATTCTTACATACATACTTTGCATGGCTCTTTTTATTAATTTAGCAATTTTAAAAGATCCAATGGATACTGGTGCCATAAAAATGGGATTAATAGTATGTGCATTTGTAACAGCAACACAAGTATTAATACGTAAGTTTTATCCACAGGGTGATAAATTTCTTATAACATTTGCTTGCATACTTTCTGTTATAGGAATAGCAGTAATGTATAGACTGGATACAAGTGTGGCAATAAAGCAATTTATGTGGTTTACAGCAGGGATTATTGTTTTTATAGTTCTTGTAGTTGCAATTCCAGATATACGGAATTTTTCAAAATACAAAAATATATTTTTAATTGCAACAATAGTAATAATGCCAATGGCACTTATTGCTGGTAAGGAAATTAATGGTGCTACTAACTGGGTTACCATTGGAGGATTTGGTTTTCAACCATCTGAACTTGGAAAGATAACCTTTGTGCTTTATTTATCTTCAGCATTAATGAATTATGAAGATAAAAAGGATATGTTAGAAGATTTTAAGCAGTTATGGCAACCTGCTTTAGTTTCAATGTTTTCTTTAGGATGTCTTGTTATGCAGAAGGATTTAGGATCGGCTTTAATATTCTTTGGTATAGCACTTACAATGCTTTATGTCTCTACAGGTAAGAAAAAATATGTAGCAGTAACAGTAGTTTTATCAGTTATAGGTGCTTTTGCAGCATATCATTTATTTTCTCATGTACAGGCAAGAATAGATATATGGAGAGATCCTTGGAGTGATCCAAATGGAGCTGGATATCAGATTATTCAAGGTCTTTATGCAATTTCTTCAGGAGGAATGTTTGGGAGCGGTTTAGGCCAGGGATATCCAGGATTTGTCCCAGTTAATACTTCTGACTTAATTTTTGCAGTAATATGCGAAGAACTCGGAATGGTATTTGGACTTGGAATAATGATAATATATTTCTTATTCTTCTATAGAGGAATGAGAGCGGCATTTAGAGTAAAAGATAAATTTTCACAGCTTAATACAATTGGTATAAGTGCAATGATTGCATGTCAGGTACTAGTTATTATTGGAGGAGTTTTTGCCGTAATTCCATTAACAGGTATTACATTACCACTTATAAGTTATGGTGGTTCTTCAATGCTGACAATGTTTTTTGCTCTGGCTATACTTCAGAAGATATCGGAGGAGGGCTAAAATGAAGGATAATTCAAATAGTATAAAACAAGTAATGATAGTTTTTCTATTTTGCTTTGTAGCTCTTATATCTTATATTGCATATTTTCAAACATTTTCAGCGCCAGGTATAGCGGAACAGCCAGGAAATAAAAGAATTTATGCAGTATCAAATGAAGTTTTAAGAGGAACTATTTATGATAGAAATGGTAATGCGCTAACTACAAGCGAAAGAATAGATGCATTAACTCAAAAAAGAACATACACAAAAGGTGATTTATATGTTCATGCATTAGGATACAATAGTTCAATATATGGAGCTGTTGGACTTGAAGCAAAATATAATAAAGAACTATCAACTTATAGCAAACTTCAAAATAATTTTTCAAGTCTTATTAATGATTTTAGTATTGATAAATTAAAAAGTATGTTTGAAGAAAGAAAAGAAGATGAAGAGAAAATTGGAAATGGAGTTGTTACAACTTTAGATCCAGTAATACAACAGGCTGCATATAATGCTCTTGGAAGTAATAAAGGAGCTGTTGTTGCATTAAATCCTAAAACAGGAGAAGTATTAGCTATGGTTTCTAAACCAACATATAATCCTAATGATTTAAAGGCATCAATGGATGCAGCTAATGCAGGAAGTGCAGATAATTCACCACTTATAAATAGAGCAACAGCTGGGTTATATCCACCTGGATCAACCTTTAAGACAATTACATTAACAAGTGCTCTAGAAAATATAGGCGGTATAACAAATAGAACCTTTAATGATGAAGGAAAGATAGTATTTAATGATAAACAGTCGTTAAGTAATGCTAATAATGCTGTATATGGTACTATTGATTTAAGAGAAGCATTTAAAGTATCAAGTAATGTAGTTTTTGGTACACTTGCAATGGAGCTTGGTAATGATAAACTAAAAGCTACTGCAGAAGATTATGGTTTCAATAATTCAATAGAAGCAGAGGGAATTACAATTGAAAACAGTAGATTCCCAACGTTAACTGCAAGTGAAAAAGGAAGTATTGCTCAGACAGGAATAGGTCAAAGTAGTATACTTGCGACACCAATTCAAATGGCATTAGTATCAAGTACTATTGCAAATGATGGAAAGATGATGGTACCTACATTAGTTAGTAAAGTAATAGACAAAGATGGAAATGTAGTTAAAACTGTTGAACCTAAAGTTCGTAAACAGATTATGAATAGTACTGATGCAGGTATAATAAAAGATTATATGAAGAATCTTGTTGATTCTAAAGTAAGTGGATCATGGAGCTATTTCCAAGGCACTAATGCAGCTGGTAAGACAGGAACAGCAGATTATAACCTTCCAAATGGAACACCTGCAAAACCACATTCATGGTTTATAGGATTTGCACCAGCAGATAATCCAAAGATAGCTTTAGCAGTAATTGTTGAAAATGGAGGTTATGGTTCTACAGCAGCAGCACAAGTTGCAGGAAATGTAATAAATACAGCACTTAGATAGTTAGCAGTTATCAAGGAACAGTTAACAGTTGAAATGAAAATTTTTGAGAAATTTTATAGTTATAATATTAGGCAGATATTCTAAGTGAGTATCTGCCTAATATAAAATTAAAGATAAGTTCCTTAATAGAAACATATTTTTTAAAAATAAAATTTATTAATAAAGATAAGCTAACTGAAAATTGTTAACTGTTAACTGTTAACTGAGGAAAAGGGGAGGTATATAATGTTTGATTTTAAAGCTCAACTTAAGATTTTACCTGACAAGCCAGGTGTCTATTTAATGAAAAACAGCCTGGGTGAAATTATTTATGTAGGTAAAGCAAAAGTTTTAAAAAATAGAGTAAGACAATATTTTCAGAATTCAAAAAATCATTCTGAAAAAGTAAAAGCAATGGTAAAAAACATTGCAGAATTTGAGTACATAGTTACAGATTCAGAAATGGAAGCATTAATTCTTGAATGTAATTTAATAAAAAAACATAGCCCTAAATATAATATTTCCCTAAAGGATGATAAATTTTATCCTTTTATAAAAATAACGACAAATGAGGATTTTCCAAGAGTATTTATAACAAGAAACTTTGCTAAGGATGGAAATAAGTATTTTGGACCTTATCCAAATGCAGGAGCTGTTCATGAAACTATAAAACTCATAAGAAAAATATTTCCACTTAGAACATGCAAAAAGTTAATCTTTGAAAATGGTAAACATACAAGACCTTGTTTGAATTATCATATAAAAAAGTGTAATGCACCTTGTGAAGGACATATTTCAAAAGATGAATATAAACGTATGATAGATGAGATTATAGATGTATTGAGTGGAAGAGATAAAAGTCTTATTAATAAGCTTAAAAATGATATGCAAGAAGCATCAATGAACCTAGAATTTGAAAAAGCCGCATCATTTAGAGATAAGATTTTAGCAATTGAAAGTATAGCTGAAAAACAAAAGGTATTTAAATCACAAGATAATGATGAAGACTTTATAAATATATATAAAGATGAAAAAGACTGTGCAGTTCAAGTATTCTTTTTAAGAGATGGAAAAGTTACAGGAAGAGAAAATTTCATTCTTGAAAACAGTGCGTATGAAGATGATTCAGTTATAATATCTCAGTTTATAGTATCATTTTATGGTGGAACACCTAAGGTTCCAAAGAATATATATATACCATTAAGCAATGATGATGACAATGATGCACTTGAAGAATTTCTAACAATTAAACGTGGATCAAAAGTATTTGTTAAGGTACCTATTAAAGGTGAAAAGAAGGAAATGCTTGAGCTTGTTAAGAGCAATGCAAAGGTAACCTTGGATCAGTTTAAAGATAAGATTTTAAGAGATAAGGAAATAAATAGACTCTGCCTTGAAGAAATTCAAGAATTATTAGAACTTGATTCTATGCCAATAAGAATAGAAGCTTATGATATTTCAAATATTCAGGGAGTTGATTCTGTTGGGTCTATGATTGTTTTTGAAGATGGAAAAGCTAAAAATAGTGATTACAGAAGATTTCGTATAAAAACTGTAAAAAATGCTAATGATTATGATAGTATGAGAGAAATATTAGAAAGAAGATTTAGCCATGGTTTAAAAGAAATTAAAGAAATCCAGGAAAGGCAGCTTAAATTTTCAAGTGGTAAGTTCTCTAATTTTCCAGATTTAATTATGATGGATGGAGGAAAAGGTCAGGTTAATGTGGCCCTTGAAGTGTTACAGAAGCTTGGAATAAATATACCAGTTTGTGGTCTTGTTAAAGACGATCACCATGCAACAAGAGGGATTATTTATAATAATAAAGAACTTATAATAAATAGAACTTCTAATCTTATGCAGATGATAAGACGAGTTCAGGATGAAGTACATAGATTTGCAATAACATATCATAGAAGTCTGAGAGATAAAAAGACACTTCATTCAATACTGGACGATATACCTAATATTGGTCAAAAAAGACGTATGGCTCTTTTAATGAAATTTGGAAGTATAGATAATATAAAGAAAGCAACTGTAGAGGAACTGCTAGAAACAGAATCTATAGATAATAAGGCAGCAACAAGCATTATGGCGTATTTTAAAAACCATGAACAAAATAATTAAACTATGCTATAATAATACGGAATAAATATTTACTTAAATTAAAGGATATTGAATAAAAATTTACTTGTATTACTTTAATATATAGATTATTCTATATGATGTAAATAAAGTGAAACTGACAAAAAATACTTTAGTCAGTTAATACATATTAAATATAAGTTGTTATATTCAATATGAAAAAATAGATTAATATTAGCGTTTGAGGAGTTTTTATCATGAATCAGTATGGAAAATATAAAGACTTGTTTAGTAAAATATATAATGAGTCACAAATTCAATTGGATGCAAAAATGAGTGAACATATATACTTTAAAGTTGGAGGGCCTGTAGATATACTTTTGACTCCAAATAATATAGAGCAATTAAAAGAAACTATTACGGTTTGTAAAGATAATAATATTCCGTTTTATGTTATTGGAAATGGATCTAACCTTTTAGTTAAGGATGGAGGAATTAGAGGCGTTGTTATTAAAGTATGTGATCTTAATAAAATAGAACGTATGGGAAATAAGATTAAAGCTGGAACTGGTGCTTTACTTAAAGATGTTTCAAAGGAAGCAACAGAAGCAGCTTTAGCAGGTTTCCAATTTGCATGTGGCATTCCAGGCAGTGTGGGTGGCGCTGTATATATGAATGCTGGAGCTTATGATGGAGAAATATCATTTGTAATTGAAAGTGCTGAAGTTCTTGATGATAATCAAGAAATAAGAGTTTTATCAAAGGAAGAATTAAATTTAGGATACAGACAATCTGTAGTTATGCAAAAAGGATATGTAGTTTTAAGTGCTACATTTAAATTAACTCCTGATGATCATGATAAAATAGAGTCAAGAGTTAATGAATTAACTACAAGAAGAGAAGACAGACAGCCATTAGAATATCCTTCAGCTGGAAGTACCTTTAAAAGACCCGAAGGTCATTTTGCAGGAAAGCTTATTGAAGATGCTGGACTAAAGGGATATACAGTTGGTGGTGCATGTGTTTCAGAAAAGCATGCAGGTTTTGTAATAAATAAAGCTAATGGAACTGCAAAAGATGTATTAGATGTAATTCATCATGTTCAAGAAGAAGTTAAGAGACAATTTGGTGTTGAGCTTCATCCAGAAGTAAGAATTTTAGGCGAAGATTAATATTAATAAGATTAGTTAATGGAACTCAAAAGTTTATAAACTTGAGAGTTCCATTTATATTTAGGAAAAACTATTAATAATTATTAATATAGGTATATATTGCAGTTGACAATTGACATATGACAATGGAAAATTAAGTTGAAAATCCATATAGAATTCTTTTGAGTTTAATACGGAAAATTTAGTATAAAATATATATTATGTAAATACAAATTAAAAATTAAGATAGTAAAGTATTTTATCAATTGACTATAATATTATGTTATAATTTTAATATTGAAAAAGTATCTTTAGCAAAAGGGGAGTGTGTAATAATGAGATTTGTTATAGTTACAGGATTATCAGGAGCTGGGAAAACACAAGCTACAAGAGCTTTAGAAGATTTAGGATATTTTTGTGTAGATAATCTTCCACCTAAATTAATTCCAAAGTTTGCAGAAGCATGTATGCAAAGCAATGGAAATATAGAAAAAGTGGCTTTAGTTATAGATATTCGTGGCGGAGTATTTTTTGATGATTTCTTTGGATCAATCAAATACCTTAAAGATAATGAATTTGAATATGAAATATTATTTTTAGAAGCAACCGATGAGGTTTTAATAAAGAGATTTAAGGAAACAAGAAGAAGCCATCCATTATCACCTGATGGAAGAGTTCTAACAGGAATAACACTTGAAAGAGATAAACTTCGAGAAATCAAAAATGCTGCAGACATGATAATAGATACTACAAAATATGAAATAAGGCATTTAAGAGAAAAAATTAATGAGTCTTATGGAGATAATACTTATCCAGAAAAACAACTTACCGTAACAGTTTTAAGCTTTGGATTTAAATATGGTATTCCAGTTGATTCTGACTTGGTTTTTGATGTTAGATTTATACCAAACCCTTTTTATATTCCTGAATTAAAGCAGTATTCAGGTAATGATGAACCAGTTAAGGATTATGTTCTAAAGCAGGTTGAAACAAAGACGTTTATAGAAAAGTTAATGGATATGCTTAGATATTTAATTCCTAATTATATTAAAGAAGGAAAGAGACAGTTAATAATTTCTATAGGATGTACAGGCGGAAGACATCGCTCTGTTGCAATTGCAAATGAATTATATGAAAGATTAAACTCTGAAAGTTATAATTCAAAAATAGAACATAGAGATGTGACAGAAGATCTTCATAAAGGGGAAAAGAAACTATGAGAATACGAGATTGGCTTAAACCAGGGATTAAAGTTAAGCGTTGGTTAGCATTTGGAGTATTTGGAGTATTATTAATAGCATTTGGATTTACTGAATTAGTAACACATAGATTATATGATTTTTATTACAAGGTATTTTATATTTTCTTGAATCTAACAGGATTATTTGTATTGTATGTTTCAGTTACTGAAACTATGAAATCAGTTATTGCTCTTATTAATAAAGGATATTTAAAGGTATCATTAGATAGTGAAAAAATTGAAAGTTTGATTTATGAAAAGAGACTTTTAGTTAAAGGGCCTAAGATAGTTGTTATAGGAGGGGGTACTGGACTTTCTACAATGCTTAGAGGTCTTAAGTACTATACTTCGAATATAACAGCAATAGTTACAGTTGGAGATGATGGAGGTGGTTCTGGAGATTTAAGAGAAGACCTTGGTATGCTTCCTCCAGGAGATATAAGAAACTGTATTCTTGCACTTGCTGATACAGAACCATTAATGGAAGATTTACTTCAATATAGATTTAAAGATGGAAGACTTAAAAATCAGAGTTTTGGTAATCTGTTTCTTGCTGCAATGGCAGGAATTTCAGATAATTTTGAAGAAGCTGTTCAGAAAATGAGTTCTGTACTTGCTGTAACAGGTAAAGTTATACCTGTTACTTTAGATAATATGCAGCTTATTGCAAAGCTTCAAAATGGAAATATAGTTGAAGGTGAATCACAGATACCAGAAGAAGCAATAAAGCAAAATTCAAGAATTGATGAACTTAGAATCAAACCTGAAAATGCAAAACCTTTAAAAGAAGCTTTGGATGCTCTAAAAGAAGCAGATGCAATTGTAATGGGACCAGGAAGCCTTTATACTAGTATAACTTCTAATTTACTTGTAAAGGATATATCTAAGGCAGTGAGAAAAAGTAATGCAATTAAGATATATATATCTAATATCATGACACAGCCAGGAGAAACTACTGGGTTTAAAGTATCTGACCATTTGAAAGTATTACGTAAGTATGGTGGGAAAGATATTGTAGATTATGCAATTGTAAACACAGGTGAAATAACAGAAGAATTAAAGGAAAAATATAATCAGGAAGGCGCTGAACTTGTTAAACTTGATGAAGAAGATATCAAGAGTATGGGAATAAAAATAGTAGGTGAAAATCTGGTTAAAATACAAAATGGAACAGTTAAACATGATTCAGATAAGCTTGCAGAAGTTTTAGCTGATACTATTATGGAAAAGAAACTTCTATATGATAAGAAGAAGATTATTGAATATATGTATTTATCTCAAAGAGTAAAAGCTAGAGATAGAGAAGAAAAAGGTAAACAAGGCGAAATTTAATTAGGATAAGGAAGGAAAAAACATGTCATTTTCATCAAAAGTTAAAGGAGAAATATGCAGATATGTTGATATTTCAAAGGAAGAAGCTCTTTCTGAAATATCAGCAATAATGAAAGTTAGTGGAACATTAGCTTTTAGTGGAAGTGGATTAAGCTTTAAGATGACTACGGAGAATCCAGCTAGTGCCAGGCTTATATTTACCCTGTTAAAGGATCACTTTGATATTCATTCAAGACTAATGGTTAAGAAAAGCAATTCACTTAAGAAGAATAACATATACATGGTAGTTATTACAGAAGAAATGGGCGTAAGGGATCTGCTTAGCGAGACAGGAATTTTAAAAGAGATTGATGGGATAATGAGTCTTGACTATAGAATAGAACGTCATATTTTTGATGATGATAGTATGAAGAGAGCGTATATAAGAGGTGCTTTTATAGGTGGAGGAAGTATAAGTAATCCAGAAAAGACTTATCATCTTGAATTTGTAACTCATAGTGAGGAATATGCAAGAGATTTATGTAATCTGGTAAATTCCTTTAAGCTTAATTCAAAAGTTATTCAGAGAAAAAACAGCTTTATTGTGTATATCAAGGAAGGTGAGCAGATTGTTGACCTTCTTAATATAATAGGTGCTCATTCATCATTATTAGAAGTAGAGAATATAAGAATAATGAAGGAAATGAGAAACAATGTAAATAGGCTTGTTAACTGTGAAACAGCAAATCTTTCAAAGACTGTAAATGCAGCAGTAAGACAGGTTGAAAGCATTAAGCTTATACAATCACAGATAGGACTTCAGAGACTTCCTGAAAATCTTAGAGAAGTAGCAGAACTTAGATTAAACTATCCAGATGAATCTTTAAAAGAACTTGGAGAAATGCTTGATCCTCCAGTTGGAAAATCAGGTATAAATCATAGACTTAGAAAAATTGAAAAAATAGCTGAAGAGCTTAGAAGTTAGATTACAGTTAACAGTTAACAAGTAACAGTTAGCAGTTTAAGGATAAAATCTCTTAGAGATTTTTTATATTATATATTTATGATGAAAAAATTAAATCAAAGATATTTTGTAAGAATGTTAACCAAAACTGTTAATTGACAACTGTTAATTCTTAACTGAAGAATGGGGGAGATTTTATGTTCACACATATTGTATTATTCAAAGTTAAAGAACCAACAACAGAAAATTTAGAGTTTTTAAAGAAAACATTTTTATCAATGAAAGGCAATATTGCTGAATTGAAAGAGCTTGAAGTTGGTGTTGATGTTGTAGGAAGTGATAGAAGCTACAATATAGGCATTATAACAAGATTTGATTCTAAAGATGAGTATTTAGCTTACGATGTTAATGAGTTCCATGTGGAGAAGGTTAAGAAGGTTATAGGACCATATGTTGAATGTAGTAAGACATTAGATTTCTAAATTAAATATAATAATAGTTATATGTTTCAATTGACAATTGTCCATGAAGGTAAGATCCTTAATATATAACTATTATTTTTTTATTATTCAAGAAAAGGTTTACAAAAATAAAAACTTATAGTATAATAAATACATAAGGAATTGATGAACAATCAATTCTAGTATATAGGGAAAAGAGAATTTATGAGAAAAGAAACTTGGAGAAGGGTACTCCAAGTTTTTTTTGTGTTTAAATTATTCTTAAAAAACAATAAAAAAGTTGAAATAAAATATTGAGTTGAAAACTTAGAACCATGTAATAAATGAAGCTAAGCCTCTATATTGTGCATCACCATTTGCTAAATAGTTATATAATTTTAAAACTGATTCTGGAGCTTTAAAATTATGTTCTCGAACGTATGATGCAATAATATGAGTCAATTTTGTACAAACTAGTCGATACTCTTCACCATTTTCTAATTTATATTTATATGATATTAAAACATTAGTTAATTCTTGGTTGATTTTAACTTTAGGATCATCTAATGTATTTTGTAATTCCTTTAATAAATTTTGATATTTTTTATTCATTATATTTCACCTTCTATATAAATTATTTTTATTTGTGAGTTAAGATCTGAGTTGTATTTAAATAATTAATCAATTATGGCCATCTTTTTTTCTTTTAATAAGTGATAGTATATATAATACAATAGCAACTGAAATTAATATTAATTGTATTATAGATATAAAAGATAATAAATTGTGATTTAGCATTTTATCTAAAAAAAGAACTCTACAAAAATCAATGAAAAAAATAATAATAGCATTAATAATTGTAAATTTTTTCTACTTAGATAATAGTTTAGGAATAGAAAGAATATAATAAATTTTATTATAATTGGCATATATAGATATCTCCTAATTTAAAGTATTCAATCACTCATAACAATGCTATACAGCTATAAGTATTATAATATATAAAAAAAGGCTTAATTACAAATTTTTATTAAAATATTAAAAAAAGGAATTTTGGTATAATAGAATAACATACAAATAAAAACTATTGTAGATAAATGGGAGAGAAGCAAATATGTATGTTAAAAGATATTGATTATGACAAGAAAATTTATTTTTTATATTAAAGTATAATTAGATATGATGGTTAGAATATTGTGTTTTAGAACATTTGAAAGTAGGATATAATATAAAGAGTTTAGTTGAAATATTACCTGAAGCTAAATTTACTAATGAAGTAAAAAGTGATAATAAAGCATATAGGGACTTATTTTATTTGATAAGTCTTTTTTTATAGTTTGTTTAGTGTAATTTTAGCTATATAAAAATTTATTCATGATTGTTATAATTAAGATGAATATACATTGCAATTAACATTTGACAATAAAAATTAATGTGGAAATTACCACATAATTTACAAGTACAATTGCAAATTCCATAGTTCAACATATATATTAAAATTTAATATAAATAGTGATTAAGAGAGGAGGAGCTTAATGGAGAATGAAAAAAAGTTTGTACACCTCCATTTACATACGGAGTATAGTCTTTTAGATGGTTCTGGAAAGATTAAGAAACTTATGAAACAGGCTAAAGAACTTGGTATGGACAGCATAGCCATAACAGACCATGGTGTCATGTATGGACTTGTAGATTTCTTTAAAGCAGCAGAAGAGTATGGGATAAAAGCTATACTGGGATGTGAAGTATATGTTGCTGCAAAGTCTATGCATATAAAGCAGCCAGATAAGGAAAATTCAACTCATCATCTTGTTTTACTTGTAAAGAATGAAACAGGATATCAGAACCTTATGAAGATTGTATCAATGGCTTCAATTGAAGGATTTTATTATAAGCCTAGAATTGACCATGAGTATTTAAAAAATCATAGTGAGGGTATTATTGCTTTAAGTGCATGTTTAGGAGGAGAGGTTCAGTCTGATCTTCTTAATGATAATTATGAAAAAGCAAAGAAAGATGCTCTAATGTATAAAGATATCTTTAAAGAGGGGTTCTATTTAGAAATACAAAATCATGGAATGGAAGAGCAAAAGAAAGTAAATGAATTAAACATAAAGCTTGCAGAAGAAACAGGAATTCCATTAGTTGCAACCAATGATGTTCATTACATAAAAAAAGAAGATTCAAAATCTCATGATATTTTAATGTGTATTCAGACAGCAAAAACGGTGGATGATCCTAATAGAAGAAGATATCCGTCAGATCAGTTTTACTTAAAATCTCCAGAGGAAATGTGGGATATGTTTTCATATATGCCAGAAGCGCTTGAGAACACAGTTAAGATAGCAGATGAGTGTAACTTCAAATATAAGTTCCATGAGTCTAAATTGCCTAAATTTCCACTTCCTGAAGGCAAGGATGATCCATATGAGTACTTAAAAGAAACGTGTTATACAGGTCTTATTGACAGGTATGATGTGTTTAAGGATCTAAGAGAAAAAGAACTTGATTATGATGAAGTGAATAAAATTGTGGAAAACTCATCTGAAGCACAGGAATTTGTGGATAGACTTGAATACGAACTAGGTGTTATAAAGCAGATGGGGTACATTGATTATTTCCTTATCGTTTGGGACTTTATAAAGTTTTCATATGATAACGGAATACCTACTGGACCTGGAAGAGGGAGTGCGGCTGGGTCAATTGTAGCTTATACTTTGGGAATTACAAAGATAGATCCTATAAAGTATAGTCTTATCTTTGAAAGATTTTTGAATCCGGAAAGAGTAAGTATGCCAGATTAAAAATTGGTTATCCTAAAAATATATAGATTTTTAGGAGAAAATTAATGGCTAAAAGATATGAACTTGATAAAAACAAAGATAAAATAATAGATTTATATATAAACAAAAAAATGTCATGTAATGATATTTCTAAGAAATTGGGATATAGTTTATGTGGAATATATGATGCTTTAAGAAGATGGAATGTTAAAACAAGAAATTTAAGAGAAAGTCATATAATATATGAGTGTGACGAAACATTTTTTTATAATATAGATTCAGAAGAAAAAGCTTATTGGCTTGGATTTATATATGCGGATGGATATATTACAGGAAATAAGCTTGGTATTGCATTGGCTATGAGAGATATAGAACATCTAGAAAAATTTAAGAAGTGCATTAAAGCAACATATCCAATAAATACATATATGTCAAACTCAAATTACAAATCTATAGAGTATTGCAGAATATTAATAAATAGTCCTAAACTTATTAGAGATATCAAATCAAAGGGAGTAGTGTACAATAAATCACTAATTATAAAATATCCTAATAAAGATATGTTAGATGAAATATACTATAGACACTTTATTAGAGGATATTTTGATGGAGATGGTAGTTTGGTGTTGTCAAAGAATTCTATTAATTTCAAAATTTGCGGAACGAAGGAGTTTTTAGAAAAGTTAATAGAAGTATTTAATAGTTGTTCAAAATATTCTTTTAAGAATGTTTTATTTAAGAGAAAAAAAGACAACAAAAATAATTACTATTTAAGTTTTGGTGGAAGATATAAAACACTATCTGTAATGAATTATTTATATGATAAATCTGAAGTCTATTTAGACAGAAAATATAAAAAGTTTATATTGTTAAAGAGCATGTAATTATAATAGCCAATTAATAGTCGTGCATATTAGAAATAATATGCTTAAAGAGCCTCGAATTGCTGGAAAGTCCTTAGAGTCCTTTAAACCAAAGCAGAAGGATGAAATAAGCTTAAATGTTACGGTGGTTTAACCATAAAAATTAAAGGAATTGGATAACCAGCAGCCAAGTTTCGAATAGAAAAAGGTCCAACGACTAGTGCAAAGGCACGTAGCTTATGTTTCTTACATTTGCGAAGCGGGGCATCCCAAACCGTAAAGGTCGGTGGGAGAAGATATAGTCTATACCCACTGAAACATTATTCAGTGTTAAAGTATTTCGAAAGAAAGGGTATTAATAGGTTGATTCAGACTTTTGTTACGAAAGACGTCAAGAGGTAATTGATTATGTTGTACGCAAATACGGTAAGGATTGTGTATCACAGATAATTACCTTTGGTACTATGGCGGCAAGATTATGTATAAGAGATGTTGGAAGAGCTATGAATTATAGCTATTCTGAAGTTGATAAGATAGCAAAGATGATTCCTACAATGTTAGGGATAACAATAGAAAAGGCATTAGACCTTAATCCAGAGCTTAAAATAGCTTATGACAGTGATGAGAGAGTAAAGAATCTTATTGATGTATCAATGGATTTAGAGGGACTTCCAAGACATTCATCTACTCATGCAGCAGGTGTTGTTATTGCATCAAAGCCTTTAGTTGAGTATGTACCACTACAAAAAAATGATGAAAGTATAGTAACTCAATTTGGGATGAATACACTTGAAGAGCTTGGACTTCTTAAGATGGACTTCTTAGGGTTGAGAACTCTGACTGTAATGAGTGATGCAATAAAAATGGTAAAGGTAAATAGAGGCGTAGATATAGACTTAGATAAAATTGATTTTGATGATAAAGAAGTCTATAAGATGATTGGAGAAGGAAGAACAGCAGGTGTGTTCCAGTTGGAATCGCCAGGAATGACATCATTCATGAAGGAATTAAAGCCAGATAACCTGGAAGATATAATTGCAGGAATATCTCTTTATAGACCAGGTCCTATGGCAGAGATTCCTAGATATATAGAGTGTAAAAGAAATCCAGATAAGGTTGAGTATGAAACTCCAGAACTGGAGAGTATACTTAATGTCACATATGGAGTAATGGTTTATCAAGGTGCGACTTGTTTCCAAATATAAAATGTATAGAAATATACAACAAAATTGGAGAGGATTTATCCTTAACTATTTATCAGAAAGTGTAATAACTTCACTAAAACTCCGTTATGCATATTATTATATGTATAAAGCACGGTAAAGTCTATGAAAAACAGACCTGAGAAGTGGTTAGTAAAGTAATAGGGTGGCTAAAAAACTTCTATGATTACGAACAGAAACTGCTTTAAGCTTCGAAACCATTACATTGAGGAAAATGAACTCAAGTTCTAACAGTAAAATATTTATCTTGGTTAGATATTTTATATTTGCAATAGTGTAAATACAGAGATGTTGTTAGCGGAGTGTAGGCGGAATCTAAGGAAGAAATGTATAGCTATGATAAATGGAACAAGTGAACCATACAAGGTTTACTAAATAGTAGGAAATGACTATTGAATGTATGGGGCAGCTGCCCGTAGTAGTGATGAAGTAATGTAATAATTATGGAGCGAAGGGGCATAGTCAATAAATACGTATATAATTTGGGATTTTTGAGAAAATATTAATGAGGTGTTTTCTCTAATGAATAAAAGAGCTAGTAAAGAAATACAAGAAAAAGCAATTGAACTATATAAAAGTGGATTATCAGCTACAGTAGTTGCAAGTAAAATTGGATATAATGAAGCAACTGTTAGGAAATGGCTAAAAAACAATAAAATTAACATTAGAAATGGTGGATTTTATAATGTTAAATATAGTTTAGAGTTATTTTTTAAAATAAAAAAATTATATGAAACTGGAAAATATACAACAGAAATAGATGATTTACTGGATTTAAGAAAAGGAACGTCTCAATACATTTTAAACAAAAAGAATATAGATTTACGACATAGAGGACCTAAAAGTAAAGTAGGTAAAGAAGACTTTTTTGATTGCATAGATTGTGAAGAAAAGGCTTACTTTTTAGGATATATAATGGCAGATGCTAATGTGAGTATAACAAATAATCAATATTCTCTTAAGTTCCATATTTCAATTAAAGATAGGGAAATAGTAGATAAGTTTTTGAAAATTATTAGTTCTTCAAATAAAGCCACTGTAAGAAAGAATTCATCTAGTTATTATGTGAGTTTAACTTCAGTACATATGTGTAAGAGACTAATAGAATTAGGAGTATGCCCACAAAAAACTGGTAAAGAGTATGTTTCTGATGAGATATCTAAAGAATTAATGAATCACTATATAAGAGGAGTTTTTGATGGTGACGGAATTACAACTGTTGGAAAATCTAAAAGAAGTGGTTTTGTTGGAAGTACTAGTATGATAACTCATATATTGAGAGAACTTAATGAAAATTTAACTATATTTGAGGCTGGTAAAAATAAAAAAGTTGTTTATTTTTTAGGTGGAAAAAAATTTTCACGGAAATTATATAATTATATGTATAGTAATTCAACAATATGGCTTGAACGTAAAAAAGCTCGTTTAGAATATATATGTATTTAGTGATGGAACGCCGTATGAGGTGAAAGTCTCACGTACGGTGTGAGGTGGGGGAAAAACAAAACTTAACGTTAATGGCGAAGTTAGAGTTTACCTATCACCATAGCAGGTAATGGAAATAGTTAGAAAATTAGCAGGATATTCCATGGGACGTAGTGATATGGTTAGAAGAGCCATGTCAAAGAAGAAACATAAAGTAATGGAAGAAGAGCGAAAGAACTTTATCCATGGAATTATTGAAAATGATGAAGTTGTCGTTCCAGGATGTATTAGAAATGGAATAAGCGAAAATGTGGCAAATAAAATTTTTGATAACATGATGGACTTTGCTTCTTATGCTTTTAACAAGAGTCATGCAGCTGCCTATGCAGTTGTAGGTTATCAAACAGCTTATTTAATGAGGTATTATCCAGTAGAAATGATTGCAGCAATGCTTAATTCAATTATGGGTACAAGTGAAAAAGTTGCTCATTATATAAATTTTGCAGAAAGTCTTGGAATTCAGGTTTTACCACCTGATATAAACGAAAGTTATTCAAGATTTACTGTTAAAGGAGATACTATACGCTTTGGGATGGCAGCAATAAAAAATGTAGGCGCTAATGTAGTAGATAGTATTGTAAAAGCAAGAGAAAATAAAGGAAAATTTGAATCTTTAGTTGATTTTATTAATAAAATGGATGTTTCAACAATAAATAAACGTGCTGTTGAATGCTTGATAAAGGCGGGAGCACTAGATAATTTTAATGTTTACAGATCTAAAATGCTTGCTGTTCACGAAAAATTGATTGACAGTATTTCAAGTGACAAAAAGAGAAATATTGATGGGCAGATAAGTCTATTTGGCGCAACAGAGGAATTAAAAAATCCAGAAGTAAGTTATCCTAATATTAAAGAATTCGACAAACGAAATCTTCTTGCTATGGAAAAAGAAATGACTGGATTATATATTACAGGACATCCATTGGATGATTATGCAAAAAGTTTAAAAATGCAGACTACTATTGAAATTGCTAAAATATTTTCAGTACATGAAACTTTAGATGAAGGACTTGAAGAAAATATTTCAGATGTTAATATCTTTGAAGGAAAGAACATTCTTAAGGATAATGATAGAGTAGTACTTGGAGGGATACTTGCAAGTGTTAATCAAAAAGTAACAAGAAATAATACTATAATGGCATTTTTAACACTTGAAGATTTGACGGGTTCCATTGAAGTAATTGTCTTTCCAAAGACACTTGATAACTTTAAAAGCCTTTGTATTACAGATAGCCTTGTGATTATAAAGGGAAGAATAAGTCTTAAAGAAGATGAACAGCCAAAGCTTCTTTGTGAGTCTATTGAACCACTAGAAAAAATAAATAGCTCTAAAGTTTATTTGAGAGCAGATAATGAAATTGAAGCAAAAAAACTCAATATGAACTTAAAGGAAATATTAAAAGATGAGCATAAGGGCGATACACCTATTTATCTCGTTGCAATGAGAGAAAGACAGAAATTTAGAGTTCCTAGAGATAGGTGGATTTCATTAGAAAGTGATGCTGTATCTGTATTAAGAGATCAACTTGGAGAAGAAAATGTAAAAGTTGAAGATAATTAATGTGAAATATACAGTTAATTATATTTATTTATATAATTTTTATAAAAGTAAAATGTAATTAAAAATTTGAAATAAAAGGATTTATAGATATATTTAACTATAAGTCCTTTTATTCATATTCCATTTTATGTATAAAAATTATGAATTTATTTCAGAAATTATATACATAAATTAATGAATACTTAAATGAAAATTGTTACATAAATGAATGTTATAAAATTAATAAGAAATTATATAAATTTAATATTAAATGGTTATAATAAAAGAGTACACATGGAATTATGTGTGCGAAAAAGATAAAGTATATAACATTAAACACAGTTGCATAGAGTATTTATATAATTATGTATTCTAGTAAAGAAATTTTTATAAAATTAAGAGATTTATTTTAGAATAATATTAAAAGTTACCCAAATATCATTGATAATTAATAGATTTTTATGTACAATAATTCTTGATTAATAAATTATGGTTATAATATGTACATAAGGGACGATTAATGTCCCCGAAGGTATTTAAGGAGGAAATATAATGAAAAAGATAGCTGTGTTAACAAGTGGTGGAGATGCACCAGGAATGAATGCTGCAATCAGAGCAGTTGTAAGAACAGCACTTAATAACGGAATTGAAGTTATGGGTGTACAAAGAGGATATAGTGGACTTATAAATGGAGAATTATTCAGCATGGATAAAACTTCTGTATCTGATATAATTCAAAGAGGTGGAACAATCTTAAGAACAGCTAGATGTCCTGAATTTAAAAACGAAGAAGTAAGAAAAAAAGCTGCTAAAATTTTACAAGCCTATGGGGTTGAAGCTTTAGTAGTTATAGGTGGAGATGGATCATTTACAGGAGCAAAATTATTATCAAAGCTTGGAATAAAGACTATTGGTCTTCCAGGAACAATAGATAATGACTTAGCTTACACTGATTTTACTTTAGGTTTTGATACAGCTTTAAATACTGTTGTTGATGCTATAAACAAAATAAGAGATACATCAACATCTCATGAAAGAGTTTCTATTGTAGAAGTAATGGGTAGAAATTGTGGTGATTTAGCTTTATATGCTGGTATAGCAGGAGGAGCAGAATCAATCATAGTGCCTGAATTAGGATTTGATAAAGATGAACTTTGTAAAACAATCTTAGAAGGTAAAAATAAAGGTAAAATGCATAACTTAATAATTCTTGCAGAAGGAATTGGGGGAGCATTTGATTTAGCTAAGGAAGTTGAAGAAGTTACAGGAATTGAAACAAGAGCAACTATTTTAGGTCATATCCAAAGAGGTGGAAGCCCAAGTGCAACAGACAGAGTTTTAGCTTCAAGAATGGGAGCAAAAGCAATAGAAGTTCTATTAGAAGGTAAAACTTCTAGAGTAATAGGAATTAGAAATAATGAAATCATAGATCAAGATATAGATGAAGCTTTAGATATGGAAAGCAAATTCGACAAAGAATTATATAATATTGCTCAAGTATTAGCGTAATTTCAAAGTTAACAAGAATTCCTGTTAATTTTATTGAAAGAGAAAGTTTGAATATTAGAGGCATGGAGTTATTACATAATTAAAGTATTCACACTTTTTACTACATGTTTGCGTAGAAAAATAAGATTTATGATAAAATTATTAACTTAATCAGCTTATAGTTTATTTATATAAATTTATAATTAATCCAAGAAAGAGGAGTGTTAGTTAAATGAGAAAGACTAAAATGATTTGTACTATAGGTCCAGCTAGTGAAGACAGAGAAACATTAAAAAAAGTAATGTTAGCAGGTATGAATGCTTCAAGACATAACTTTTCACATGGTGACCATGAAGAGCACAAAGGTAGAATAGTAAAGGTAAGAGAAATAGCTAAAGAACTTGGAAGAGAAGTTGCAGTTATTCTTGATACTAAAGGGCCAGAAATAAGAACTGGTAAATTCGAACCAAACAAAGTTGAATTACAAAAAGGTACTGAATTTACAGTATATGCTGGAGATATGTCAGTAGTTGGTGATACTACTAAATGTGCTGTTACATACGAAGGTTTAGCAAACGACGTTGTTCCAGGAAACACAATCTTAATAGATGATGGTTTAGTAGGATTAACTGTTAAATCTATCGAAGGAAACGCTGTTAAGTGTGAAGTTCAAAACACTGGTTTAGTTGGAACTCATAAAGGAGTTAACGTTCCTGGAGTATCTATTAAATTACCAGCTTTAACTGAAAAAGATAAAGGTGATTTAATATTTGGATGTGAAATGGGCGTAAACATGATCGCTGCTTCATTCATCAGAAAAGCTGATGACGTTAGAGCTATCAGAAAATTATTAAACGAAAATGGTGGAGAAAGAATATTAATATGTTCTAAGATCGAAAACCAAGAAGGTGTTGATAACATCGATGAAATCTTAGCAGAATCAGATTTAATCATGGTTGCTAGAGGAGACCTTGGTGTTGAAATCCCAGTACAAAACGTACCTGCAGTACAAAAAATGATCATCAAGAAGTGTAACGAAGCTGGTAAGCCAGTAGTAACTGCTACACAAATGTTAGACTCAATGATCAGAAACCCAAGACCAACAAGAGCAGAAGTTTCAGACGTAGCTAACGCTATCTTAGATGGAACTGATTGTATCATGTTATCAGGTGAAAGTGCTAACGGAGATTACCCAGTAGAAGCAGTAAGCACAATGGCTAAAATTGCTGAAGAAACTGAAAAAACTTTAGAATACAAAGTAGCTGTATCTAAGGCTAAATCTCATACTCCAGCTATTTCAGGAGTTATCTCAAGAGCAGCAGCTAATGCAGCTAATGAATTAAATGCTTCAGCTGTTATAACTTCAACTCAAACAGGAGCTACTGCTAAGAGAATTTCTCAATGCAGACCAGAATGTCCAATTATAGCTGTTACTCCAGACGTAATAGTTGCTAGACAATTATCATTCTCATGGGGTGTATATCCAGTAGTTGCTGACAAAATGGCTTCAACTGATGAAATGTTAGAAAAATCAGTTGAAATCGCTAAGAACAGCGAATTCGTTGCAGCTGGAGATACAGTTGTATTAGCAGCTGGTGTACCAGTAGATCAAGTTGGTGCTACTAACTTATTAAAGGTTACTGAAGTTAAATAGTTTTAATAAATAGATATTTTAAAACAATAAAAAATAAGAGTTATTCTTAAGATTTTGCGTAAACTAATATTTATATAATTAAACAGGAATGATAGAGACATAATTATTGAATAAATAATTATGTCTCTATTTATATTTATTCAATAAGATGTTTTATAATGATTAAAATTTAACTCTTTTAATCATTAATTGAAATGTATACTGTTAAATTTATTTAAAATAAAAAAAGTTAACAGAAAATTAACAATTATTTATGTTATAGTTATTATATAATGTATATTATCGCGTTGAATGCGGAATACTTATTATATATGGAATTAAATGGCAACTGATTCTGTATTGGCACCTTCGGGTGCTCTTTTTTTATGTGAAATTATAATAAGATAACATTTATGGTATCAAAATAGTCTGGATTTTTTATTTTGACTAATTTGTTTTATTAGATTTGTTTGTAGGATATAATATAAGACATAGAAGTAAGTAAGTAAGTAAGTAAGTAAGGATTGTGATTAAAGTGATTGATAAAGAAAAAATTGAAAAAATTATATTAGAAACTTTACCACAAGATAAAACAGAAGGTATTTATATATTTGGAAGTTATAATACTGAGTTTTTTGATGAAGATTCAGATATTGATATTGGATGGTTTTGCAAAAATGTAACAGATGAACAAAGAGTCTTATTAGAGTATGAATTAGAACAAAAAATAGGAAGAGAAGTAGATCTTGTTATACCTAATAAAAATAGAATACTATTTTTAAATGAAGTATTAGCAGGAAGACCTATAGGAAAATTATCAGAGGAATTTTGTGAGTGGTTTGATAGAAATATTGATGAAATAATGTATATTGCTCAAGATTTAATTGCAATGATGTAGGGAGGATTTTCTATGGTATATTATAATTATGGAAGAATAAAGGCGATAAATGCAAATATAAAAGAGCGCTTAAATGATCTTGAGAGAATTACTAAAGGAAAGAATTAAAGTTAACATAAATAATAAAAAGGACGTGTACAAGTGGTAGAAAAAGATAATGAATATATATTGAATATTGAAGCCCTAGGTTATGAAGGTGAAGGGATAGCAAAGATAGATGGATATCCTGTGTTTATATCTGGAGCTTTAATTGGAGAGAAAGTAAAAGTTAACATAATAAAGGTTAAAAAGAATTTTGCTTATGGTAAGCTTATAGAAATATTAGAAGAATCACCAGAGAGAAGAGAAGCAAAATGCAGTAGTTACAATATGTGTGGGGGATGTACATTACAGCACTTAAGTTATGAAGGACAGCTTGATTATAAGTTTTCAAGAGTAAAAGATTGTATTAGAAAAATTGGTGGTCTTGATGAAAGTATTGTTAACTACCCAATAGGTATGGATGGTATATATAGATATAGAAATAAAGTTCAATTTCCCGTTGGGCTTGTTAATGGAAAGTTATCCATAGGATTTTTTAGTGAAAAGAGTCATGAAATTATAGATATGGATACTTGTTTACTTCAAGATGAGGAATCAGAAAGAATAGTAAGTATAATAAGAAATTGGATGAATGAGTATTCTATAATGCCGGCTAAAAAAGATGGAAAATTATTTAAAAATGGACTTGTAAGACATATTGTAATTAGAAAAGCATTTAAAACAGATGAGGTAATGGTTATATTAGTTACAACTAATAAGAAGATTCCTTATGTAAATGAACTTATAGACAGCTTAAATAGTAATAATAATTCTATAAAGAGTATAGTTCAAAATATAAATGATAAAGACACAAATTTAGTAATGGGAGAAAAGTGCATAACTCTTTGGGGGTCAGACTATATATGTGACTATATAGGTGAATATAAATTTAATATTTCACCATTGTCGTTCTTCCAAGTAAATCCCGTACAGACAGAGGTTTTGTATAACAAAGCATTAGAATATGCAGATTTAAATGGTGATGAAATTGTCTTTGATGCATACTGCGGAACAGGAACAATAAGTTTATTTTTATCTCAAAAAGCAAAAAAAGTCTATGGAGTTGAAATAATACCTCAAGCTATAGATAATGCTAAGGTTAATGCAGAAATTAATAATATTAATAATGCAGAGTTTTTTGTAGGTAAGTCAGAAGAAATAATACCCAAATTAATTGATGATGGGATTATACCAGATGTAATAGTTGTAGATCCTCCAAGAAAAGGATGCGATTCAAAACTTTTAGATGCTTTAGGAAAAGCAAAACCTAAGAAAATTGTTTATGTGTCATGTGATCCAAGTACTCTTGCAAGAGATTTAAAATATTTAGAGGAGCAGGGATATAAAACTGTAGAAGTACAGCCAGTAGATATGTTTCCTATGACAAAGCATGTGGAAAATGTAGCTCTTTTGGTTAAGAAATAGAGTTATTTATAAATATTCATAGCTACACATTCATATATATAAGTAATAGCTTAGGTTATTACTTATTTTTATTGATTAACAATAGTTCTAATAAAAGTGTGCTGGAGTACAAATAATTTTATGCTACATGTCATATTTAATATATTAAAAGTGTGATATAGTAATAAAAAGATAATAATTAATAAAAAAAGACAAAGGCGTCAATAAAATGGTACCTATGAACAGGACACTTTGAAAAAAAGTGTCTCGTTTATAGGTA
>OGIT01000048.1_pt1 | contig 95803 bp, 103 predicted proteins | sample 1571881 | NCBI WGS metagenome assembly OGIT01 (sample SAMEA2582101, study PRJEB24529) | metagenome | biome: Human gut stool | place: China | collected 2011 | reverse complement strand
GTACGTTCTTCTTGCATTTCGACTTTAATACCAGTTGGAATGTGAACCATACGAACAGCTGTCGCAACTTTGTTGACGTTTTGTCCACCAGCACCTGAGGCGTGGTAAATATCCACACGCAAGTCTTTTGGATCGATTTCGTATTCGACTTCTTCAACCTCTGGCATGACAAGGACGGTTGCTGTCGAGGTATGAACACGACCTTGACTTTCTGTGACAGGGACACGTTGAACACGGTGAGCACCTGATTCGTATTTCAACTTAGAGTAAACAGATTGACCAGATACCATGACAACAACCTCTTTGATACCACCAACACCGTTGTAAGAAGCTTCCATGACATCGAATTTCCATCCTTGGTTTTCAGCATATTTTTGATACATTTGAAGAAGGTCGCTAGCAAAGAGCGCAGCTTCGTCACCACCAGCAGCACCACGGATTTCCAAGATGATATTTTTGTCATCGTTTGGATCTTTTGGTAAAAGAAGAATTTTAAGTTTTTCTTCGTATTCTTCTTTAGATGCTTTTGAGTCTTTGAGTTCCTCTTTCGCCATTTCTTCAAGTTCAGGATCGCCACCAGCGTCTTTAATCATTTCTTCAGCATCTTCGATGTTTTGAAGAATTTGTTTGTATTCGCGGTAAACAGTTACGGTTTCACGTGTGCTCGCTTCTTCCTTAGACAAAGCCATAAAGCGTTTTGTATCACTAACGACATCAGGGTCAGATAGCAATTCGCCTAATTCTTCGTAACGGTCCTCAACCGCTTGTAGCTGATCATAAATGTTCATTTGTTTTCGATTAACCTCTCTTTTGCAAATTCATTTTCTTATTTTTCTTTGGAAATCATTGGGTTAAAATAATGTTTACGGCAAACGGGGATATAGGTTTCGTTTCCGCCGATTTGAATTTGATTTCCTTCGTAAACAGGCTTGCCATTTTCAGTTCGCAAAACCATGGTTGCTTTTTTAGAACAAAATTGACAAATGGTTTTAATTTCATCAATTTTATCTGCTAATAACAGTAGATATTTGGAGCCTTCGAACAATTCATTTTGAAAATCATTTTTTAACCCAAAAGCCATCACAGGGACGTCCAAATCATCAACAACACGCGCCAAATCATAGACATGCTTTTTCGTTAAAAATTGACATTCATCAATTAAAACACAGTACGGTTTTTCTGGCAATTCTTGAATAAAAGCAAAAATATCCATTTCTTCCGTAATAGCAATCGCCTTGCGACGCATGCCAATACGACTTGAAACAACACCATAACCTTCACGCGTATCAAGTGCCGAAGTCATAATAACAACTGGTTTGCCTTGTTCTTCATAGTTATGAGCAACTTTCAAAATCTCAATGGTCTTTCCAGAATTCATGGTTCCATATTTATAATAGAGTTGAGCCAAAAGTGACAATCCTACCTTCTACTAATATTCTTCTATTCTACCATAAAATTGCCTAGGGTTAAATAAGTGAAGCTAGCATTTAGCATAATAGACCTTACAAACCTTTAAATAGACGAAGTAAATCGCTATAATGGACGAAAAAACTTGTTTACAGCAAAAAAGCCAAAAAGTATTGTTTTCTAGCTCATCATTCATTACTATTAATAAAATACACAAAAGTTGATTTTTTAGGCTCAAAGTGGCAGAAATGATATTGACTAAATACCATACATAGTTATTATTGAACTAACTAGCGAGGGTTAAGATTATTATGAAAGTTGGTTTTCGAAAACCAAGTTTAAAAAAGAGTTTGAATTCTCGGACAACGGCAAAATGGAAAAGTCAAACTAAAAAAGCTATCATCCCTAGCTATGGTAAAAAAGGAACAAGTTGGCTAAAAAAGCAGCCTATAATAAATTTTACCATAAAATCACATTTGCTCTTTCTGATATTCTGAAACTCTTTAAATAATATTTACCTTTGAAAATGCTTCTTCTCTTTCCTGAAAATTACTGAATTTATTCGCCAAATATGCTACAATGTTTGTGTTAGATAAATTATAAAAGGAGATTCTTATGCCATTCGTAAAAATCGATTTATTCGAAGGTCGTACTGAAGAACAAAAAATTGAGCTTGCTCGCGAAGTAACTGAGGTTGTTTCACGTGTCGCTAAAGCTCCAAAAGAAGCTATCCACGTTTTCATCAATGATATGCCAGAAGGAACTTACTACCCACATGGCGAAATGAAAAAGAAAAACTAAGTTTTGTTAATTTTAAAACACTTACTGCTTTCCTAGTCATGTCGATTAGGAAAGTTTTTTATACTTTTGAGCTTGATTTTCGTGATAGAAAGCGTTATCCTAATTTCATAAACTGATTTTGGAGGTGACATTTTGCAACTTACTCATAGCGTAAAGATGATGGGAACGATTATTGATATTGTCGTTGATTCTGACACTCCCCATCAGCACATCAAGGAAGTCTGTCATCTTCTAACCGTTTATAAGAATCGCTTTAGCGCCAACGATAACGATTCTGAGCTAATGATTATTAATCATAATGCTGGTATCGCTCCTGTCACTGTTCATCCAGATTTGTTTGAGCTTATCGAACTTGGTAAGACGCATAGTCTTTTACAACCTAGCAATCTTGATATTGCTATTGGTCCTTTGGTGCAAAGCTGGCGCATTGGTTTCGAAGATGCCAAGGTTCCTGACAAGGAAAACATTCAGAAAGCTATTGCACTCGCAAACCCAGAACACATCATTTTAAATGCAGCTGAAAAAAGTGTATTTCTTAATCACAAGGGCATGAAAATTGACCTTGGTGCGTTAGCCAAGGGTTACATTGCAGATAAAATCATGGATTATTTGAAAACTGAAAATGTTAGTTCTGCCATGATTAACCTTGGTGGCAATGTCCTTGTTTATGGCGATAATCCCAAGCGTGAAAATGGTGTTTGGCATATTGGTATCCAACATCCCCAAAAACAACGTGGCAACAATCTTGGTATTTTAACAATCAAAAATAAATCCGTCGTGACTTCAGGTATTTACGAACGACACCTACAAGTTGGTGATAAGGATTATCATCATATTTTTGACCGACATACAGGTTATCCTATCGAAACTGATATGGCGAGTTTAACAATTGTTTCAGACCTATCTGTTGATTGTGAAATATGGACGACACGTCTATTTGGTCTGCCAATTAAGCAAGCTTTTGAGACCATTCAAAGCACCCCAAATATCGAAGGAATTATCATTACCAAAGATAATCGTTTTGCAATCACCAGCGGTCTTAAACAAGATTTTCAATTACTCTATTCATAAGATACAAAAAAACATTTCCAAGGGAATTCCTTAGAAATGCTTTTTTAGTTTATTTTGTTTCTTCTGTTTTTGTTTTACCATTTAAAATCAAGTTAAGAACAACAGCAAACAAAGTTGCGATAACAATACCATTTGTCAAAAACATTTGAAGTGTGCTTGGTAGGCTATCAAAAAGATTTGTTCCGTCAAAACCAACGCCACAAGCAATTGACACCGCTGCAATGATAAAGTTGTGTTCGTTATGTTGGAAGTCAACTTGATTGAGCATTTGCATCCCTTGAAGAGCCACCATACCAAAAAGAACAATCATAGCACCACCAAGAACTGGGCTAGGAATCATTTGCGCCATAGCACCGAATTTGGGAAGAAGTCCAAGAATAATAAGGAACAAGGCTGTGTAGTAAATTGAACGGCGTGTTTTAATACCAGAAATACGAACCAAACCAACGTTTTGTGAAAATCCCGTATATGGGAATGTATTGAAAATACCACCGAGTAAAACAGCTGCACCTTCTGCACGGTAACCATTGCGGAGGCGTTTACTGTCAAGTTTTTCGCCAGTCAAATCAGACAAGGCAAGATAAACACCAGTTGATTCAACCATTGAAACGGTCGCAATGATACACATCATCACAATCGATGTGATTTCAAATTTTGGTGCACCGAAGTAGAATGGTTGTGGAATGTGAACAAGCGGTGCTTCAGTAACAACTGACGTGTCAACCAAGCCCATGAAAGCTGCAATAATTGTTCCACCAATCAAGCCAATCAAAATCGCAATAGATTTGATAAAACCTTTTGCAAAAACATTAACCGCAAGCACGATAGCAATTGTTATCAAGGCTAAAATCATTGATTGGGCCGTTGGAGAATCAGCATTGTTTCCCATATTTCCAATTGCAACAGGAATCAATGTTAAACCAATTGTTGTGATAACTGAACCTGTCACAACCGGTGGAAAGAAATCGGCAATTTTTGAAAAAATACCAGAAATCAAAATAACGTAAATTCCTGACACAATCAAAGCACCAAACATGTACCCTGAACCTTGTTTAGCACCAATGATTGAAAGCGGAGCAACTGATTGGAAAGCACATCCAAGAACAACTGGAAGCCCAATACCAAAGTGTTTGCGCAATTGAAGTTGTAAGAATGTTGCAACCCCACACATGAAAATGTCTGTTGAGATAAGATAAGTCAACTGTTCAGCTGAATAATTAAGTGCGCCAGCAATCATGATTGGCACTAAAATTGACCCAGCATACATAGCAAGCAAGTGTTGTAAACCAAGAATGGCTGCTTGTGAATGTTTTTGTTCGTTCATTTCCATTTTACGCATCTGCCTCCATAAAGACAACTTGTCCATCTTTAAATTCTTTGATACGTGCTAATGATGTTACAGGAACACCAGTTTCTTCCAATAATTGGCGACCAGTTTGGAAGGATTTTTCAATGACAATCCCAATACCAGCAACTTTCGCTCCTGCTTGACCAATGATTTCCAAAAGTCCTTTAGCAGCTTGTCCGTTTGCTAAGAAATCATCAACGATGAGAACAGTATCATCTTCTGACAAGAATTTACTTGCGATTGATACAGTGCTAGCCACACGTTTTGTAAATGAATAAACTTCTGCAGTTAAAATACCTTCAGTCATCGTGATATTTTTCGCTTTTTTAGCAAAAATCATCGGAACGTTCATCGCTTGCGCTGCGTAGAGAGCTGGGGCAATACCTGATGCTTCGATAGTAACAACCTTAGTAATACCAGCATCTTTGTAGGCATCAGCAAAGACTTTGCCGATTTCCTGCATTAATTCATAGTCAACTTGGTGAGTTAGGAAACTATCTACTTTCAAGATATCCTCACCTAAAACATTCCCATCATTTAAGATGCGATTTTCCAATAATTTCATGGATTCTCCTTCTGAAAATTTTTAAAAGCGAATTGGCTAAAAATAATAACTTATGATGAAACGTGACTAAGCATAAGGGCACATATAAAAGCAAACAAGAGGTGTTTACACATATGGTAAACACCTCTTGTTACTCGGTCATATTTTCACAACTATATGCAAAAATATCTCAACTATCATTGAGCAAAGACTTATTGTTAGACATTACGGTGTCTTGTAGAAACGCTACGCCCATTCGTAGCATAAATAAGTTTTATTAAATTTTAACCATCACTAACTAATGACACGTCTATTGTATCATTTTCAACGGTTATATGGCAAGATGACATTAGTCCTATATTAAAAGAAGTAATTTTCTGAAAATACAGTCATTAACATGTTATTAAGTGAAAAAACGTTAACACTATAAGAAGCTAATAATCCTAAAGGTGATTGAATGAGCGCTATTACCATCAAGACACTATAAACTGTTAGGATATTTAACATTATGCGATAAGGATGAAAGTAAGGTAGTATTGGGACATTAATCTCACTCAAGAAATAATAAAGCAGTCGATAAGACAAAGTCCACAATATGCTCAGTACAATAAATATCACCAAAGGTTGAGCGTGATCAGGCTAAGCACCAATCCATAAAGCCACAAATGGAATGAATAACTAAATCAATAACCACAAACCGTTAACCCAAAAGACTCTACTGTCAATCATTTCAATTGATTTAAATAAATTATGATGATTATGCTGCCCAATTTTCAAACGATGACCTCACAATTTTAAGTCTTTATGCGACAGACAGTCCACATATTGAACCAGACAAATTATTAAGAATTTTGAAAAAAACAAGTTGACAATCTTCCATTGACTGATATTGAATTAGCTCTAGCAAAACAATCACAAGCATTGTTATGTGTCACCTTTGCATAATTTCAATCTGACCTCACGAATGAAAGAGTGACAATATGTAATTGCTTGCAAAACATTCAAATACACTGATAATGGCTCTGTTGGGATAATGACCGATGATTGCCAAGTGCTTTGGCTTCTTGCAGCGGTTCGATGCTATTTACACTAACCAAGACCACTATACAACTCTGAACATTGCTCCTAACTACATTCGTGGCATTTGCCAAGAAATTATGGTTTTTGACGCTTTCCACCTTGTCAGAGCCCAACAAGGAACTGCTGTTCGTTCTAGGGAAAAGGTGCTAGCCGAGGCAGATGTCGACCTAAACAAAGTATTTTCAGAGTTTTATCATTAAAATGCAAAGAAAGCCTCTCCAAAAGAGCGGCTTTTATATCTATTTCAAACTTAAATCGAATCACCATTCCAAATGGAATTTTTAACGATGACGTAATCAACACGTGTTAAGCTGTGCAAATCACGTCCACCTGCATAAGAAATAGCACTTTGAAGGTCCTCTTGCATTTCAACAAGGGTATCTTTCAAATGTCCTTTGACTGGCAATAAGATTTTCTTTCCTTCGACATTTTTATGTTCACCTTTTTGGTATTCAGAAGCTGAACCGTAATATTCTTTATACTGCTCACCATCTACTTCAACCAATTTTCCTGGGCTTTCCAAATGCCCTGCAAATAATGAACCAATCATAACCATTGTTGCACCAAAGCGAATCGATTTGGCAATATCACCGTGCGTACGAATTCCCCCATCAGCAATAATCGGCTTACGAGCAGCTTTTGCACACCAACGAAGCGCAGCTAATTGCCACCCACCTGTTCCAAAACCAGTTTTTACTTTAGTGATACAAACTTTCCCTGGACCAATACCAACTTTCGTGGCATCAGCGCCAGCATTTTCTAACTCACGAACAGCCTCTGGCGTTCCGACATTACCAGCAATGACAAAGGTTTTAGGTAATTCTTTTTTGATGTGTTGAATCATGTTAATCACACTATCAGAATGTCCATGGGCAATGTCAATTGTGATAAATTCAGGTGCATCATCTTTTAAACTTGTGACGAAATCGTACTCATAGTCTTTAACACCTACTGAAATAGACGCAATTAACCCTTGCTCGTGCATACGCTCAACAAATGGTTTACGAGCCTCTTCATCAAAACGGTGCATAATGTAAAAATAACCATTCTTAGCCAAATCTTCTGCAATGTTTTCATCAATAATGGTCTGCATATTGGCAGGAATAACAGGCAATTTAAAAGTATAATCGCCAAGTGTCACCTGCGTGTCAGCTTCCGAACGACTACTGATGATACATTTATTGGGAATCAGTTGGATATCTTCGTAATCAAAGACAGGCATTTCGTTATACATATCAGTTTCTCCATAGCTTCTGCTACCGTAATTCCAACCTATCAAAACTGGCTTAATTAAAAAGAAAGTTACTTTTTGATAGTAAAGTTTGCCTAGTAGCTAGAAACTCTTTCATTAAAAAATGACCTTCCTATAACTCTCCTACGCTTGAAAATAGCAGAGCATCGCTAGGCAAAAACTTACCTTTCCGTTATTATTCTATAATACCGTTCGTTTTATGTCAATTATTTTATTTCATATTTTTAAAACGTTCGCTTTTGTCGTATGTTTTTTATGTTTAAAACGTGACAAAACGATTTAAGCTTTGTTTCAGTTTTCTTTCAGTTGAAATTAAGACGGGTTATCTATACTCGTTTTTGTATCAAAATTTCAAAGGAGAGTTTTATATGAACTTTATTAAGCGAGCTTGGCTTGCGACAAAAGCAAAGAAAGGACGTACGGCACTACTAATTTTAGTAACTAGTGCTATTTTAATTTTCGTTTTAGCTGGATTGACCATTAAAAATGCTGCCGATTCAGCTGTCGAATCAGCCAAAAGTGAAGCTGGCGCAACAGTCACCTTATCTGTTAATCGGGAAGCGATGATGAAAGCTTTCAATCCTGACAGCGACAGCAGTTCTGATGATTCTAGTGACGATAGTTCAGCAACTACTTCTGTTGACCTTGCGACAGCCAAGTCTATCGCTGAAAAAGACGGCGTAGCTTCTTATCTCTTTACCACAACAACGACAGCAACAGCTGGTGATGATATTTCTGCTATTTCGACATCATCTTCAACTTCTTCAGATGATTCAGATTCAAGCAGCGATGATTCATCTGATAGCAATCAACCCTCTGGTCGTGGCGGTATGGAAATGACATCTGGTGACTTTACCATTACAGGTGTCAACAGCACTGATTACGTGAGTGACTTTACATCTGGCACAAGTGAAATCACTGACGGTGTTGGTATTACGTCTGATACTGCGGATAATTCTGCGGTGATTTCTTCAGATTTAGCTGACGCTAATGACCTTAGTGTCGGAGATACCTTTACCGTAACAACAACCGTAGATGATACTGAAACAAGTTATACATTGACTGTCGTTGGTATCTATGAGAATTCATCAACAGCTACTACAGCTCAAATGATGTCTAATGCTTCAAATCCTCAAAACAATATCTACACCAATCTAACAACAGCAGATACAATGAAAGGTGAAACAGACACACTTGATTCAGCTGTTTATACTCTCTCAAATCCAGAAGATATGGACGATTTCGTTGACGAAGTAGAATCTGAAATCGATACTGATTCTTACTCTGTCACTTCAAGTGATGAAATCTACGAACAAATGCTTTCACCACTTAACAATATTTCATCAATCGCTCAAAACATCGTTATCTTAGTAGCGATCGCTGGCGCTGTTATATTGACACTTATTGTTATCCTTAGCATTCGTGAACGTCGTTATGAAATCGGTGTTCTGATGAGTCTCGGTGAAAATCGCATTAAGATTATCGGTCAATTCTTTATGGAACTCTTCATGGTAACGGTGGTATCACTTATTATTGCTTCATTTGCTGGTAATTTTGTGGGAAATGTGCTCGGTAATCAGCTCTTGTCATCATCAACTTCTACCGAACAAACGACCCAAAATTCAGGACTAAATGGCGGTGGTCCTGGTCAAGATACTAATTCTTCTGACAGCAACAATAGTGATTCTGGTCAAAAATCTGGTGCCCCTGGTGACGGCGGAGGTCGTGGCGACATGGGGAATATGGTATCAATGGCAACCTCTTCAACTCAAGCAATCGACGACCTTGATATCAAATTAACAGGAACTGATGTCGCAAAACTTGGTGGAATCGCACTTCTGATTTCATTTGTTTCAACAATTCTTGCAAGTATTGGCATTATCCGCATGAAACCTAAGGATATCTTATCATCTAACTAGAAAGGACTAAGAAATGACTTTACGAACACATAATATCGGTTATTGGTACACCAACAATCCTGACGATTATCTTTTTAAAGACATTAATCTAACCTTTGAAAAAGGGAAAATTTACTCTATTCTTGGTCAGTCAGGAAGCGGAAAAACAACTTTCCTTTCTCTACTAGCTGGCTTAGATAGTCCCAAAGCTGGAGAAATTTATTTGGAAGATAATGATATCAATAAATCTGGTTTGACCAATTACCGTAAAAACTCTGTTTCAACGATTTTCCAAGCTTATAATTTAATGACCTACATGACTGCTCGTCAAAATGTTCAAACGGCGCTAGAAATCTCTAACAAACCCGTGGACAATGCCAAAATCGAAGAACTTTTTGAACTCGTTGGTATTCCCAAAGAAATGATTGACAAGCCAGTTCTTCAACTCTCTGGTGGGCAACAACAGCGTGTTGCTATCGTTCGTGCTTTAGCAACGGAACATGATTTAATTATCGCTGACGAACCGACAGGAAACTTGGACGAAGAAACAACACAAGACATTGTCAATATCTTCAAAGATATTGCACATAAGCAAAATAAAACCGTTATTATCGTCACTCACGAAACAGCTGTCGCTCAAGAAACAGACGTCACGTTTGAACTCAAGAAAAAACAATTTACAGAGGTTTAAAAATAAAAGAATGCACTCAACTTCATTGCTGAGTGCATTTTCATTATAAAATTTATCAATCTGATAAATCTTGTCCATTTGTAGCGATAACTTTCTTGTACCAGAAGAATGAATCTTTGCGGTAGCGTTTGAGACTGCCCACTTCTTCATCTGTACGGTCAACGTAGATAAAGCCATAACGTTTACGGATACCTTCGTGTGTTGAGATGAGGTCGATTGCTGACCATGGATTGTAACCAAGCATATCAACACCATCAGAAATAGCCAATTGAATTTGTGCAATGTGTTGGCGAAGATATTCGATACGGTAGTTGTCATGAATTTTGCCGTCTTCTGTCAAAGTATCGTATGCTCCAAGACCATTTTCAGTAACTAAAAGCGGCAAACGATAGCGGCTGTACATTTCACGGACGGTTGCACGGAAACCAATAGGATCAATTTCCCAACCAAATTCTGTTTTCACAAGATTTGGATTGTCAACGCTCTTCGCAAAGCCTGGGAAAGTTTGATTTGATTGTTGGTCACCATTAGCTCCTGCGACTTCACTACCGTCAGAAGCTTCAACAGTCGCTGTATTGTAATAGTTAAAGCCAATAAAATCAGGTTTAGCTGCTTTCATGATAGCACGGTCCTCATCAGTAACCGTTGGCAAAGCATCATTTTCTTCCAAATATGCCCAAGCTAGGTTATTGTATTCACCGAAAACATAAGCATCTAAATAAAGCCAATTACGAAGCGCATTGAAGTTTTGAGCAGCAATAACATCTTCTGGTTTTGATGACGCTGGGTAAACCAAAGAAATATTTGGTGCTGGACCAATTTTAGCATCGGGAAGCATTTCATGGCAAAGTTGCATTGCTTTAGCTTGCGCAACCAATTGGTGATGATTTTGTTGGTAAATCTCTTTAGTGAGATTAGTTGTTCCTTCTGGCACATGAAGCGTACCGATAACTGGACCAACCAATGTTAGCATGTTTTGTTCATTGATTGTTAGCCAATATTTAACACGGTCACCGAAGTTTTCAAACAAGACACGCGCATATTCAGCGAACCAATCAACAGAATCATGTGTTGACCAAGAACCGCGTTCATCAAGCGCTGCTGGCATATCAAAGTGGAACATTGTGACGATTGGTTCAATGTCATATTTCAAACATTCATCAATCAAATTATTGTAGAATTCAATCCCTTTTGGATTAACCTCGCCTATTCCATTCGGCAAAACACGTGTCCAAGAAATAGAGAAGCGATATGATTTGAAGCCCATTTCTGCCATTAGGGCAATATCTTCTTTGTAATGATGATAGTGGTCAACTGAAACTGACAAATCAGCTGTGCCTGCAGGAATTTCTTTCACGTCTTGGCATGACGGACCTTTGCCGTCCTCTAAAGCAGCTCCTTCAACTTGATAAGCTGACGTTGAAGCTCCCCACAAAAAGTGCTCTGGAAATGGGTTTAAATTTTTGTGTAACATAAAAAATCTCCTCACTAATGGTTTTTCAACAATATTATATCGTTAAAATCAAACAAAAACTAATGATATAAAACGCATTCCTTGTACTATACCATTATATAAAAAATTTTATATTATATTCTATTTTGATATTTCAAACTAAGAGTTAAAATCAATGATATGAAAACCACACCAATCAGAAAGAAAATTGCATTACGACTACCGGTAACCGCACCATTAGCTACAGAAGACATTTCGCCTAAGGTAAAAATTTGTGAAACAACTGTTGTCGAAATTGCACCGGAAAATTGTTGAAATGTATTGAGGATGCTATTTCCATCGACAAATTCTTCATCGCTTAATTTAGACAAAGTTGTTGAAATGATATTACTTGCTGCAATACCAACTCCCATCATAATCAAAATATCCAAAAATAACAGTTGGATAACCGAAGCCTTGATAAACATTATTACCATCATTAGAAGGCCCAAGAATGTTATCAAAACTCCTGTAATAATAGGTTTAAAAGCACCGATTCTATCCATAATAAATCCAGAAATTGGGGATAAAATAGCAACTAGTATAGCGCCAGGAAACATGAACAATCCCGCTTGAGTAGAAGTTTGCCCTAAAACTATTTGAAGATGATTGGGCAGAATAAAAGACAATCCTAGGGAAACCATTTGAAATCCTAATACACCGTACATCAAAAAAACGAAAGTTTTATTCTTAAAAACATGCAAATTAAGTAGGAGCCCTTTTTGATTAGATACATAAAATAGAATGAATGCTATCATACATAGAATAAGCCAAAATATTGATAATTGCTCAATTGCAAGTAGTAAAGAACCTAAACCAACTCCTAGAAAAACAAAAGCCAGAATATTGAATTGACCATTTTGTGTAACCTTTATATGTGGAATTGAACCGATACCAACCAATGTGGAGATCAAAAGAATTGGTATTAAAAATAGAAATATGGACTTCCAACCAAATGCAGTTAACATTATTCCTCCGTAAGTTGGACCAATCGCTGGTGCAAAAGAGGTAGTCATCGTTGCAATTCCAGTAATAAAGCCACGACGTTCAATAGGAACATGGTGTAAAATAATATGAAATAGCAAAGGTAATGCTACACCTGTCCCAATTCCTTGTAAAATACGCCCAAGTAAGAGCATCCACAAATTCGAAGCAAGGGCATCAAATATCAAGCCTGTTATAAAGAAAAGATTTGCGCTAAGAAAAATCTGATGCTCTGAAAAGTGACGAATCAAGTATGCTGACAACGGAACAATAATAGCTACCGCCAACAGATTTCCAGTAGTTACCCATTGGATAACTGTTGCATTAACACCAAACTCTCTCATTAATACTGGAAAAGTTACATTCATTGAAGTTTCCACAAGTACTCCAGCAAATCCCAGTATTGCTGTGGTTATAATTGCTGGCAAAACATTCCATTTACGTTTATTCTTCATAGATATCAATCGTTTTTACTCTTATTAACCCTTTCTATATTTTCCAAAATACGTTCTAATTGTTTTTCGAATAACTCAATTTCTTGTGGCTTGAACCCTTGGTAAAAATTTTTACCAACCTCTTGGCTAACTTCATAGCCAAGAGCAACTTGTTCACGACCAAAATCCGTTAAAGAAAACAATTTTTTTCGTCCATCTGTTGGGTGCGCGACACTCCTAATCAAAGACATAGTTTCGAGCTTTTTTAGCATACTCGTTAAAGTGTTGTTAGCAAGTCCAGAATACTTGGAAATCTCACTAGCTGTTAAATCATCACCGAAATCACGTAATGTAGTCAAAATTTTCCCTTGCTCTCCAGAGTAAACAGCTTCTGTCTTACTCAGCAGCTTATTGAAATACCTTCCATTCAATAACGTAATATGTGTCATCAAATATGAGCCTCTAGCAAATTTATCCATTTATTCTTATATTTATATTAGCGGGTAGCTCCCGTCAGTATAAACCCTTTCTTTCATTATTTTTTAGATTTGTTTTATACTTAGTTCAGCGCTATAGATTAGTATCATTTTTCAATCGCTTAGACTTTTTATTTCTATATAGAACTTTAGTTAGATTTTACTATATAGAAATAAAAAGTCAAGTATTTTTTCTTATACATAGTAAAAAGGATTTGGAAATTATTTCCAAATCCTTTTTACATCATATAAAACTTAGTCCCTTGTTAAATTAATCCCAATTTTTCAAAGGCATTATAAAGTCCGTCTTCCTCAACGTCATCGGTTACCATGTCTGCCATAGCAAGAATTTCTGGACCACCATTTCCCATTGAAACACCAATTTCACAATATTCTAACATTGGAATATCAACCTTGGCATCACCAAAAGCAATGGTATCCTTTTTATCAGCTTGCAAGTGTTCTAAAAGAACATCGATTGCGTGTGCTTTGGTAATATCTTTAACACCGAGGTCTCCAAATAACGCCGTTTCACCACGACCACCCCATGTTCCAGCTTTTAAACTTGGAAAAGCTTTGGCTGAATCCAAATGGTCTTTGTAAGAATTAAGAATAAAGCTGACCTTATTCAAATCATCACGATACAATTCGCCACCATAAATCAAGCCATGAAGGGCATCTTCTGCTTCCATATGCTCAACTTCTGCCGCTGTTTTTCCTTTAGAAAACGCATATTGTCGCATTACTGGACGGGCAACTTCTTTAAAATTTTCCGAAGCAAAAAGACCATTATTTGATTCTAAGTAAAATTCCAACCCGCGTTCGTGTAGCCAGTCAACAATGGCTTTGGCATCCTCTTTTGAAATCAACTGGTGCATGATAACCTTACCGTCATATTCAACGTAAGAACCATTGCCACCAATCATGCCATCAAGGCCAATTTCCCACAGTTCAGGCTGCATTTCCGCACGACTACGCCCCGTACAAACAAAGACATAATGTCCATTTTGACGCGCTTGTTGAATTGCTTTGACAGCCGACGCTGGCACGCGATTATGATAATCCACTAATGTTCCATCAACATCTAAAAAAATAATCTTACTCATCGTTTTCCTCCAACCTATCTTTGTTATCTATTATAAACAGTTTGTTAGCAAGAAGATAGTATGATGTTAGCGTTTTCTGATATTATCCTCTGAATTATCAAAACAATGCATGTGCAAGTCTCTCATAGCAGTTTACAAACAGTTTAGTTGTGCTTTTCTGACAAAATCGTTATGATTGATAACATGAAAGACATTAAAGCATTACTGGCTCATCTTCCCTACCGAGCTAGTTTTTATGATAACAATTTAAAGCTCATTTATAGCAACCATCGCTCTGACGGATCATTTTTCACAGAAAACGAAAGCGAGAAACTTCCTGAATGGATTTGGCAAAGTCTACATCAATCTCCAGAAAAAAGCCTACATTTGCAAATACCGACAGATAGTTTTGAAGCCATCTTAATGCAAACTTATCAGCTGATTTTAGACAATTCTGGTAAATCACTTGGTGTCATAACTTACATTCAAGATTTAAGGCCACTTCTGTCTAGTTATCTAAAAGAAACTAGTCAAGCCATTGTGGCTTGGTCTGATACCACATCAGGACCTTCTATTGGTAATGATTTATAGGAATGATAAAAAGAGCCATATGGCTCTTTTTTAATCTCGGTAAACGGGTTGTGGTCCAAAAGATTGGGAAACAGGCATTATTTCAATGCGATTGATATTGACATGAGAAGGTTGGCTTGTCACCCAAGAAACGGTGTTGGCAATATCTTCTGGTTTAATAGCATGTGCGCCATCGTAGAGTTTTTCAGCGCGTTCATCGTCGCCTTTGAAACGAACATTTGAAAATTCTGTTCCCTCGCAAAGACCTGGTTCAATATTAGTGACACGAATTTTAGTGCCTGCAAGGTCTGCGCGCAAGTTCAATGAAAATTGTTTCACGAAAGCTTTTGAAGCACCGTAAACATTAGCCCCAGGATAAGGAACCGTACCAGCAGTTGACCCAAGATTGATAATCATACCAGTATTACGTTTAACCATATCTGGCAAAATTTGGCGGGTTAAATAAGTCAAACCAACGATATTCGTATTAATCATTGTCAGCCAATCTGAAAAATCTGCCTCGTATGCTTTATCCAAGCCAAGTGCTAAACCGGCATTATTAACCAAAATATCAATTTCTCGCCATTCTTTAGGCAAAGAAGCTAAAGCTTCGTCGATAGCTTGTGTTTGTGAGACATCCATTTGAAGAGGGTAAACATTCTGTTCACCTAGTGCTGCTTGTAAGCTCTGCAATTTTTCCAAACGGCGGGCACTAGCAATCACACGATAACCGTCAGATACTAATTTCTCAACGATAGCTTTACCAAATCCAGCAGAAGCTCCCGTAACTAAAGCAATTTTTGACATATTTCCTCTTTTCTTATTAAGACAAGAAAGCCAGTCAGAAAAACCAACTGAGCTTTGTTAATTTTATTAATTATCGTTGCCATCAATAGCCTGAGCAGCTGTGATGATGGCTAATTTGTAAATATCCTCAGCACTTGAGCCACGTGACAAATCATTCACAGGCTTGTTAAGTCCTTGCAGAATTGGTCCAATAGCTTCAAACATCCCTAAGCGTTGAGCGATTTTATAACCAATGTTTCCTGATTGAAGGTCTGGGAAGATAAAGACATTTGCTTGTCCTGCAATATCACTATCTGGTGCTTTTACAGCTGCTGTCCCTGGAACAAATGCCGCATCAAATTGTAATTCACCATCCAAAAGAATGTCAGGGCGTGTTTCTTGGGCAATTTTAGTTGCTGTTTGTACCTTTTCAACTTGTGGCGCCTTAGCACTTCCTTTCGTTGAAAAGCTCAGCATTGCAATCTTTGGCTCAATATCAAAAATTTTAGCCGTATCCGCAGTATTCACAGCAATTTCAGCCAATTCTTGAGCAGTAGGGTCAATATTAATCGCACAGTCAGCGAACACAAGACGTTGTTCAGTTGTTTCACGGTTCATCAAGAATACCCCTGAAGTACGTGAAATCCCAGGTTTCGTTTTGATGATTTGAAGCGCTGGGCGAACCGTATCAGCAGTTGAATGAATGGCACCAGAAACCATTCCGTCAGCCAAGCCAAGTTTGACAAGCATCACACCAAAATAATTGACATCTTGTAACAAACGCTCGGCATCTTCTGGTGTCACTTTTCCCTTACGAATTTCAAGAAATGCTTCTTTCATTTCATCAAATTTATCGTATTCTGCTGGATTGATAAAGACATAATCTTGATCAGCGAAGCCAAATTTCGCAAGCAAAGCTCGAACTTCTTTAGCGTCTCCTAAAATAATTGGCTCAATTAACCCCTCAAATTTCAAACGAGCGGCTGCTCGAAGTACACGTTCATCATTTCCTTCAGGAAAAACAATTTTGAGGTTTTTACCAACAATTTTTTCCCGTAAGCTACCAAATAAAGATCGAATTCCCATAATTTTAACCTTCTATCTAATTTTGTTGTAGTTCCATGATAACGCTATCAAAATCATCTGTCAAGTTTGTAGTCTGAATTATCTCTTCATTTGTGTATGGGTTTACAAAGCGAAGGTAATGGCAATGCAAAGCTTGACGTGTAATGCCATAATCCATACTTCCACCATACATATCATCTCCCAACAATGGAAAACCAATATGCGAAAAATGCACACGAATCTGGTGGGTGCGTCCCGTATGGAGACGAATATCTACCAAAGCTACCTCACCAAAACGCGCCACAACTTCGTAGCTCGTATGAGCATATTTGCCAGACGTATGCACACAACGTGTGATAATACTATCATCTGAACGAGCAATCGGTGCAATAATCTCACCTTTATCTGCTAATTCACCTTTGCCAGAAACCAAAGCATAATACCGTTTTTCAATGGTTTTATTTTGCAGTTGCTTATCTAATCTAGCATGTGCGTAACCATGTTTGGCAAATAGCATCAATCCACTCGTATCCTTATCCAAACGTGTCACAATATGCACCTGTTTATTGGGATAATTTTGCTCTAAATAATAATATTTCACAAAATTAGCAATCGTATTGGAATGCAAAACACTTGGAATACTGGCATAACCATACGGTTTATTTATAATTAAAAAATGCTCATCTTCATAAGCAATATTAAGATCATGTTTAACAGGAACTAACGTCTCGTGCTCTTCTTCATCAGGAATTTCAATGGTAACAACGTCACCAACGTTCAATAAATAAATGGCATTTTGTTCAACACCATTTACCCATATATTCCCACCTTTGAACTTCACTTTAGCTAATAATCCTTTTGAAACATCGTGACCTTTTAAAAATGTTTTTACTTTTGTTTGTCGATCAGCAACAAAATCAAATCTCACGACTCCAACTCTCCTATAAAGGCATCTGTTACGCGTTCCCAGAAGCTTGTATGGAACGGCGTCGCCACAAAGCTAATTTTTTTATTGTCAATGCAATATTCAATTTTAGACACATTTTTGTAATGCATCGTTTTATTGTCGATTGAAATCGTGTAAACACCTTGACGCTTAGGAATAATTTCAATCTTATCTTTTTTGGGAACAATCACTGAAGACCCCAACGTGCGATAGACACGATTATTCAAACTAGAAATTTCTGCCAGCTGCAAGGCTTCCATTGTCGGATGCAAAATCGCACCACCTAATGATTTATTATAGGCTGTACTTCCTGTTGGTGTCGATACCGAAAGACCGTCACCACGGAAACGTTCTAGTTGTACGTTATCAATAACCACGTCCGCAACCATCGTTTTTTCAATACGTTTAATGGCTACTTCATTCAACGCACGCGCTTTAACCACACGCCCATCGTCCAAGGTAACTTTTGCCCTCAAAATAGGATAAGAAACCTTATGTCCCTTATCAGCATGCAAATTTTCGATTAATTTTTCAACTTCAAAATCACGATAATCCGTATAGAAGCCAAGGTGTCCTGTATGGATTCCGACAAAGCGTACTTTATCAAGATTTTTTTCATACATGTGAAACGCTGATAACAACATACCATCACCACCGATAGAAATGACAATATCAGGGTCTTTCTTAGATAAATAAAATCGCTTGTCCTCCTTGAAGGTCGCAAAAAGTTTTGAAGCAACTCGCCTACTTTGGTATTTTCCGTTTGCCACGATAGCTACTCGTGTCACTTTATCTGTAATATTCGTCTGTGTCATCGCTATTTCCTACACCATCACTTAATTTTCGACTTGCGGGATCAAATAAAAGCTGTGCTTCTCTAATATCCTCACGAATCTTTCTCATTTCTTCATCCAATTCAAGCGCAATTTTTGCTGTCGTTTCAAGGCGTTTCTTGATTTCATCTGGAAATTCACCCTTGTACTTATAATTCAATGAGTGCTCAATTGTCGCCCAGAAATTCATGGCTAATGTTCGAATTTGAATCTCAGCCAAGACCGTTTTTTGACCATCTATCGTATCTACTGGATACTCTACAATAACATGATAAGAACGATAGCCACTTGCTTTCATATTATTGATATAATCTCGTTCTTGAACAATTGTCATGTCGTGACGACCACGCAAAAGAGCTAGAACTTCATCAACATCATCTACGAATTGAACCATAACACGAACACCTGCAATATCTTGCAAATCCTGTGCAATATTTTCAGGTTTAATCCCCCGAAGTTCCATTTTTTCCTTGATACTTTCAACTGATTTTACACGACCAGTTACAAATTCAATTGGAGAATGGCGATTTTGCTTACGAAACTGCTTACGAATACCACGTAGTTTAATCTTCAACTCCCCAACTGTCTGTATGTAAGGATCTAAAAATTTTTCCCAGTCCATCACATTTCCTTCCTAATGGACCTGTCACGAAAGACATGACCAATCCTTGTCAAAAAATTGACTTTTGTATAGAATTAATATAATAAACTAATTATACCATAAATCTAATGGTGAAAAAAAGGAAATTTATTTATGACACACCTTGAAATTGAGTACAAAACCTTACTCACTAAAGACGAATTTAATCGTCTCAATAATCAGTTTTCACACGTAGCACCAGTCACACAGACAAACTACTACTTCGACTCAGAAAACTTTGATATGAAGGCTAATCGTATGTCGTTACGTATTAGAACCTTGCCCAACCGTGCAGAAATAACACTAAAAATTCCAAAAGAAGTTGGCAACTTAGAATATAACTATAATTTGAGTGTTGCAGATGCTAAAGAAATCATCAAATCTGGAAAATTTCCAGATGTTGATTTTCTAAACCTTATCGAAGAAAACGGGGTTAAACTCTCAAGTCTTAAAAACTTTGGCAGTCTTACAACAACACGCCGTGAAACAATGACTAAAATTGGTCTAATGGCACTTGATAGCAACCAATACGCTGGTATTAAAGACTACGAACTTGAATTGGAAGTTGAAAATGCCGAACAAGGTAAGAAAGATTTTGACAACTTCTTAGCCGAGCATACTATCGATTTCAAGTACGCTAAAAGTAAAGTCGCTCGATTCAGTGCGACTCTAAAACGAATTTAAGGTGCTTTTTCATGAGAAAGTGCTGAATTATTTCATTTTTTTTGATAGAATATAAGTATTAATTTTAAAGGAGTTTATTTATATCATGGCAGAACATTACGCCGACAAACAATTCAAGCTTTTTTCTCTTTCTTCTAACGTAGAGATTGCACAAAAGATTGCGGACACAGTTGGTGTCCCACTTGGAAAAGTGTCAACACGTAAGTTTTCAGACGGCGAAATCATGATTAACATTGAAGAAACAGTTCGTGGAGATGATATTTACATCATCCAATCTACTAGCTACCCTGTTAATGACAACCTTTGGGAACTTTTGATTATGGTTGATGCTTGTAAACGTGCTAGTGCAAACACAGTTAACGTGGTTATCCCTTATTTTGGTTATTCACGTCAAGACCGTATTGCTGCATCACGTGAACCAATTACTGCAAAACTTGTTGCTAACATGTTGGTTAAAGCGGGCGTAGATCGTCTATTAACACTTGACCTTCACGCTGTTCAAGTGCAGGGATTCTTTGATGTTCCAGTTGATAACCTCTTTACTGTTCCACTTTTTGCTCAATACTACTGTGAATTAGGGCTAAAAGGTGAAGATGTTGTCGTTGTTAGCCCTAAAAACTCTGGTATCAAACGTGCCCGTAGCTTAGCACAATACCTTGATTCACCAATCGCAATCATTGATTATGCAGAAGATGATTCTCACCGCGAAGAAGGTTATATCATTGGTGAAGTTTCTGGTAAAAAAGCTATCCTTATCGATGATATTTTGAACACAGGTAAAACATTTGCTGAAGCTGCTAAAATCGTAGAACGCGATGGTGCAACAGAAATCTATGCCGTAGCAAGTCACGGTTTATTTGCTGGCGGTGCTGCTGAAAGCCTTGATACTGCTCCTATTAAAGAAATTTTAGTAACTGACTCTGTCGCTACTAAAGAACGCTTGCCAAAAAATATTAAATATCTTTCAGCAAGCAAATTAATTGCTGACGCGATTATTCGTATCCACGAAAAATCACCACTCAGCCCATTATTCTCATATAACGCTACAAAGGATTAACTAATATATGATATATCTCGATAATGCTGCTACTACTCCTCTCATACCTTCTGTTATTGATGCAATGACAGAAGTCATGATCAACGATTTTGGTAATCCCTCAAGTATTCATGGCATTGGACGTCAAGCTAACCAACGCCTACGCTCGAGCCGCCAAATGATTGCCTCAGCCTTAAAAACTGATCCACGCCGCATTATCTTTACGTCTGGTGCAACCGAAAGCAATAATACTGCTATCAAAGGTTACGCCCTTGCTAATCAAGCTAAAGGAAAACACCTTGTCACTACTGCTATTGAGCATCATTCCGTTCTTCACACCATGGAATACCTGGAAAAACGCTTTGGTTTTGAAGTGACTTATCTAAAACCTGAAAATGGTCATATTTCTGCACAGCAAGTTGCTGATGCTTTGCGTGATGATACTATTTTGGTTAGCATCATGTTTGCTAATAACGAAACTGGTGATCTTCTTCCTGTTAAAGAAATTGGAGAACTTCTTCAAGATCACCAAGCCGCATTCCATATTGATGCCGTTCAAGCCGTTGGTAAAGTTGATGTCTTTCCTGAAGAAATCAAAGCTGATTTTCTTTCAGCTTCTGCTCATAAATTCCATGGACCAAAAGGTGTCGGTATTCTCTACTCAACACCACAGCATTTTGATAACTTGCTTCATGGCGGTGAACAAGAAGAGAAACGCCGTGCTAGTACGGAAAATATGATTGGTATTACCGGTTTAGCACAAGCTTTGTCTGACGCCGTTGCTCATAAATATGAAAATTATCAACACGTTCAAGAACTTCGTCAAGCATTCCTTGATGGCATTTCTGGTTTGGATTATTATATCAATGGAAGCCAACATAAAATGCCGCATGTTCTTAACATCGGTTTTCCAAATCAAAACAACGGCATTCTTTTAACGCAACTTGATTTAGCAGGTTTTGCCGTTTCAACAGGTTCTGCTTGTACTGCTGGAACAGTCGATCCAAGTCATGTTTTGTCTAGCATTTATGGTGACGATTCTCCACGTTTAACAGAATCTATTCGCATTAGCTTTTCAGAGCTTAATACAATCAGCGAAATCCAACAACTCGCTCAAAAACTAATAGAAATTGTAGGAAAATAAGATGGCATTTGAAAAAGAAATTACTTTAGAGAACTGTCTTTATAGCTATGCTATTAGCGATAACATCAAAAAATACACGCTTCGTGATACCACATTTTCACAAAATCGTATTGGAAACTACGAATTGACACGCTTGTTGGAAAAAGTACCTAATTCTGGTGATGGTTTCCCATTGAAAATTACGATCAACAAAGATTTGACAGGTTTTAAACTCAGCATTACTGATAAATCTGGTCTGCGTTTTGTCAATATCTTCAAATCTGAGGACAATAAAATCCTTCAAGAAAAATTTTATTTCTTAATGGACAGTCTTGTGGAACGCGATATTTTCACAAAAAAACGTGTTTAATAACCCTTTTAACTCTAAAAACGACTTAATATCTAACATTTTTTGTTAATTTAAGTCGTTTTTTCGCTTATTTCGTTAAATTTGTTTCTGTTTTCACAAACTTTTTGATACAATAGTATTAAAAAGTAAAAGGGAGATGATATTGTGACTACTGAGAAATCTATTCCTAAAGCAACAGCTAAACGACTATCACTTTATTATCGTATTTTCAAACGATTCAATACAGATAATGTCGAAAAAGCGAGTTCTAAACAAATCGCAGATGCTATGGGAATCGATTCTGCAACCGTACGTCGAGATTTTTCATATTTTGGCGAACTAGGGCGTCGAGGATTCGGCTATGATGTCAAAAAATTGATGAATTTCTTTGCCGATATTTTAAACGACCATTCCACAACAAACGTTCTTCTTGTTGGCTGTGGAAATATTGGACGAGCTTTGCTTCACTATCGCTTCCACGATCGTAATAAAATGCAAATTTCAATGGCTTTTGATACTGATGACAATGAAATGGTGGGACATGAAACATTAGATGGCATCCCTATCTATGGTATCTCATCACTAAAAAAACACGCGCAAGAAGCTGGTATTGAAACAGCTATTTTAACTGTTCCAAGTTCAAAAGCTCAAGAAGTCGCAGATATACTGGTTGATGCTGGTATTCATGGTATTTTGAGCTTCTCTCCTGTTCACCTCAATGTTCCAAAAGGTATCATCGTTCAGTACGTTGATTTAACAAGTGAGTTGCAAACTTTACTGTATTTCATGAATCAATCTAATCAAAATAAATAAACTATCAAGTTAGCTTCAAAAACATTCTGGATACTTTCCTCTAAACGAAAGTATCTTTTTTGTTGCTTACCATTTATTTTTTAGAATATATTTTATGAATGATTTTCTTCTACTGCTTTCTCATTAGAAATTCAAAGTGAACGACATTACAAAACATCTGTTTCTTCTCGGAAGCTGTAATATTGGTATTTTCCAATGACGATATGGTCAAGGCAAATAATACCAATATCTTCACAAGAGCGTTTTATTTTTTGAGTAAATCGCAGATCATTCTCACTTGGCTCTGGGGAGCCTGACGGATGATTATGGACAATAATAACTGATGTTGCCATATTTTTGCATGCATAATAGAGAATTTCACGTGGTTCAGCAATCGAACGGCGAACAGAACCGATAAAAATCGTTCGTTGTTCAATGATTCGATTTTGCGTATCCAGATAAATAGCCACCAAATGTTCTTGTTTTTGGTCACTCAATTCTAACATCATTTTACGCGCTAGACGTTCGCTGCTCATAATGCGTTCTTTTTGGATATATTCAGCCTTGCTAATGCGCTTTGCTAGTTCAATCATTGCTTTGATTTCAATTGATTTAACATAACCAATACCATTGATTTGTTGCAATTCTTGCAGGGATAGGTGTTGAAAATCAGCTAAGCTATCTAAATTTTTCAAGATTTGATTGGCAACTTCCAAAACTGGGGTTGCTTTTGTTCCTGTTCGTAATAAAATAGATAATAGTTCCTGATTGCTAAGATGCTCTGCCCCTAAGTCTCTCAAGCGTTCTCGTGGCAACATAGCATCTGCTTTCATTTCAATTGCATACATAATAAAAAGTACCTCCACTTATTTATTCGTAAGTCGAGGTACTTTTTCTAATGATTTTTCTTATTTTTTAAACGTAATGCGCAGTGTTGATAGTGTTTATAAAGAGCGCTATAACGTCCACGGTAATCTTTTTTCCACGGCTTGTCTCGTCCACAAAAATGTAAAAACACCGTATGTTCAATAACCCAATTTAAATTCCATTTACCAGAACTTCTAGTATAATAGAGAATATTATATCGCGCATCGTAATTATAAATTTGGTCAGGAATTTGCAAGGTTTGATGCCCATATAAGGCATTCAAGATGTCTTGGTCTGGCAACAACAAGAGATGATTATTTTGCTCAATATAATCTAAAATGTCTTGTCGGCGTACCGATTGACGAATAGCAACCAAATTCATCAAAAGGACGCCAGAATTAAAATACCCTTCTGCCTCAAAATTCCGTAAACGCAGTTTATTAACAAGTTCTGAAATATTGCCATCTGACGTATGGCTAGCAGCAGCATACAGTTTATCGCCTAAATTCAGCTTATATAAGGGAACAACATCATTCAAACACAAAATATCCGCATCAACATATAAAATCTTGTCCAATTCCTTTGGCAAATATTCATGAGCCAAAAGGCGATAATAAATAGTCTCAGGGTAACGGTCTGTCGTCGGAGCATCTTCAAATGCTTCCTCACCAACCACAACAGGCGTATAACGAACACCTAATTTTTGACAGAATTCCGAAATGTCATCATTCTTTTTTAACAATTGCTTTTGTAAAACATAAACTGCTAAGTTATGATTGCTACTATTTTGATAAATCGAATATAGCGTGACCATAAATTGCGAAACATAGCCATCATCGATTGAAAAGAGTAAATTGATTGTATCCATATTATCTCAGTTATCTAAGTTTGCTTGTTGGCGCTTAGCAACGTTGTCTTTAATGATTTGATAAAGACTTGCTGCCAAAGGTACAGCTACTAACATTCCAAGGATACCCCATAAAGCACCACCGATTGTGATTGCCATTAAGACCCACATACCTGGTAATCCAATTGAACCACCAACGACACGTGGATAAATGACATTCCCTTCAAATTGTTGTAAAACAATCAAGTAAACTAAAAAGAGAAACGCTTGTGAAACAGATTGTGTGGCAATTAAGATAAAACCAATGGTCGCTCCAATATAAGCACCAATAACAGGAATTAATGCCGTAAATGCAACCAAAATACCGATTGTTGCCGCATAGGGGAAATTAAACAGAAACATTCCTGCTGCTGTCAAGCTCCCCAAAATCATCGCTTCTAGCGTTTGACCAACAAAGAAACCGTGAAAACGTTGGTGCAAAATGTCTAGGATATAGTGAACTTTTTCGGCGTATTTGCCAAGATAGGTATCAATCAAAAGATTAAACTGACGCCCCAATTGTTCTTTGCTTGCCAAAACATAAATTGAAAAGACCAAGCTAACAAAGACATTTAAAACAGTTGAAGCAATCGTACTAACCGACGTCAAAACCCCTGTTAAAACGGACAGCACTTGATTTAAAATTTGCTGACTATAATCTGAAAGAGTTGAGGTAATATCAGATGAATTTCCAAAATAATCAAACAGTTCTTTGATAGCCTTATTATCACTCACTTCTTTAATAAAATTAGCAATGCCAGTAGTATCAATCTTCAGCAAGGAATTAATACTTGAAATCAAATCAGGCAGGACAATCGAAAAGAGCCAGCTAATCAATAAAATAAAGGTCAAGTATGCCAAAATCATCGAAATCGCACGTTTGGCCTTCAAAAGCATTCTATTTTTGATAACGCGCGTGTAGAGCATCTCATATAAGCTCATGACAATGTTGACAATATAGGCAATTCCAGCACCAATTAAAAAGGGGAAGCTTGCCTTATAAATCGTTCCGACAATTGATGCACCATTACTCCAATAAGCTTGGATAGCATAACAAAGGACAAAGGCAAGTACAACATAATAGACTTGTTTTTTCTCGAATTTCATAACAGCTCCTAATTTTCAGTTGCTTTCATTATATCATATCAAAATTTATCGAAAAAACGAAATATCTACTTCTTTTAACCTGCTTTTTGCTATTCCTCGCTAACAATACTATTTATCATAAATTTGCCCACTAACGGGGTCAATGATTCTAATTAAATCATAAGTGTCATCCGTGATACTGTAATGAAAAATGCAACAATTTGAAAAATGCAATTCAGGGTGATTTTCTAATTTTAAAGCACTAAAAAAGCTCATAATTGCACCTGCATGGCTAACTGCTAAAATCGTTGCGTCATCGTCTGATTGCGACACTAGACGAAAAACAGTATCACTAACCCGTTCTCTTACCTGCGTTTCACTTTCACCGTCATATTTTAGGAAGAAATCACCATGTCCCTTTTGATTGGGTTCACGATTCGGATGTAAATACTCTGGCTTTCCTTCCATTCGACCAAAATTAAATTCTTTCAAGCCTTTGAGTCGTGTATAATCTGCACGTCCGCTCACAATTTCTAAAGTATCAGAACAACGTTCTGCGGTCGAACAATAAAGCTCATCAAAAGTAATGTGATGAGTATGAAAATAATCACGCGCTGCTTGAGCTTGCTGCTTGCCATTTGTCGTCAAGGGGGAATCACACCAGCCTTGAATTAACCCAAGTTGATTAAACAAGGTTTCTCCATGACGCATTAAGTAGAGTGTCTTAGTCATTCTCTTCCCTTTCAAAAATGTACTCTTTTTCTGTTGGATTATAGATTGATTGCACCATAATATCCTTACCGTCATAAGTCATTTTGAAAATGGCACAGTTTGCCAGACGTTTCTTAGGAACTGGCGGATTCAGCGTAGCATGGCGGTAAAACTGGGTTATTGCCGCACCATGACTGACAAATAAGAGCTGTTCTTCATCACTACTTTGCTCTAAAACCTCTCGAATGGTCTTAGCCATTCGTTCATAAACTTGAACATTGGATTCACCACCATAAGCCACAAAATAATCACGGTAACCTGAACCATCTTCACGGTGTAAAGGTGGATTGAGGTATTCTTGGTGTGCTTCGTAAGAACCAAAATCCATTTCTTTTAGTCCTTTCAAACGAATATAATCCGTACGCCCCGTTGCTAATTCAGCAGTATCACAAGCACGTTCCTGCGTCGAAGAATAGACACGTGTAAACGTAATGCCCTCTTTTTTAAAATGTTGTCTAGCAGACTTTGCTTGCTCAATTCCCAGTTCAGTCAAGGGAGAATCACAAGCTCCTTGGATACGTCCTTGAAGATTAAAGCGCGTTTGACCATGTCGCATTACATAAAAAGTTTTAACCATTTTTAATCCCTTTCAAATGAATATGTCTTAAATGCCTTGGTTGGTAAAATCAGTTTTTGCAACTCTAACTGTTCTTGATGATATTGGAACTCACAAATAGCACAATTTGAAAAGCCTATTCCCTCTGGAAATTGAATACCGAGCTGCAGACAAATACCCCACATCGTTGCTCCATGGCTAACCATTAAAATGTTATCAGCATGATCATCGTTTACCAGCACTTCAAGAATACTGTCCAAAGCCCGCTTACCAACAGTTACAATGTCTTCGCCACCAAAAGGCACCAACAAATCTTCAAACGAATTAGCACCTGTTCTAAATTTAGGCAAAAGAAATTCAGGCTGAGCTTCAAACTCACCAAAGTTCATCTCTTTGATGCCTTTTAATTGGGTGACTTGTGATTGACCAGATACTAATTTAGCAGTATCTGTCGCTCGTTCTTGCGTTGAAGAATAAACACTATCAAACCAAATGCTATTTTCATTAAAATAATCTTTGACAAGAAGAGCTTGCTGAATACCTAAATCTGTTAGAGGCGAATCGCAAGCTCCCTGCACCCGCCCTTGTGTATTAAATAAGGTCTCGCCATGGCGCATCAAATACAATTTTATTGCCATTTATATCATTTTCCTTCCTAGCAAATAAACTCAGCTGAAAAAGCCCAACTGAGTTTATTATCATTAATCGTTTAAAATATTAGCACCACGTGTTGCAATCAAATCTTTATAAAAGAAGAATGAATCTTTACGTGAGCGGTCAAAGCTACCGTTTCCTTGGTCGTCAGCATCAACGTAAACAAAACCATAGCGTTTTGACATTTCAGAAGTTGACGCCGAAACAAGGTCTGCAAAACCCCACCAAGTGTATCCCATCAAATCAACACCGTCCTCAATGGCTTCATACATTTGTTTGACATGTGATTGAAGATAATCAATACGGTATTGGTCGTGAATCGAACCGTCTTCTTCTACTGTATCAAGAGCACCTAGACCATTTTCAACAACCATAAGTGGTACTTGGTAACGATCATAAAGATTGTTAAGCGTAATGCGGAGTCCGACAGGGTCAATTTGCCAACCCCAGTCAGAAGCTTCAAGATATGGATTTGGTTCACTTAGGATAAGATTTCCTGCTGTTTGGTCGCCAGTTTTTTGCTTACGAGCAATTGAACTCATATAATATGAGAATGACATGAAATCAACAGGATATTTTTCAAGAATTTCAAGGTCACCGTCTGCGATTTCTAATTCGATATTATTTTCTTTAAAGAAACGTTTGGCATATGCTGGATATTTTCCGCGAACTTGAACATCAGAGAAGAATAGATTTTCATGGTCTTTTTTGATTTCTTCCATGACGTCTTCTGGATTGCAGGTCGCAGGATAGGCTTGCATACGCGCTAACATACACCCAATCTTGAAATCAGGATTAATCTCGTGACCGATTTTTGTTGCCAAACTTGATGCTACAAACTGATGATGAGCTGCTTGATACATATCTTGGAGGTTCAATTTACCATCTTCAAACAAGAGCCCACCTGATAAATAACCAGTCATACCAATGATATTGATTTCATTAAATGTCAACCAATATTTGACCTTATCTTTGTAACGATTAAAGACAGTTTCAGCATAACGAACAAAGAAATCAATCACTTTACGATTTTTCCAGCCACCGTATTCTGTTACCAAGTGGATTGGAAATTCATAGTGAGATAAAGTAACCAGTGGCTCGATGCCGTATTTATTAAGCTCATCAAAAACCTTATCATAAAAAGCTAAACCAGCTTCATTCGGTGTCGCATCATCACCATTTGGAAAAATACGCGACCACGCAATAGAAAGACGAAAAGTCTTGAATCCCATTTCAGCATAAAGGGCGATATCTTCTTTATAACGATGGTAAAAATCAGACCCCCAACGTTTTGGATAAAGCCCTTCTTTGTCATTCAAAGCTGCATCCAATTTTGCACGAGTCATTGGCGAGTTAAATTCACTTCCCATTGATTTTCGTTCTTCTGGAGCAACGGCACGCGCTGTATCCGATGTTGCTGGACCGCGTCCGTCACCATTCCACGCTCATTCAAATTGATTGGCTGCTGTTGCACCACCCCATAAAAATCCTTCTGGAAATTGTTTTGTCATATATAGTCACCTCATATTTTGATTTACTCTTGTATTATACCCAGAAATATAGGCGTTTTCTATTACTATGTTCTTGAAAAATGATACTATAACAATATTGTTGCTATGATTTACTATTTAAATATATTTTTAAATAACAGTAGGTTTATTTAGTGAATAGACAGCATTTTTCATTTGCTCAACTTTTTGATGATTATGTTCTGACAAAGATTTGTAAAATCCCTTAACCAAGCCTTCTCCATCCTTTATTGATATAGACTTTTCAGATGACAATTTGACAAACGGCGTTTCTCTCTATATAATAAATAAGTTGAAATTATTCTATTTTTTCTGAAAATACGAAAAATAGATAAAGACTAGTACTCATTTAGTGGTTAATAGTTAAACAATTGGTTTTATCTTTTAACCAGTGATTTAAGTGCTATGATTATTAGGAGTTTTTACTTATGTATGATTTTCTATCGTCTTTAGACAGCCTTGTCTGGGGACCGCCCCTTCTTGTCCTTCTTGTCGGAACTGGGATTTACCTTTCTACGCGTTTAGGTCTGTTGCAGGTTTTCCGCCTTTCAAAAGCCTTGAAACTCATCTTTTCAGCTGAAGCTAAAGGTCAAGGAGACATTTCAAGCTTTGCGGCTCTTGCAACAGCTCTCGCAGCAACCATCGGAACCGGGAATATCGTCGGAGTTGCAACTGCCATTAAGTTAGGTGGACCTGGGGCGTTATTTTGGATGTGGATAGCTGCGTTCTTCGGTATGGCAACCAAGTATGCCGAAGGCGTTCTTGCCATTAAATACCGTACCCGAGATGCCAACGGGGACATCGCAGGCGGACCCATGCACTATATCGTAAATGGAATGGGCAAACATTGGAAACCGCTCGCTATTGCTTTTTCTATCTTTGGTGTTATGGTAGCACTTTTTGGTTCTGGGACATTTACACAAGTTAATTCTATTACAGACTCTCTTAACAATACCGTTGGTTGGTCGCCTAAAGTGATCAGTCTCATTTTAGCTGTGTTGGTTAGTATTATCATCTTTGGTGGCATTCAATCTATCTCTAAAGTAGCTGAAAAGATTGTTCCTTTTATGGCAATTATTTACATCTTAACAACCCTTATAATCCTAGCCTTCCATTTTGACAATATTGTTCCAAGTTTAGGATTAGTTCTACGCTCAGCATTTACTGGAAAAGCTGCTACAGGTGGTTTTGCTGGTGCAACAGTTGTCACAGCTATTCAAGCAGGGATTGCACGTGGTATCTTCTCTAATGAATCTGGACTTGGTTCTGCACCTATCGCCGCCGCTGCTGCTAAAACGGAAGAACCTGTTGAACAAGGACTTGTCTCTATGACAGGAACATTTATTGATACCATTATTATTTGTACTTTAACAGGTCTTTCTATTATCGTTACTGGTGGCTGGTCAAGCAATTTGAATGGAGCAACGCTCACGCAATCAGCATTTTCATCTGTCTTTGGAAACTTCGGTGTTTATGCCTTAACTATTAGTTTGATTTTATTTGCTTTCACAACGATTCTTGGTTGGTGCTACTATGGGGAACGTTGTTTTGAGTTCTTATTTGGTGTCAAAGCTATCCCGGTTTATCGTATTGTCTTTGTTGCTATGGTTGCTTTGGGTGGTTACATCAGCCTAGAAACAATTTGGGTTATCGCTGATATTGTTAACGGGCTTATGGCCATTCCGAACTTGATTGCCTTACTAGCACTTTCACCAATTATTATAAAAGAAACAAAACATTATTTTGATAACCATTAATCAAAAGTCTGGAATTTGTTCCAGATTTTTAATTTGCTATCAACGCTAAATAATTGATTTTATCATATTTTCTTTGTGACAAGCTTAAACTAATGATATAATAGAGAGTAATATTTATTTTAACAATTATTGATTTTATGATATAACTATCGTTTTCAAAGGAGTTATTGCTTATGCCAACACCAGCTGAAAATCTTCAGTTAGCTAAACGTGGTCCAATAGTAAGTATCATTGCGTATCTTACAATTTCTATCGCCAAGCTAATTGCAGGTTACACGCTTAATTCATCATCACTTATTGCCGATGGTTTTAACAACTTATCTGATATTTTGGGAAATGTTGCTCTGCTAATCGGACTTCATTTAGCCAGTAAGCCAGCAGATGCCGAACATCGTTTTGGGCATTGGAAAATTGAAGATTTAGCGAGTTTGATTACATCATTTATCATGTTTATCGTTGGTTTCCAAGTGCTGTCTCAAACAATTCAGAAAATCATTTCTGGAAGCAGCACAGCCATTGACCCAGAGGGAGCTATCGTCGGTGTCATTTCAGCTATTATTATGTATGGTGTTTATGTTCACAATAAACGCCTATCACAAAAGGTGAAATCTAGTGCTCTGGTTGCTGCTGCAAAGGATAATCTTTCTGATGCGGTCACTTCTATTGGTACATCTGTTGCTATTGTTGCCGCTTCTTTCAATCTTGTTATCATTGATAGACTTGCCGCCATTGTCATTACCTATTTTATCTTGAAAACGGCTTATGACATTTTTATGGAAAGCGCCTTTAGCTTATCAGACGGTTTCGATGAAAAAGAGCTAAAAAAATACAAGGAAGCCATTTTAAAAATTCCTAAAGTAACTGCTGTTAAATCTCAACGTGGGCGTTCATACGGAAGTAATATTTACCTTGATATTGTCGTCGAAATGAATCCAGACCTTTCTGTTTACGAAAGCCATGAAATTACCGAACAGATTGAAACCTTGCTCAGTCAGGAATTTTCGGTGTATGATACCGATGTTCACGTTGAACCTGCTGCTATTCCTGAAGATGAAATTTGGGAAAATGTTTATAAAAAACTTTATAAAGACGAAAAAATCATTCTTTCCAAAATTCCAGACTACGAAGACCTGCTAGCTGATAGTTTTACACTTATTGACGATGACGGAAAAACTTATTCAAAAGAGGAAATGATTTCCCGTAAAAAACATTACATGAGCAATTTTGATGATTTTCAAATGACGTCAATCAGCCAAAAAACAAAACTCATCACTTACACGCTTGGTCATAAATCACACACCAGCATTTGGCGTCGTAAAGAAGAATGGCATCTTATTTTCCACCAAATTACCTCAATTAGCGATAACTCTAATATTGAAGCAAAAGACTAAATATGCTGTTCTAGACTTTTGACTAAACAAGAAATCTATCAAAATCATAATAAACAAAAACTCTGAGGCTAACCTCAGAGTTTTGCTATTCCTCGTTTAGTTTTTAACGTCGTCTGTTGCGACATCTTCACCAAACCATTTGTTTGAAATTTCTTGAAATGTACCGTCTTGATACAACTTCTTAAAAGCTTGATTGATTTTCTTAACAAGTGTCTTATCGGCTTTACGAGCACCGACGGCAAAGTCTTCACCGTCAAATTCACTTGAAATGATATTGTAGTTATCAAGTTCACCTTCTTGTTCAAGGTAGTAATTAGCGTAAACTTTATCAATCAACAAACCGTCAATACGGTCATTTTTCAAATCGATAAGCGCTTGTGTGAAGGTTTCGTATTGTGTCGCATCGCCACCAGAAACAATGTCCTTCAACACTTCTGGATGTGAGGTGAACGCATCGTAACCAGATGACCCTGACTGTGCACCAAGAACTTTGTCTTTCATGTCAGCAAAACTTGTAATGCCTGACGATTTTTTAGTTACCAAGACCTGCTCATTAACCATGTATGGATCCGTAAAGAGCACCTTTTCAGAACGCTCATCTGTGATAGAATAACCGTTCCAAATTAAATCAATAGTTCCGTTATTTAACTCGGTTTCTTTCATATCCCAGTTAATTGATTGCCATTTGACGGTAATACCATATTCTTTAAAGACGGCATTTGCCAAATCAATATCAAAACCAACATTACTTCCGTCCTCATCCTCATACCCCATAGGAACAAATGTATTGTCAAACCCGATAGTAATCTCACCGTTTTTGACGTAAGTGTCCCATTGGTCAGTACTCGTCGCTTTTTTAGATGATGAAGAACTACAAGCCGCCAAAGTTAGCGTTGATACAAGCGCCAAAACGCCCACAAGAACTTTTTTGAATTTCATAAACTCACCTAGTAAAACTTTCTTTATTTTGGATTAATTCTTAAAATATGATCTGAAATGCTTTCTGCAAACTTTAAATCGTGGGTAACAACGATTTGAGTCATGCCAGCTTCACGATTTTGTAAAATCAACTTTTCAACTTCTTGACGCAATTCTGGGTCAAGTGCTGATGTTGGCTCATCATAACCAATAATTTGTGGGTCAATCATCATAGCACGCGCCAAAGCCACACGTTGTTTTTGACCACCTGACAACGAATACGGATAAGCATCAGCGTATTCACCAAGACCTAGGCGTTGAAGCAAGGTAACCGCTTTTTCTTTAGCTGTTTCTTTTGTCATTCCCATTGTTTTTACAGGCGATAAGGTCAAATTATCTAAAACAGATAAATGAGGGAAAAGCTGAAAATCTTGAAAAACAAAACCAAGTAAATTAAGCATCTCTAGATGGTCGATAGGAACGACTTCACCATTATGAATAATTTCCCCAGAATCAATTTTTTCAAGTCCAGCAAGCATACGTAGCAAGGTTGTCTTTCCACCACCTGACGGACCAACGAGAGATAAAATTTTGCCATCTTCAATCGTCAAATTAAAATGATCAAAAATCTTCTTTTGACCAAATTGTTTGGAAATATTTTTTAATTCTAACATCTGGTCACCTCTTATTTATAGTAATTAAATTTCTTTTCAGTTTGTTTTGAAATTAATGTCACCACACCAATCATTAACAAGTAAATTGCTCCAGCAACAAACATCGGTGCTAATGTGGCATCACGATTTGCTGCGGTTTTACTTGCAAGCAACAAATCGCCCACACCAAGAACGTAAACCAATGATGAATCTTTAACTAGATTAATGATTTCATTGAAAACACTTGGCAAAACAATCTTGAACACTTGCGGTAAGATAATATAATGAATCGTTTGAAGTTGATTTAGTTTTAAAACTTTAGCTGCTTCGTATTGCCCTTTAGGAATGGCTGCAATACCTCCGCGGAAAATTTCTGCAAAATAAGCTGCGTAATTCAACGTGAACGCTAAAATAGCTGCTGGCAAGCGATCCATTACAATACCAACGCTCGGTAACACGTAGTAGAAGAAAATTAATTGTAATAGCAATGGTGTTCCACGCATAATCCAAACATATAACGTCAACAACCATTGTAATGGTTTGAATTTAATCTGCATCAAAAAAGCCAAGATAGCACCAAACGGTATTGACAAAACAATAACAATACAGAAAACTTGCAAAGTTACCTTAGCGCCATCTAACAAGCTTGGCAGAACTTGTAAAATATACGACATGTGATCTCCTAAATAGAATTTGTTTCTATTATACCAAAATTTCAGACGGTTTGAATATATCTGAGAATATTTTTACATAAAAAGTATAAAAATAACAGACATTTACTGACTAGTCCATGCTTAAAAATTTTGCCAAAAATCGTCATCAAACTAAAAAACTAGACATCTCGTCTAGCTTTCAATCATTACAATTTTTTAACAAACTCTGATTTTAATTTCATTGCGCCAAAACCATCAATTTTACAATCAATGTTGTGGTCACCTTCAACAAGACGAATGTTTTTCACACGGGTACCTTGTTTAAGGTCTTTTGGTGCACCTTTTACTTTTAGATTTTTCACGATAGTAATGCTATCTCCGTCAGCAAGACGTGTACCGTTGCTATCAAGAACAACCAAGCCTTCTTCTTCAACTGAATCGCTTGGATTCCATTCATAAGCGCACTCTGGGCAAACTAGTAATAAACCATCTTCGTAAACATACTCAGAGTTACATTGTGGACAATTTGGTAAAGACATCATTTCTCCTTATCAAAAATAGCTATAACTTTTATTTCCGACTTCAAAAAAGTTACATTACTCATTTTACCCTAGAAATTACTATTTGACAAGAGATTATTCAACAGTAACCGCTTTTGCCAAGTTACGTGGTTTATCAACGTCAAGACCACGTTGTAGAGAAGCAAAGTAAGCAATGAGTTGTGTTGGAATTACCATTGAAATGCTTGTTAAATATGGATGAACTTGGTTAACAACAATATCATCCCCTGGTTTAGCCAATTCTTCTTCAACGACTGTCAATACATTTGCACCACGCGCAGAAACCTCTTGAATATTACCACGTGTGTGACTAGCAATCGCTTTGCTTGATGAAATCAAACCAAGAACTGGTGTGCCATCTTCAATCAATGAAATTGTACCGTGTTTTAATTCTCCTGCAGCAAATCCTTCACATTGAATGTAAGAAATTTCTTTTAATTTCAAACTTGCTTCCATCGCAACATAGTAATCATTGCCACGACCAATGTAGAAAGCATTGCGAGTTGTTTTAAGCAGTGCTTCCACTTTTTCAGCAATCATATCTTTTTCTGACAACGTTGCTTCGATAGATTGTGCAACGATAGATAATTCATGTACCAAGTCAAACTCAAGCGCTTCTTTTTTGCCGTTTGCTTCACCGACAGCCTTAGCCAAAAAGGCTAAAGCAGCAATTTGTGCTGTGTAAGCTTTAGTTGATGCAACGGCAATTTCAGGACCAGCGTGTAAAAGCATTGTATAAGTTGCTTCACGTGATAACGTTGAGCCAGGAACATTAGTAACTGTCAAACTTGGAATACCCATTTGATTTGCTTTTACCAAAACTTGACGACTGTCAGCCGTTTCACCTGATTGGCTAAGCAAGATAAACATTGGTTTCTTGCTCAAAAGTGGCATATTGTAGCCCCATTCTGAAGCAATTCCAAGTTCAACTGGCGTATCTGTCAATTTTTCAAGCATTGCTTTTGATGCAAAACCAGCATTATAAGAAGTTCCTGCTGCCAAGATATAAATACGATCAGCCTCTTGTACTGTCTTAACAATATCAGGTTCAACAACCATATTTCCTTCGCTATCTGAGTAATTATTAATCAATTTACGCATAACAGTTGGTTGTTCGTCGATTTCTTTCAACATATAGTAAGGGTAAGTTCCTTTACCAATATCTGACAAATCAAGCTCAGCTATGTATGATTCGCGTTCAATTTCATTACCTTCGTAATCAGTAACTGTCGCAGAATCTTTAGTCAAGACAACCAATTCTTTATCATGAATTTCCATAAATTCACTTGTTTCACGAATCATTGCCATCGCATCCGAACATACCATGTTGTAACCATCACCTAAACCAATCAAAAGCGGGGATTTATTTTTAGCAACATAAATCGTATCTGCATCTTCTGAATCAACAAGTGCAAAAGCGTATGAACCTTCGATGATAGTTAAAGCTTTCTTGAAAGCTTCAAGAACTGATAAACCTTCTGAAACGAATTGTCCAACTAAATGAACAACAATTTCTGTATCTGTTTCACCTTTCAAATGATGTTCTGAAAGATATGTTTCTTTAATTTGCAAATAGTTTTCAATGACACCATTATGAACCAAGACAAAACGTCCTGTTTCTGATGTATGTGGGTGAGCATTTGTCTCTGTTGCTTGACCATGAGTTGCCCAACGTGTGTGACCAATACCTGTATATCCTGCCACATCAATGCCAATTTTAGCACGAAGATCTGAAATGCGTCCAACAGATTTAATCAAACGTCCTTGATCTGTACCATTAGTCACGTAAATTCCAGCAGAATCATAACCACGATATTCGAGCTTTTCAAGACCTTGCATCAAAATGTCTGTTGCATTTTTATTTCCTACAACACCAACAATACCACACATAATTCTCACCTTTAACAAGACTTTACTTGCTAATTCTTTCTTATTTTTTAAATTGGTATAGTCTAACAAAGACTCTCTAAAACCCAACAAGATCAGTATATAACTTTGATTTTATATTGTCAACAATTAAATTGGTACAGTTTTATATATACCGATTATCGATTGGTATATCTTATAAAAAACAGAGCAGCTACTGCTACTCTGTTGTGATGAAGCCAAATTTACTCAGTGGTAATAGTTTAAACGTAACGACACCGCGTATCTGACTTTCTTTAATCAGACCAAACGTACGACTATCATTTGTATTCTGACGATCATCGTTTAATACCAGATAACTTCCCTTAGGCACTTCGCTATATTTATTATTCGTGATAGTATTAACGGAAAAATCAGATGTAAAGGCTTGTTGATTATCCGATGTCGATAGATATTCAGACTTAATTTGGCTAATGTATGGCTCTTCTTGAACTTCGTTATCAATATACAGGATATCGTCCATAACTGTCGCACTTTCACCAGCAGTCGCAATAACACGACTAATATAAAAAGTACCATCAACTTCATAAACAATAAAATCCTTGTATTGAGGAGTCCGATTACGATTGACAACTACAACATCCCCATTCGACAAATACGAATTAGCCGCATCCTCATGAACTTTAAATGTTGAAAAAACAAAAATCCTCAGCAAGAATATCGCCAAAATAGCTATCAAAGCTATAATAATATTTCGAATAAAATCGCGCTTTACCATAATTTCTCCTATTCTTTGTTCTATTATATCATTTTTCATTGTATAAAAAAAGTAGGTCATTTCATCCGAAAATCAAGAAAAAACCGCTAACACGTAAACATAACAGCCTATATAGAGTAAGTGAAATAATTTAGAAAAAAGAAAAATTTTCAGATTAGATTGGAAAGATATGGATACTTACTTTCAAAATCAAATAGACTTCAATACAAAGAAAGATTTTGCGCCCCACAAACAAGATGAAAGATAAAATTGTTGATGTAATAGATGAATTATGTCTGTAGTATGCCACAAAAATGCCCCACAACATAAAAAAAGCCCTATCACACGCGATAAAGCTTGATATGATAGGCTTTTCCATTATTTAATTATTTTACAGTGCGGGAAGTGTAATGCCGTTCTTGATACATATATAATAGTAGAAAACATTGAAAAATAAGCATTTATAAAACTGAAACCATTCTTCTTTTTATAATAAAAACACAAAAGTTTTAAACTTATGCCCCTTTTGTGCCCCTTGGGAGCTTAAAAATATCATTTTATTACTCTTTTACCTTTTATTAATATACAATCTTGAACGTATATTATACAACTCCGTTATAACCACAGTTTAGTGATAAGTCCGTTTTAACGGCAATAAAAAAGCCCTAGCTTGTGCTAGGGTTAGTTATGCCACGTTATACTTTTTACAGCAGTCTGTCTTGAGCCTTTGTAAATATTATTACGACTTTCATGTAATGTGGTCGGTATGAAATTATTAAATTTATCTCTTCTTAAACCTAAAACAACAATACGTTTTTGTTCATTCTTATAAAATACAACACTCAAGTTCATTGTATTTCTTTTTAAATCTTTTTCAAGTAAACAAATTTTGATTTTATCTTGATAAAAAATTTCGTAAAAGAACTCATAATTTCTAATTCTTGGAATAATATCTTTAAACTCTGGACGTTTTGAAAATTTATTTAAATCAAAAGAACCTCTTCGAATCGCTTCAATCCAAGTTGTGGCTGTATATCTTGTGTGTAACTTATGGATTCCTAAAAGATGAAATAAATTAGTTGCATTAAAGACAACTGTAAATTCTGGAAGTTTCTTATATCCAGTCTCCACAGTGCATTTCTTATGACAAAAATTTAGTTCATAATCATTAAGAATCTCTTTTAGCTCCACATCAATAAAACTTTCTACAAAATAAAAAAAGCACGGCTGGATAATCCTCCAGCGGGGTTAACGATTAGAGAGGAACGGCTTCTCTAACTCCTCATTGTGCTTCTTAGGCTTATCGCCGAGGAACAGTTTTTAAGCTCTGCCAAGCCACATAATGTGCTTCAATTATGTGTTCGTATCACTACGAATTTAATAACACTACCGATTAACGGCTAGACGGCAAAGAACAGCACGATTGCTTCTTCGCAACTATATTATGCCATAGTTTTAAACTTATTGCAACTTATAAATACTTATTTTTGTTTCTAAAAACGCAAATTTTCTTTGCAAAAACGAAACTTTTTAGTATTTTTACGTTTTTTACTTATATTTATACTGTAAAAAAATACAAAAAATCCCCTAGCCATTAAGACCAGGGGGGTTAAAGTGTTTGCTATTTAATTATATTATTTTTTGTCATCTTTAATCGTAACTTCTACTTTTTGCGGAATATCTTTAGATTTAGCAATCTCTGCTGTAATGGCATCCACAGTCGCTTTTGATTGCTCTTTAGTCGTTTTGATAGCTTCTTTAATCTCCGCAGATGTTGAATCTGGATTCAGCGCTCTAAAGAAACGTACATACCAAGGAGCTTGATTAGTCCATGTATAAGATGGAATATCATGCCCGTTGTTGTCTTTGTAAATCTGTTGAATGATTTTCATTTCATCAACATGCGCTAGTGCGCGCACTTGGTTTGTGTGTCCGTTGTAAAAGTAAAGTGTACCTTCGTTCCAAGCAGGGTCACCTTTGATATTGAATAAAAAGTCCATAGTTTCTTCTCCTTTGATTGTAATTGTACTTTGTGTTGTTTCGTTATCATCTAGTAACACGACGTTCTTATCTAAACCACCTGAAATCCCAGTTGATGTAAACTGCCACCAGCGAATCCCATCCATACTTGGAAATATTGACCAAATAGGGTCGGGTGTCACATTGTAGTTAGGGTAAGCTGCAATCCAAAGCGAATCTGGATATTTAGCTAAAATCTGATGATAATCAATGTTGTTAAGTGTATATGGTTTGTAACTATAATAAATAGGTTTATAACCCGCACTAGCGCATCTATCCATAAAAGCTAGTACCGCATTAGTGTTGGCTTGTTTTGATGTACTTGCATCATCTTCGTAGTCGCAGACAAGGTAAGTTGGCTTAGTTGGTAAGTTAGCCAAAAAATAGTTCGCTTCTGCTACCGCTTGACTGACGTTACCGCCAAAACGCGCAAAGTGATAATAGCCGATTGGTTCACTCGTTTGTGCCTGTGTGAGGCGATTAGGTGAAAGATAGCCAGTTCCCTCGCTCACTTTAATAATCGTCTTGCGTGTACCAGCCGCTTGACAAATAGCTGTTAAATCAGCTGACTGATAAGACGACACGTCGATAAAATAATCGTTTTTCTTCATTGCGATACCTCGTTATTTTCGTGGTTCGGCATAGTCCATTGCTTGTCCACTATCACTAACTCCTGCCGTTGTCGGGTCATTGACGACCCCTAATAATACTAGCAGAGTCAAGAACGTGTTAACAACATCTGCAATGTTATCTGGCAGTTTCAAACCCAATTGCTGCGCTAACAAAATCACCGTACTAGCAATAGCTAACAATGTAGCTTTGTTCTTAAATCGTAATTTCCAATTAATCATGATAGCTCCTCCAATTTATTATCAATTTTTTCGACTTTCTCACTCAAGTTAGTAATTTCGGTGGTTAGTCGGATAAGTGCTTCATTCTGTTTGTCGTGATTGTCTAATCGCTTTTTAATTTCGATTAACTCTTTATCATGTTGTTTATCTTTTTCTTCAAGAATCGTCGTGCGACGTTCACTGTTTGTCATACGGCTCTGAAAAAAAGTAAAGAGCGTCAATACTGAGACTGACGCACTTAAAAACATGCTAATAATTTCAGGTTTCCACATAATAAACAACCTCATTTCTAAGGTTGTTGCGTATCTGAGTTTTTATTTTGATTAGATAAATTAACATAATACTGTGTTCGCTCTTTGAATTGTTCTGGAACATCATCAATTGTAATCCAGCCCATTTCAATTTGTAGAGCATAATATTTAGCGAATGATTCAATTAGTTTTTCAGGGAATTTAATTTTCATTTGTTTTTCCTCCACTTTCTTCTTCGGTTGTTTCATTTGTTGACATATCAATCAATGACAAAATTTCCATTAATTGATTTACACTGTCAGTTGCATTTTTTACTAAAATAACAGTTTTAGCTGTTTCTTCTTTAGCTTCTGCTACTGCGTTCGTTACAGTAGTGACCATTGATTTTAGATTGTTAATTGCTGATTCTACTTCAATTAATTTTTTGTTAGCTTCATCAACGCTCACTGACATCTCATCAACTTTTTGAACAGCTTCTGGCATAGCTTTGTCAGCATATTCTACTTTAAAATACGCATCACGAGCTAATTCAATAAGTTCATCATTACTTTTATTTGTTTGGTCACCAATAACACGTTCAGTAAATGTACCGTAACTACCTGACAAAGTAGCTAATGTGATTTCAGTATGTGTGATTACACCATCAGTGTAAATAGGATATTTTCCAACAACTTGCCACGTTCTCATGCGTCATCACCTCCTTTCAATTCTTTTGAACTTTCAAGCTCATTAATATGATTGTTAGCGATTGTTAACTCTGCACGTAATTGTACAGCTTCATATTCTACCGTCGCTAATTTATTAAGTAATTCATTGATAATTAATTGTTGTTTATCCATATATTAAACTCCTGAAATTTGAGATATAGCACTTCTGATAGCATTTATCGCATCAGATGAAGTGCCTCCATTGATAATATGTTGAAAACAGTTTCTTAAAATTTGAATACAACTTCTGACATAGTATCCAGACCCGTCACCATTGTCGAGTCGAACATCTCCTGTAATGATATCAGCGTTACGATAACTTATTCCGTAAGGTCTCAAAACCACATGAGAAGGGAATGTAGATGTTGGAGGATATGTTTCCATTTTCCAACCTGCGGCAGATGTGTTGGTTACAACGTCTTTGTTATAACTATGTCCAAAATAAATATTATCGGCAATTACACGCAAAGAGTCAGCTCTTTCATGGTCATTTGCAGCAATACCATTAATAGTTTCAACTACAATCCCTGAAAATCCACCTTGGTCCCATTTGCCATCATCAAGCGTTGTTTCACGACGGTCACCGCCTAAAATAACTCGTGATAAGATTCGGCTAGTTCCACTAACTGTGATACTAGTATTTGAAAATTTAAGTCCCATTGTACTAGCGTTTGCTTGAACACGAAAAATACCAGTGTTGTTGTTATTGTAAAAAAGCTTACCAGTATCAAGTTCAAAATTAGTTGCGTTAGATAGTGATTGTAATTTACCACCTTTGATAACGTTCGCTGTAATACCACTTGATACAATTTTGCTTGAATTAATAGAATTAGCAGCTATTTTATCTGTGGTAATCGCACCTGCGGCGATATTCGCTGCACTAATTGTTCCTGTTTTGATTTGTGCACTGGTAATTGTGCCACTTGCAATTTGACTAGCTGTAATGCTACCAGCTTTGATTTTGGCTGCATCTAATGTGCCAGCTGTAATGCGGTCACCATTAATGCTGTTCGCTGTCATTTTGTCGGTGGTTACAGAACCTGCCTTAATCGCGTCAGCTGTGATAGCATTGCTTGAAATCACGTCAGCAGTAATGATTTTACCGTTCAAATGTGCTGTGTTGATTGACTTACTGGCTATTTTGGTACTTGTAATAGCACCGTCAACAATCATGCTACCTTTCACGTTTATCTTGTCAGAAAACAGATTAATAGCGTTCTGATTAACAGCAAAATAAGAACCAATTGCATTAGCAACATCAGTTGTTGACTTGCCAGCCTTCATGACGATTCCGTCTGTATTAATAGTCAAGCTAGCACTCTTAACCGTTGATTTATCCAACGCAGATACGCTCGCTTTGATTGAGTCTGTTGTCTGTTTGATTTCAGACTGTGCAGTGGCTAACTTACTGTCATAGTCTTCGGGAGCAGGTGTCCAGTCTGTGAGTATGTTGCCTTTTTCCAGTTTTATATTCTTGATAATATAACTGGCGCTGTTAGCGCTAGACATCCCTGTCAAATAGACAACTTGTCCACCTATGTTTGCCGGTGAATTTTGTAGCCGTGTGAGTATACAGCTTACTTTTGTCCATTTGTTAGCAGCGGCAGCATTCATAGTTGCCACTGTAGTGAGTCTGTCGCTAGAATCGCTATCCATGATGGTAGCGTTAAAAGTTGTGTACACATTTGGGTATACATCGAAAGATAACGTGTATTGTGTATTGGTGGTAATGAGGGTGGTCAACACATTTTTAAATAGAATGGAGCTATAACCACTCTGTGTGGTGGTTCTACCTTTACTTAATTTGACCGCATTCACACCGTCAGAATTTAGAGATTCAACTGTTCTATCCCCTACCTGCATAATCCAATCCCAGCCAATAGCACCTTGGTTCGTTTTCGTCAGTAAATTCCGCCCGCCAACGCTTGTAGGTATTTTTCCCTCCACACTCGTAATCTTACTGCTCAACTCGTTAGCTTTCGCTGTGATATTGTTTTCAGCAGTTGTTACACGACCGCTTAACGTATTGAAGTCAGTCTGTGAGACTTTGGCACTCAGACCAGTAGTTAGTGAGTTAATCGAGTTAGTGTGTGATGTAATCGTACTGCCTTGCGACGTTACTTGCGTGCTAAGCTGTTTAAGACCGTTGGCTGTTTGAGTTAGTGTTGTATTTAGTTTGGTGATGTCAGATTGTGTGTCTTCAACTGCTGGCGTATAGCTTAAAGGAATCTTTCCTTCATTTAACATCATGTCATAGATATAAATTTCATCACCAGTCTTCAGGTACCAGAAATATGGTTTAAAATAGCTATTTGATGTAGCTTTAAATGTACACCAAACCTTTGTCCACGTATTTGCTTTTATAGTATTTGTACTGTAAACGGGCGTCGTGTGTTGGTGTGCAATATCGTTGCCAACTTGATCGCCATTGCCATTACAAACTTGGATATGACCTAAACTCTCAAAACTGTAACTCTTATCTTTGTTAGTTAAAACCCAGAAACTAAACGTGTAAGATCTGTCTTTGATTAAATTGTAGTATTGAGCGTTACCGTTGAAAACCACCCCAGAATTGTTGGTAGCTGACACTACGATTTTATATGTCTGATGTCCATCCTTTGTGACAATGCTAATTGTTGAGTTAGACGTTCCAAAAATTTTTAAGTTATCAGCATTTACCGCAGTGTTTCGCAATAAGTTAGATGACCCTATTTCCGTCGGTATCTTACCCTCAACCGCAGACACCGCACTTGTAATCTGACCAGGTACTGCTTCAACTTTTGTCTGCAAACTGCTAATGTTGCCATTCGCTGTTTGTAGATTGCTTTGCAAGTTAGCTACTGCCTTATCATTGCTAGCTTGATAGTTAGCAAGATTTGTTTTAGTCGTGTTTGCAGTTGTTGTAGTCGCTGTTAAGTCAGCTTTAACACCATTCAACCCAGTTTCTAAAGTAGCTGTTTTTTGACTGGTACTGTCCGCAGTCGTCTTAACTTGTGATAGCGTTGTTTTAGTGCTTGTTAAGTCGTATTCGACTACTTTTGTTCGTGCAGTAACACTTGTAATATTTTTAGTATTACTATCTACCGTCTTACTTAATTCGCTAACAGTCGTTTTTGTACCATTGGCGGTTTCTTCAACTGATGAGACACGTTTGGTTAGTTCAGACTGTGCGCTAGCCTGTGCTTGTAACTGTTGCGCTTGACTGGTTAAATCTTGTTTAGCTTTAGACAAGTCGTTAGCAACTGTGGTGAGTTGTTGTTTGGCTTCACTCGCTGACGTCTTAGCGTCATTTGCAGTTGACGTTGTGGCAGTTAAATCAGTTTTGACTTTGGCTAAGTCAGATTTTAAACTGTTAGCAGTCGTATTCGCTTGTTCTGCGACTTCTGCTGTTGCTTGATTGATTGCATCAGCGTATGTTTTAGCGTTAGTTTCTGCTTGCGTTTTAGCTGTGTCAATCTGCGTTTCAAGTTCTGCTTTTGACGTGGCGAGTTTTTCTGTAATAGTCGCTTCAAATTCTTCACGATCTGGAACGTCTTTTAGTTCATCAGCTATCTGTTCTTTGAATGCTTCAACATCATTAACGATAGGTAGCTCTTCCCAATCTGCACCAGTCCAGTAATACATTTTCGTTGTGTCACCGACTGTCAAATAAAGTGAGTCACCTTTATGTAGTGTACCTTTAGGCTCATCTTTTGGAAATTCATTACCAAAATAAACAGTACTTTTACCATCTGCAGATACTAAAGCTTTATTTGCTGTTTCTACTGCTTGTGCAATAGAATCTGATGCATTCTGTGCTTGCTCTTTTGCGAGCGTGTAACTTGCTGATAATTTTTTAACAGCACCAATATCATTACAAGTCACTTCATGTTTAACAAGCTGACCAGTAATATCATATTCGCTAGTAAAGGATACAATTCTAATTTTTTCTTTAAAGCCAAGTGTCTCATTGATTGCCATGATATAATCGCCCGCTGTTGGTTGAGTATAATCATAACCAGCACGAGTTAAATCTTCCATGTCAAGAGTAATCGAGATACTATAAGAATTATCAACGTTTTCTTTTAAAGCAGCAGTCATACTATCGGCTTTAGTGTAACGTTCATCAACAAGTGGTTCGGCTTCCAATTTGCCATAAACACTAGCTAATGGACTTGTATATTCAACTGTTAAGCGACCTTTGTTATGGTCATTCTCATCAACCCACGCACCAAAACCTTTTTGATAAGTAACAAAATCACTAATATTTTTTTCAATCCCTAGTTCGTTCATGTTGAAGTTCTTGCGAACAACCGTTGATAAATCAGTTCCTGTTTTTTCTAGGATTCTGACAACTTTGCCATTTACTTGAAATTCAACACCTGATGAAGTGATGATATCGTTAAATAATTTTAGACGGCTTTTATATCCAAAAGACTGCTTTTCAAAAGCATAAACTTTCAATAGAGGCTCAATTGTGTAAGTATAACCACTATCTTTAAAGATAAAATCAAGGTAAGTGACAAATGTGTGTGAACCATCATTTAGTTGTTCATGCACTGATGACTTATCAAAATCCCAAAAGAACTGATGAACAGCATCAAAGGTAACGTGAGTACTTGTACCTTCATCAACTGGCTTAGCATAAGTCACTGCATAGTACTCATCATCAAAACGCAACCGCCACCCACGTTCGATATTTTCCAGGACATAATCACCTGATTCAATTTCACCACTAAGTGAGCGTTCACCATTAACTGCGTTAGTTATTTTAATACTAGCAAGTGCACCATGCTCAACATCTTTTTCGTTTAAAAATGTAATCAATTCATCACCCCCTATTTATAAAGTTCTTTAAAGTTTAAAATTTTAATTGTACCATTGAAATTAGTCTTATAGCTAACTTTTTTCGTTGGACTAGGTTTTATAACAAAATAGGCATAATTTGTACGTGCATTAACATTAGCTAAATTCTTAGTTGTCTCAATACCCGTAATCTTAAAAACATCACCTGCGTTGATGTCACCAGTTTGAGAGTAAGTAAAACGGTAGTCACCGATTTCAATGTAAAATCCCGACTGATTTCCTGTTGATGTCATTTCAATAACAAAGGGAACTTCCAATTGCGACAATTTCGCTGTGCCTGCATAGGCAAAGCTACCACCGCTTAACGTTATGTCTTTAGCTTCCGTTTCGCCATATGGCATTTCTGCTGTGGTAAATACCACGGAAAAGTCATATTTTAACCCTTGCCCAGAATTTCCAACAAATGAAAATGTCGGCTCACTAGCAGTTACTTTCCAACGATAATGCCAAGCTGTGTGTGGTTGATTCACAAAATCCAAATCCCCAGCCGTTTGTCCAGGGACTTGATAATCATAAAAATCAGCATTGTTAGGATACATTTTGGTGATATAAAAAGGCTCGTCATCTAATAACAAGCCAAATATATCATCTTTCATACTTAAGAATCCTTGGACATTTGCAACTGCTACACGTCCAGTTACTTTAATAACTTTAGCAGTAAACGTTGCACCGCCAAATACTGTACCATTACGACCAGCTACAGACCGCTTATCAAGAGAGATTTCAGGTGCGCTGTCGTCAATATTAATATTGTAAAAACTGTAGTCAGAAAGCTTGACTGACGTTGTTCCTTTCGTAATTAATAAATCCATGTTTCACCTTTCTAATAATTAAAATAATCATTTTTAGTATCTTCTCTCGCTTCGCGTTCTTTTACTATCGTGTAAATCTTATCGCCAATTAATTCATTGTGTACTTCAAAGACTGGTTCTGATAAGCTAGTATTTTTCACTTCATCTGACAAGCTATCAAGTGATGATGATAAGCCAGATGTGCTAACACTACCAGCAATTGTCATAGTGCTGTTGACACCCCAGCTTTGATCTGTAACAGCTAACGCATACTCTTTGCTGATGTCGTTGATTCTACCTATCCAGTCAGACATGCCAATAGCGAAGCCTTCACCAGTATAGCCACCGAGTGATTTCATCACACGAGATGGTGAGTGAATATCTAATGCTCTACGAATTGTTGCTGTTACTCGTGCAGCAATACCATTTGCTACAGCGTAAATTGAACCTGCTGAACCAGCAAGACCGCTAGCAAAGCCAGCACCTGCATAATAACCAGCTGAACGCATACCACCGCTTGTGCTGTACATAATTGATACCATGTGATTACCAGCACTGCTTGCAGCTGCGATTGCTCCATTCATACCACTTTGAACAGCTGAACGAACACCATTCATACCTGATTGAGCCGCACTTTTCGCTTTATTAAACGAATTAGTAAATGTAGAATTCATCTTGTTTCCAGCAGATTGAACAGTACTGTTGATTCTGTTCATTCCGCTAGTTACTGTCGAAGTCAAACCGTTCATAGCTGATGTTGCAGATGACTTAGCCTTATTGAAGTTGTTAGTGATGTTTGACGCCATTTGTGATGATGCTGAGTTAGCAGATGAAGCGGCTGAATTAAGCTCAGATGTCACGTTGTTTGATAAACCGCTAGCTGAACTATTCGCATTTGCTTGCATAGCACTAAAGTTAGAACTTACACCGCTATTTGTCGCTTGTGCTGCACTGGTTGCACTAGCCTGTGCATTTTGCATGTTACTAGACACACCTGCTGACAAGCTAAGTGCTTGATTAACAGCATCAAGATTCATACTAGATGTTGCAGCATTAACACCATTGGCCATGTTCTGTGCATTGGTTGTGGCGCTTGCACTTGCTTGTGCTGTATTAGTATTGATGCCATTAGCCATAGCAATTGAGTCATTAAGGGCTTGAACGCTCATAATACCAGTTTGTGCATTGACGTTTGATGCCATTTGAGTCGCATTGTTAGTTGCATTCAAATTAGCAAGCCCAGTATTTTGGCTAATACTATTGAGTGTTGCCATAGTGTCTGCGCTAGTTTGTGTGCTCATTTGACTAGTCTGTGCACCTACAGCTGTGGTCATCTGAGCTGCATCACTGCTAACTTTTGCAGTAGTTTCAGAACTTTTACCAGTGATTGTGTCCCAAAGTGAACTAAAGCCGTTCTTAATACCTTCCCATACACCAGAAAGTGCATTAGGAATAGCTTCAAGCATTGCCTGACCAAGTCCAACAATAAGTTGAACACCAGCTGCAAGAATTTGTGGAATATTTTGGATGATTGTAACGGCCAACTGTCCAACAAGTTGAATACCTGCTGCAATGATTTGTGGCAGATTTTCAATTATTCCTTGAATCAACGCCTGAATAATTTGTACTGCTGATTGAACAATATTAGGTAAATTCTGTAGAATACCTTGAACCAACATGACAATAATTTGAATACCGCCTTGCAAGATTTGAGGTAAATAACTAGCTAAGCCTGTGATGAATCCAGTAATAACCTGCGTAGCAATTGCAAGAATTGTTGGTAAGTTTTGGATAATTCCTTGAACTAAGTTAGTAATAATCTCAATACCTTTAGAAATGATATTCGGCATGTTAGCAGACAAACTTTGACCAAAATTATCAACAATTTGTTGTGCATATTGTAAAAGCAAAGGTAAATTTTGAACCAAACCATTGACGACATTTGCAATAAAGTCCATACCCACAGACAATAGCTGAGGTAATGCGCTTGCTATTGAGCTAATAAACGTACCGACAATTTGAATGGCTGACGCTACTAAGCTACCAGCGTTTGCGCCCACACCTTGAACAAGACTAGAAATCAAATCAACACCAGCTTGGACAATGACTGGGAACATAACTGTAAACGCATTGGCAAATTTAGCGATTAAATCAGCACCAGAGGCAATCAATTCTGGAATCTTGCTAGTAATACCAGCAACCAAATTTTGGATAATTTGTGGTCCTTTAGTCGTTACTATATTCAACAATTGGTCAATCTGTGTGCCAAATTGACTATTGATAAGACCAAGACCAGCAATAACTAAACCAAGAATTGCTGCAGGACCAATTGAAGCAAGTGCTAATTTGGCAATACTTCCCATTGTCGAAGTCATTCCACCTAACACAGATAGACCAGTACTTGCTGCATTTGCAAATACACCTGATAAGCCATTCATTTTACCAGCTAAAACACCAATTAATCCACCTGCGTTGGTGAAAGCATTGCTTATGATAGAACTAAATGAATTCGCTTTTTTTCCGACGATCCCTAATCCAGTACCAAGTAGTCCTAAATCTGTCAAAGCAGGACCAAAAGCAAATGCACCAACTAATCCTGCGATTACTGGCATTGCATTCATTGCTGCAGCTTTAAGACGTTCAATTGGTTCAATTTTAGTTTCTAGTTTCTTAGCGTCAGCATCTGCACCAGAAAACATTTCATCAATTTTCTTTTTAGTCTCATCTGCACCGAATGCAATTTGATAAAGTGCAAGTGAGACGTCTTGAACTTTCTTGACGAATTGGTCAACAACCTTACTTTTACTAAAACTGTCAATCATTCTATCAAGAATCTTAACCACACCTTGCAAACCAGGAAGCATTGCACTACCGATTTGGATTTGCAAGGTTTCAAACGAACCACTTAAATATTCAACAGCACCTTTTAAGTTGTTAAGTTTTTGAATAGCCACATCTGCTGCAGTTACCTTACTAATTGCAGCTTGCATAGCATCTGCACCAGCAGCACCCTCTTTCATAGCAATGTTAGCAGCACGAATGGCGTCAGTACCAAACATTGTTTTAAGAGCGTTCTGTTGTTGCTCAGCAGTCAAACCTTTCAAGCTATCTTGTAAGATTTGTGAGATTTCACTAAATGACTTAAGCTTACCTTCTGCTGTATAGAATTGGTTAGCACCATCAGCTGTAATAATTCCCAATTGTTGCATTTGAGCTGCTGCTTTATCAGTTTGTGGCGACAAATTCAAAAGCATTGTTTTAAGAGATGTACCAGCGTCAGAGCCTTTAAGGCCGTTTTGTGCAAAGACTGCAAGAGCGTTAGTTGTGTCATTAAATGACATACCAACACCAGAGGCGACTGCTGCAACGGCAGAAAGTCCGTATTTCAATTCGTGGACATCTGTTGCTGAAGCATTCGCTGCACCCGCTAATTGGTTAGCTGCATCGGTAACACTTAAATTATCAGATTTAAAGGCGTTAAGCGCTGTTGAAGCCACTTCCGCTGCTTCCGTCAAACTAAGTTCACCAGCAGTGGCTAAGTTAAGAGCACCAGTCAAACCACCATTTAAAATAGAGGCTGTATCAACCCCTGCTTTACTCAACTCAGCAATAGCGTCTGCTGCTTCACTGGCTGAAAATGCAGTATCCGCACCAGCTTTTTGAGCAGCTGCATTGAATTGCTTCATTGTTTCAGCGCTAGCACCAGTAAGAGCCTTGATGTTACTCATTTTTTCTTCGAATTCTGCTGCTTTTGAAACTGAACCAACAACCGCAGCCTTAAACCCTTGGAAAACTGCAAATGCTGCACCAAGAGCGGTGACTGTCAAAGTAGTTTTAGTAATACTACTTCCCAGCTCACTCATTTTTGAACTAACACCATTTAGTGCAGTAGTGGCCTTGCTAGATAAATTTGAAAAGCCAGAACCAAGCGAACTAGCCATTTTAGTCGCAACACTTGCAGCTTTACTACTTAAGCTAGTAAGACTACTTCCTACTTTCCCAACAAAAGAATTACTGATTGTATTTGAAGCACTGCTTACTTTTGAGCTAATCGTGCTAAATGCTGAGCTAACCTTGCTAGACGCCGATGTCGCAAAACTAGAAACTGCGCTAGTTGCTTTTGTAAAAGCGTTTTGAATAGGCTGAGGAATTTTATTAGCTATTGAGTTGACACCACTCTGTATAGCTGTTAAAGCGGTATTAAACCCATTTTTTATGGGTTGGGGAATCTTTTCACCAATTGATGAAGCTATACGCTGAATTTCACCAATAGACAAGTTTAAGCCTGTACTAAATGCTGTTCCTAAGCGTTTACCAAGTAATTCGCCATTGTTTGCCAACTGTGCCATAATTTGACCAACACGTTGAACTAAACGATTAGAATTATTCACAGCTGCATCCTGTGCTTTCTCAAAAGCGCGCTGTGTTGCAGTTGTAATCTTATTCATTGCCGCTTGATAATCAGCAATATCAGCACCAACGTAGGCGTAAATCGAGCCGTCAAATTCTGCCATATAACTCCTCCTTTCTGTGTTATCTGTTCATAAAATGGTCATTGACTTTTTGTAGACGTTCAGCAAGACTACTGTTAGTTGTTTGCTTATTGTCATTTGCATGAAAGGCTTGTTTAACTTTATTTCTATCTTTTTTCTTGCTAAGTTTGTTGGCACTAGCACGTTTAGCGTTCATAGTGTAACGCATTTCCATAGCAAGTTCTGACAGATTTTCGCGAAAATCAATCTGTCTGTAATGAAGCCCCTCTAAAATTGCGTCAAGTTCCCATTTGTTGCAAGAGTAGATTGTTTCTAAGTCTGTTAAACCAAGACGTGCACACTCAATTAAGATAGCGCGCTTTTCATCTTGCCAATAAGTTTTTCGGTAATTTCGACTTGAAGCGCTTCGCTGTCCTCTTGCGCTTTCATGTATTCTACTGCTGTTTCCAAGTTTTCGATATATTTCAAAATCTTGTTCTTGAAAAAACCAGAGTCAACCATTTCTTGTTGAATTTCTTCAAATAGACTTTCTGTGTCTTCGGCATCATTATCCACTAGCCAATTTTCAATGGCTGTGATAGCGTCATCTTCTGAAATAGCTTTGCTAAATGCTTTGTTAGCTGATAAAGTAATCAAATCAACAATGCCTTCATCGTTACGATTTAAAATGTTGTTAAACAACGTTCCGACACCATCATTGTTACTTGCACCAGTTTCTTTATTCTTAGTGGCAAGTTGTTTGTCAACTTTAAACATTGTGCGGTAATCGAACTTGATTTCAATGATTTTATTTTTAACTTTAAATTCCATAAGGTGAGTTGTCTCCTAACTAAAAAATAAAGGCTGGATGTAATATCCAACCTCGATATATTAATCGTCTGTTTTCTTGATGTTATCGTAATCACCAGTTGTTTCGCCTGGATTTTGATAGTCATAGACTTCATCAAGCAAAGCAATTTCTTCGGCAGTCAATGGGAATTTACCATTTTTTAGCTTGCCAACAATGCTTGCTGTGTAGTTAGCTTCGATAATATCTTCAATACCTTCGCTGTATTCAATATCACCGATTTTAGCATAGCCAAATTTCGCAGGATAAACATCTTTTGCAGGTTCACCATCTTGCGTTTTCAATGTTTCATCAACAAGAACACGCCAAATCTTAACTGATTCTCCTGTGTCGTTCGCTTGCTCGATAATTTCAATTGAAGGGTCTTTTGGTGCAAATTTAGTCGTCAATTCGATTTCGTGGCTGGTACTTGTTTTATCAAGCAAAAGCCCTTGTTGTGTTTGTTCGTCCGAATATTCAGCACCAAGTGTTAAAGTACCATCAGTGCGATAAGCTGGTAAGATTGCATTGCTGCCAATTTTAGCATGAATAGACTGAATGAAGTAAAAAACCTTTTTACCAGACAATGGCTTAGCAGTCGTTACTTTGATTTGTTCTGCCATGTAACTTTTCTCCTTTTTTAATAAATAGTGTCAGACACAACGATAGAGACGTGATATACTTCACGCCCTATGCTGTTATCTGGAATAATGTTAGCTGTTGCGTTTCTACGCCTTAACGCTCTTAAAGCCTTAGATTTAATTTCTTCTGCGTTAGTTCTACTTGAACTGTCCAAGAAGATATCAATATTCACCGTGATATCCTCAATAACAGCCCCAGTTTGCGCTGTTTGGGATGTGTCTGATGAATTAGACCCAATCACAATAAAAGGCTCTAAAACGTCAGAATTAGGCAAATAAAAATAGATTGGAATAGCTAAAATCTCCAATCTATCGTGTAGTTCTTTTAAAAATAAAGTTGATGGTGAATAAGTCGTCATGTATCACCTATCTTTCGTATAATTTGCGTAAATTGCTGATTAATTTTGGTCGTTCAGCATCAAGTGCTGGTTTCAAGTACGGTTGTGCTCGCATTTTACGGGTCCCTTTCTCCACATATATCGCATATCGAACAGGACTAACCACCTTGTAAGTGAGCTTTCCTGCCTTGACTGAAAAAATCGTATTTTTCAGCATTCCTGTGTCAACTGGTGCGCCAGTTTTTGCACTACGTTCAATACGTTTACTAGATAATTCCAATTGGCGGTCTGTGGCAACTTGTGCTTGTTTACTTTTATCTCTTAGCCGTTTGGTCCATCTGTCAACACCTTTAACGCTGTATTTGATACTCATAAATAAATTACCGTGTGATTGTTGTGATGAATCTTGCCAGCAATCATTAACGTCTTACCGTGATATTTTACTGTTTCAAATCCATCATAGTAGCCTTTTAGGTATAACTTAAAGTTATCAAGACTGTACTTACCAAAAACTGCCATTTGTTCTTCAATGGTTAGTCCACCACGAAAACATGGTATCGGTTGGCTTTCTTTCTTAATAACCTTATCACCTAAAAAATCAGCTTCGGTCGTTTCGGTGATTAGAATAACTCTGTCAGCATATCTCATAAGATAAACACCCGTCCTGGTCGTGACTTCCCAGACTGTCCAAAAGCTTTTTGCAACATGTCATCATAGGGTAGAAACTCATTCTTATTTTCATAATAGGAAACTGAATGTCCTTCCACACTTTCTGACTGTGCCCCTTCTGAACCACGTCTATTAAATCGCTTGATAACACAATCCTCAAAGATAAAAGAATAGGCGTCGTCAATGTCAGACACGCCATATTCTGCTTTAAAATGTTTTACCACTCGGTCTAACAGCATTTTTAACAAACCGTCCTGCAATTTATCAGTAATTTCTAAATCCAACTTTACATTTTGGATAATTTTAGTTTCATCAAGTGGTGTCGGCGTCATTGAACACCTCCTGTTTATTATTTAGTGGCTTTCTTTGTAGCTTCTTTCTTCAAGAAACCAGCTTTTGTAAGTTCAGCAACACGGTCACCTTCGTAATCGTCACCAATTACATAGACAATCTGTGTTTCCTTATCTCGAAAACCTGCAATCACTTTAGCCATTAACTACCTCCTGATTAAATTTCTGGTGTAGTGCTAAGCATATAAGCTTCATCGATATTTTCGAATGAAGGTAAAGCAATCATAGACACTTTAGTTTTAACATTAACTGGATCATCAAGTTTTTTAGTTGTGATAGCAATACCAGTATCAACAATAGATACTTCAACAGCGTTGTTACCGCCCATCAAATCTGATTCTTCAGGCGTTGTACCAAACATTGTTTTACCAAGTGCCGCATTTGGTGCAAAAGTGACTTTATCATCTGGGAAATATTTTTTGATTTTACCGTCAGCATCTTTGTAAGTACCTGATTTAACAACAATAGTCAAACCATAATTATCTTGGATATAGTCTTTCAATTCTTGGCTAGTAACTCCTGCTCCTGTTGGTGCAAGCGGTTTAATCAATGTTGTTGTAGATTTAGCGTTTTTAAGTTGCGCAAATGTCTTAGCACTCATGTAAGCTACTTCCGCCTTGTTACCAAGCTCTTCAATCGCTGTAATAGCTGTGTCAATATCCTTGAGCGGTGTAGCTGTATCTGCATCTGACCACGCTGTTTTGACTTTCCCTTTATGGTCATCAGCTACACCATAATCAAAATCAAGAGCAACACCGTTTGAGATAACAGCAATCTTACCAGTCGCAAGTACTGACATACGCATAGCTTCTAATTGAGCATGAGCACCAGAAAGTAACGTTGTTGCATCATCAAACAGACCAGCTGTGATTGTGTCGATAAGTGCTTGATTACCAGTTTGAGCAATAAGGTTCAATTGTTGTCGGTCAGCTTCTTTCACGAGCATAGCTTCTTTGAAGAACGGCATTTCTTTATCAACCAATTCAACAGCCATACGTTCACGAAGTGTTGCTTTTGTATCAAAAGCAGACGGTTTCAATACGACCGGACGACCAGACGCACCTTTGACGTAAGATAATTTCAGTCCAAGTTGTTTTTGAGCAGGGAACACTTTTTCACCGATTGTAGAATCAACTGCTTGTTGGCTAGCATTCCAGTACCCAGACACATTTCCCGCTGTCATAACATCATAAATTAAAGGCATAAATTAAGCTCCTTTCACAAATTGGATATGTTTCAAAGCAGCTTTAGCACCTTCAGGTACTGTACCACCATTGACTTTGTCTTCTCGCAAAGTACCACGATAGACAAGACTTGCAGCTGCATCGCCTTCTGTAACGTCAACATCATAAAGCAAAACACCATCTGGTGCTTCTGTATTCGTCTTAACCTTTTTACTGCGGTCAGCAAAAATTGAAGCACCATCACCAGCAATTAAACTACCAGCTTTTAAAATTGTACGCGCATTTTCTGTAACTGTTCCTGTTGTTGACTTATCAACAGTAACTGAAATCGCTTCGTAAGGTAAATTATGAAGAATTTCAGCATTTCCAAATAATTTCTTAGTTGGCATATAAGCTCTCCCTTAAAATAGTTTCTCACCAGTTTTAATTGAATTTTTGGCAAGACTTGCACCATAATTCGTTTGTGAAGCACCATTACCACCTGCATTAGGTGCTGGCTGACGTAATGATACTTTGACTTTAGCATTAACAGCGTCGTTAAAAGCTTTTTCAAATTTGCTGACTTGTTTAAGTGCTTGTTCAGCATCACCAACAGCTAACAATTCGGCAAATTCAGCTGGCAAACCTTTTGAAACAAGGTCTTTTTCGACTTGAACGACTAATTTTTCATGTTCAAATTGTGCTTTCTCTTGTTCAAAAGCTGACTTACTATCTTCAAATTCACGTTTAGCACGCTCAGCAGCCGATAAATTAGCATAGTCTTTTTCTTTTTCAAGAGCTTCAGCAATACGCTGTTCGATACGTTCTTGCTCACCTTTTTTATAATTCTCTAAAGCCTTCTGTACAGCTTTATTTGTAAGACTGTCTAATTCTGACTGTGATTGCGGGCCTTTGAATGCTTGATTGTTATCATCAGCGCCATTATTTGCTCCATTGTCGCCATTGTCTGCACCACTTGCAGCGCCATTATCATCAGTGCCACCGTCTGCACCGTCAGCAAAAAATTGTAAGTTACGCATATTAAGCGCTAAAAGTTCTTTTTCCATTTGTTCCTCCCACGCTAGTCCTGTCTTGCTAGATATTTCCAAACGTTCTTAAAGCCACGAAAACGGACGTCTCACGCTTTCTAGTCTTGTCCGAATAAATTTCCACATCGAGCGCAACAAGCCACGCTAGTAAGTTATTATTTGGCTTATTTAACGACTAGCCAAAGTCAACGGAAGATGTAGGATTCGAACCCACGCACGCTTTTACACGCCTAGCAAGGTAGCAACCTGCCCTCTTAACCACTTGAGTAATCTTCCACAAAAAGAACCATTCGGAAATTCCGAACAGTTCAGCCAAGTTATTTTTTCAATTCCTTAATAAAACCACAAATAATCACTAAGGCTAATAAGCCTAGTGCATTTAATATCAACCACAAAATTAACATTTTTTCTCCTTTTTGGGTACAAAAAAAGCGCCTAGATTAACTCTAAGCGCAAGATAGGCGGGACCGCCGAATGTCGCCCGCATTTCTCGACCCACTAGCTAAGTGGCGCGTTGGAGGCGGATACTTTTCAACCTCTATCTTCACTTACATTATATTATAAATCATCTTTTTCGTAAAGTATTTTACGTTCTCGACGTAGCTTATTTAACTTTTGTTTTTTAATTTTATGATAATGAATAATATATGAACCATCATCTTTGGGAATCAACGCACCTTCCATTAAGTATTTTTGACGTTCAGGGACTTTTACATAAAGTAAAATCGAATTGTTGTGATGTTGTGTGTTATCAGCAATATAATCAGGATTGGTAATTAATTGCTTAATTAATAACATCTGTTCAAACGGAAATTCCGTACCATGTTTTTCTAATGTTCTTGCTAAGGAATGCGCAGAAACAAAAACTGTCTTAGGCATTCCAGATGTTGCGCGCACATTTGGTAAATCTCCGATTTCATATGTTTTGTAAAAACGTTCGGTCAATTGTTGGTAAGTAAGTCTTCCGTTTGAAATACCTGACCATAAAATTCCTAAATCATCACAAAGTTTATCAAAACTTTTTGTTTTATTAATTTCACTTTTGTTATCTAGCTCACCTTCATCAGGAATAACAGCAGACCGACAATTGTAATGAAATGGCGGTGCAGTGACACCAGTTTCAAACTCATCAATTCGATAACGTTTATCTTCGCTGTGAATGTTCTTACAAATCTGTGATGTCCTGTTATCCATCTGTACAGATATGCGATAGAATTCCAAACCAGACTCTTCATAGCGTTTGATAGCTGAACGATTAATAATAGCTGTTCCATCTGTCCTAATAAGTGTTTGAGCTCGTGAACGCGCTACATTGTACTTCTTAGCAAGTTCACCAGCCATCCTTCGAACATCATCACCACGAATAAAACCACGTTTAAGAACATCTCTTAAATCTCTAGCTAAATCATCTGTATTGCCCCAAACTTGCTGCGAATAGTTCCGACCATTGAAAGGCGTATTGATAAGTTCTTTTAATGCTGGTTCGTTCAATGCACCACTATTGTCGCCCATAGCTTTCCTATAAGCATACTTAGCAGTTGACTTCAAATAGTTTTCAAACGACTTCTCAATAATGCCTTGCATAACACCAATTTTATAAATCATTTCAAGATTCAATGCATCAAATCGTGTGACTTTCGAACTAACATATTGTTCGTTAAGTCGTTTAAGCAATTCTGGGTCTTTTTTAGCCTGCTCACGATACTTCTTAGCGTTCGCTTGATAATCTGATAGGTCGACACCTCTAAGGCGTTGTAGAGCGTCAGAATAGCTCATTTTGTTATCATCAGCATATTTAGTCACGAACGCAAATAAATCACGTTGAATCTGTGCTGATTCTGACGCGTAAATCTTTTGCAATTCAGCAAACATATCAACGTCCGTACTATCAACATAACGCATAATATCATTGCTGCGCTTTTGCCAATAATTATCGTGCTTCTTCGTCATCAGCAGTCACCTCACCAATTCTTGGCTCTGGTTCTTGTGGTTCTTCAGAGTTCAAACGTTCCATTTCAATTTTAGCATCAACACCAGTCGCCGTTTGAAGCATATCAAAAACAGTTTCATCACTGACCATACCATACAGATTCTTAGCATTTGTGACAATGTTTGCTGTGTCTGCAGGTAAGTTTGGCGTAAATGTAATGATTAATTTAGACACGTCAAAATCTGTCATTTCACGAGCAACTTTTCCAATGTTAGCCACTAGACGATAACGACGTTTAAGAGACCTTTCAAACAAAGCTTGCATGTCAACACGTTCCTGGTCAAGACCAAACACTTTCCATTTCATAGCTTCACCAGACTGAACACCAGCAAAATTATCGTCGGTCATATCTGGTGTATTGGTAAACTTATGAATGTCATTAACAACACGTTTTTTGTAAGCTTCAGTACCGTTAACATCGTATTGTTTATACAAATACTTAGCATCAACTGTTCCTTCGTTGCCCTCTTGGTCAATAGGTGGCTCTAAGTTTAACAAACGAGCTTTGCGCATTTTACGCATGTACTCAATCTGCTTCGCTGCTGTGTCGCAGTCAGCTGGGAAATTAACACGACCTATGATAGCCAAAATAGCGTCTGATAAATCCTGCATGTAATTAGCTGTATCAGATTGTGAAGCGTCGTACAAGTCAATCAATGATAGCTCCGTTTCATAATCACCTAAACCGTTTGAATTATTCATGTATTCCGTGATTGGAACTAACTCAAACGCATGTGAGGTTCTGCTGATTTCATTAAGTGTACCGTCATATTCAAACGTCATAATGTTACTTGGCGTGTAGACTTCAACAATCTTTTTCTTATCATCAAACGGATTAGCTTGATAGTATCGTACACCAGCGACACTGTGCATTTCCAGAGTATCGTCATAAATAACAAAGGTATGCAGTGGGTCGAGCTTAACTACTCGTGTCGTATCATCTTGTGCGCGATAAACCAAGTCATAAGCACGACCGGTCTTAGACAAATCAAGTACTAGTGAACGGTTTAGCTGGTGGAAATCATTTTGCTTAGTTAATTCGTCCAATTGTTCCTGATAGCTGTCATCCTCATAAGAAACCTGAATAGGATTGCCAACCAAATACCCTTGTTTGAATACAGCAATTGCACGTCCAAAATTATGAATAGCACGAGTGTCTGCCATGTCATCATCACGACGTCTACCAGCTTTACTGATATCGTGATTATTTCCCTCAGCGTAGTCAAGCAGTTCTTGAATACGTGGTCTCTGTATTGTTTCGTGGTGATGTAGTATTTCCTTAAGTAAGCGATAGTCATCAGCAAATAACGTGTCTAAGTCGTGAACACTGTATCTCATCCGTGCTTCACGGTGGAAACGTAATTCAAGTAAATTGCTCTTGCCTGTGCTATCTACAAAAGTTTCTTTGTATGTCATAATATCCTTTCATTACAAACCAAAACCAGCCCGAAGCGTATCGAACTGGTTAGAATTATTCTGCCTTTCACCAATCATTTTGATGTACGGAATAAAGCCATACTGACAAGCATTGATGGTGTGGTCGTTTCTATCTTCTGGCTCATCCTTGCCTTCTTTCCAGCTGTAGACGTCCAATTCGTGTAAATGTTCCATACAATCTTCAACAACGAAGTAATAACCTTGTTTCATCCAGCCAGCCATTAAATTTATACGGTCAATGATTTTGACTTTCTTGTTCGCATTCATGAACTCGTATAGCAGACCATATTTATTAGCGTATTTCCTCAATTCCATAATTGTTGCTTGGTCTGCGTTATCAACGTAAATCCTACGTGCAAAGCCCCAATCGTCCTTACAATTATCTAGAAACTTATGCAATAGCTCGACTGTATCTGACGGCGCTATCTTATCACCGCTCAAATCTTTATTGTTGTAAACTCGTTCGGCAAGTGTTACTAGCTTACCGTCTCGCGTAATACCTTGGAAAATAAAAGCGATTGTGTCGTTTGACTGTTCAGAATAAGACGTATCAACACCACACGAAAACTGCGCATAGCTAAACGATTTAGCTTGCTTACGTGTAATGACGTTGCGCTGTCTCTCGAACATAGAGAAAATAAGACCTTCTGACCGACCACGAAGCCCTAAGATTTTATTTTTGTAAATCTTAGTCCCAGGGGCTACTGTGTTGATAATTTGCTGTTTTTTATCCTCTGGTAGTCCTGCGTTATGGTCGAAATTAAAAAACCAGTACGTCCATTCTGGTTGCGCTGGTTGTTTGTCTAATTCTTCTTGAATTTCCTGTGGCGTATCTTGTTCATATTCTGGCAAGGCACGAAAACGATTGATGTATTGCTCATAAATCGGTAACGTTGGGTCGTCTGGGTTCATGGTGCACATCCAATAGTCACAGCGCATAGTTGATTCTTGAACAAAGTCTGTATCAGCCGTGTTGATTTCGTCAATGTAACCACAACCAAATTGTGAACCCAGCGCCTTTTTCCATTTGGTTTTATCTTCGTACCCAAGAACGAAAACAATCTTATCGTTCTCTGGTTTGTTATCGACGTGATAAACCAAATGTGGAATTTTATAATCAAGACTACCATTCCCACGATAATCGACCAACTCTCCGAAAATATCAACTATCCCCAAATCAGAATTAATAATGTTCTTTTCCGCGTCACCAATTGATTTTGAAGCAATAAAGTGTAACTTTTTAGATGACTTAGCGACTTTTAACATGAATTTAAAAGCACCAACCGTTGTCTTTCCAGCAGCTGTTGTTCCTTCAAGAGCTTCGGCTTTAGCATTGTGTCGCAAGAACGCTTTATATTTATCAGATAGAATCATGTTGCTCATGAGCTATCATCTTCTAACTGTGCCAAAATACCGTCAAGTTTGTTTGTTGTGACGTTAGCTTCAAGCTGCACTTCTTGTTTATCAGTCCAGACATCACGCTTACGATTTTTAAGCCAATAAATCTGCGCGGTTGTGTTTGGTTTGCTGTACTTTCTGACAGTCACAACTTCACCTTGATTAGTTACTGTTTCTTCATCATAATAATAGCCTGTAGCAGTTTTAAACAAAGCATTTTCAACTTGGCGGTCAACTACTTCTTTACCTGACTTTAGGGCGTCAGAAATGACAGAAAAACGCTTTTGCCATTGATTCAAAGTTTCACGGCTAATTCCTATATTTTTCGCAATCTGTTCGTTGGTGAGACCATCACGAGCCCACCCTTCAATTAATAACAGTCCTTCATCTGTTATCCAGTAAGTATACTTAGCGATAAGTTCTCACCTCCCAATCCAAAATAAAAAGCCACACAAACGTGTGACTAATGTCTTTTTTTATAACTGTTATAAGTTTCTACTAGTTTCATTAATACCTTCAATACTAATAATGAACTGACAAACATCATTACTGTCGCCGCCAGCCATCCTGATACAAAAAAACTAGAGATATTGCTAGTATCTTCTTTATCAAAAAACAACGCTATAAATGATAACAGTGAACTTACAAATGATAAAACCGTAGCAACCAACAACCTATCCATTATTTTTATATCCGTTCCTAAATCTTCCATCATACTCACCAATTTATTCGAACCCGATGATGGAATCAAAGAGAAACTAGCAAAAAAGATAGCTGTTACAATAGCCGAAAAAGATAACGAAGCAGACATAATATCAGTGAAATTTTTTAAATCCTTTGGAGTAATTTTTAGATATAAGCTAATTAAAAATGTTAACACTCCAAAAAATATTACTAAAAGATTCCTTTTTAATCTGCCTTTTTTCATATTTACACCTCTAAATGAACATTATAAATGCTTTTTAAATATTCGTAATAATAATCATATGCAGTATTTAAAAAGCCATAAACAGCCTTATCGTCCATTACTTTTTCATAACTTATAAATCCTTTATATTTTAATTTATTTTTGATTAAATCAATTGGTTCTTCTACACCGTTACTCCACCCATCTACAGTAGCAGTCGTAACCTTTAAACTTCCATCAGAAAGAAGCTTCTGAATTTTATCTTTAATTCCTTCTTTAGCCAAACTTTCTGACTTTATTGTTATTTTAATAGATTCACCAGAAATTGAATTAGCGAACTTAAAATCCCCACTTTCGGTTCTATTATCATCTCTGTAAGCTTTAAAGTTATCAGGGCTTGCTACCGTATAACTTACACTTTTAACAACATCTAAGTGATCAAGTCGTTTCATAGCCTTCTTGTTTAGTATTATTTCAAATTTAAGTCCTCTAACTTCAATTATTTTAGAAAAGAATCTTTGTAAATCACGGTTATTTATCGTTCCTCTCTGATTATAAACAACTATGATTTGTCTAAATGGATCAAAGAGCAGCCGAGTATCAACAACCAGCCCTTCATTTTCTCCATGTTCCACTTCTCTTTTTCGTGAATCAATAGTATTTTCTAAGTTAGCTAGCAAGATTTGAGACTCTGTGTCTACTCTAGAAATAGTCATCAATATACAGTATAATCGTTCTCCACCTAACTCTTCATCAGAATTAACTTTCTGCATGGCACTCACATAATACTGCAATCCATCAATATCCAAAGTAGGGATATTCTGATAATTCTTATCTTGAAAATTAGAATACATTTCCTTTATTTTTTTGTTAAAAAGCCCCAAATTAGATTTTTTTGATGAATTTAACTTAAAAAAATTAGCCTTTGCCTGCTTACTTTCCATATACAACCTCCATATCCTTATCACTTTAATCATACTATTAAAAAAGCCTTTACACAATAGTATAATAGGCTTTCTGATAAAAAATATGGATTTTTGCAATAAATGCAACAGGAACAACTGGGCTCGAACCAGTGACCCTCTGATTAAAAGTCAGTCGCTCTACCATCTGAGCTATGTTCCTACTGCTTATCCAAAAGGTTGCACGAACAAGCATGATACACTCAACCTGAATCGTGTACCGTTTTTTAGGCATCTGTCACAAGATGTTTAACCCTTTACCTTTTATTTTCAACTCTAGCCATTGTGACCTGACCTGTTGCGGACCCATTCGAAACAACACAACTCTAAAATCTCAATAATCCTCGTCCTTATCTTCAAAACCTTGATGATAACATAATATCGCATTTTAGGTGACAAAAATATCGTGTTTTTTGTCATTTTTACGAAAAACCATAAAAATCAGCAAAAATTTCTAAAATTCGTTGACGTTTTCGGTAAATTGTCTTGATTGACATGTGCATTTTACCAGCAATGGCGTCCCAGGTATTCACGCTACCTCTTGCCCAACGTAACCAGAAAATGCGTTCCATATCGTCGTCTAACATATTCAACGTATTCTCCACTGCGTGTTTCTGCGCATACAAACTATTTAATCGCTGGTCACTATCCCAACGCGCTATAGTCGTTTCTGTTGGTTTAGACACAACATTGGTACGTCCACCACCTACGTTTTCATCTGTGTTTGGAACGTCACTAATTTCTAGCTTTCTAACAGCGATTTTATGGTCGATGCTCACATAATCAAACAACAGTTCATCAAGTGCTTTTAGTTGTGAATTACTTAACTTCCCCACTTTTACATCTCCTTTATGATATAATAAATGTAAGCGTTAATATTAATATCAAGAGTCTGCGAAAGCGGGCTTTTTTTGCATAATCCTAAAAAAGATAGCTCCTTTCATTTTTTATAAAAAATTGGGCAGGCGCACGACCCAAACATTGAGTTACCACGAAGAATAAACGGCGCCTTGCATAATAACTAACTAGCGATAATTAGCGTTAGATTGATTTAATACAGAAAGATTTTAAGGAGTTCCTCTTTTCTATTTTTGATTTCGCTATGTTGCTAGCAAGTAACCCGATAAACTTCACTAGCGAATATACTAATTTGTGTAAGAAGGAGTTTTTTTCACCTCACAAAACCATATAAAATATTTCGGGTTATGCCTATGCGTGAAATCGAATCACGCTCAAGACCATCATAGGCACCGAATGATTATTTTAAAAAATCTGGAAAATACAAAGGAGTTCTAGACTGTCGACTGGCAAACAGTCATCATTGAACCTACTTTCTTTTTTAATTTTTAGTTACCAGTCTAATAGCAAGAGTGAGAGTTGCACTCACTCATTCAGCTTAGAACTGCATTGCTACCGAATTACCACTAGAAATTAATTATTAATGGAGTCGCTCACTTAGTCCAGCTATCAAAACTAAGGTCATAGCTCATCTTTCTAAAAATTTTTAATGATGATAGCTGTTATGCCTATTTGAGGAATGACCCTCAAATAAGCTCACAGATTTTTAATAATGAATTTGACTGTTGCAATGATGCACCAAATACATAAAATTAAAAGAAATATAAGTGCTGTAATACACACTAAGCTGAATATTAATTGTATTACTAACCACATGAAATCAATCATTATTGCCTGCTCCTTTCGCTTGTTTGTCTAGCCAGCCCCAGATTAAGTGAAACTGACCGTTAACCAATTCATCATTACCGTATTTCTCGCAGATAGCCACAATGGACTGATTAGCCCATTCCCAGTAAGCGAGACTTCCAAAACCAACTTCTTGTGATTTCATATTGCTAGCCATCATCCATGCTGTGACTTCATTTTGAAAGAAATCAATATAATCAATCTTCATGACGCATAACCTCTTTCATTCGCTTTTCAATACGCTCATCTGGCAATTTGGCTCGTGTTAGTAATTTTTGTACCTCATTTGGTGGCACATACAGCAATTTAGCAATCTCAAGATAGCTTTTAAGCTGCTTTTCTTTCGTCCACGCAATGAACGCATCTAAGGTTTCTAGCGCATTTTCTGTGTGGTGTTCTGAAAACGTCACAGCGTGCTTAGCTCTTAAGTTATTCATATGTTTACTCATAAGTTTTCTAACCTCACATAAATTCCGACCGTATCAGCCCAAAACTTTTCGATTATCTCACTAGCCACTCTTGAATCATTGACATAGAATCCCGTTCTTTCCATGCAATCTTTTAGCAACTTAACAAGATTATCTGTATCAGGCTTTGTATGCTTGTACTGACCGTTAGTCGTACCTTTGATTTTTGGAAACAGCCATTTAGTCGTCAACCTCAACGGACCGTCTAGCGGTTCATCTGGTGCATATGGTGCTAACAATTCCATGAACATTGCCCGCGTTTCCATTAGTTGGTCTGGCTCATAGAATTGTGGCTTACCATGTATAACACGAACTTTCTTTTGCTGGTGAGTAACTGTTGGAATTTTCTTCATTGGGATAAAGAATTCAATCATCTTTTACCTCTGTAATTTCGTATAAGTCATTATCCCACACACCAAGTGATCTCCAAGTGCTCTTAGAGTGCTTTATAATTTCTGGACTACATGCACGTCCGTAATGACTCCAGCCGCCATTCTTTCCAAGATAAGAATTGGTTATCTTGTTCTTAGCTATATACAACTTCTCTTTCTCAACTTCATAGCCATAAAGTTTCATTTTAACAAGTGTCTCAATTGGTTTATTTGCTATACAAACAAGCCAGTCCCAGACCTCTCTGCTCAATTCATCGCTGTCGTTATCATGTTGAACACATAGGTCATACAACTTATCTTCAAAATCATCTTTGATTGACTCATAGAAGTCTGCCACAAATTGCGGTACTACTGGCTTTTCTGGCTCGTTAAGTTGACGGACAATAGCTAACGTATCATCTATAGCTTCATCATAAGCACCACCCCAAATTGTATCGTCACAATTAGTTCTTTCGTTTTCAATCTTTTCAATCACTTCTTGTTTATTCATTCTTCAACCTCATTTTTCTACTTTTTGATTTATAGTTGTTTTTCACGCGCTTTGTCAAAGATGAGACAAAGGATAAAGGGGCAGAGCTTACAGCCCCTTTTCCTTTTCTCTTTGACTTTTGACGAAGGAAAAACACTTTTAATAACTCTGGAAGAGTTATAGCGATATTTTTTCAAGAAAATAACTAGTATTTTTCCGATTTTTCTAAAATTAACAAGAAAAGAAAATAACTAGTATTTTTCCGATTTAAGAAAAGAAAATAACAAGATTTTTCTTTAGAATTCTTCTAGTTTTTTTCTTTCTTTTCCACTTCTTGGTTTACTGAAACTTGGAATACAATTCCTTTTTTAACATCAAAACCGTTGTGCTCTTTGATATAATTTTCTACACTTTTGTTTGATTTTAAATCTAAATATTCACGAATTTCTTGAACAGTAACTGGAGCTGAACCATCAAATAAAGCGTTGTAAGCTGTCTCTAATTTTTGGTTTCGTTCTTTTAAGTTTTGTTCTTTACTTTTTCGTGATTCTTTTGCTTTTTGCCAAAGGGGCTTATCGTCTTCCAATTGAATATCTGCAAGAACACCCGTTGTATCCACATCATGCACTGGATAAGTAAACCACATATTGACTGGTGGGAATTTCGCAAACTCACGAAGCGTCCCTTCAACACGCCATGCTGTGGCAATCTTGATAGATTCTTCTACTTGTTGGATTTCGTGCAAGTAGGGCTTTCTAACCATGATGTCATCAAGTGCTTTGTCAAAATGTTTGCTCATTTGTGCGACACTTTGCAAATCATCAAGTGTGATTTCGTGTTGGTAATAATCTAAGTTCTTTTCTTGGATAGCACGTTTAAACACGTCGCATTTCGCTTTGTCAGTACGCTGTTTAATCAGATTGTCGTTTAGTTCAAGTTCGACTAAGTCAATCAACGCGTCTGGGTCACGAGCAAACACTCCCGAACCGCTAGCACGGTCCATTGATTTCTTGCCACCTTGAGCACCTTTTGAATGGTGGTGACAGTAAATCACGCTGCAGCCTAACTCAGTAGCTACTTTGTCAAACTGGTTAGTAAAGTGTGCCATTTGGTCTGCGCTATTTTCGTCACCTGTTAAAACTTTATAGATTGGATCAATGATAACAGCTTGATAATTCTTTTTAAGCGAACGTCTGATTAGCTTCGGCGCTAGTTTATCCATTGGAACGGTCTTACCACGCAAGTTCCAGACGTCAATGTTTTGGACGTTGTTTGCTTGAAGTCCCATAGCTTCATACACATCTTTAAAACGGTGCAATGCTGACGGTCTATCAAGTTCCAGATTGACATATAAGACACGTCCTTGCTCGCATTGCCAACCTAACCATTTGCTTCCCTCTGCTATGGCGATTGATAACTCAATCAATGCGAATGATTTACCAGCTTTAGACGGACCAGCAATCAACATTTTATGTCCTTGACGCAACACTCCATGGATAAGCTCTGGTGCTAAGTCTGGCATGTCGTCCCAGCTGTCTAGTAGTCCTTCTGGGTCTGGTAAGTCATCGTTTAAATCTTCGACCCATTGGTACCATTCGTCATAATTGGCTTTACCAATGTTGGTGTCAATCAAAAATTGCTTGTGTCCGTTTCGTGTCACACCAGGCATGCGACTTAAACGACTTGGATTGCGGTTTTGCGTGTCAATATCAAGACCGTTCTTCTTGCAGATTTGGTAAATATAGTCGACACGTTTACGGTATTCTTGATAATCACGCGCATCTACTTTCACGACTGCATGTAATGATTTTTTACCAGAATGAACGAGTGTTGCAATTGGTAGTTCAAGCTCTTTAAACAGCGCATATTGCTTACCAATGTCTAATGTATCTGATTCGACTAGCGCATAGCGATAATCTGTGACGTTGTCGTTCTTAACGCCTTTCCCGTCAAGTGGATTGAAACGAATCCACGCCCCGGCTTCTTCCTTATAATCACCAAAGACAGCGCCAATGTCATCAGGCGTTTTTTGCAACAACTGGATAAGCTCACCAGCTGTCCTGTCAAAATTCCCTTGTGTTGGCTTATAAATCGTGCCATTGTCTGTTTCGATTGGATATGTCGCAGTCACGTAGCCAACCAAATCCGTTGAGTCAAACAAGGTTTCTAGATATCTAATCAAATCTTGTGCAGGTTGCCAATTTAGCGGCTCTCTGATTTCTTTAGACTCAACCCAGTTCTTATCGACGATTTGATAGTCACGGTCAATGGTATCTTCCCAATCAAGCTCATGGAAATCACCACGACCACTTGACGCAGGTTGCCAGCCATTATCCTTTGCTAGTTGCGTGATAGTAGCTCCTGTTACGACACTACCTGCTTCTTCGTTGAAAGTATCCCATTTTTTGAAACATTCTCCACGTTTGTATCTGGTATCAGCTTGCGACCAATTATCCCAGTCCATGGCCGTGTAGCCTTCATGTTTAAGTGCCATACCTACTTGACACCAAGTTGCATAATCTACCATGGCAGGATTGATATAATCCAGCAATGGTAGCAGGTCAAAATCTCTCTCTGCCATGTTTATCCTTTCTTATTTATTCTGGTTTGAATTCCGCTGGTCGAACACCGCGAGGAACACGCCAACCATTTGCAGCAATGCGGTTGATTAGGCTACTTGCGCTGTCGAATGTCCACATACCAACATTTTTAAACCCGTAGCGTTCAAGCAAACGAATTTGTTTAGGTGTGGTTAGCCCTTCTGTTTGACGTTTCTTAAGTCGGTCTAACAGCTTGCTAGCCTTACCAAAATTGCCAATATCATCAGTAAAGATACCGAACTTCTCTAATGCTTTTAGTTGTTTGTCTGTTGGCGGTGTCATCTCAATGCCAAACGCTGGAACATAGTCCGCTAAGTCCTCGGCTTGGATCGACATTTCAAATTGCAGTGGGTCAACTAATCGACGTTTACGCTTGCGCATTTCTGACAATTGTTTTGCAAGTGCTTCTTCACGTTCAGCCACAACGTCCTTGCTAGCTGTTTCTTCAGCTTCCAGCAATTCAAATTGTTGGTTCGTCTGTTCAGCCATGTTTTCAACCATTTTCTTAGCCACTTCTGGGCTGTCTGTGATTAGATGTGCTGGTCTGCATAGTTCGTGGCGTTCTGTATGCCAAAGGAAATCCAGAATCAACAAATTCTCTTTACCTTCTGCTAAGCGCGTGCCACGTCCAACCATTTGACTATACAGCGCCCTGACTTTTGTCGGTCTTAATACCACCACACAGTCAACACTTGGGCAGTCCCAGCCTTCAGTTAGTAGCATGGAATTACAAAGAACATTGTATTTACCTTTATCAAAATCTTCTAAGACTTCCGCACGGTCTTCAGACTCACCATTCACTTCAGCAGCTTTAAAACCTTTGGCATTTAAGATGCCACGAAATTTCTTAGACGTTTTGACAAGTGGCAAGAATACAACTGTTTTCCTGTCTGAACATTGCTTAACCATTTCATCTGCGATTTGTTCCAAATATGGGTCTAAGGCTGTGCCAACTTCACTAGCTTTGAAATCACCCGCTTGTTGACTGACTGATGATAAGTCTAACGTTAGCGGTATAGTAACTGCTGTAATCTTTGATAAATAGCCAGATTTGATTGCGTCAACAATTGAATATTCATAAGCAAGACTATCGAAATATTCGCCTAGATTGCGACGATCAGATCTGTCAGCTGTAGCTGTAACTCCCAATACATCTGCGCAATCAAAGTAATTCATTACTTTTTGGTAACCATCAGCTAAAATATGGTGCGCTTCGTCTACAATAATGACATCCCAATAATCTTTTGGAAATTGTTCAAGTCGTTTATCTCTTTGAAGCGTTTGGACACTACCAACAGTTACACGATACCATGACCCTTGCGAAGTCTGCTCAGCTTTTTCGACCGAGGCACCAAGCCCAGTAACTTTTTTTAATTTATCTGCTGCTTGTTCTAGCAATTCCGAGCGGTGAGCTAAAATAAGAACACGTTTTCCTTGCCTAACCAATTCCTCGGTTAACTTAGTAAAGACTACGGTTTTCCCACACCCTGTTGGCAAAACTAATAACGTTCTTTTATGACCTTGCTCCCATTCTGACAAAATAGAGTCAATACTTTCTTGCTGATAGCTTCGTAATTCCATTTCACCAACTCCTTTGAGGTGTGTTGACGATTCTATCAATCGTCCAACCTCGCTCTACTCTGTGCTGTAATGCTGCATAAGATACCCCTAGCTTTCTGGCAAGTTCTGCCATTGTATAAGTTTTGCCTTCAAATGTAATCAAATGATTTTTACGAGTGTTGTTTGCTTGAATATAGTTATCTACCCACCTGCAATTAGAGGGTTCATAATTACCATTAACATCAATGCGGTCAATCGATAAGTTGTCGGCATATCCGTGTGATAATGACCATTCTCTGAATTTTGAATAATCCTGCCATTCGCCACAAATCTTTACCCCTCTATCACCATATCTTGCAAAATCTGGACGATTAGGATTATTACATCTTTGACGCATATTAAGCCATGTTTGGTATAAACGCTCCTTGTGTGAAAATCCATGTTTTACTTTTTTACATCCACAACTTACTGTGTGACCAGATAGTAAGGAATCTGATTTAACATGAATAGTTTTTCCGCATTTGCACTCGCAGACAAACTTAACAACAGGCTTACGACCGTTCCCAACATCTTCGGAACGGCGTAATACCTTTAGAAAACCAAAAGTCTGACCAGTTAAATCATTCTTTAATTTTCTTGTTTTCATTGTTAGCTACCTCTTAAAATTGCCCAGCTTGGAATCCTGCAGCTTGTTGAGGCGCTTGTGGTTGTTGTGGGTATTGTTGAGGTTGTGGTGTTGTTTGATAATTTTGTGCTGGTTGTTGATATGTAGGCTGTTGTGGTTGACCTTGCACGTTTGCGTTCAACACTTTTGTCCAGTCAACTTCGTCTGCATAAATCATTGATTTAATGTTGTCATATTCACGGTCAGCATATTGTCCAGTACCTTTACGTTTGTTGATACGGCAAACACCTTTAGCACCGATAACGCTATTCCAATTCATACGAAGTGGTTCACCGTGTTTCTTTTGACCGATTGCCCCAAAGAATGCTGACAACATACCTTCTGTTGACGTGTGCAAGAATAAGTTGTGTGTTAATTGTGCAATACCTTCTGCAGTTTCAATTTGAAGCGTAAGTGTTGCTTTATTACATGCTGGCAATTTTCCTGGATTTTGTGGGTTTGGTGTGTGACGTCCACGTTCCAGGTTAGTAACAGTGAATTGGTAGTCACCAGGTGCAAGCTGTACGAATTCTTTTGCGTCTGTGGTAATTTCATCATCCCAACCTAATTCATGGTCAAAGTTATTGTTAAATTGTGTCATGTTAATTCTCCTTTTTGATTAAGCTAAAATTGTAATATTGCTTTGTTCTGCAAGTTGTGCTTTCAAGTAGTTAGCAACGTTGTTGATTGCTTCTAAGCGCCATTTGCCACCGTCTGCGCTAAATAGTGCCATTTCTGCGTTTTTATCGATACGAAATACAAATTGGCTAGCTGGTTGTTCCACCTCTGCAAATGTGCGGTATGGACGTAGCATGACTGGATTTGGTGCTTTAGCTTTTGCTAAGTTAGCTACTCCAGTTTTAACAGTCGTTGTTTGGCTAACACCGTTATCAACAATTTCTGAACCATTGTCAATTTTAAGCGCACTTGCAAAATTCAAAACAACGTCGCGGTCATCTGTATCTTCAAATTTAGATTGTAGGTAAACGTTGAAGTCAGTTGATGACATGTAGTAACCGTATTGAATACTTGGGATACGTGCTTCAATGCTAACAAGACGTGTACGTACTGCTTTTTCATCATCTTCAGTATAGACAGACACTTGAGTTGGACTTTCCACAATAACCATTAAACGTTGATAGCTAGTGTTGTTAAGTCCTGATTTAAGGTAGTCGACTAAACTATCAAGCGTGCATAATTCAAGTACATCTGGATAAAGTTTCGGTTCAAGCTCAACAAGATTAGCTTTTGAATCATCATAGTAGTGTTTGTCATCAACTGTGATGATTTTTTCTTCACGGCTTGCTAACTCAACGCCGTACGCAATTGCTTCTTTAATATTTTCTGACATAATTAATTACCTGCTTTCTGTTTATTAAAATCAATGACATCTTCATTAATGCCTTTTTCTAGCGCTTCGATTGGTTCGCCAATGTCGGTGCGCAAAACTGCTTCATTGTCAAAATAGGTTTGACCAGGAACGCTACTAAGCAACTCATTAGCATAGACTTTACCGTCTTTCTGACCAACAAGAACTGTCGTAGCCGTTCCTTTTTGAGGTGCTAGTGTTGATTTCACTTCCATTGCTGTGCTAACCGTTTGACGACTTTCGTCAGCTTTCATTGTGAGCGTAATCGTTAACTTACGCGCTGGTTTGCTTTCGGTGTTTGGATCAAGAATATTATCAAAGATTTTTTCAAGTTCTTTGTCTACTTTTTCTTGTAAGCTACCCTCACCGATAGCAGATAGATCTAATTTAATTGTTTTATCCATTGTTATTCCTTTCTAAAATGGCAAGATACGATTATCTTTAATCATGCTAAACACTTGGTCCCAAGCGCCAATAAGAACACCGTCGATAAATCCTGGGTCGTACATGATAACTGGCGTATCCTCTGGATAGTAACCCTTTTGAGCGACTGCCTTTTGGACTTCAAGCTCTGTGACTTGATTTTGTATCATCAAATCACGCAGAGCCTGTGGCAAGGCTAAATTAGGCTCTTGGTAAGGTTGACGTTCTGGCGCAGGCTGCGTTAAGCTTTCAGGTGCTTGTGACGGTTGCTGTGGCGTTTCTTGCGCCTGTGGTTGAACCTGTGGCGCTGGTTTGGCAGTTGGTGTTTGTTCCTGTGCTGGTGCTTGTGAAGTAGGTTCTGGGACTGTTTGTTGCAGTTGAGGCGTAGGCTGTGTATGCGCTTGATTAAAGATGTGTGCAATGCCTGCATAATCAAATGGCATTTCTTCTGGCAAGCCGTGACGGTTCTTAGCATCCCACGCTGGATGATGTTGTGTATACAGAACACGTTGCCCACCAGTTGCTTTTTTCTTTTTGTTATTAGCAGTCATTACGACTGTTTTATAATTTGCAAACAAAACCATATCAGCCCATTCTTTAACGAGTGGTGCAGTTTGTGAGCTTGTTTTTTTACCAAGCTTAAGTTCCCAACGGTCATAAGATCCCATCTCGTCAGGCTGTTCAAACTTACGAATTTGGGCATGTGCAGTTAACACAATATTGATACCTAAATCTACAAGTTCTGATAAACTGTTCAAAAAACGTCCTAATTCTTCTTTAACGTAAACATAACCGTTACCATAGCCAAAATCTTCAATACCTTTTTTCTGATGCAGTGCACAGATGTCATCTACTATTAGACTTTCTGCCCAATCGATTGTGTCAATGACAAGTGTTTTACAAGCTGTCGGGTTAGCTTTCAGCCAAGCGATTTCAGTTTTTAACATTGTGTAGCTTGATGGCTTATCCAAGCGTGAGATGTCCATGTTATCAGTTGAACCCTCGGTATCAATAAACAGTGTTTCTGGAAATTGTGCTGCAAAGGTTGATTTACCAACACCTTCAGGACCATAGACAACTACTTTTTGGGCTCGTGCGCGTTTTCCTTTTGTAATTTGCATTAATCGTCACCTCCGAAAATATCGTCAAGTGCATCAAATAGCATTTTAGCCTTGCTTTGATTGTCTACTTTAATTTCTCCTGGTTCTTCACCATCAAGTGTTGTGAGTGTGTATGTTGCTTCAACTTTAAGCGCTTCTGCTCTAAGAGCTTGTAGCAAACCGTCGTATTTTTCTTTATCTTTTTCAAAATATTTTTCAGGAATAAAAAGTGCTGATTGAATTTCTTTTTTATAGCTTGCTGTGAATGCCAGAACATCTTCGTTGTTTTTATACTCGGTTAAAAAGCGACCGCTTTCTTTGTCACGAAAGACGATAAATGTTTCAGTTTGTTTCATTGTTTTTTTCTCCTATTTCTTAAAATGTACCTGCTGTAAATGTTGGTTTTGTAGCTGGTGCTTGATGCGCTTCGTTGACGACTGAATAACCGTCCTCGATTATCACAGCGCACTCCTCACCAGTTGATACGCGAGTGGCAATAGCTTGTAAGCCTTCTTGTTCTAACCAAGCGCCAAATTGTTCAAGTGTGATTTGGTCCATTTGTTCTAGTTTGTCAATCAGAACAAAACCACATTCTGGTTTAAGCTTACGAACAATCGCAGTAGCCACCATAAGCTGTTGACTGTCAGACATGTTATCCCACTCTTGCCCTTGATAAAGTAGCTTACCGTCATCAACTGACAAGCCTTCAAGTGGCAAGTCTGCGTTAGTTAACAAGTCTGTTTTTTGTTGACGTACAGCTTCGATTTCATTAGTCAATTGGTTGTATTGTTCACGCTGTTGTTTTGCGTCGTCTTCGGCTTTATCTTTATCAAGATTAGCGCGAACACGGCGATTGGTTTCGTCAATACGTGCAATATTTTCTTCGATTTCAGCTGTTGACTCGTCGTGCAAATCCATAGCGTCAGTCTGTGCAATAGACAAATCATTTTCAAGCTGTACCAATTGCGCTTCTGCTTGTTTCAGCTTTTGCTTAAAGTCCTCTACTTCGGCTTTTTTAAAGTCGTAGTTTTGTTGAATGACTGTCACGTTTTGACGCTTACGAGCATTCTCACCATTCTTAGCTAAAATAGCTTGCTGTTGTTGAATAAGTTCTGAAATGCTGACAAGCTCTTTTGGCGCGTCTGGGTAGTATGGCTGTTCTTTTGCAAACTTCTCCTTTTGGTCAGCAATCACACCAATTGCATGACGTTGATTATAGATTTCCTTTTCTTTTAGCTCTAGTTCTGCTAGCTGATCGCCAACACCGATAATTTGTAAAAGCGTGTTAGCCTTGTTCTTTGGCGTGCTTTCCATAAATTTAGGTAAGTTGATAGCTAATTCTTCCACAAAGCTATCAAGCAACTGTTGTCCTGCTTTTTGACCGTTAGGGTCAATGACTTTAAGCGAGCTGTTCTTACCTTTACGTTCAACGATAAGACCGTTTGACAAAGTCACTTTCAGTGTTGGCGGTACCATTGAGCCCTCACGCTCTGCTTGACTTGGTTTGTATTTGTTACCACCAAGAGCCCAAGCGATACTGTCCAGAACACTGGTCTTACCTTGGTTATTATTTCCACCAATTACAGTTAAACCACTTGCCGACGGTTCAATTTTGACCGCTTTAATCCGTTTGACGTTTTCAATTTCTAGTTTATTGATTGTTACCATCAAAATCCTCACTTCCAATTCTGAATGTATTAACTTCTACCGTTTTAGTCTCCGTGATAATTTCACTGTTTTCTAAAGCGAAGCCAAGCAGTGCATTCGTGACACTTGTCAATGTATAACCACATTTGTCTGCAATTTCAGCGATTTCATTGTAAATATCAATATCACACCCAATACGACCATATCCATTTTGTTGAGCTCCTAATTTTTGTTTTGCCAATCTCATTTTGTCATAACCTTTCTAATTTCTAGTTGGTCAACTTCATCAAGCTGATTGATACACTTATCAAGTGTTGATTGTAAGATATAGCTCTCAGCAATGATGATATCGAGTAAATTTGCTTTTGCGACTGTTGCAAAGTAATGTTTCGTCAGTTCATTATTTAGACGTCTGTTTTCGTCTTTCAAGAACGCATTTTCATTAATAACTTCTTGTATCATATCAACCTCTTTGAATGTATCGTGTCATAGCGTTTTGCGCTTTAATAACATTGTCATAGCGCTTAGCTTTTGTTTCCCAACTTTCAAACACGAATTCTGGTTGAGTAGTTTCTTGTTTGTTAGGTTTTGTAAAAATCCAGTTAAATAATGTCATAATAAAACCTCTGCTTCTAATTTCATGTTCTTTAGCATCTCAGCTAATGTTTCTTTTTTGGATAAATACCTGTTGCGTGATTTCCACTTGACGAATAATGCAAATCCTTCATAGTTGATAAAGACTATTTTGTGCGTTGGATTATCAATATATTTCCTAAATTCTGGATGTTCACGCATTTCGGCTGCCCACTGTTTGGCAACGCTCTTGCTCAAACCTTCCCAACGTTGCATTAAGTGGTCATAATCGCCCCACTCGGCATCTTCGTTGATTCCGACAGCCTTGTAAGTTATTTCGACTTTCGGCATAGCGTGCTCCCTTTAAATGTGATATAATCTAGTTAAGTTTATTTTTGTTATGCGACTGATTGCCGTCAGTCGCTTTTTTTGTGTCCAAAATACATGCACCGTCCTTTCTATAGTTAACCTCTTTCCGTGATATAATATTTTTGGAAAGGAGGTGAAAGTTATGCCCAAAATTAAAGTAACGTTTGCTGATGGTTCAACTATTATTTTTCACGAAGAACAAGGTTTTCAAACTATTGTAAAAAGAGATAATGAAACTTCATTAGGTGAATTCTTTTCACTTTGGAACCACATTCGAGAAGGATTAATTCCAAGTTTTACTACATTGCTTGTAAATAGTTCATTTTTTTATGATGTTGAAAATCCATCAGTTGTTTACTCTTCTTCAGCTGTAGTTAAAGTTGAAGAATTATAATTAATCTTGCTATTCAATGCTTGACTTGCGATTTCAGCTTGAATAGCTTTTTTAATAGCCTGACCATGTTCAGTTAAACTTGCATTTTGTCCGACTAATAGAATGGCTTCCTGATAAGTTTCAGATTGAACCAATGCTTGTGTAGCTTTGACTTTAACTAAGTCTTCCACTTCTTTTGCTAAATTTTCCATAGGCTTTTGCTCCTTTCTTTTGTGTTCTACTGCTCTCAACTAGCAGTTATAGCCCTAGCAAGTTTTGCTGTATCTTGGGAGGAAATATATTGATAAAAAATATTAATAGGAGACCATAATCAATAAACTGCGTAATTGTTGTTTGATAACTTGCTAGAGCCGTAACTACTAGCTGAGAAATGATATACATTGCATATCGTACTTTATCGAACTTTCAGGCTAAAAAAAGATATCCTCAATGGTGATGTCAGGAAAAAATGGCAGTAACATTTTTTTGAAAGTTAACATTTCTTTGCTTGTGAATTGAACTTTGCCACATTCTTTATTGTGATAAGATTGTGGCGAAATATCGAACATTTCAGCCATCTGTGCTTGTGTCTTACCAAGCATGTGTCTGTAGCCTCTGATTTTATTCGACCTCGTCATTTTTATACCTCCTTTCGAACTTTGTTGAACTTATTATAAAACCTTTATTTTTATTTGTCAACAAAAAAATAAAACTTTTTCGAACTTTTTTTATAAAATTTTGTAAAAATATGTTAAAATAAAATCATAAAGGAGATGAATCATGTTTGATATAGATAAAAAATCTGTCGGAGCACGGATAAAATCCATTAGAAAATCTAAAGGAATGACTTTAGAAGAATTCGGAAAACTTTTCAACGCTTCTAAAAGTAGCGTTCTAGGTTGGGAAAAAGGTGACAACATTCCAAATAACGAACGCTTAAAACAAATTGCAAAAGTTGGCGATTTAAGTGTAAACGAGTTACAATATGGTGATTTTAAAACTTATATTGCAGCAAATCTAAGTCAATTCTTAATTGAAGTAATGCCAGACTATAACGTTGCTCAAAGTGATTTTGAACAAGCATTAAACAATATTTACGAAGAAGCAATAACAAGCAACTATTCTTATAATGACATTGAACCGTTACAAGCTTTGTTTATTGCAAAAACTGCTTTTATTCGTGATAAATATGTTAGTCAAGATTTGCTTTTGAAAGATGTTAGCGACGAAGATATCAATAATCTTTATATTGAAAGACTAGCTGATGTCCAAACCTTGCCTGCTGAGTTTGAACAATCAGAAGTTGAAAAACATTCTGAACGATTTAAGAAAAATCATTCTATTGTACAAGAAGCGATTGACAAAATTAAAACTGATATTATTGAAAAATCATCTGGTTTTGTTGTTTCAGAACCTATCAAAATCTATTACACTTCCGCTGCTAAAGCTGGTCCTAAAGGTTTTGGTTATGATGATTATGATTCAGATTTTGCATACACTAATGAAGAACCACCACGCTATGACATAGCCACTGAAGTAAATGGTAATTCTATGAATCCAGATTATCAAGACGGTGACATTCTTTATTTACGAGATTATGGAACTACTACATACGACGGTGAAGAATGTGTTGTTGTCATCAATGACAAATCATATTTTAAGAAATTGTACACTATCGAAAATGGGCTACTGCTTGTCTCAATTAATCCAGATAAAGACAAGTACCCTGATATTGAAATAGAATTCCCACCAACTGACGGTGACCATATAAAAATATTTAATGTAGTAGGTAGTTTTACACCTATAGATTGTGATTAAAAAGGAGTACGATTATGGAATCAGAAACTAGACCAATGGAAATTGTCTGCTATGACTTAGATTGCCATTGCAATAGACGTCGAGAGTGGATAAAGGTAAATGGCGAATGGCACCCTATTGAGTACTCGGTAGATGACCCAAATGACCCACCAATGAGTGAGGAAGAAAAACAAAAACTTGCTGATATAATTCTTGAATTTACAGCAGAAAAATAAAACTACGTGCAACGACTGAACCACATTAAAAGCTGAGAAGGAGAAAAACAATGAAAAAAATTAGTTTATTCGGGATTACCCTTTTATCAATTGCTGTACTTGGTGCTTGTTCTTCTAATTCGAGTAGCGATTCATCTAGTAGCAGTTCTAGCTCATCAACAACGACAGAACAAACAACATCAAGTAGCAGCGTAGAGTCAACAGAGCAAACGACTACTTATCCAAGTAGCACGTATGTATCATATCCTTATACTATTGATGTCCCTAGTGGTAATAGTTATGTTATTAAAAATATCACTAAAACCACAGGCAGTTTAGACGGTAGCCCAATTATTACAATTGAAATGAGTTTTACAAATAACGGAGATACGCCTACTAGTCCATATATGGGATTTGTGGTTGACTGGGATGTACAACAAACTGACGGAACAACTACAGAAAGTCTAAATGGTGCTAATACTCAAATGGCTAATGTTGATAATCAAGATTTAGTGAATATGGGAAACACAAATGTTAATGCAGGTGCGACTGTAGACGCCATTATTGGTTACACTTTAGCGAGCGATACGGAAGATGTTGGTTTTATTTTACGTTCTACCTCTCTAACATCTAACCCTCAAGGCTTTGCATGGGCTAATGATTAATTAAAACTAAACTCACGCAAGCTGAAGCTAACAACGTACAAATGTTCTTTTTAAGCTAAACAGTTAGAAGGGATATTGATTTATGACTAACCATTTTAGGGAACTTGTTCAAGAACTACTCATCTACTATATCTGGTGGTTAATTACATTAGTTAATCATCAGCCGTAGGTATCAAAAGAGAAATGATTTTTACTCAAAAAGCCAGTTACTAAGTATTAATAAAATAAAATCAAAAAACGATTCTGTTCAAAATAATTTAGATTGTGAGGTGTGAGTATTTTGCTTAAAGACATTATTGAAAATAACAGTTATCCTATTGTTTTTATAGGCTCGGGAATATCCAAACGTTATTTAGAAAATTCCCCCACTTGGTCAACCTTATTAGAAGAGTATTGGCAACAGCTAGGTGAAAAATCATCCATATTTAGTTATATGAGAAGTATAAAAAAAGAACTCAAAGATACTATTTCTGATAATGAAAAAGATTTTATCGTTAATATAAAAACTGCATCATATATTAAACAAAAGTACGATGATTTATTTTTTGACGGAAGTTTTTCACTACATGGTCTTGATCAGAGCACTGCTTATCACGAAAAAATTTCGCCCTTTAATTTTTCTCTTTCTGAAAGGTTTAAGAGCTATATCATCAAAGAAGATATGAAAAATGAAATTGACTTATACAAAGCATTTTTATCAAAGGCTAAAGTAATTGTCACAACTAATTATGATACTCTTACCGAAGATTTATTAAATTCTATAAATGAAAAACCAACTATATACATAGGTCAAAAAGGTTTTTTCGATGATACATATAATTGGTCTGAATTATTTAAAATACATGGAGACGTAAAAGACCCTAGTAGTATCGTCATTACGGAGGAAGATTACGACAAATACGATAAAAATTCAATTTTAATAAGCGCTAAGATTCTTTCAAACTTAATAAATTCCCCGATAATTTTTCTTGGATATTCGCTTTCTGATAGAAATGTTCAAAAGTTATTATCTGACTTTGCTTCTCAATTGCCAGACGGGGATGTAAGAAAAAATAGTAGTCGTATAACTGTTGTAGAATATTCTAGTGGGGAAGATGAACTCATAGAACAAATAGTAAATAACACCTTACTAAATATATCTTATTCAACTATAAAAACTGATAATTATTCTAAAATTTATAAAGAAATTTCAAAAATCAATCAAGGATTGACACCATATGAAGTGAGTAAGTATGAGTCTGAGGTCAAAAATATTATTATTACTGCAGGTGCAAAAGGTAAACTTGATAGCCATCTAGTTTCACCTCAAAATCTTGATAGCTTGTCTGAAGAAACTAAGAAAAGACGAATTGTAGTTGCTTTAGGTGATAAAAAAAATATGTTTGTCAATCCTAGCATACCTGATTATGTAGAAGATTATTTTTTAGATAATGCTTCATTTCTGCCAGAAGTTTCTCTACCAGTAATTGCTGGAGAGCATACTACAGCAAGAATTCCTTTTGTAAAATATGTAAAAAATATAAACTACCAAGAATATGATTTTCTTTCTACACGTAACAAAAGAAAAATAGAAAGACGTATATCAGATATGGGGTCGCTACAAAAATTAATAGACTCAATTCCTAAAACAAATAAAAAAGAATATTCAACTTTGGAAGAAATTTTAAATTCTCCTGGAAAGATGAATAAAAAATTAGAAATCATTGTATATAATATTAAACACTTAGATAGATTGAAACTATTCAATTTTATTCAAAATAACGTACTAACCGAATTTAGAAATAACTATAATAATAGTTTGTCAACCTCACAACAAAGAAGACTTCTACTAGCATACGACCTTCTTGAAAACGGAGATTTAAACTAAAAAAAGAGACCGGTGAGTTCCGCTCATGAACCTAAGTCCTAACGGAAAACAAACGGTCTAAACAAGAAACAGACATCTAATACGGCTAGAGGTAAGCAACTCTTGTTATATCATCAGTAATAGTATAACAAAAGTTATATGAAAAGTAAAACAAAAATCCCTACACTCCCTGTCGCCAAACTTCGAGTGTAGAGATAATGAAATGTATAGTAAAAACCTGCATACTGTAGGTCTCTTTACTATACCCATTTTAACAAAAAAGTGAGGTAAAAACAATGTGGATTGAAGAATTATTCAACGGCAAATATAAGTATTTCGAGCGCTACAAAGACCCATATACCGAAAAATGGCGCAAAGTATCTGTAACACTTGAAAGTGCTTCTAACCGAGCGAAAAAGGAAGCTCAAAAAATTCTTGAAGAAAAAATCAAAACAGCTTTAAGAAACTTAAAAACTTCTGATGCTTACTTCACTGACGTTTTAGATTCATGGTGGGAATTTCACAAAAAAGAAATCAGGCGTACTTCTATTAGTGCTCTCACAAGTAATGTTAGACTAGTACGTGAAACTTTTGGTTTAAAAACAAAAATTACGAAGATTGATACTCTTTATGTTCAAGACTATATAAACAAACTTGATATTTCACGCCCAAAATTAGAGCGCGTTAAATCAATACTAAACCTATCTTTTGATTACGCTGTAACTATTGGGCATCTCAAGATGAACCCTGCTAGACAAGCAAAACTTCCTAAAAAAGTTCTAACCATTGAAGATTACGAAAAAATCAAGAACAAATATCTGGAAATTGAAACAGAGTTAATACCATTGATTCAAGAATTACGACGCACGAAACGGACTTACTTGAATTCACTGATTGCCGAATTTCTATTTTTAGATGGTGCACGTATTGGTGAAGTCGTTGCTTTAGAAGATATTAATTACCGTAAAGACGATAATTTTGTAGATATTTTTGGCACTTTGGACAGTGTCCAAGGATACAAGAAAGCCAAAAAAGAACCACCCAAAACACCTGCTGGCTATCGTAGCAATAAGTTATCAAAACGAGAATCAGAAATATTAGATGAAGCTATTAAGATTCGAGATTTAAACAAAAGTTTAAATCCTAATTGGATAACTATGGACCGTAGCTACATATTTGTAACTAATCGTGGAGTGCCTATCCAACGTAATTCATTTAATGAATCTATCAAGGCCGCTAATCAGCGACTAGAACACCCGATTAATAAACCTATCAGCTCACATATTTTTAGGCACACGCTTGTTAGTTATTTAGCTGAAAAAGGTGTTCCCTTAAAAGCTATCATGGACCGTGTTGGACACGAGGACAGTGACACCACAATGAAAATTTATACGCATGTCACAAACAAAATGAAAGACAAAGTTGTCGACATGATTAATGAATTACCACTTTAGTTTGCCCCTTCTGTGCCCCTCGCTACCATTTTGACATAAAAAAAGCCCTATCACACAGGCCGTAAAGCTTGATATGATAGGCTTTTTATTATTTAGGTTATTTTACAGTGCGGATACGCATTGTGTTTGTACCACCTGAACCAACTGGAACACCAGCGACGATAACGATGTTATCACCTGATTGAACTAATCCTGATTCAAGGGCAGCTTTTTCAGCAACTTCAAACATGTCATCAGTTGATGCAGGTTTTTCAGTTACAACCGGAATAACACCCCAGTTAATCATAAGTGATTTTTGAGTTTTTTCGTCAAATGTTACAGCCAAGATGTCAGCATCTGGACGGTATTTAGAGATAAGACGAGCAGTATTACCAGATTCAGTAAGAGCTACGACAAGTTTAATATCCATTGAGCTTGTTGCATCTTTAACTGCTGAAGCCACAACTTCTGTTTTAGAAGTACGAGCGAATGATGTTGAATCAAGACGTCCGTATTCGTTAAGAAGAGTTTGAGCATTTTTATCGATTGTAGCCATTGCACGAACAGCTTCAACTGGGTACTTACCATTTGCAGATTCACCTGAAAGCATAGTTGCATCAGTACCATCGATAACAGCGTTGAATACGTCAGATACTTCAGAACGAGTAGCACGTGGTTTGTCAGTCATTGATTCAAGCATGTTAGTTGCTGTGATAACTGCTTTACCAGCTGCATTAACTTTAGTGATAATCATTTTTTGGTAAACTGGAACCATTTCGAATGGTACTTCAATACCCATATCACCACGAGCAATCATGATACCGTCAGCAGCTTCGATGATTTCATCAATGTTGTCAATACCTTGTTGGTTTTCGATTTTAGCGAACAAACGAACGTGTCCGTTACCAGTTTCTTCACAGATAGCACGAACTTCGTTAACGTCTTTTGCAGTACGTACGAATGAGATAGCGATAAAGTTAAGACCTTGTTCAAGACCGAAACGGATATCAGCGTTGTCACGATCAGCAAGAGCTGGGAATGGGATTTTAGTGTAAGGAATGTTTACACCTTTTTGCTTAGCGATGACACCATCGTTTTCAACTTCAACTTCGAATTCACGAGTTGCATCATCTTTAGCAATAACACGAAGACCAAGTTTACCATCATCAACAAGAACTTGTTTACCAACTTCAACATCATCGTAGATGTCAAGAGCGCCAGCAACGTTCAATGCAATAACTTCACGAGTTGATTTGATACCTTGTTTAGTAGCAACACGGATTTTTTCACCAGTTTTGTATGAATACTCTTTAGCGTCACCTTCAAAAAGTTCAGTACGGATTTCTGGACCTTTAGTGTCAAGAAGGAAACCAACTTTTTGACCAGCAATTTCTTCTGCACGACGTACAGTTGCCATACGGTCACCTTGTTCTGCGTGGTCACCGTGTGAGAAGTTGAAACGGAAGACGTTCGCACCTTCTTTAATCAATTCAGCGATTTTTTGAGCTGATGCTTCAACATCAAGGCTTTCACCCCAATATCCAGCTTCGCCGAATTTTTTACCACCGCGGAGTTCTACCGCAGGACCAAGTGTTGCAACGATTTTTACGCGTTTATTCATGATAATATGAAACTCCCTTTATTTTTCGTCGATTTAACGACTTTTAATAACAATAATAATTTTTAATCTATAAATACAATACTATAAGTGAGCAATGTCACGGTTTAATTTAGCAAAGTCAAGGCGTGCTTTGTGAGGCATGTTGACAATAATGCTTCCATCTTCTGCCAATGAGAACAAAGCACCTTCTTCTTTTGTTCCAAGGATTGGGCTTTCTACCAATTCTTCGTTGTGGATACCAACAGCAAGTCCACCGCGTCCTTCAAGAAGAAGTTCAACGGCGTGTGCCCCCATCCAAGAAGCAAGAACACGATCACGAGGTGATGGAGCACCACCACGAAGGATGTGACCAAGGTTTGTAGCACGAAGGTCACTAGTATCTCCAGCTTCTTTCATCAATTCAGCGAATTTTTCGGCATGCATAACACCTTCAGCAAGAACGATAAGGTGACGTTCTTTACCTTTGTTTTCATAACCATCTTTAACTTTTGCAACAACGTCTTTAATGTCGTATTTTTCTTCAGGGATGATGATTTGATCAGCACCTGCAGCAATACCAGACCAAAGAGCGATATCACCAGCGTTACGTCCCATTACTTCGACAACGAAAGTACGTTTGTGACTGAATGATGTATCACGGATTTTATCAAGAGCTTCCATAGCTGTGTTAACAGCTGTGTCAAAGCCAATAGTATAATCTGTACCAGCGATATCGTTATCAATTGTACCTGGAATACCGACAGCTGGGAAACCATGTTCAGTCAAGCGCATAGCACCATGATAAGAACCATCACCACCGATAACAACGACACCTTCAATACCGTGTTTTTTAAGTTGTTCGATACCTGCTAATTGTCCTTCAAGAGTTGCAAACTCAGGATAACGAGCAGATTGAAGGAATGTCCCACCATGTGACAAGGTATTTGACACACTTTGAGCATCCAATGGGAAGATATCGCCTTCAACCATACCAGCATAGCCACGGTTGATTCCGAAAACTTCCATTCCTTCTTTAATTGCTTTACGAACAACTGCGCGAACAGCAGCATTCATACCAGGAGCGTCGCCGCCACTAGTTAAAACAGCAATACGTTTCATTTTGCTAATACTCCTTCTATTAATCTAACGTTCTTATTATAGCACATTACTTTGTAAAAAGCTTCACTTTATTTAATTTTTATTGATAAATCGTTTTCAAAGTATAGCTTGATAATGCTTCAATAAGCTCAGTTGTCCTTTGAACCAGATGTCTTTGACTTTGCAATGTTTGCTTACTATCTTGATAGTGTAAAATCACTGGAATGTTTCCAGGATATTGTGATAATATCTCAGAAATCTCATTATCGTGGAGATGATTTGGAAGTAAGAGCCATAATCGTTCACTACTTGCCTCTTGAATGTGATTTAAAATCATCTGCAAGTGGTTATTTCGATTCTGAATTTTTCCAGTAAAATAATAAAATCTTCCTTCTTGAAGCTTATCTTTGAAACGCACAAAGGTTTCTGGAAACAAAGTAACATCGAATTTTTTCTGAGTATCTGTAACACTCAAAAATGCCATTTGCTCACCTTTCGTTTTTGTCCTGATGACACGAATCTGATTAAGTTCTACCAAGATGGTTGCTTCGGTGTTTTCTTGCAAATCTGCTAGTGCTGTAAAACCTTTTGTGGATTGTCTTGCGATTTCTAATAGTGGATGTGGGCTAATTCCTACGCCTAACAAACTCTGCTCTAAGCGGTATTTTTCAGCATTTGGATAATCTTCGGTCTCAATCCAACTATAAGATGTATCCGAAAATAGACTACCAAGCTCATTGACAAAGATAAAAAGGGGCTCTAGGTTTTCAATGATTTTTCGGCGATTTCTGTCAAATTTGTCAAAGGCACCAACTTCTACCAAAGGTGTAATCATATCCATTTTTTGATAATTCTCTGGCAATCGTGTTAAGAAATCCTCAATGCTATTAAACGGGCGATTTTCGATAATCCAGTAGCATAAATCACGTGGAACACCTCTTAGATTTTTTAAACCAAGGTAAATGTATCCATCTGAAATTTTATTGTTGTAAGGAACGGTATTGATATCGATTTTTTTAACTTTAAATTGTGAATCTAGAGCATCTGTAATATAGTCAGCGCTAGAATAATTCAACATGATATCGTAAAAAACAGCAGGATAATGGGCCTTAAAATAAGCAAGTTGAAAAGCTAAAGCTGAATAGGCAAAAGCGTGGCTTCTATTAAAACCATATCCAGCAAATTTTGCCATACGGCTAAATAAATCCTTTGCCGCTTCAAGCGGACGCCCTAATTGTTGCGCTCCTTCTAAGAAATCACTTTCCATTTTTTGCATATCATCAACCTTTTTCTTAGACATGGCACGGCGTAACAAATCCGCTTTTCCAAGGGTAAAGCCTGCATAAATTTGAGCAATTTGCATGACCTGCTCTTGATAAAGCATGATACCGTAGGTTGGTTCTAAAATCGATGCTACTAATGGATCAATCAAATCCACTTCTTCTTGCCCAAAACGACGTTTAATGAAGTTCTCAGTATAATCACTAGCACCTGGTCGGTTTAAACTAGTTGTTGCAACAATATCTTCAAATCGGCATGGTTGAATACGTTTCAAAAGATTAATTGCTCCAGCCTGTTCAAACTGGAAGATTCCCTTAGTCTTTCCAGCTGCAAATAATTCTAAAGTCTTTTTATCCTCTAAATCTATTGATTTAATGTCAATAGTAACTCCGTAGTCTTTAGCAACTTTTTCTTGCATACGTTGAACAAATGTCAAATTACGCAAGCCAAGAAAGTCCATTTTCAAAAGACCGTTTGCCTCAACCGCTTGAGCATCATACTGGGTAATCATCATGTCTTCGCCAGCTTTTAACGGAATGTGTTCTGTTAAATTATCATCGCTCATAACAACCCCTGCCGCGTGGATAGAGGTCTGACGTGGATTGCCTTCAATACGTTTTGCAATTGCAAATGCTTTTTGGTATTCAATTTTGGAATTAATAATCTGACGAAAAGAAAGATTTTTGTCGTAAACCGATGTTAAAGTATCTCTGAAACTGATTTTTTTCGTGATATTTGTCAACTCATGTTCAGGAGCCCCAAACCGTTTAAAAACATCACGAATGGCTTGTTTTGCTCCAAAGGTTGAAAACGTCACAATCTGCGCTGAATGTAAACTTCCGTAACGGTCACGTACATAATGAAGAAACTCGCTACGATACACATCTGGCAAGTCAATATCAATATCTGGCATGCTATAGCGTTCTTCATTTAAGAAACGTTCAAAAAGTAAGTTATTTTTGACTGGGTCAATCCCCGTAATATCAAGGGCGTAAGAAACCAAGCTCCCTGCAGCTGAACCACGTCCCATTCCCATATAATAACCATGACTTCGACCAAAACGCAACAAGTCCCAGACAATTAAGAAATAATCATCGAAGCCCATTTTATGGATGATTGATAGTTCTTTCTCTAAACGCTCCTGATAAGCTGGCAGCCACAAATTTTTAGCTCGCAATCCCGCTTCTGTTCGTTCAATCAATTCTTCCTGTGCTAGCTTTTGACGATTAAATCTTGGCAATTTTAAATCTGTGTCAAACTCATAATGAATGTTTGATATAAGCTTTTCCTGATTTTCTAACGCTTGCGGAAATGTCTCTCTAAACGCTTGTGTCAAAATATCACAAGCTAACAGATTTTGTCCTTGAGGTGCAGGCGGCGCATCTTTTAAGCTAATATTATCACGAATAGCGTGTAGCATGTGAAGAGCTTCCACCTCATTAGTTTCAAAATAACGAACCGTATAAAGTGGAAAAATTGGCTTTTCATATGCTTTTTGAGGCGAATTAACATCAACCCCAATGTAGTAATCAAAAGGAAGCGACAATGTCTCTAATTCCTCGAAATAAGGCACTACTATGGCTACACCAATTAAATAATTAAAGAGTTCGCCTAGCTGAATGCCTGAAGACATCTGTTTACTCGAAATCTTCATCAAATTTTTATAACCGGTTGTATCTTGCGCAAGTAGGTAGAGTTTTAACGATAGTGTCTCCTCAACGGCAAAAGATAACTCTAACCCAACAACAGGCTGCAAGGATTGTTTTTTAGCCTCTTCAATAAAATGAAAAGCTGCGTAAAGATTATCCTTGTCCATAATTCCAACTGTTTGATAACCTAAAGATTTAGCCGCTTTAACATACCCCTCTAAGTCAATCAAGCTATCCATAAAAGAATAGACAGTTTTCGTGTCTAACTGGGCAAACATAAAAATGCTCCTTTCGGGTTAATTAACTTAGTTCCATTATACACTAAAATAATATTTAATTTCGTTTTTAATATAAATAGGAAATAAAGATGATAGTTTCCTTGACTTTTCAAATTTATTTCTGTACTATTTATATAGTACAAGACTTCTTTGAAAATTAATAGAAAGGGGTATGGTATGTCCTGGAAATTTGATGAAAAATCACCTATTTATGTTCAAATTGCACAGCATATTAAAATGCAAATTATCAGTCAAGAAATAAAAAATGGTGACCAACTTCCAACCGTCCGTGAACTTGCTGAGGAAGCTGGTGTCAATCCTAACACCATGCAACGTGCTTTTTCAGAACTCGAGCGAGAAGGTATGGTTTACTCTCAACGAACATCAGGGCGTTTTGTAACAGAAGATACAGATCTTATTATGCAAAAACGTCGCGAAGTTGCTGAGGCTGAACTCGAATCTTTTGTTAATAATATGCAAAAAATGGGTTTTCAAATCAACGACATCACATCAGTATTAGAATCTTATATTAAGGAGAAGAATTAGGATGACACAACTGCTTCAACTGCATCATGTTACCAAAAAATACAAAAAGCATGTGGCTATTGACGATATTACACTCAACCTTCCTACAGGTAAAATTATTGGTTTACTAGGTCCAAACGGTAGTGGGAAAACAACACTCATCAAATTAATAAATGGCCTTCTTCAGCCAACCACTGGAGACATTGTCATTGACGGTTATCGCCCTTCCGTGGAAACGAAAAAAATTGTTTCATATTTACCTGATACCTCTTATTTGAGAGAAAATATGAAAATCAAGGATACCTTAACATTATTCGAGGATTTTTATACCGATTTCTCGCGTGAACAAGCTGAACATCTCTTAGACGATTTAGGTCTTAATCCCAATGAACAACTCAAAAATCTATCTAAAGGAAACAAAGAAAAAGTTCAACTTATTTTAGTTATGAGCCGGCAAGCTAAGCTCTACATTTTTGATGAACCAATTGGTGGTGTTGATCCAGCAGCTCGAGAATACATCCTACGCACAATTATTAATAATTATCGTGAAGATGCTTCAGTGATTATCTCAACACATCTAATTGCTGAAATCGAACCAATCCTTGATGAAATCGTTTTCCTCAAAGAAGGAAAAGTTATTTTACAAGGAAATACCGATGATATTCGTGAAGAATATGGTAAATCAATCGACTCACTCTTTCGTGAAAAATATAAAGCTTAGGGGGAAATTATGTTTTCAAAACTTTTAAAATATGAGCTAAAATCTGTTGGCAAATGGTACTTTGCTCTCAATGCCTCAGTCATTGCCATTTCGTTTTTTCTTGGCTTTAGTATAAAATCTCTTGAAACATATGCTCAGACTCGTTCTGAAATCAGTTCAACACACTTCACTCAACTTATCCCAATTATTCTAAGTTTAATCTTTGGTATTCTAGTTGCCGGCGCTTGGATTGCAACCTTTGTCATTATTATTCGCCGATTTTATAAAAACGTCTTTGGGCGCGAAGGGTATCTGACACTAACATTACCTGTTTCATCTCATCAACTTATCTTATCAAAACTCCTTGCTTCTCTTATATGGACTGTGTTCAATGCAATTATTTTAGCAATTGGAATTACATTTCTCATTTTACCAATCTCTGGTGTAGGAAAATTTTTAATGGCTCTTCCTTACTTTGCATCTCTTTTTACACCAACTGAATGGCTAATTATTTTCATTTGTTTCATTCTATCAAGTCTTTCAGGTATTTTAATGATTTATCTTTCTATTGCTGTTGGACAATTATTTACAGATAGACGCGTGCTCATGAGTTTTGTTGCTTACTTTACTATTGCTATTATCGTCATTATTTTATCTGAAACGATTAGTGGTCAACTCACAAAAGACACATTTGATATTAGTATTAATCTTTTTATTTATTCTGGGATTGAATGTCTTATCGAAGGAATTGTATTTTACTTTTCGACTAACTATCTATTGAAAAACAAGCTAAACATTCAATAGAAATATCAGCCAGTCTGAACAGACCAATTTGGTCTGTTTTTGTATCTGGGTGAAAAGCAAAACTAGACAAAACACAAAAATAAAAAACGTTGATATATCAACGTTTTGGGAAACTTTACTAAACTATGAAAAGCTTTGATGGAGCCGGTGGGAGTCGAACCCACGTCCAAACACCTGCCAATACATTTGTCTACAACCATAGGTTATGTTTTTTATTTAACTTAAGCTCGATACATAACTCAAACCTAGATTAAGCGAGTCTATTAATCTCTTTTTGGTCAGCTAGACAATAACCAAATGTAGCTTGTTAATCAATGAAACCTCTAGCAAAACACAAGCAATTCTGTAGAGATCACGCGAGCTGGTTTTTAGGCAGCTACAGCGTAAGAATTTGTATTTTTTGCAGTTATATTTAACTGGCAATTTTACATCTGCCGATGAGTCGCAAAATGTACCTCATAATGCCTGTCGAATCCGTAACGACCCCAGATATTATAAATAGTGGAAAACCACTTTGACTATTATAACAGATAAAGTTTAAAATAGCAAAAAAACATCACTTATGATATGATAAAATTATGAAAACGAAAATATCTAAGCGCTATGTGTTTTTTCAGCGACTAATCCAGTTTTTAGGAATTTTAGCCTTGATTGGTACTTTAGCTTTAGTGGTTTGGTTTTACCGATTAGGGATTTTAAATGATAGCAACGCCTTGAAAGATTTTGTCCACCGTCACCAATTCTGGGGACCGTTAATTTTTGTTTTAGTTCAAATTTTTCAAGTTGTTTTCCCAATTATTCCTGGTGGTGTAACAACCGTAGCTGGCTTCCTTATTTTCGATCCTTGGCTCGGTTTTTTGTACAATTATCTTGGAATTATCATTGGAAGTATTATCCTCTTCTTGCTCGTCCGTATCTATGGAAGAAAATTTATTTTGCTATTTGTTAATGAAAAAACTTTTTACAAATACGAAGCAAGACTTGAAACAAAGGGATTTGAGACATTTTTTATCCTTTGTATGTTGTCACCGATATCTCCTGCTGATGTATTGGTGATGATTACTGGACTGACACGTATTTCTCTAAAGCGTTTTATTTTAATTATCATGCTCACAAAACCAATTTCCATTCTTTCGTATAGTTATATTTGGATTTTTGGTGGCGATCTTATCAAAATAATTTTACATTAAATTCAAGGTTAGGGTGATTTGAGTTGCCCTACTTTTATTTCTAAATTAGCTTCAGATTACTTTTGCTAGCACAATAACATTCATCATATTTACATGAAAATTTCATGTAAACGTTTCAATAACCTTGAAAAATTCCAACATAGTAGTAGACTTATAACGAAGGAGTTTACTAATGAAGTTATACGTTCAATTTATGATTATTCTGGTCTTTTCATTCATTGGAGAGGCAATTTCAAATTTGTTGCATTTACCCGTTCCTGGTAGCATTATTGGGCTAGTGCTACTTTTTCTTGCGCTCGAATTTAAACTTATCCGCCTTAGACACATCGACGTTGTCGGAAATTTTTTATTGAATAATATGACCATTCTTTTTTTGCCCGCAGCTGTCGGAATTATGGAAAAATTTAACGATATTAAGAATTATTTACTTCCTATCACTATCATTATTTTAGGTGCTATTTTCCTAAATGTTGCCGTTATCGGTTTTGTTGTGCAATTAATCAAAAAACATTTTGAAGGAGATTACGTCGATAAAGGAGTCCGTCATGAATGAGGTTATTACAAGTCCAATCTTTGGTATAATGGTGTCGATTCTTGCATATTTAATGGGAATGCTAATTTTTAGACGTTTTCCACATCCAATTACAACACCATTACTTCTAGCGACTTTTTTCATTATCACCTTTCTAAAAATAAGTAATATTTCGTATACCGACTATTACGTTGGAGGTAGCTACCTCAACATGCTTATCGTTCCTTCAACTGTCGCACTTGGAATACCGCTTTATCGGTCATTCCACCTAATGAAACATCACATCAGAAGCATTCTATCAGGCATTTTAATCGCTTGTATTGTTAACACTACATTCACAGCACTTATCGCTAAAGCTTTTGGAATTAAATACCTCTTAGCTGTTTCTTTATTTCCAAAATCTGTAACAACTGCTATGGCAGTTGGAATTATCGACAAAATGGGTGGAATTACAACAGTTACCCTTGTCGTTGTTGTCATTACTGGAATTTTAACTAGTGTTCTTGCTCCAGTTTTTCTAAAACTTTTAAAAATCGATGACCCTGTAGCGATTGGGTTAAGCCTAGGTGGTACAGGACACGCTATCGGAACAGGGACCGCCTTAAAATATGGTCATGTCGAAGGTGCAATGGCTGGTCTCGCCATTGGTGTGACTGGAATCGTATATGTTATTATTAGTCCAATTGTTGCTCAAATCATTCTAAAGTAGCACTAGTATAATAAAAAGTCTGAGATGTTTTCTCAGACTTTTTATTATATAGAAAATCAAACTATAAAATCTCACAATCAAAATAATAGTTAATCAAAAAAATTATGACCAATTCACACATAAAAATTATAACAACAGTACTCTAATATTTTTTCGGAAAATGCCTTTAAATAAGTCTAAAAATCTTCCAAATAAATACATTTGTATACTTAAAAAGCCTTGATTTCAAGGCTTTTCAAGTATACTATAACTCTCCACCCTAAGGGAATCGAACCCCTATTTCAAGAACCGGAATCTTGCGTGATATCCATTACACTAAGAGTGGCAACTTATTATATTATACCACATCAAAGTAAAAAGAAAAGACCTATTAAACAAGTCTTTTCTAACTTATTATTATAATTCAATATCGCCAAACAAGTCAGCCATTGAGAATCCAGTTTGAGTTTCTGGAAGTTCGTAATCACGTTTAGCTTCACGTTTTGGACGACGTGGACGAGATTGACGTTTTTCTTCGTTTTCAGCTTGTGCTGGACGTTCTTCAAGAGCTTTGATAGAAAGTGATACACGTTCTGCAGCTGCGTTAACATCAAGAACTTTTACATTAACTTCTTGACCTACTGAAAGGACATCTTTTGGATTTTCAACACGCTTGTGTGAAATTTGTGAGATATGAACAAGTCCATCGATACCAGGTAATACCTCAACGAAAGCACCAAAGTCAGTCAAACGTTTAACTTTACCTTCAACAACATCACCAGTAGCAAGTTTTTGTTCTACACCATCCCATGGTCCAGGTGTAGTAGCTTTAAGTGAAAGTGATACACGACCTGCTTCTTCGTCGATTGAAAGAACTTTAACTTCAACTTCTTCACCAACAGAAACAACTGATTTAGGTGACACGTTACGTTCGTGAGACAACTCAGTCACGTGAACAAGTCCGTCAACACCACCAAGGTCGATGAAAGCACCAAAACTTGTCAAGCGAGCAACTTTACCCTTAACAATTGCACCCTCTTCAAGATTAGAGAATACTTCGTTACGAGCAGCAGCAGCTTTTTCTTCAACAACTTCACGACGTGAAAGGATGAAGCGGTTTTCAGCTGGAACAACTTCTTTAATTTTAGCTTCGAACTCTTGACCAACAAATTTTTCGGTATTACGTACAAAACGAGTATCAATCATTGAAGCTGGGATAAATCCGCGAAGTCCTTCAAATTCAACTGAAAGACCACCTTTAACAGCACGTGTACCTTTAACAGTAACAACTTCACCTTCACGACCAACAAGTTTATCCCAAGCTTTGCGAGCTTCCAAGCGTTTTTTAGAGACAAGGAAAGTAACTGTATCAGTATCTTTACCTACAACTTGACGAAGAACAAGAACTTCAACTGTGTCGCCAGTTTTAACAAAGTCATTAATGTCAGCATCACGATCGTTAGTCAATTCACGAAGTGTAAGGACACCTTCAACACCTGTCCCTTCGATAACAACGTTTGCTTGATCATTATCAACAGTTAAAACTTCCGCAGTGACCACATCACCAGGGTTTACTTCGCTAACACTGTTTAGCAAATCTTCAAATTCATTCATTCTAAAAAATCCTCCAACAAAAGCTAGCTAGTGCTAACTTTTGACAACAATAATATTTCTCAAGGTAACCCGCAACGACAACAACTTTTATCTTTGACGGTGTCAAGCCGAAACTTGATACCTTTGACTGGGGTAGCTGGATTCGAACCAACGCATGAGGGAGTCAAAGTCCCTTGCCTTACCGCTTGGCTATACCCCAA
>OGIT01000043.1_pt1 | contig 97714 bp, 88 predicted proteins | sample 1571881 | NCBI WGS metagenome assembly OGIT01 (sample SAMEA2582101, study PRJEB24529) | metagenome | biome: Human gut stool | place: China | collected 2011 | reverse complement strand
ATCAGATTCATTAAGAAATGTCTCTTGAAGTGTCTTAAATTACGATACCATTATATAGAAAATAAAAATAACTTTTCCGGTTTATCCGGGTTAGGAGAAGTGATTGGAGAAGAACACTTCTTTCAGGATTTAGGAAAAGTGAATGTATTGGAACTTTTGAAGTATTTGTCAAAGTTTCAACTGCCAATGTTAAGTAAAGAGGCATATAGGCAGATTATAAAAAATGCAGAAGAACTTTATCCGTTATTAAGAAAAATCGCAGACCGCTTGCATAAAGACGTGCTGTCTTGTTTTTTGACAAGGTGGCTGGAGAATGAACAGTTATTGTTTGATTTAAACAGATTTGTAAGACAAGGATGGATTTCGCAAGGGAATTTCTATACAAGAGCAGGGTATATACAGGAGGTTTACCGGTATGCCATAAAAGCGGTGGACCGATTGAAATATTATCAGGAGTCAGTACTTCTTTATGCAGTCAAACATCAGAAAAAACACTTTTTGAAGTTGTATGAAGAAAATACAGAACTGTTTCTTGAACTTCCATGGAATTCTATTTTATTTCAAAAAGCATTTTATGAGGAGTATGTCAATCTAAATACATTAAATTTTCAAAATTTAAAGGAATGCAGAAAAATAAAGGAATGTTCTGCTATAGAAAAGACAGATATGATACAAAAAGAGTATACTTTTGCGGAAATAAAATTATTTGCTGTCTGTCCTGACAGAGAGTATATCCGTTTGTACCACAAACTAAATTATAGAAGGGTAGACGATCGGTTGAGAGTTATGCAGGAAGTGGTGAAAAAGAGACTCTTGGACAAGGTAACTAGCGAAGAAACGCTGGAAAGAGTTGCGGCTTTTTTATCCCACAAACCATTATCTAAGTGGGTGAAAGAAGAATTGGGAAATATTTCCGGCCTAGTAGGGATGGATATACTAGATTTGTTTCTTTCCTGGGAAGAAGTTGTACGTTTTCTTCCAGAAGTGAAAAATGGTTTCCAACTGCGGTATTTGATAGCAAATAAAGAAAAATTAAGTGGATACCCAAATTTTCAGTCTGCCTATGCTGAACTATTAAAAAATGATCCTCACTGGGAATGGATGAAGAGCACTTTTGCTTTCTCCGATTCGTTTATCAGAGATCATGAAGCAAATATCCAGACATTTCTGGAACAAGGCGGTTCTGAAATTTTGTATGAATTTTATAAAGGAGATACCGGACAGACAGAAATGTTGCGTAGATTGTTGGTCGCAGAGCTTATGGGGAAATTTAAAGACTTAAAATACCATGATACAGATCTGGAAAAGGAACTTGCTTTTCCGATTTCAGAAAAACAGATGAAACTGTGGGCAGAAAATCTGCAACTTCAGAGAAAGGAATGGAAGATCTGGGAAGAAGACCGTTTTCTTCCGGTGATGCAGATTGGGGAGCTGCCGGATAAAACCTGTTTGAGTTACAAGACAGGAATGTATCGAAAGTGTCTGCTATCCTGCTTTGACAGTAATAAGAAAATTATATATATTTCTTATCAAGGTAAGATTGTCCTTAGGGCAATCCTTCGGCTTACAAAAGCATCTGAAGAAAAAATGGAAAGGGAGAACAAAGAATTTCAATTTGTAGATTTTACAAAGGATACGGGAAAGAAAAAGAAACCAGAGCAACTGGTTCTGTTTTTGGAAAAAGCCTATGTAAAAGGGATTTCAGACAGATTGGAACAGGAGATGTTTAAGCTTCTTTTTCGTATGGTAAAGGAAAAAGCAGGAAGACTCAACATCTCATTGTTAATCAGTCGTGATTACTTTGGGAACATTCCAAGTGGATGGTTTCAAAAAGAGAGCAGATACATCTATATCTCGGCTACCAAAGGAAAAGAGCAGTATTTGGATTCTCTAGGTGGAAATCATGGAATTGCTTCTGAAGGAAAATACCTGCAAGCATCGGTCTTCCGTCCAATATCCCTGGAAAAGTGTGATTATGAAAGAATGGAGGGAGAGGAATTCTCTGAAATATCATAGAAAATTCAATTTGTCAGGTCCTATGAAGTTTGATATAATAATCGTAACAAGAGAGTGACTGGTTGTAGAAAAGAGAGGAATTTACGTGGAACATACAAAAGCAGATATTATATTTAAAGATTTTTGGCGGAATAATGAACGGTTTGCCGATCTTTTCAATGTAGTTGTGTTTGGAGGAAAAGAGGTTATTAAGCCAGAGGCATTGCATGAAATGGATACGGATGTTTCCGGTGTCATTCAATTAAAAGATTATAAGGAAACGTTATCCAGAACAAGAGATGTCATTAAAAAGACCGCTTATGGAGTAGAATTTGTTGTTCTTGGAATTGAAAGCCAGCAGCATATTCATTATGCCATGCCGCTGCGTCATATGGTGTATGATGCAATGAGTTACCTGAAGGAATATCAGGAAATTACACGCAAATATAAAAAAGATACCGGGAAAAAGACAGAAGATGAATTTTTATCAAAGATGAAAAAAGATGATCGACTTCATCCGGTTATCACATTGACAGTGTATTATGGAGAAAAACAGTGGGACGGACCGTATTGTCTGAAAGATATGATTGTAGAAATGCCGGAAGAAATTGCCGCTATTTTCTCAGATTACAAAATGAACCTCTTGGAAGTACGGGATTCAGACCGATATGTGTTCAATAATACAGATGTTCAAAGTGTTTTTGAAATTACCAGGGAAATCTTTGCCGGCCATTTTGAAAAAATTCAGGAGAAGTATGGAAACAAGGAGATGGGTTCAGATCTATTAACAGTTGTCGGTCAGATGACAGGATCAAAGGAACTGATTCGTATGAGTAGAAATATGGAGGTAAACAGTATGTGTGAGGCATTAGAAAAGTTGAAAGAAGAAGGCGAACAAAAGGGTAGAGAAAAAGAGCGAGAAGCAGTCATTCTTACAATGCTGCAGAATAATTATCCGGTTTCTGAGATTTGTAAACTTTTGAATATCCCCGAAGAAAAGGTATTAAAAATAAAAGATAAAAAATAATATCGGTTTTCCCCAAGTGGAGTAAAAGGAATAGTGGTACATTTAAAGGCATCAAAAACAATGGATTTTTGGTGTCTTTTTTGTATCCTAAAATGGGCAATTAAGCGAACTTTTCAATCTGAAATTTAATTATTGTTCCATAGACTCTGAAAGCCTTGTAAACACACTATTTCCAAGTGTTATAAGGTTTTTGGGAACTTTTTCATTGGCAAAGGAAGATGACCGTTTGATTTATTTGCTATTTTTTGAAGAAGTGACGATTAAAGATGCAGCTCAAATTTTGCGGTGTAGCCGGAAGACTATTTATAATCGAAGAAAATGTATTCTGTCAGAACTGCGCTCTATTTTACATGATTTGGGGATTGTAGGCGGTGTTTTTTATGGGGCTTTGCGACAAGATGTCGTAAAGTCCTCTCAATTATTTTTCTTTTAATTTATTTACAATAAATAATAGATAGAGTTATAATTGAAAAAAATATAGAAATGGAGATTACAATGAATAAAAATATATTTACAGTCTTGATTGTGGAAGATACAAAAGAGATTTTGGATTTGATAGTATTACATTTAGAGGATAAGTACAACCTGATTAAAGCAGAAGATGGCAGAGAAGCAATAAAAATAGTTGAAACAGAGAAAATAGATTTAGTTATTTTAGATATTATGTTACCGTTAGTCAATGGATATGAGTGTATGAAAGTGATAAGAGAAAAAAAGAATATTCCTATTATTATTATTTCAGCAAAAAGTACAGATGAAGATAAGATTATAGGTTTGCAGAAAGGTGCTGATGATTATTTGGCAAAGCCTTTTAATCCATTAGAACTGGTAGCTAGAGTTGATGCACAACTTAGAAGGTTCTATAAATTTGGTGGTGCAGAGGAAATTCAAGAAGAAGTTATCTGCTTTCAAAATTTAAAATTGGATTGTAAAGAATGCTGTTTATATAAAGATGAGGAAAAAATATATTTAACAAATAAAGAATATAAACTTTTAAAATTGCTGATGAATAGTCCGAAACGAATTTTTACTAAAAAAGCTATTTTTGAAGCTGTATGGGAAGACGAATATTTATATGATAGCAATACGATAATGGTTTATATTAGTAAATTGAGGGACTATATAGAAGAAGATTCTAAAAATCCTCAGTTTATTATCACAGTAAGGGGGTTAGGATATAAATTTGGGAAATAGAAAGAAGAAACTAGAAGTAACACTTATAAAAAATTTTTGCTTTTTTTCAATTGTGATTGTTATTATATTTGCAATAGTGGCGAGTGTAATAAGTGTATTTAATAACTCAAAAATTGTTAATACATTAGAGGAAAAGTATATTGTCAGTTGTGAGGGAAAAAGCCAATACGAAGATATAGATATTTCAGAGTTAAAAAGAAATGGTGCATGGTTTGAAATATTGAATACAGATTATGAAAGACAATATCCAAAAGAAGAATATAAAAAATACACTAGCATAGAAATTATAGATATTGTAAATGGTAATTATGAAATTGATGGAAAAAAATATAGAGGGATTGTTAAAAAATTTTATGATGAACAGAGTAGACAGAGAATACAGGTAACTTTTTTTCCGGCAGATTTCTTGCGAGTAACGCCAACCATAAACATTCCTTTAGAGGCAGAATCAATCCATTTTCTAGGGATTTATATAGTAGGTATTATTTTATTTGGAATTGGGTATTGTTTAACTGTTTTTTGCGTGTCTAAGAAAATAAAGGTAGAATTGACCAAGCCAATCAATTTATTAAAGGAAGCAATGAAAGAGTTAGGAAGTGGAAATTATAAAAAAAGACTATCTTTTAAAGCAGAGTATGAATTTGTGGAGATGGCAAATTCTTTTAATTGTATGGCGCAAGAAATGGAAGATGCTGTAAAACAAAAAGAAGAAGAAGAACGGTTGAGAAGACAATTAATCTCAGATATTAGTCATGATATAAGAACACCTTTAACAGTTGTTCAAGGATATTTGCTAACTGTTATAAATGATTTAGAAAATAGCAAAAGTAAGAACATAGAATATTTGAAGCGTTGTTTTGAAAGCAGTGTTGAAATGGAACAGTTACTTCAGCAATTAAGCGATTATAATAGGATGTTTCGAGTCGATTACAAATTAAATAAAGAATTAGTAGATTTTACAGAGTTTGTAAAACATATTTTGGCGGATCAATACCATTATATTGAGGTAAATAAAAATATTTTGAGCGTGGAAGTTGATGAGGAGGAAAGAAATATCTTCATTGATAAAAGAGAAATGCGTCGAGCAATTATAAATTTACTTAATAATGCAGTACAACATAATAATGAAAATACAACTATTGAAATTAGACTGACAGAATATGATAGAAAAATATATCTTGTTATAGCGGATGATGGGAAAAGGATTCCTGAAGATATTAGTTCATGTATGTATGAGCCATTTGTTAAAGGAGACCAATCGAGAAATGATAGTAGTAATAGTGGGTTGGGACTTGCCATTGTAAAAAAAGTTCTGGATGCACATGAAGCAGATATTTATTTTGAGCAGCCATATAAGAAATATACAAAGGCATTTATAATTGTGATACCAGTAGAATAACATAAAAAGCAGGGAATTGTACCCTGCTTTTTATGTTATTTTAAGGTTCAGATAAGATGAATTTAAAAAAGGCATGGTATAGTAATATCATCAAAACAAAGAAAGACGGTGGTCATAATGAATGAGGCACTATTAATTCATAATTTGACAAAGAGATATAAAAACAAAATAGCATTGAATGATTTTTCTATGGAAATAATGCCAGGAGAGATAGTGGCGCTTATAGGTGAAAATGGTGCAGGTTATTGAGTTATAATAAAACCAAGTTAGCAGAATACCTTTAAAATCAAGGGATTGCACCAACTTGGTCTTACTTTATTATATCATATTATGTGATAAATTTATAGCCTGGGAATAAATTTGAAGTAGGAAGAGTGCAAGACTTGAGGAAAAGGAGTCTGGCTGCTTAGTCCTACTTTTTTATATCTGCAGAAGTTCTTTTCTGTGATGGCAGCAATGCCAGCAGTATACTGTTTTTAATAAATTGAATTATGGGGACTAAGTTAGTTGCATTTTCTGCTATCTTCTTAGTCCCCTCTATTTTTGTTTGGAGGATGGACAAATGATTATCATGATTTTGATTGGCATTTCATCATTTTTTGCACTTACATTTTGGGCATGTTGTATAGTAGGTAAACGAGCTGATGAAACAATGGATAAAATTAATAAAAAGCAATCTGAAATAGAAGGGTAGGTGGAAGTATGGAAAGTATTTTTACCTCCGGGAACAAGATTGTGGATCAAAGTTCACAGCTGAATATAAGCGGGAATATTATTCCTCAAACGTGGTACAAAAGTATTGTAAGAGAAAATGGAAAACCATACTTAACTGCTATCGTAATACTAGCTGATATTGTTTATTGGTATAAGCCAACAGAAATAAGAGATGAAGGAAGCGGTCAATTAGTTGCTCTAAAGAAAAAGTTTAAAGCAGATCTTCTTCAGAGAAGTTATCAACAAATTTCTGATGAATTTGGGATCAGTAAAAAGGAAGCAACAAACGCAATCATATTTCTTGAAAAACTAGGAGTGATTCAGAGAGTATTTAGAAATCTTGTTGTAAATGGTATTACCGTTACCAATGTTTTGTTTATAGAGTTAAAGGTAGATCAGTTGAAAGAACTGACATACTTTACCCCACCCTCTTTAAAAAGGGATACCTGTGAGGGGAAAGAAGAGATACCATTGGAAAAGGAAAGTAATACATTTCCAAAAGATCAGGGTGTCCCTTTAAAAAGGGGGAGGGTATCACAGAAAAAAGAGATACCTGCCTTTTTAAAAGAAAACCCCTCTGGTTATTCAGAAGAGCCACCTATCTATAAGGAAGGGGAAACAAATACAGAGAATACAACAGAGAATAACAACACAGAATACCCTATCATATCTTATCAGGCAATCAAAGATATTATGAAAAAAAGAATAGGATATGATGCGATACTGAATGATAGGCCATATGAGAAACACATGCTTGATGAAATTTTGGATATTATCGTAGAGATTATGTCCTCACAAAGTTCTACCATACGTGTGAATCGAGAGGAAAAACCGGCACAGGTTGTAAAAAGCACTTACTGGAAACTGGATATGGGAAGTGTATTATATGTGTTGGATTCTTTAAAGAACAGCGGACAGAAGGCACACAATATACGAGCTGTAATGATTACGGCATTGTATAATGCACCTATGACAATCAGCAATTATTACAGTAATTTGTATGCGTATCATCAGGCCAAAGGGGCTATCCCCCAAATGTAAGGGGGTGAAAGAGTAACAAGCTTAAAAGAGTTGAGAGTAACTCATGGAATGACTCAGGCGGAACTTGCGGATAAGCTGCATATTAGTTTGAGGACGTATCAGAGAATTGAATACGGGCAACAGAAACCGAATGTGTATGTTGTCATTTTATTACAAAAAATCTTTCAGAAAGATATAGAACAAATAATTAAGGCAGAATAAGCGAACAGCAATAAAGCGATCAAGAAAGGCATATAGGAGGTTAAACAGATGTTAGAACGAGAAGTTATCGGGATTGATCATGGGAACCGGAACATGAAAACAGTACATACAGATTTTTCAGCAGCAATTACAAAATTAGAGGTCAGACCGGATAATCTTGAAAATGTTTTGGAGTTTCAGGGGCAGTGTTTCAAAATTGGAGAAGGTGCCCCAGAATTAGAAACCGTAGATAAAACACAGAATATGAATTATTATCATTTGACTTTGGCTGCACTGGCAAAGGAATTGCATTACAGAGGTAAGACAGAAGCATTGGTTCGTATTGGAGCAGCATTGCCGCCGAGAAGATATGGGCTACAGAAAAATGATTTCAAAAAATACCTTTTGCAGTCTAAAAACCTAAAATTCCGTTATGAAGGAAGGAATTATCATGTAGAGATTGAAAATGCACATATTTTCATGCAGGGGCATGTGATTGTATTATTGCATCAGGAAGAATTGATGGGGGAATGTGTTCTCTGTGATATGGGTGGGGGAACAAATGATATTATGGGTTTGGTTGATGGAAAACCGACAGGACAGCTGTTCATAGATAAGAATGCTGCTTTAACCTGCATCAATCATATTCGGGAGGTGGTAGAAGCAAAGACGGGAGAAACCATTTCCACCTATGCGTTAGAAAAGTTTATGGTAAATGGGGACTATGACTGTTCAGATGCTTATAGGAACATTATACAGGGTGAGTTAAAGCAGTATGCAGAACAGATTTATTTGATACTGAAGAAATTTGGTTATAACCTGGATCTTACCAAAATTGTGTTTGCGGGGGGCGGTTCAACAGCAATCCAGCATTTCGGAAAAAATGAAGGGAAGAAAGTTCTGTTTTATTCGGATATTCATGAAAATGCAAAGGGCTGTGAAATGGCGGTTCGTTCGATCTTAAAGGAAATTGCAAAAAAACGGGCAGGGGCATAATGAGGGAACATCATGGAAAAAGACAGGATATTCAAAACAACATTACGACTTTATCGTGATAACAGCAATCATCAGAAAGCATTAAAATGTCTGGAGGATTATAACAAAGATATTTTTAAGAATCTTAATAACTATATTGCAGAAGCAATTATTTATTATAGTAACTATCTGAAACAGCAGACACAGGAAGCCGAGTTAAAAAGTATCGAACAGATATTAAAACAAAACCGGGAGTTCTTCAAAGAAATTGTTGTAGAAGCTTTAAACAATGTGGCAGTAATAAAGCAAGAGGCAGACATACCGAAAGTGAATATAGAACAGGAAGATGGTCCTTCTGTAATTGATGACAACTTTATGTCATTTTACATGGATGAAGAGGAGTAAGGATATGGGAATAGCTAAAAGCGTTTTAAGTGGAATAGTAAAGGGTATAGGATTTTTGTTATATGGAATGTTTAAAATGAGTTCATTTATTATAAAATTATGTGCTATTATTTTCCTGTTTGTGTTACAATTATTTCTAATATTAGTTCATATGGGAACACCAGAATAGGGAGGATAGGAAAATGGATTTGAAAATAATCCTTACATCAACAGTAATTGCAGCTGTAATTTCTTTGTTAGCGAATGTATATAACTCAAGAAGAACTGGGAAATTGAAATATATTACGGAGGAAAGACAAAAATGGAGAGAAGATATTAGAAAAATAGCGGAAAACATTACAAAATGTTCGCAGTTCAATATTGGAGTACAATTAACACGTTTAAAAATGAGAATTAACGGAAATGGGGCTAAGGCAATAATTAGTAAAAAAGAAGGGAATGATAATAAAAAGGCTGGACTATATTTAGAAGATGCACATATTTGGAGGCTAATTGATGAATTAGAAAATCCTGAATCCATTGAAAAATTTGAAGATAATAAGAAAAAGTTGTTCTTATATTTATCAGCATTATTAAAATATGATTGGGAGCGAGCTAAGCAGGAAGTAAAAGGTTCTGAATTAACTTCCTTCCAAATCGTATTTTCACTTCTTACAAGTGGTATTTTTTTATGGCTGATCTATAATACTGAGGAAAAGGATTTTACAAATATGCAATCAGTATTTTCTATTGTATTACCATTAATCCCTTGTGCTTTCATATCAATATATAAGCAAATTCCCAATATTTTAAAAAAACATTCACGTATTATATGGGTAATATTTTTTATTATAACAATGGTTATAGTAATGGATTTATACAATGCAATAGGAGTAAAGATTGAGACACTTTTGAAGGAAATAGGTGTTGATGGTTTTTCATATATTGTGATAATTCTCATATTCATAATTAGTATGATAATAACGTTAATAAACTTGTGGAAACTTGGTACTGAAGATGTTGAATATTTACGTTTAATAGAAAGTATAGAAACAAATTTTTAAAGGAGCGAATAGTGAACAGAATACGGGATAAACCGTAGCCGATTCGCCGTACATACAACTAAATATGGAATCCCATAGTCGGGAAGTATGTGCGGACAGGCTATGGGAAAAGGAGATGGAAAGCAGGCTGAAATCAGCTTGCTTTTTTTGTACAAAAAAATATAAAGGAGCAGGATATGAAAAAAATAAAAAAGAACAGGATTTTAGCAGGTGCACTTGCATTTCTGATCAGTTTTTCAACCATTGGGAATACTGCTAGTGTTTTGGCAGCGGAAACAGATACGGAAACTTCTGTAACGGCAGAAACAAGCAGTGAAGAATTGGAAGAAACGGAAACACCAATGCTTGATGAAGTGATAGATCAGCTTACGGAAGATGAAATTGTGACGGTTGAGGAGTTATCGTTAGAAGCCGGAACAGAGATTGATCTATCAAAAGATTTTTCGGGTATCCAGTATAATACTGAAAAGGTAAAATTAACCTTTGAAAAAGCGGAAACCCAAGAAGGAAAAGCGTTTGACTATCAGAAACCGGGGAACTACTATGCAAAGTATTATGCAGAACCAGTAAGCGGAAATCCTTTGTATCAGGTCATCAGAAAAGTCATTGTAAGAGAAAGGGAGCAGGAAACTTCCGCAAAAGATGGTTCCGGTAGCCAGAATCCATCTGATGATAAAGGCTCCGATGACGAGGAGAGTGATTCGGAGGAAGAACAGAAGATTGACGTGATAGATGTAGAGAGGGAAAACGGAATCTTTTTATCCGTTGTACCGTCTTCGATGGAAAAAGCAAGAGAGGATGTTTCTCTTGTACAGGGAGAAAGAATCTGGTATCCATCTGATTTAGGATATTATTATACGTGTTACTTTTATGTGAATGGAAAGATAGCATATTGTATTGAATCAAATATGGATTCCCCGCCAAGCAGCGATTATGTAGCGAATATTTATGAAAGTAATCTGAATTTACAGAAGATTCTTTACTATGGATATGGCGGTCCGGGTGATCTGACAGGTTCATATCTAAGTGGATACAGTAATGATATGAAATATATTATGACACATTTGGCAGCAAGTTATTGTTATGCAGGAGCTGAGGTGGCATTTACCGGCTGTACCCAATCTGGTCTGGAAAAATACAGTGTCATGAATTATATCAATTATCTTTGTAGTCAGGAAGCACCGCCGACAGCAGCACTTGAATTATCTTCTACACAGGAAAACGCATATCTGGAGGGAGATATTCAGAGAACAAAAAATATGACTTTAAAAGGAGATCACAGAAATTATGTGACACTTCCATTACCAGAAAATGTTACTTATCACAGTACAGATCAAGCAGAACAGACCGGAGGAAATGTAAAAATCAGTGGAGGGACAACCTTCTGGTTTACGGCACCTAAATCCGTATCGGGAACCTGGAATACCGGGAAACTAACAGGACAGATCGGGAGCCAATGGAAAACGCTGGTAGTCAGCACAGGAGATGATACGCAGGATATCGGATATGGAGATTTTTATGAAGAATCGGCGAATAATGTTAGTTTCAGTATTACATGGAAGGAGATTGCAAAGGTAAAAGTCATCAAAGAGGATGCAAAAACCAATGTAAAACTGGCGGGGGCAGTATTTGGTTTATACTCTGATAAAGGCTGTACGAAGCTGATTGTAGAAATGCCCCCAACAGATGAAAACGGAGAAACGGAAATCGAATTAGAAAAAACACAGGATACGATTTATCTGAAGGAAATTTCTGTACCGGCAGGATATAAATTAAATACAAGATCCTTCAATGTGAATCTGGAAACCGGTAAGACTGTTACTACAACAGTGACGAATGAAGAACAGAAAGGAAAAATCATCATTCATAAAACCGGAGAAGTCCTGACAGGAATTACCGGTTCAGAAGGCGATATAGATTTTACTTATACAGATTCTTCTTATCCAGGAGCAAAGTACAAAATTTATGCTGCAGAAGATATTTACAGTCAGGATAAAAAGACGAAGATCCACAACAATGGAGATCTAGTGGCTGAACTGGAAACAGGAGAAGATGGGAGCTGCACATCGGGACTTTTGTATTTAGGAAAATACCGGGTTGTAGAGGAACAGGCACCTGGAAACCTGGTAATTGGAAAAACAGAGGAAGAACGTACCCAGTATGTGACACTAAAGTATGCCGGTCAGACGGTGGAACTGTCGCAGGCAGAAGCATCTTATCGAAATGAAAGACCGGAGATTAAAGTGAATGTGGTGAAAAAATCACAGAATGATGGGGTAACTTTAGAGGGAGCCGTATTCGGGCTTTACAGCGGTGAGGAGATTCATGCACAGGACGGCAGCCTTCTTGTGACAAAAGATACGCTGATTCAAAGGAAGACATCAGATAGAGAAGGAAACGTAACGTTTACAGCAGACCTTCCGATCAATCACAAGTATTATATCAAAGAGATCCAGGCACCGGATCTTTATTATATGAGTAACCAGGTGTATGAATTTACGTATAAATACAAAGATGATGCTACCTATACCTATACATTCACTCACGAATTTGAAAATAAAGAGGTAAGAGGGGAAGTACATGTTAAAAAGATTGATAAGGATACTAATGATTTTGTCAGTCAGGGAAATGCCTCTCTTGATGGTGCAGTATATGGTTTATACGCTGCGGAAGATATCATATATCCAAATAAAAAAACGGGTATTGTCTACAGAAAAGATGAATTGGTTGCGCAGGGAACCATTCAGGAGGGAAAACTGGATTTTAAGGAATTATATCTTGGAAAATATTATGTCAAAGAGATCACACCTGGGGAAGGGTATCTTCTGGACGAAACAGAATATCCGGTTACGGTAGATTATGAAGGGCAGAATGTAGAAATTGTCCACAGAGATGTGACGGTAAAGGAAACAGTGAAAAAACAGGCATTCCAGTTGATAAAAATCAGCGAAGATGGAGATCAGACAGAAACAGATTTAGTAGAAGGCGCAGGTTTTAAAGTTTTCCTGATTTCTGATCTTTCCGGTGTGAAAGACGGCAGCCTGAAACCTTCAGGAGAGGATTATATGCCGGAGGACTTTATCGGTTATGATTATTCAAAGGATAAAACAGCGTCTTACTGGGAAAATGGAAAAGAAGTTCATGTACCGGAACTTTTTACCGATAAAAAAGGCTATGTATGCAGTCCAGAACTTCCGTATGGAAAATACGTGGTATTTGAAAGTACCACACCAGAAAATCTTCAGACCGTCAATCCATTTCTTGTAACGATTGACGAAGATTCCAGAGAACCTCAGACATGGAGAATCTTTGACGACCGTCCGGTTCAATTTTACTTTAAGATCATTAAAAAAGATAGTCAGACTGGCAAACCGGTACTGAATAATAGCGCATATTATAAAATCTTTGATGTGGATAAGAACGAATATGTGGAAATGAAAGTGCGTTATCCAAAGCCGGAAACCATTTCTGTATTCCAGACGAATGAGGAAGGTTATTTACAGACACCGGAACAGTTGAAATACGGAACTTACCGTATAGAAGAAATTCAGGCACCTGATTCTTTTGTGAAGGTAGGAGAAGAAAAGAAACTGGTAAAAGATCAAGAGGAAATCCCATTAAATGAAGTGACGATTGGAGGAAAGTATGAAGATGCACCGAGGGACAGTATTACGATCACAGTAGATTCCAATACGGCACATGAAGTGGAAGAGGAAACCGGAAAATATATCATTGTGGTAGAACAGCCAAATGATGAAGCGGTAGGAAGCCTTACACTCCATAAGAAAGGGGAAATCCTGACAGATGCGGATAAAAAAGAAGAGCAGCTTGTAACAAAGATAAGAAATAAATTTGCAGATCTTGTGAATAAAGTTTCTTCCTTTTTTACAGGAGAAGATGCTATGGAAATTTCTATGGGATATGACTTTACTTATGAAAATAGCGGACTGGAAGGTGTGGAATTTGAACTGAGGGCAGCACAAACTATTTACAGCCCAGACGGGCAGAAAGACGAAGATGGAAACAGGCTGGTAAGGTTTGAAAAAGACGGATTGGTTGCAAAAATAATTACGGATAAAGAAGGAAAAGCCGTTGTAAACAATCTGCCGATCGGTAAGTATTATCTCAAAGAAACAAAAGCAGGGCAGAATTGTGTCCTTGATCCGGAAAAGAAAACATTTGAGATTAATTATCATGGACAGGAAACAGCAGTTGATTATGTGACGATGGATCTTACAAATAAGCGACAGAAAATAGAAATAGAACTTCTGAAAAAGGATGCCGTATCAGAAAAACCATTGGAAGGTGTTGTGTTTGCTTTATTTACAGAGGAAGATATTTTAAACGCTGCAGGAGAAGTGATCGTGGAAAAAGATTCCCTGATTGAAATGGCAGTTTCTGATAAAGAGGGAAAAGTACAATTCCAAAGTGATCTGCCACATGGCAAATATTATGCTATAGAAGTTGAGGAGAAACCAGGCTATCTTCCATATGAAGAAGTGATACACTTTGATGCGTCATATTCCGATCCAGAAATAGAAGTCATTCAACTTAAAAGAGAAGTTGAAAATCAGCCTACTATTACAGATTTTACGAAAACAGACCTGACAACCGGTGAAGAAGTGGAAGGAGCTAAAATGCAGATCCTGGATATGGAAGGAAATCTGATCGATGAGTGGACTTCCACAAAAGAACCACATAGAATCTATGCTTTAGCACCAGGAAAGTATATCCTTCATGAAGAACAGGCACCGACAGAAAGCGGATATGTACGGGCTGAAGATGTAGAATTTGTTGTAGAACTTACCGGAGAAGTCCAGAAGGTAGAGATGAAAGATGACCACACCAAAGTTTCTATCCGTAAAACCGATATTACGACAGGTGAAGAGATCAAAGGGGCAAAGTTGCAGATCCTTGATAAAGAAGGAACTGTTGTAGAAGAATGGGTATCCGGGGAAGAACATTTGATTGAGTATCTTCCGGTAGGAGAATATACCCTGCATGAAGAAGCGGCACCAGAGGGATATGTCATTGCTAATGACGTAAAATTTGTCGTAGAGGAAAATGGAGAAATCCAGAAGGCAGAAATGCAGGATGAACGTGCAATGGGACAGTTGAGAATCCGAAAAACAGAAGAGGGTTCAAAAAAGCCATTGGAAGGCGTTGAGTTTACTCTGACCGAAAAAGAAAGTGGAAAAGAAGCTGCTAAATTAGTGACGGATAAAAATGGGGAAGCAGTTTCTGGACTTCTTCCAATCGCAAAGTATGAAGAAGGGAAAATGAAAGAACCGATCGTCTATGTTTTAAAAGAAACAAAGGCATTGGAAGGCTATGAAAAATCAGAGGAAACTTATGAGATTGTTTTTGAGTATCAAGACGGGCAGACACCGGTGATCGAAGTCCTGAAAGAGATTACGAATAAAACAATCCCGGATACTCCAGGAACTCCTATCGAGCATGGACCAAAAACAGGAGATGATACGAACATGCTTCTTCTGATTGGAGGTTGTCTGTTAAGCGGCAGCATTGCAGGATTGGCATTTTGGCGGAGCCGCAAGAGAAAGAGGAAACAGATAGAATAAGATATAAGAGAAAGCAGAAAGGCTGATGGATATTCCGTCAGTCTTTTTGTAAAAAGAGGTATGTTGTGAAGATAGGAATTATAGATGCAGATCTGTTGGAAAGAAGGAATCATAGGTTTCCTAATTTAGCTGCTATGAAAATTTCTGGCTTTTATAAGAAAGAAGGAGATCAAGTGGAATTATTACTTGATTATAAAACCATTTCTGATTTTGACAGAGTGTATATATCAAAGGTTTTCTCTGAGCCGGATGAAACAGGAATATTCACAGAAGAGATCTTAAAAAAGCCCAATGTTTTTTACGGTGGTACAGGCTTTTTTTATGATAAAGCACAGCCCCTCTCCCATGAGATAGAACATCAAATGCCGGATTATCATTTATATAAAAATTGGCTGGAAAAACAAAAGACTAGGAACATATCTGCAAACAGCTTGAAGTTTTATCAGGATTATTCCATCGGCTTTCTGACAAGAGGGTGCTTTCGGCATTGCCCTTTTTGTGTCAATAAAAACAGCAACCAGAGTATTCCGGCAAGTCCTCTGGAAGAATTTATGGATAAAGAAAAAAAGAAACTTTGTTTTCTTGATGATAATTTTCTGGCTTGTTCTGAATGGGAAAGAATTTTAGAATCTGTACTCAATAGCAGAAAACCATTTCAGTTTAAACAAGGACTGGATCTCCGTATTATTACGAAAAAGCAGATTCAAATGCTGTTTTCTGGAAGAATCCTGGAAGATACTTATTTTGCTTTTGATGATATAAGAGATGCAGAAGTCATTGAAAAAAAGTTAGAACTCCTACGTACAACGGTGGAGAACCCAAAAGCAAGAATAAAAGCATATGTGTTGTGCGGATATGACCGAACAGGAAAATGGGATATGGACTTTTGGCTGAATGACATAGAAGATTGCTTCCAAAGGATACAGATACTTATGAAATACCAATGTCTGCCGTACCTTATGCGTTATCAAGCATATAAACAGTCACCATTTCGAGGAGTGTATATTAATCTTGCAAGATGGTGTAATCAGCCGGCAATTTTTGCCAAAAAGAGTTTCCATGAGTTTTGTGTGGAACATAAGCCGGACAGTGCAACAAACAGATACTATACGGAGTTTCTGAAAGAATATCCGCATATGGAAAAATGGTTTCATATTAAATTTGGACAATAGGAAAGGAGGGGAAAACAGCAGTACATATTTCGTTTACAGAAGAAATGAAATCTGCCGTATCAGAAGTAGATTTAGTTTTCCTTGCAGAGAGGTTAGGCTTTACACCCAAAAAGATAGGAACGGGAAAATATAATTTAAAGGAAATGGATTCCCTTGTTATTTTCAATCGGAAAACATGGCATAGATTCAGTGGCAAAGGAAATAAAACCGGAAGCGATCAAGTTGACTTTCTGGAAGAATTTGGGAATATGGCCTATCCAGAAGCAATGCTTTACCTTTTAGAGAGTATCGGTTATCCATTGCCGGAAAGAGCAGGCCAAAGAGAAAAGACAGAATTAAAACAGCCACTCCAAAGAATAGAGGAGAAAGAGGTGGAAAAGGTTCCTTTTGTCCTTCCCAAACGTTCCTGGAATTATGAGAGATTATACCAGTATTTAATGAATGAGCGGAAACTTTCTAAAGAGGTTATCGCTTTTTTTATTCAAAAAGGACTGCTGTATGAGAGCCTGCCTTATCACAACTTAGTATTTGTTGGGTATGATCCAAAAGGAGAGGCGAAATTTGCTAATATGAGGGGAACTTTTGAACCATCAGAATCGGGGAAAAAGCCTTTCCGTATGGATGTGGCAGGAAATGATAAAAAATACGGAGTTAATCTGTGTAACCCAGATAGTAAGGAACTTTATGTTTTTGAAGCGGCGATAGATGCCATGTCGTTTTGTGAATTATATCATGTGCAAAAAGATAATCTTCTGGTTTTAGGAGGCACATGGGATGGGGCATTGGAGCAGTTTTTAAAGGATTATGCACACATTAAAAGCATTACGTTCTGTTTGGACAATGATGAAGCGGGAAGAAAAGCAACAAAGGAATATATGAAGAAGTATGAAACAAGAGGATATGATACTAACTTCGAAATCCCGGAGGAAGGAAAGGATTTTAATGAGTATTTGAAATTACTTAGAACAAAAGAAGTTTCTATGCGCTATCCACTTAGACAGGCGGCAAGATGAAAGGGGAAGAAAGAAATTGGGTAATGATTCAATGATAGAAAAAGAAATCAATGCCATGATAGCGGCAGATAACTACGATGAACTTGTAGAACATACGATAAGGAACATAAGAAAATGGAGATTTCATGGAAAAAAAGTGAAAGAGTATGCAGAACGAATCTATGAGATATACGGAGAGAAAACGTGCAAGGGCATACCGAAACAGAGATTTATTTCACAAGTGATGAACCGATGTAGGAGATAGGAGAATATGAGGATAGATGAATATATTGTTCCGGAAAATGTGATTCCGATTATTAGAAATAAACAAGTATTGGAAGGGATGCCAGAAAATACACCTTTTGTTAAGAAAGAAGATCTGGTTGTGTTGTTTCGTATAGAAATACCGTCAGTTACAGAAGATCAAATAAGTTTAATACAGGTAACAGACGAAATAATGGAATCCTGGGGAATGAGTGTACAGGACATTTATGAAAAATCTCTTAAAAATATGCAGGAAAGAGATTATATAAAAATCTACACTATGGATAGCGTAATTAGTAGTATGATGTTTGGAACTGAAGAACAAGAGGTTTCTGAGAACGTCTTGGAACAAATAGAAAATCCATTTTTAGTAGTTACAAGTAAAAATCATATAAACGGTGCAGTAGGAATACTGGATACTGATAAGTTACGAGAAATATCAGAAATGATAGGGGATGATTTATATATTCTGCCATCAAGTATCCATGAATGTGCGACCCGTTTCGCCGCATAAATAAACAAAAGGCGAGGGTTGCAATTAGTTTAACTAGTTGCAACAACAACTTATTTTCCGAGAAGTAGAATGATTGGGTAACGCCATGAAATGCTTCCTTTGATACTCCGAATAGCGTCTTGCAGTTGCACATTGTGAGAGGTTATAAGCTCGGTGAAGTCGGCTGAGAGCCACCCTAACGCGTGAAGGCGAGGAACTACGAACCAGAGGTGGTCGAGTGGATGATAGGCCGGAAGTCTATAAAATACCTATGGCGAGAATGTTGTCTATACAGGGGCAACTGGCGAACTCTTGAAGAAAAGGGTCTAAAGAATGGGAATGTAGAAATGCATTGATGACGTAACGTCAGGTAAGTGTGGGTGAGTAAGACATTCGTTATGAAAGTCCATGTAGTGTTACAGGCACTACCAAGCTTACAGGCTCAAAGAGAGCGCCTAAGGGTATATGAACAGATAGGAAAATAGGAACGGGGGAAGCTGACAACGAGTAGGAAGTGCAATTCCAATGAGACGGTCTGTGGTAACACAGTTTATGTCAGTGAAAGTAGGGGCAATGTACCTATGAAGCGGTGATAATAAGCCGTGGAGGGATAGCCCCAAGTCAAGTTAATTCATTAAAACTTAATATGGTAAAAAGTGTTTTGGGTTCGAGTATGACTAAGAGAAGAAATCTTCGTTTAAGGAGATGACTGACCAAACGACAAAGAAAAGAGAAAACAAGGTACTAAGGCGTAATGAGTACTATGCAATTCAAGATGTGTTTGATGGCTTATATGCTCAAAGTAAAGAAGGTGCAATATTTAATGACCTAATGTCACTAATTGTAAGCCCGCAGAACATTGCACTGGCATACAGACGAATCAAGCGAAACAAGGGAAGCCGAACTCCTGGAACAAACATGGGTACAATCGAACAGATAGCGGAACAGGGAAATGACGAATTAGTAGCCTATGTCCAACATAGATTGGCAAACTACAAACCACACCCAGTTAGGCGTGTCATGATTCCCAAAGACAATGGAAAGGAAAGACCTTTAGGGATTCCTACCATTCAAGACCGTTTGATACAGCAATGTATTCTTCAAGTAATGGAGCCAATATGCGAAGCTAAGTTTCATAAGCATAGCTATGGATTCAGACCAAACCGTAATACACACCATGCAATAAGCCGATTTCGATTTTTAGCTTTCACAGTGAAGTTGGAATATGTAGTGGATATTGACATAAAGGGTTTCTTTGACAATGTAGACCATTCTAAGCTTTTGAAGCAAATATGGTCACTTGGTATTCATGACAAAAAGCTGATTTGTGTAATAAGCAAGCTTCTAAAAGCACCGATACAAGGTGAAGGAATTCCTACAAAAGGGACACCGCAAGGTGGAATCCTGTCACCGCTACTATCTAATATCGTGTTAAATGAACTTGATTGGTGGATAAGCAACCAATGGGAAACATTTCCAAGTAAATTTCCCTACAGGTGGGATGGTGACAAATTTCATGCGCTTAAGAAAACAAAGCTAAAAGAAATGTATCTTGTACGTTATGCAGATGATTTTAAAATTTTTTGCAGAAATAAAAAGGATGCTGAACGAGTAAAGCTTGCTGTTGAAATGTGGTTAAAGGAGAGATTGCATCTTGAAACAAGTCCAGAAAAAAGTAAGATAACGAATTTGTGTAGGCATTATTCAGAATTTCTAGGGTTTAAACTAAAACTAGAAGAAAGACCAAAGCAGAATGTTATTGTTTCGCATATGTCGGACAAAGCAAAGAAAAAGGTTACAGCCAAGCTTCGCAAAGCAATTTGGGAAGCACAAGGCAATGAGAGTAAAGCTCGAAACCTGAATGCAACAATTCGGGGGATGCACAATTATTATTGTGTAGCCACAAGAGTGAGTAAAGATTTTTGGAAGATTTATTATCTCTTACTACCAGCCTTAAAACACATGACACGGTCACATGGCAAAACAGGACCACCACTGTCTGAATTTCAAAAGATAAAATATGCTAATTATCATGGCAGACGTTATCTAGTAGGGGAAGTTGTTATTGACCCTATTTATGCAGTTGCCTTCAAGATTCCCTATGGATTCAAACAAGAGACCTGTAATTACACAGAGGAAGGAAGACAGTTAATTCACAAAAGACTTACGCATCTCGATGTTATTTTCAGATATTTAGCAGAACATCCGCTAAGGCACGAATCAATTGAATTAAATGACAATCGTATTTCACGAATGTCAGCTCAGAGAGGTAAATGCTCGATAACAAAGAAACAGCTTACAGTCTATGATATGCGAGTTCACAAGATTTATCCGAATGGTGGAGATGGCTACAGGAACATAGATATCGTTTCTTCGGATGCCTACGAACTAATCCACACAAAGGAAAGTGAACGAGCTAAAGAGCTGATTACAAAGCTTACAAGTGAAGGATTGTGGAACGAAAATGCGCTTAAAAAGACCAACAATTATCGAATTCTAGTCGGTAATGCCATAATTGAGTAAATAGGTTTAATTTGATGGAGCGCCGTATGAGGTGAAAGTCTCACGTACGGTGCGGAGCGGGGGAAAAGGTGGAAAGTGGAGTCAGTCCTCTACTCAGACCTTACCTATCGCTATGCCTTTTGCTTCCAAAAGAAAAAATGGATATACAAGATTTGAGGGAAATGGTAGCAGATATCAATGAACGAGAAGTTACACCTGAAGAAAGACTTTCGGATAATGTTTATGAGTATTCCGCTGCTACAAAAGAAATAGTTATAGCGGGAAATGATCCAAGGCAGAAGGAGTCTGTGGAACATATCCGATGAATGCAGAATCCGGGGAGCGTGTATAAAGTCAGGATCAAAAAGAAGGAAGGGAAAAAATGGAATATGAGGAATTTGAAGAGCAATTCATAAATCATGTAAAGTATATGGCAGGGTGGTCTAAAATTCAGGGGAACTGCGTGGTAGAAACAGTCATGATAGCAGGAGAAGAAAATAAAAGAATACGTTTTCAATGTATAGATCAAAGAGTAGTTTTACCTGAAATCTATATTACAGATATTTGGAAAGACATACAATCTATTCAGGATGATTTGAAAGCTAAAATCAGGATATCGGATACAGCGTATGCTATCCGAAGAGCATGGGAAGAGCTGTATGATACAGTAATACACAGATGCGCTCAAAAAGATGGACCTGGGATATCGGATCAGATAAAGCCTTTGTTTACCAACAGAAAAGTTGAAAATGAAATACTGAAAGATCTGATATGGATGCAGAAAGAGGAGATTGCTGTATATTTTTATGTAACGAATAGAAAGAAGAAAGAATGTTTCTTATCAAAAGGGTTAGCGGATATTTGGAATGTAGAAGAGGAGATGTTACTGAAAAGTGTTTTTGATAAAAAAGAAGGAGATATTTCCTTTGAATCTTGGATAGAAAAAAATGATTTAGCAAATAGCATAGGAAGGCTGTTGCCAGAAAAACATGGAAAAATTCGTGTTGGGACAGCCTGTCAGGGAACCGTCTTATTGTTTCAGGAGGCTTATCGAAAAGAGCTGAAAGAGAAAATGGACGGTAATTTTTATGTGTTTTTTCCTTCTGCTGAAAACTGTATATGGATTTCGGGAACTATCCCTTTTCCAGAAGTACAGAAGTGTTTTCAGAAAATCATAGAACAAACTTTTTCCAGGGAATCATGGGTTACAGATAGGATTTATTTATGTGATGGAAAAAAGCTGGAATTTGCAGGAACACTTCAGGACAGACAAAAAGTTTCGTCTTTTAAACCAAAGATTCGATAGTCGGAAAAATTCAGAACCTTATGAAAGGGGGTGATAAATTCCAGCATATTACAACAGACAATGGCACAAACAGGAAAGGAGGGGTGTTCATTTCAGGTAAATATAACCGGAAACATATTTCATGGTAGCTATGGATTCCAGTAATTTTTCGTTGTAACAGAAAATGAAAAGAATCTAAGAAAGGGAGGAATTAAGCGAGTAATCCCGGGTAAAATGTGTAGCTACACCTTGCGAAAGTAAGGATTGAAATATAGATTGGTAAATTTTTGTGAATTTGATAAGTATGCAGAAAAGAGTTACTGTGCAATACATGGTGTAAGTGAAACATTGAATCTAGGGGATATAACAAAAGTAAATGAAAATAAAGTACCCTATTTTAATATGATCTGCGGCGGTTCTCCATGCCAGGATTTTAGCCTTGCTGGAAAACAGGCCGGTTCAGTTTGGAGATGCAGAGATTGTGGATATGAATACAATCCTTTGCAGGTGCATTATTCCAAACGGGATATTTGTGAAAAATGCGGTTCTCATAATCTGGACAAGACCAGATCTTCTTTGCTGGTGGAATGGCTTCGAATGATTCGGGGCGTGCGGCCAGACTGGGGAATCTATGAGAACGTAAGGAATATTGTCGGAAAAAAATTTAAGGATACTACATTCAAGGCATTTGAAGAGGAACTACATGAGTATGGTTATCATACGTATTGGAGTATATTGAACGCAAAACATTATGGAATCCCGCAGAACAGAGAGCGGGTTTACCTGATACTGATAAAGAAGGAACTGGATAACGGGAAATTTGAATTTCCAAAGCCTTTAGATATTTCAGTACGTTTGATGGATATACTGGAAGAAAAAGTGGAAGAAAAATTTTATCTTCCACAGGAGAAAGTGCGGAAATTGATACAGAACATGGAACATAGAAAGGCTCTTCTTTTTGAACCAGATGAAGAACAAACAAAAAAATTAAGAAAAGACCTGATATTTTTAGGCCAGATTCAGGAAGGAGGAGCATGGAAAAATCCACAGGCGGGACGGGTATATTCTGCTGAAGGATGTTCGCCTGCGATCAATACATGTCAGGGCGGTAATTTGCAGCCTAAAATTGTAACATTAGGAAAATATGGAGGCGGTTTTAATAGTTCGAAGGTGCTGTCAGGAATAGGAGTTTCAAGTACAAATATGGCAGGACACAGCCAGATTAAGATCGGTGAGCTTCATACAGCTGCAATCCGGGGCCGATATAATAAAAACGGTACTATAGATCAAAAGCTGGAGTTGGGTGAAACAAAGGATATCAGCCATGCTCTTACTACTGTTTCTAAAGATAATGTTATTTTGGTAAGGCAAAGAACAAAAAAAGGATATGAGGAATGTGTGAAAGGTGGAGTAGCAAATTTATCTTATCCAAAGATGGAAAGATGTGGAAGAGTACAGGAACATGGAAGGATTTGCCCAACACTTACCACACAACCGTCAGGTATCTGCCAGCTGGAATCTATTTTAAGGATCAGAAAACTGACACCTTTGGAATGTTTCCGGCTTATGGGATTTGCGGACGAAGATTTTCAAAAAGCAAAAGAAGCAGGAATCAGTAACAGCCAGTTATATAAGCAGGCAGGAAATTCTATTGTGGTAGATGTCCTGTTTCATATTTTTTTGAGTTTATATGAAGCGATGCCGTACTTGTTCGGGGATATCCGTCTGACCAGCTTTTTTAGTGGTATCGGAGCATTTGAAATGGCATTGAAACGATTAATGGAACAAGTCAGTCAATAAAAAGCGTGGAATCTATCCATATCCATGAAATCAAGGAGGAACACACCTGCCATTCCAGAATGTAGTGTTCATAGATAATATGCTGGAGAAGAGTTCAGCAAAAACAGAAAATCAGACACAAAATTGATGACAAGACAGGAGATTTGAAGGCAATAGTCAGGAGAAGAAATAGAGAAAAGGATCTTTTGCAAGCAAAAGTGATAACAGAAATGAAAAAATGAAGTCAAGGACAGCTTGTGTGTGCCTTCAGAAACAGTGGGTTGACAGAAAAGAAACAGAAAGATTGGTGGCAAATATGGGAAAATGCAGTCAGAGAACTATGGATTGTGAAGTCAAAATGGAAGGTCTGATGGCAAAAAACGGATAAACTGGTGGCTGAAATGGAACATTGAAGTCACGAATGGTACAAAATAATATAAATATGATGGCAAGATAAAAATACTGGTGGCAGTAAAACGGAGTAACTGACAGCAATGTTTTTTATCTGCCGTCTAGTTATTATACCATACGGGGGTTTTAGGGGGCTGTGCCACCTAACAAGATGGGATTTTGTACGGCAAAATCCGTATCTTGCAAAGGACTGAACTGGCTTTGCCAGTACAGTCTGAATCCCTATAAAAATGAAAAAGTAGTTTGGCATTGAGGAAATAGAATGAAAAAGAATACAGAATTAGATTCTCCAAAAGCCTTTCTGGTATGGTTAAGGGAATATGAAGGGATCATAAATTTCTCGGAACATGATGCAGCTTTACTTTTGGGATATCTGGAAGGGCATGGATATGCTCTTTATGCAGATAGAAGCAGACTGTTCTGCTTTGATATGGAAGGAGAGGCAGAGTACATAGAATCATTCCAGGAAATTGTTCATAGGATCAGTAAATGGAACATAGAAATGATTACGGAAACGCTTTATAAAATTATGGAAGAAGAAAGCAATGCTGAATATAAAAAAGAGGAGGAGTATTTGGAAAAACTTTTAGATGAGGAGGAACATTTGGCGGATCTCAATTTGAAGATCTGTTTTGTGAAAAAGGAATTTGTCAGGGAAAGGGCTAGATAATGTAGGAAGATAAAAAGGGAAAAGTGTGATATACTGAAAATAAATACGAAACGATGAAAGGAGAACCTTATGAAGAACCTATTTGAAGAATTGCATGAGGAAAACATGGTTATGTTGCTGCATACTCTCAGCGAAAGAACAAAGCAAGGAAAACAGAAATGGAACCGGATAGATTACAATCCTATTTCCTTTCTTCAGTCGGTGGAGAATGAAAATGAAGCGGTTATCAGCCAATGTTTTGAAGCAGATACCTGTTTGAATGGGCTGGTTTACCAGATAGAATTAACGGAATCTATAGACTGTGTGACAGGAAAAGGAGATATTTTTGGCTGTCTTACCTGTGAAGATCAACAAATAATGCCTGCTTATGATTTTGGTTTATCTTATCAGATTAGGAAATATGATGATGTAAATGCAGAACAACTTCAAGAGGTTTTTCAAGATGATGCAATAGTTGAACTTGCAAATGCTCTCGTTTCCATTTTCTCCAACACGGATGAAGTCACTTTTGGATTTTCCTATGCAAGATATTATAATCAGACCGACATAAAGAAAGCGTGGAAGTCGAATAAACTTGTAAAAATGGGAAAGAAACTGATGGAGGAAAAAAGAATGGAGGATTTCCACAGGAGTTTATTAGACATACCTTATAGAGAAATGCTTTTATCTGAATAGTGGAACAAATTTCAGATTCCATTGAATCGTAAGTGAAGGTGTGATAAAATAGATGCGAATATATGTTCGATAAAAATGCGATTAAAAAAATGAAATCAATCAGGAGTTTACGATATGGAATGGAATCATGAGAAGGATAAAAACTGGAAGGATAAGCAATTAAATGCTCGAAAGGAAATGGCTTTTATGGAGTATCTTAGAAGCCTTAAAATAGATCTGCAGCAACGATATCCAGAGAAAACCGTAAAACAGGACGGAAAAAGCAGCTGTGTTTTAGATGAAATAGCAGAAATGCTTCAAGTATCCCTTCCGAATGAAAAGATTATGAAGGATATAGGAATCTATTTGGAAGAGATAAAAAAAGCAGTGTATTTCTACGGGGACAGTCTTCAATGGATGGATCTGGAGGAGTCAGGGGCAGAAAAAGATTTGAAAAAGCTATTATATCCTAATATAGAACTTACAGATACTTCTTTCAAACAAGATGCTAGATTTGCAAATATTGTTTGGGAAGGTAATGAAATAGAAATTCTGACACAACTGCGAGCAATCTGTTATCAGATTTATGAATAGAAAGATTTTCTTTACATTCTATATTTCGGGTAGTAAGATGGAATTATATTTCATGGAATTGGAGGGTTAAAATGAAGGTTTCCTTAAAAACGAAAACGGTATCAAATCTGTTATACAATTTGAAAAAGGGTAAAATTACTTTAGAACATCCATTGCAGAGGCAAACAGGACAATGGAATCGAAAAGCACAGTCGGAACTTATTGATTCTTTGCTGAGAGAATATATTGTACCGCCGCTTTGTTTCCATGTAGAAGAGGTGTCATACGATATTGACGGGGTTCAAAGATTATCCATCATAGATAACTATATGAAGAACCAGTTTGCTCTATCTAAACATTTGAAACCGATTCTGATAGACGGACAAGAACATATCATTGCGGGTAAAAAATATGAGCAGCTGGATGAAGAAATAAAGGAGCTGCTGAAAGCAGCACAGATCCATGTATATGAGATCTCAGATGCTACAATGGAAGATATTTATGAAAATTTTCGACGATTGAATAACGGAAAACCATTAAATAAGGCTCAAAAACTTGCAGTATGTATGGATGAGGAAGTGAATGAAGCAATTCATAAGATTATGAGTCATCCGTTTTTAAGGAAAACAGGCATGACGGCAGGTGATTTTAAAGCGGATAATACAAGAAATATTGCATGTCAGATGATGATCCTGTTAGGTGGGGGAGTAGTAACAGATTTCCATGCTTCGAGCATTGAAAAGTATGTCCGTTCTTTAAATGAAAGAAAGGAAGAATCTTTATCAGTTGTAAACAGGGTGTTGGAAGTGCTGGATGAGCTGGACCATAAGATCGAAGAAAAGATTCCGAGTATGAAGAAGCTGTCTATCCCGATGGTTGTAGCAGCTATGGAAAAGGTAATGGAAAACCCGGAAAAAGAAAACGCATATTTAGAATGGCTGAAAGAGTTCTTTGAGAATTATGGTTCCAAAGAGGACTACCTGATGTATTGTAAGAAAAGTACGGCTTCTGCAGAAAACGTTATGGGAAGGCTGAATTATTTTTTGAAAGCAGTGGAATAGGTATTGATTGAGAAGCAGAAACAAAGCGGATATCAATAAAAGCATTTGTTTCTGCTTTTATCTTTTGCATAGAAAGAAAAACAAGAGAGAAAGATGTTTGAGGAGGCGTTGCAAGATGTGTTATCTGATAGCAAAAAGATTTGAGGATAAAGGCTGCATTGCAGTAAAAACAAGACATGGTAAGGCTCTTGCTGATTTTGCAAAAGATCTTCAGGATCAAGTAGAAGGAAAAAGCATACAGCTGGTAACGATCAGCCGGCCGAGTGCTTATGGTGAATATGAACCTTATGAAATTGTCAAAGATATGGAAACTTTTCAGGAAAAAGTTTTGACCATGTAGAAGAGAAACAGAAACGAGCGGCAGGAAAAAACGCACACGTTTCTGTTTTTTTGTACAAAAAATTGTAGAAAGCAGGTGTTTATAGGAAATAAAAAAAGATTATCATGCAGAAAAGAGATAAGACTGTCCGAGGAAGAATTGAAGCAGTTACAGGAAAACGCAGACAGGGAAGGAGTGAAAGAATCCCAATATCTTCGGATGCTGATCACAAACCGCCCCAGGGACTATCCGGAAATCCGGGATGAAATAGCCAGGCTTAGTAATGAGATCAACCATATTGGAGTCAATATCAATCAGATTGCACACCGGGTAAACAGTGGGATCTATCAGGAAGAGGACCGGCACAGGCTGTATGTATTTTTAGGACAGGTCAAAGGGCTTTTAAAGGAATTGATCGATAAGATTTAGGGAAGGAGGCGGCTGCCTATAGCAATTTCTAAAATTCTCCATATGAAAGAATCAAAAAGTGGTTATATGGCAAAACACTTATCAAATGCTTTAGATTATATCACAGAACCGGAAAAGACAGAACAGGGGCAGTATGTAGCGGGCTGGAATTGCATACCGGAAACTGCACTGTCAACGATGATGGAAACAAAAAAACACTTTCATAAGAAGGATAAGAGGCAGGGCTATCATCTCATTCTTTCCTTTCCTGAAGGAGAAGTTGATGAGAAGAAGGCCTTTGCAGTAGTGGGAGATTTTGTCAGGGAGTACCTGAAGGACGGCTATGAAGCGGTCTATTCTATCCATAACGATACAGAACATATCCATGGGCATATCGTGTTCAATAGTGTGAACCGGAAAACGGGGAAGAAATTTGAATACAAAAAAGGGGATTGGGAACGAAAGATCCAGCCTTTGGTAAATGAAATTTGTTCTTCTTATGGCCTTAGTACCTTGGATATCCAGGCAGCCAGGAATAAAAAAGAAGAAAAAAAGCTGGAAAGAGAAAAGAGCCAACGGGATCAGATGATACAAAAAGACCTGGAAAAAGTATTGCGTCAATCCCACACATGGGAAGACTTTCTGGAACGCTTGGAAGATATGGGATATGCCCTGCGTGGGAAAAAACATCTGGCAGTCCTGGAACCGGGGGCCGCTTTTGAAAGATACCGGAGGATTGATACGATATCCGAAGAATATACAGAAGAAAATATCCGGAAACGGCTATCTGTCCATGAGGAAGAAAAAAATAAAGTGTTCTTTCTATACATTCCATATAAAAACCGTCATTTGACCAGGTATCAGAAACAGATCTTTGTAAGGAAGTACCGGATAGCAGGGCAAAGACGCTATGGAGGATACAGTTGGAAGGATAAAGCTGTAATGAAACAGCTGGAAAGATTACAGGAAGAGTATTGGTTTCTGACACAATATCCATCTGTTAAGAAAGGACTGGAAGAATTGGAAAAGGAGCAGGTTTCTTTGAAAGAAGAGAAGAAACTGTTTTTCCGGGAAAAAAAAGCCTATCAGCCAATTCTTGATGAGATTTCCTATATGAAAGAGTTGAAGCTGGAAGCAGACTTGTATAAAAAAGAAGGGTATCCGGAATTTTACCCGGCATATGAAACATATACAAACCTGCTGAAGAAATATGAAGACCTTGGATACCACAAAGAAATGTTAGAGAAGATCCATGTTTCTTTTTATACGCAGGAGCAGATCCTTTCTAAAAGGGAACAGGAGATCAGAAAAAAAATCCGGATAGGAAAACGCCTGGAGGGAACACTTCAAGCAGAGAGGAAACGGGAGGAAAAAGAAATCCTCTATAACAGAGAAACGGAAATCAGGAAGGAGCAGTGATCATACGACTGTTGAAGAACAGAGATATTTAGAAGAGTGTAAAAAGAAGCTGGATAAGGAACAGCTGGAAATCGTCACGTCTGCGTTGGAATATGGAATACCAATAAAGCTATTGCGAAAGCTGGTACTTAGCGGACAGGAAGCTCCGACGATGCGTGAAATCGTGTCTGGTATGATGGCAGGCATGAAAGATGAGGCAGTGGAGTTTTTGTGCCAGGAATCTTTTCAGGTTTATCAGGTAAGGGAAATCGTGCAGGCTTTTCTTGCGGATTTGACCCTGGAACAAGTAAAAACTTTTGCAAGCCCGGATATATCCGCAAGCCAGATGCATAAACTGTGGAAGCAGCTGGCACAAAAGAAGGAGCCGGATCAGGAGCTTGCAGCGTATATGAAACAGATCTTAGAAGTCATGGGAACGGCAGTACAGAAATTTGGGGAAGAAAACCAGAAATTTGAATCATTGGCAGGTGTCATGAACCATCATCTGTTAGAGGAGAAGGAAAAAGAAATCCAAAGGCTGGAAGAAAATCTGAAATTTAAAAATGAAGTGATCCGAAAGCTGAAAAAGCAGCTGGAGGAAATGGAAACTGTAAAGCCACAAATGGAAGAGCCGATACCAGAGAAGGTAGAAATGAAGCAGGAATCTCAGCAACAGAAAGAGCAGAAGGTTCCAGAGGAGTTCCCTCAGACTGAGCATATAAGTAATCCCACTCAGCAGGAGCGATTGGGTAAATTTGCAAGGCTGTTTGGAGGCAGGCGTAAAGATTTGCTGGATATTGCTTTAAAGCAGGGATTGACTCCGGAACAACTGGAGGAGGTGCGGAAATGCCTGGAAAGCGGCCTTACAGACCTTGACATTATCCGTATTATCGAAACCAAACCGGCTCCGGAAAAAATGCAGAAAATGAGGGAAATCCTGTTGCTTGTCAGAACCCGGAAAGGGGGAGAACATGGTTAAGATGGATTATGAGAAGCTTTTAAAAACGGAAAGGCTTCTTTTTTTATTGGATAAAGAGGAACAGCGGATGAATAAGTCAGAAAGGCTGTTATTATGCCAAATGGGTTTCCGGGGGATTGATTTTGCCCAGATACAGAAGCTGGCACTTGTTTTTTCTACACCTCATTATACGCAGAGTGAAAAAGAACAAATCTTTGAGGAGCAGAAAAACTATCTTCCGAATATACCAGAGAAAGCCATGCAGCCGGAACGCTTTTTGATCCGTCTTGCAAACCGGACGGTAGCAATCCAGAAGATCAATGAAGAACTGAAAGCGGAATTGAAAAAAAGGGAAAAAGAAGAAAGATGGGAAGGAGAACGAAAGCGAGGTGATAAAAGGTGAGTGAAATGCAGGATGCAGTGCAGGTGATCCGGGTTACATATGAAGGGCTCGAAATGTTTTTTAAGGTAGGAAGCGGCGGATACCGGGCATTGAAAGACATGGCAGGAATGTTAAAAAAGCTGTTGGATCAGGAAAAACTGGAAGGCAGGACAAGCGTGAGGCAGTTGTTAAAAAAGGGAGGCGATTTGCAGGTCTTTTCTTTTGATACCGGGGATATGTCAAAAGTAAAAGAGCTTTTGAAGAAACATGGTGTCTTATATGCCATGCTGCCAGATCTGAACAAAAAAGATGGTAAGTCAGAAATCCTATTTCATTCGGAGGCGGCTCCCAGGATAAAGGCAATCATAGAGCTGTTAAATGCCGGAAAAATCGAAACCATGGAAGATTACCTGGATCATGCGGATAAAGAGGAATTACAGGAATTTATAAAAAGCGAGAATCAGAAAAAAAAAGAACATGATTTTAAGGCATTTGATTTTTATGCCGTTGGGATGTATTTTGCACAAAACCCTCAAGGGAGTTTTCAAGGGGCAAAAGAAAAACTGTCCATGTCAGAGGAAGAGCTGGAACCCATTGTAAATCATATGAAAAAAACAGGCCTGCTAGATGAGGAGAAGAAAACAGGAAAATTGCTTTTTTCTATGCAGCCGAAAGATTTCAAGGAGTACTTTTTCAGCGATGTATGGAAAGAGGAGTTGTATCTTGATCAAACAGAAGAGACGCCGGACAAAACAGAGATCAGGAAACGATACCAGGAAGAAAAAAAGAAAAATCCAAAGGTAAATGGGATCACGATTGACCGGAAACTTTTTTATGAAGAAACACCAGAAGCATTAAAAACAAGAATTCCTGGAAGGATGCACGAATTTTTATGGATTCCGAAAGCAGACAGCACACTGCTGAATGGTGGAAAGACGGTTTATACCGATCTGTATAAAGACAAGGAGTATCAGATTGTAGATGAAAACAATCAGGAGAAGTACCGGATTTCAGGGGAGGAATTATATACCCGTCATTATGATTCTGTAAGCAGGAAGAGGGAGGAAGAACAAAGAAGAGCGATTCAGAAACAAAAGGTTCAGGAAAAAAAGAGAAAGAAAAAAATCTCAGAACCTAAGAGGGGAGGGCGATAACCGGAGATATTCATGGTAATAAAAAACATACACCGGTTTGGTTTTACCTCTTAGGGGGGATTGGCGCAGGGTATATAGGCTATTTATTAAATGCCTGTTATCGGCCAGGGGTCAATATCAATTCTTTTATGGAGAAACTGAATGCTGTGACAGGAAAACCATTTGGAAACTATTGGGATCAAGGAAGTTTCAAAGCAATTGTTGCAGCAATCTTTGTTTATGTAATTGGAATGCTGCTGTATGTGACAAGCAAACGGAATTATATGCCCGGAAAGGAATATGGAAGTGCGGTCCTAGCAAATCCCAAAGCAATATCTAAAAGATTCCAGGATAAAGATGGCAGCCTGAACCGGGTGCTGTCGGAAAATGTAAAGATTTCCATTAATACCAGGAAAACAAGGATCAACAACAATGTTTTAGTGATTGGAGGTGCCGGCTCCGGTAAGACATTATTTCTTGTAAAACCTAATTTGATGCAGATGAACACCAGCTTTATTGTTACAGATCCGAAAGGGGAAATTTTAAGAAACTGCGGCGGATTCTTAAAAGCACATGGCTACCGAGTGATTACGTTTAATATGATCGAGATGGATAAAAGCAACTGCTATAATCCTTTCGACTATATACGCAGTGAAACGGACATCATCAAACTGATCACAAACCTGATCGCAAATACCACTCCGAAAAATGCACAGCAGAATGACCCGTTTTGGGAGAAAGCAGAAACCTTGTATCTGCAAGCCCTGTTTTACTATGTATGGCTGGAATGTCCAGAGGAAGAAAGGAATTTCCGTACCGTATTGAAATTGTTAAATGAAGCAGAAGTAAAACAGGACGGTTCTCCATCTGACTTAGACCGGCGTTTTCGGAGGTTGGAGAGGAAAAAAGGGAGTGACCACCCGGCACTGATCCAATATAACAAAGTGGTAAGGGGAGCCGGGGATACGGTACGAAGCATTATCATCAGTGCAAACGCAAGGCTTGCCCTATTGGAAAACCCTTCGATTTTAAGGATTCTGGATAAGGATGAAATGCGGATTGCGGAAATAGGAGCAGGGATTGACGGGGACGAAAAAACGAAGACCGCATTGTTTTGTGTGATTCCTGATTCTGATAAAAGTTATAACTTCTTAATCGGAATGTTATATTCGCAGATTTTCCAGGAACTGTATTATCAGGCAGATTTCAATTTTGGCGGAAGGCTGCCGATCCATGTTACTTTCATGCTGGATGAGTTTAGCAATGTTGCGTTACCGGATGACTACTGCAGCCTTTTAAGCACCATGCGTTCGAGGGAGATTTCCAGTATTATCATCATACAGAATCTGGCTCAGATCAAGGCATTATTTAAGGATACCTGGGAAACCATACCAGGGAACTGCGATGCTTTGCTTTACTTGGGTGGCAATGAGCAAAGCACCCATAAGTATGTTTCGGAGAGTCTTGGCAAAGGCACCATAGATAAAAGGAGCAGCGGAGAAACCAAAGGACGAAATGGAAGCAGTAGCCGGAACTATGATGTTCTGGGGAGAGAATTATTAACTCCAGATGAAACCAGAAAACTGGATAATAAAAAGTGTATCCTGTTTATCCGAGGGTGTGACCCTATCATAGATAATAAGTTTAATACGTTTGCACATCCGCTCTTCAAAGAGTCTGAAGATGGAGGAGCTTTGCCTTATATCCATGATATCAGGGAGGGGAAAAGAAAGATAAAACCGGTAGGGAGAAAATCCTGGGATTACTATAATAAATGCAAAAAGAACGGAGATGCGGTATTTACAGCAGAGGTTTCATTAGAAGAGTTATTAGATCTGGAAGAAGAAATGCCAGAAAAGTTATTTTCTGAGAAAGAACTGAAAAATAACCGTTCCCAGTTAAAAGCTTCCAATGCCCAGCCTAAAATGCCAGAGAAAGAGGTCTTTTCAGAAACAGGGAAAGAAGAGCTTCTTTGGAAAAAGCTGCAGAAAGAAGATTTTACAACAGATCAGCTGGAACAGGTACGTCTTGGCTTGCAGGATGGCTTGAAGATTAGTCAGGTTTTGGAATATCTGTATCCTGAATGGAGTGCGGAACAGATGGCAGAAAAGAGAAAGGAACTGAAAACAGCATAGTGATCTGAAAGAAGGACAGATTTTTTGAAACTTATAGATTGGTACTGTATGGCGATAAGATTTCAAACAATCTGTCCTTTTGCTATAGAACAATTTTTAAGAGAAGAAAGGGAATGATATATGAAATTAAAAAAAGTATTAGAAGATATGAAAAACAAGAAAAGAGAAGTGAAAAACAAAGTGATAGCAGGCACATTGGGAATGATGACTTCGATGTTCCTGCTTAGTACAACGGTTATGGCTGCCGGGGGAGTAGATTCTGTTACACAGCCGCTTACAAATTTAAAGACGCTGGTTGTCAGTGTGATCGCTGCAGTAGGAGTCATCATTCTTGCAAAGAATGTCATGGAATTTGCAACCGCTTATCAGCAGCAGGATTCCTCTTCTATGAATAGTGCGATCAAAGGTATTGTAGCCGGTCTTATTATGGCAGCAATTTCATCTGTCCTTGCTTTTCTGGGGATTGCGTAGTTCCCCAATGGGAATACGCAGAAGAAAGGTAAGGTGAGAAGATGTTTGGACTTGGAGAAACCATACTTGCACTTTTGGAAGTGGTCTTTGGTTTTTGGAACAACCAGGTAAATTTAGTTTTTGAACTTCTGGGGCAGTCTCCGCAAGAGTTTAAAGGAGGAGGTCCCTGGGGAGTGATCGAAGGGGTAGAGCCTTTATTTGTAGGGATTGGTTCTGCATTAGTCGTGTTGTTTTTTGTGATCGGATTTTGTGCGGAATCCGTAGATATCCGGGAAGAGGTGCGGTTTGAGTCGATCCTTCGTATGTTTATCCGTGTAGCCCTGGCACAATGGCTGGTATCCTATAACGTAGATATTATGAAAGCGGTCTTTACTTCTATCGGGAACCTGGTAGGATTGTTGGGAACCAGTGATAGCGTGGAAATCGCAATAGATCCGGCACAGGCAGAGGTGATCAAAGATTTAGGTTTTGGAACCAGTATTGTATTTTTGATTATCGCTGTTTTTTTAAGCCTTATTGTAATCATCTGTGGTTTTTTCTTAATCTACAATGTTTATTTCCGCTTTTTAAAGATCATGGTAGTTGTACCGTTTGGTGCATTGGCAAGCAGTACCCTGGCGGGAAATCGGGGAATCAGCAACACCTTTACTCAGTTTATGAAGTATTTTATTTCTGTTTCTTTTGAAGCGGTAACGATGATCCTTGCGATTTTGCTCTGCAATGCGTTTATCAGCGCAGGACTTCCGAGTTTTACCGGCGATTATGAAGAGTGGGCAAAAACGCTTATTTATTTAGGAGAGATGGCTTGTGCAGTAGCTTTGACCGTAGGAAGCGTGAAAGGAGCTCAGAACCTCACTTCCAGGGCATTGGGATTATAAGGAGGAACATTGATGGAAGAAGAAAAAATTTTGGATTACAACTGGGAATTTGGAAAAGAAAAGGTCCGTTTGACTATTGACGCATACGCATCTGGCGGAACTATTTTCATTGGATTGGAGTCTTGTGATGAAAATGGGATATGGGAAGAATTTGACGATTTGACAGTAAATTTATCTCATGAATATACGGAACCGGATGAGGCATTCATCAGTGACTTTGGAAGTAAGGATAAAATCCGATTCATTGAAGAAAATGGATTAGGAAGGAAAATGAGGGGAGAAGGTCATTCTGGATTTTGTACTTACGCAAAGGTGGCTTTTGATCTGGAACGTTTAAGAGAACTTGACCCAGAGGGGATGAAACGGTTTTATCAGGTGAACCCGGCTTTGAAGCCAATAGAACCGAAAAGGCAAAATGGAAGGAGTAGATGAAAGCTTTTCATGATAAAGAAGCTGCAAGTGATATGACAGAAGGAAGCAGTTAGGAAAGGGGAAAAGAAATGGAACGATTAAACCATGTATTTATCTGGATTAATATACACGATACGAAAGAGTTTCCAAAAGAGTTAAAAGAGGTTTTCCAGAATCTGGGATTTGCATTTGACGGAAATCTGGCAGAAAGAAACATGGAATGCTGCAGATTGGACGGGCAAAAAATTTATGGAAATTTAAGACCAAATACGATAGCAAAGCTGAATAAGCTTTTTAAAGAAAAAACAGAAACATTTTCCTATGGGGATTATCAGAATACAGGAAGCCATTATTATTTAAGTGAAAAAGAAAAGCGATGGTTTTATGAGCAGCATAAGGAGGAGTATTGTGATTTGGTGATTCGTGAATGCCAAAAACACAATGGAGAAATACAGATTCCGGGGCTGGAATATACCTTCTGCGTACCAGAAGATGATCCTGTCATTTGCGATAAAGAGGAACTAATAACTCTTATGGGGAGCTGTATTTCATGGGTTTTGAAGGATTTAGAGGAAAGCGGGAAGCTGACCTGTCAGGAAAAAGATGGAAAGAGTCTGTATGTGATCCCAGAGTCTATGGAAAAGAGTGAAGGCACACAAACAAAAGTTAGGAAAGAAAGGGGCAGATAAGAAGATATATGGAAATTGAACTGAGTGAAGATCTACAGCATTATAAAGAGTCTATTGCTATGGGATTAAATGTAAAGCAGCTTATATACAGCGTTTTGTCGATCGGGGCTGGAGCCGGAACGGTATTGCTGCTCTATGATAAAATTGGAATCACTGCAAGCTGTTATGTGGCAACACCGATTGTTGCACCATTGGCTCTTACTGGGTTTTATAACTATAATGGACTGACTTTTTGGCAGCATATGAAAAAAATCATTGGTTTTTCTTTTTTCAACAGACCACTGGTTTTTTACAATCATGCTCTAGAAGAAATAAAGTCGGAGTTTCTTTTAGAAGAAAAGAGTAAAGGAAAAGAAGATAAGAAGATAAGAAAGAAGAAAAAGAGTTAGAGAAGTCCTTTTTGGACGGAGAGTAACGAAAACATTTAGCAGGCAGACGCTGAGTGTTTCGGCACTCCGTCTGCAAAAAGGAGGAATTGGATATTTTATTTACAGATAAATTTGAACAACTGAAAAAAGCGGATAAGCCTGTCAAAACACCAAAAGGAATACAGGATATCATCCCGGTACAAAAAATGGCCAAAGATGGAACCTTTGAAGTCTATAAAGGAAAGTTTTCAAGAATGTACTGCTTTCAAGATATCAATTATGTAACTGCCGGGACAGAAGAGCAGGTGGCTATCCTGAAGAAATACTGCCAGCTTATCAATACGATTGATGTGGAATTTAAGATAACGATCAATAACCGGAACAAAAACATGAAAAATTTCAGGGAAGAGGTATTATATCCATACCATTCTGGAGAAGATGCGTTTGATTGGATTCGGGAAAACTATAATGAAATGATTGAGGAGAAGATCGTACAGGGCAGACAGGGGATTGAACAGGAAAGATATCTGACGGTGACTGTCCAGAGAAAGGATTATGAGCAGGCGAAAGCCTTTTTTACTTCTTTGGAAGCCGGAATGAAACAGCATTTTGAAGAACTGGGGTCAAAATTGGAGCCGCTGGACATTGTGGAAAGACTTCGGGTACTCTTTAATTTTTACCGTATTGGAGAAGAGGAACTGTTTTCTTTTGATTATAAAACGGCATTTACTTATGGAAGTGATCCTAAAAATGACATTTGTAATGGATTCATGAAGTTCTGGCCTGGATATTTTGAAACAGACCGAAAGGTCTGCCGGGTTCTCTTCATTAAGAGGTATCCCTCCAGTTTAAGAGATACTTTTTTAACAGAGATAGGCAATCTTCCGATACACAGTATGATTACTGTAGATGTGGTTCCTGTTCCAAAGCAACTTGCGACCAGAACGCTGCAGAAAAAGTATCTTGGAATTGAAAATGACATTTTAAGACAGCAAAGGGTTCGGAATAAAAACAATGATTTTTCTTCTGATATCTCTTATCTAAAGAAAGTACAGAAGAAAACAATTGAGGGTGTCATGGACGATGTGAGGGAGAATGACCAGAATGTATTTTTTACGGGAGTGACCATACTTCTTATGGCAGAGGATAAGAAAGAGCTGGACAGCATGACTGAAACGATAAAAAATATTGCTAATGGTTCCATGTGCCAGATTGAACTTCATTATTACCAACAGAAAGAGGCACTCAATACGGTACTGCCGATAGGTGGAAGACAAGTGGAAACCATGAGGACCATGCTGACCAGGGATATTGCAGCACTCCTTCCTTTCCATGTACAGGAGCTGAAAGATAGGTCTGGATTTTGGTATGGAATTAACCAGGTTTCCAAAAACTTAAATATTGCAGACAGAAAAAAGCTGGTCAATGGAAATGGCATGATATTCGGAGTACCCGGTTCCGGTAAATCCTATTTTACGAAGCTGGAAATGTTTCAGGTACTGATTGGGACGAAGGACGATGTGATCATTGTAGATCCCACTTTGGAATACTTTGATCTTGCACAGGTAATAGGCGAGGAAGCAGCTACAGTTAATTTCTCTACTTATACGAAAAATTATCTGAATCCCTTAGATATGGATGTATGGAATCTGGATATCAAAGATTCTAACGGGTGGATACGGGATAAGGCAGAATTTATGCTTGCACTTTGCGAACAGTGCTTTGGGGAACCGCTGAACAGCCGGCATAAGTCCATTATTGACCGCTGTGTACGAAAGCTGTATCTTGATATTGCCAAAGCAAAAGAAAAGCATATCCCGGTGATGTCAGAATTTCATGAGATCCTGTTGGAACAGCCGGAAGATGAAGCGGAAGATATTGCATTAGGTTTGGAGATCTTTGTCAATGGTTCTATGAATATTTTCAATAATCAGACCAATGTAGAAACAGATACCCGTCTGACTGTTTATGGTATCCGGGATCTGGGAAAGGAATTAAGTGCGATCGCTATGCTGGTCATGCTGGAGAGTATCAGCAGGAAGATTGCAGAGAATGCCAAAATCGGACGTGCTACCTGGCTATACATAGATGAGATGCACACTTTATTTGGAGAGGATATGGAGTTCAGCGGAAATTTTGTTTATACACTTTGGAAAAAAGTCCGTAAACAGGGAGGGATGTGTACCGGCATCACACAGAATATCGTGGATATGCTGCAAAGCTATATTGGAACTACGATCTTGAATAACAGTGAATTTATTGCTTTATTGAAGCAATCGAATCTGGACAGCCAGGAATTGGAGCGGGTAGCGGGGATACCGGCGGCACAGCTAAAGTATGTAAGCAATAGTCCGGCAGGAACAGGAATTATTAAGCATGGCTCTGTGATTGTGCCGTTTGACAGCCGTATGGAAAAGGGAAACAATCTATACAAACTTTTCAATACCAACATGCACGAAAAGTTTCAGATGCAGCAATAGGGTATCATTTGAGAGATTCTGCATAAAATAAAATGTAATTGCATTTTATAAGATTATATTGTAGAATGTAATTAGAAAAGCTGTGTATCAGCGGTGGGTTGACACCTAAAATCTGAGATATGATCCAGACGTAGGTGCTGGAGGTTGGCAGGCAACGGAAAAACCTGATATGATCCGGACATAGGTGCCGGAGGTTGGCAGACAACGGAAAAATCAACCAGGAAAAGGGAATGTTTAGTGCTGCGGCAAAAACATTCCCTTTTCTAAATTAGAGGAGATTATAAGGCAGGACCATGGACAAAAGAAAAGCAATTCAAATCATAATAAAAGCGGCGGAAATATACCATAAAAATCTGGAAGATCAAAAAGTACTGTTTCTTTATGGTATTCCAAAAGAAGTAAAGGAGCAGATCTTAGGCAAACGGAAGGTACTATCAGCAATCAGCAGTTATGAGGTCGTATTTCATCGGCAGAATTTTTTACATTTAACAGGAGTAAGAGTTGATTCCGATAAGATCAAATCTTCCATTCATTTTTATGAAAAGTGCTTAGACAAGAGACTGGCGGAACAGGATTTTTCTTTAGCAAAAGACGGCTCTACAAGACAAAAACTAGATGTACTGGAAAATATGATGAAGATCAAACAAAGTGCAATGATGATAGGGGATTTTACGGGGAAAGGGCCGAAACTATATAGCGAAAAAGTAGCAGGGAATATCTGTGGCTGTGTAGGGTTTGTCCAAGACCGGCATACAGGATTCAATGTTCCAAATACTCTTTTGAAAAAGGATATTAGGGATGTGACGGCTATTCCTGTTCAAAAAATCTATGCAGTTATTTCCAAAAGCTATACGGAGCAGAAATATACGATAGTGGAAAAGCTGGATAAGAGTATTGATCTTTCCTATCATTCCTTTTCAGAAGAAATAGAAAGTATTTTAGAACGGAAACAGAAATTATAGGCGGTACGCTTTGAAGAATGTCTATGGTTATAAATAAGTAGAAGTATCTGACAGAGTTTTCTTTGTTTTGTTCAAATCTTATTGAGATACTCCTTTGGAGGGAGAAATATTATAGAGGTATAAAGAAGATGTATTTTGCGAAATGCAGATATGTCTTCTTTTTTTGTAATTAAGTGGAGGCAAAGAGATGAGTTTAGAAATACCTTTGGGGGAACAGGAACATTTAAAAGAGTTTTTTGAGCTTGCAGAACAGCATTTCAAAGCTAACGTTTCAGATGCAGGAGTAGGGACTGTCGCAGAAAATATTTATAAAAAAACAGGATTTGTGCAATATTTTGTAAAATACCTGTGTCTAATCTTATAAACAGAGGAAAATAGATAATACAGAAGTGGGAGACCTGTATATTCCTTTTGAAAACGGATACCAAAGGAGGTAATTATGAAAAGAACAAAGAAAATAATTAGTTTGGTGTTAAGTTTTGTTATGATGATGGCTTTTTCAACATCTGTATTTGCGGCAGAGCCAGAAGTAGTACCAGATGATCGAGAATATCTTGTAGTAAACGGTACGGATATTGTACGAGTAGGGGAAGATTATGAAAATCCAGAAACTGGGGAATATGTTAGATGGGATAAAGATGCAAAAGGAGTGGACAAAACCTTTTCATTTAAAATCCGATATTCTGTTTCATCTTCAAAATTTACTGTACATAGTACGAAAGTATCTGTAAAAGCAAACGCTCATGTAGAAGATCTTCAAGGGAATCCTGTAAGCGGATATAAAGGGCATAAATACACAGTTTCTATTGTTGGAGTTTATTCAAGAAACCTTCAGTTTGCAGTACAGGGAACACAGAGTGGTACAATAAGCGGATTACAAAAGGGTGGAAGTTATAAAGTAACTATTACCAACAATGATTATTTGGATGCAACAAGAAATTTGGTAGGAAGTGGTTCAATTTCAACTATGTAGGGTTTGTGTGATGTCTATTAACTGATTTTAATCTATTCAGAACTTTTAATAAAATCCTGCCTACGCTGTCAGGTCAGCGGTAGGCAGGATTTTGTGTTAAAATAACTGTGTCAATTTTTTTTGAAAACATGTAATTTTTCATAAATTTATTGTGTCTAAAAAGGAGAAAGGAGATAAAAGAAAATGCCGGCAGAACAAATTTTGGAAAGACTTATGCGAGAGTATGGAGATTCTGTTTTTCGCATGTGTTATCTGTATTTGAAAGACTACTATTTAGCAGAGGATGCAACACAAGAAACCTTTATTAAGGCTATGAAATCCTATGATTCCTTTTTACACAATTCCAATGAAAAAACATGGTTGATACGCATTGCTATTAATTCTTGTAAAAATATTATGAGAACAAAATGGTTCCGTTTTCCTATGATGAGTATTGATGACCAACAATATATAACTGTTGATCATTCTATCGAAGATATAATAGAGAAGGACAGTATAGTTAAGGCTATCATGTCGTTAAATAAAAGCGATAGGGAGATCATTATTTTATATTATTATCAGGAACTATCGGTCAGGGAAATTTCATTTATAACTGGAAAAAAGGAAAATGCAATTAATCAGCAATTAAAACGATCCAGAGAAAAGTTAAAAAACTATTTGAAGGAGGACGATTATGAAAGATAGAAACATAAAAGAAAGGATTGACACAGAATTGAATATGATTAAAGTAAATGAAAAAATGAAGCAAAATATTGAAAAATCACTGGTCAGAAGAAATCAACATAAATTTTTAAAGACAGTAGCAGCAAGTTTTGCTATTTTAATGCTTGGGGGAACAACAGTAGCAGCTGGTTATTATTTTGTAAATAAAATCAGTGTAAATGATGAAGTATTAGCTGAATTAGATGAAATGCATGTCGTAGATATAAAAAAGATGGAGCAACCAAAAGATGAATTTGGGACAATAGAACAGGATTTTAAAGATTATGCTACAATACAAGAGGAATTAGGCATTGACCTGTTGGATACCGAATTGGCAGATAACAATGATTACCTTCAAGGGCATATCACAACAGATAATAAAGACTATGCTATGATTACGATGAATAATTTTATTATTGGAGATACTGCTAATTTCCGTTATCTGGAAGAGGAAGACAGATATGAATACGAACATGGTAAAACCTACTATTCTCCGGTCAGCTTGAATATTGATTTGATCTTAAGTGATGAACAGTTAAAAAACGGTTGGGATACTGATTATTTGGGTATGTATGAAAGTATGGAAGAATATCAGTCAGCACAAGGATATAAGGTCAATCTGATACAAGATAATAATGGTGACGAGGAGTTAAATGACGGCGTTGTGTCAGAAAAAATTGCAGTATTTGTTTCAGACGGAATAAGATATACGTTAAAAGGGCGTGTATCGGTCGATACGATGAAAACCATAGTTGATTCAATGAAATAAAATTTATTAAATATTCTAAAATGTGAAGAGGGTATATCTGCTGAAGTGGATATATCTTCTTTTTTGTAATTAAGTGGAGGCGAAGAGATGAGTTTAGAAATACCTTTGGGGGAACAGGAACATTTAAAAGAGTTTTTTGAGCTTGCAGAACAGCATTTTAAAGATGACAGGTTAAAGTCTTATGAAAAACTGATTTCCTATATAGACAGTATGGAACAGCAATGTACAGATATGCGTGAAGAAATTGAATTCTTAAAAGAACAGCTACAGGATATAGAAGGAAACCATTTAAAAGGAAAAATGGATGCCCTGTCAAAATCCATATACGAACAGTTCCTTGTCATAGGAATGAACCTCAGAGAAGTCAAGAAAGGTATCTTTGACCAGACCAAAGAAATGTTAGCCGGGCTTCAGCATAGGAGGGAGCAAGTTTTGGATCGTCTGTTTTCCGGAATACAGGCAAAAGAACGCTTGGAAAGTATCAGAGGCTCTTTGGAAAATGCAGATCAGATATTGGAAACAGGGCTTAGAGAATTGGAACAGGCAGGCAGAAAGAAAGAAGAGGTAAAGGCACATAAAAGAGAAGCAATGGCCATTTTTATGGGAAAAGAAGTGAAAACTGTAGGAAAAGGTTATAAAGAGGGAGGTTTGCAAAAAACCCTGAAATATATCAAAAATTTATGCGAAAGAATGGAACAGAAAACTGCAAAAATGATTCAAGCAATCGAAAAGGTCAGCAGCGTGCGGTCAGAAAAGCAAAAGATTGATTGGAAATCTAAGATACATCCCAAAACAGGGGAAGAAGTTTCTGTTCCAGAAAGAGGAAGATAGTTATGGAGCTTACATGGGAAGAAATCCTGGAATTAGTAGAACATTTAAAGGAAGGAGAATTGTTGGAAATTGACTTTGGAGAAGAGTGAGGAATATGCAGATGAGTTAAAAGTAGTGAGTATCCGTCTGGTAGATTCCCCGCCGCTGTATTCTAAGAAGAAATTGAGATCTCCAGAAGCAGTGTACCAGTTTCTATCAGATGAGTTTTCCAATCTGGACAGGGAAATCGGCTGTGTTTTGAATCTAAAAACGAATGGGGAAGTCATTAACTTAAATGTAGTGTCCATGGGTTCCTTAAATGCTTCCGCTATGGAAGCCAGAGAAATTTTTAAAAGCAGTATCTTATCCAATGCAGCTAGTATCATTCTTCTGCATAATCACCCTTCCGGGGAGCTACGGCCTTCCAAAGAGGATATCAGCCTGACAAAGCGTATAGAACTGGCGGGGGAGATCTTAGGCATACCTTTGTTAGACCATATCATTTTAGGACAGGGAGAATACATGAGCTTTAAAGAAGAGGGCTATATGCAGTCAGAGTGGAAGGGGCATCAGGAGATGGTCCAGGCAGCAGAGAAGGAGTGGAAGGAAAGGAGTCGATGAAAGCGGAAAGAATGAATGGAGAATTACGGTTTTTTGTGGCAGAGTGTATGGAATTTCATCATTATGGAGCCTATTTTGATGATCTGTCTTTAGAAGAAGCGGTAAGAAGATACAAGGCAATAGATGGAAGTATCCTAAATGCAGGAAAAGGAATTGGCTTTGTTTTAAATGAGCCAGAATCTATCTTTCATGAAGGGGAATGGGAACTGGTGCATGGTGATTATATCAGTTTTGAATGCTTGGAAAGGGAGCCATTTAAAAGCCGGGAGCCGCTTATATTAGAACTTGTAAAACGAGTGTGTAAATTGATGCCGGAAATTCAGTTTGAGGAAGGAAGTAAGTATAAAAAAGAAGATTTTATTCAGATCTTTTTATCGGCAAAAGAGATGGCAAAACAGATCGACCGATTACAACAGGAAGTAGATGGGGATATGTATCTTCTACAGATCGGAGAGGTACTGGACAATCGTAAGATCATTCAGAGAGAACTTCTCACAGAGGGAAAACAGATATATGTGGAGTGGCTGACTTCTCTTTTACAGATGAAATATTTGGGAGAAACAGTATTGAAAACAGCTAAAAAATTAAAGCATGAGCTGGAAACAGCAGAAATGGCCTGGGAACCAGGGCAGGAGCCTTTAGTCAAAATCTGTATGTCTGAAGCATTTGAAAATGGAATGATCTATACGTTAGGAGAGGCGCAAGAGATTTTCAAAAAAGAAGACGAAGAAATGTTCCAAAAAAGAATACCTGGAGAGGCTTATCTCTATGAGAAAACCAGGTATAAGATTTATTTCCGCGAGGGAGGAACAAACAGATGCCTGGAAGGGTATCAGGATTTTGGAGATGGATATGGAAGTCTTTTGGAGAATCTGCGTGACTGCATAGAAAATCATATGATTGGAAATCAATGCCTTACCGAACAAAAGGGAGGAGGATATCAGCCTGTATATGAAAAAAATATCTTAACGGAGAAGATCCTTCCATATTTACAATTTCATATAGATTTGCATCAGCTGGAAAATGAAATAAAAGAGTTAAGCAAAGAGGACAGACCTGCTACAGAGGTGACAAAAGCAGTCATGCGTAACTATGCGAAGGAAACGCTTCGGTACATAGAGGAATGCAGAGTGATCTTAAATGAAGAAAGAGGCGAGAAACATTTTCCGGAACCGCCATATTTAGGGGAGAGGAAACTGAAAAAAAGCAGCAGGGAAAGGCAGCGATGATATTGGAGAGATGGCATTGGAGTAGAGCCCCTCCATGCAGGCAAAATAGAAACAAAGCGGAGAGGAGGAATGATACAGACGTTATATCGTCATTGAAATGAAAGAAACATATGATGAAGCAGCAAAATTAAGATTATCAAAATAAGGGAAAGGAGCATGAGTTCCGGCCGGGTAAAAGGATTCTTTCTCTTATAAAGTAAATTGGATTTAGAAAAGAAAGCAATGGAACGTATTAAAACAGCAAGCCAGATGTCATTGCTATACTATAAAAAGCCATTGGTACTGGCAGACAGTGGAGGAAAAGACAGTGCGGTATGCAGGGCGCTTTTACTGCGGTCCGGTGTCCCGTTTGAAATCCAGCATAACCATACAACAGCGGATGCCCCTCAGACTGTTTATTATATCAGGGAAATGATGCGGAAAATGGAAATGCAGGGAATACCATGTAAGGTGAACCAACCTGTTTATAAGGGACAACGGATAACAATGTGGAGTCTGATCCCAATGAAACTGATACCTCCTACCAGGATTGCCCGGTATTGTTGCGAGGTTTTAAAAGAGCAGGGAGGACAGAATTCTTTTTTGATTACTGGAGTCCGATGGCAGGAAAGCCAAAGGAGGAAAAATACCAGGGGTATTTATGAAAGATTTGGAACAACGCAAAAAAGTAAAGTCATGCTGAATAATGACAATGATGATCGAAGAAAATTATTTGAATCCTGTCTTGCAAAAAGTAAACATATCTGCAATCCGATTGTAGACTGGACGGATCAGGAGGTATGGGACTATATACGCTCAGAAAAATTGCAGATTAATCCTTTGTATGACAGAGGGCTGACAAGAGTGGGATGTATCGGCTGCCCTATGGCGGGGCGTGGACGGTATAAAGAATTTGCCTGGTTTCCAACCTATGAACGGGCGTATATAAGAGCTTTTGAAAAAATGCTGGAAAATAGGAGGAGAGCAGGGAAATTAGAAAAAACAGAAAAATGGAAAGATGCGGAAAGTGTTTTCCGCTGGTGGATGGAAGATAAAAATATTGAGGGGCAGATGGCCTTTTCATGGACAGAGGATTATGAAGTATTTTATTAGACGCTTTTGGGAGCGTCTTTTTTTGTTGGAAAGGAGGAGATCATGAAGGAGGCATATAAGCTGACGTTTGGGCTTCAGTATGAAGAATGGGAAATTCATATGGAAGTACCAGACAGAGAAATGTTTGTATCGCAGAAACAAGCAGAAGAAACAGTTGAGAAAGCGGATGCGGTCTGCTTTTTAACAGAAAAAGGAATCTATTTTCTATATGGTAAGACCGTTTATGAAATATTAGGAACAGAGAATATCCAATGCGAATTTTACCAGATGAAACCAGAGCTATTTGAACGGCTGGGTCCCCCTCTCAGCCCGGAAGATATCGCCCAACTGATACGAGAGGACAGATTGGAAGAAACCATTTTCAGCAGCCGTTATATGATTACGGAAAATGATTTTGAAAAAAAGGACCTGTCTATACGACGGCTTTACCATGAAATTTTACAGGAATATTCTCCGATGGGACTTCCTTATCTGCCGGAATACCCGGAGAAACAAGGGGAACCTTGTTATATTTTTGAGAGTATATGGTATCAGGTGGAAAGGGGTTAAAAGATGGAAATGAAAATTGTAAAATCCAGACCGCCGGATATCCGCCTGAAGAAACATGCGGAGGTTAAGATACATAAAAAAGATTTTTTACCTTCCACGAACCAAAAGAAAGAAGTGTTTTCAGCACGAAAACCTGATTTTTCTTTTCAAAAAAGCCGGAGAAAAGATATTCCTGATAGGAAGCAGGTAAGGCGGGAGCAGACAAGGACAGTATATTCCCAAAAAGCAAAGAAGGAAGGAAAACGGCTGCCGATTCCTGTAACACCAGAAACCTTGCAAAAAAAGGTAACACCAGAAAACGTGAATGATTCAGAAGCATTTAAAGAGCTGGCGGCAACAGGGAATCCCGATGTGGATAAAGATAGGGAACCATTTGGACAAGCCATGGAAGAAAACAGGAAAGGTAATGCGATTGAACGGAGAAAGAGAAGCCGGGCTGAAAAGAGAAGAAAAGGTTCCAGAGCAGTTGGCCGTATGACACAAACAGTAGGGAGTGGTATTCGATTAGGCGGGCAGGTTATGATACAGCAGGCAGAAAATGAAACCGATAGCAAAGAAGCCTTTTATGTTATGGATCGGGCCATACGCTTGTCTGAAAAACGGAATACAGAAAAAAATGCTGAAAAGATACGCAAACCGGAGAGAGAAATGAAGATCCGAAAAAAGGGCAGGATGCAGCGGGAAGTAAAGAAAAAGCAAAGGAAACAGGCTGTCCGGGAAAGAAAACTTGCCTATGTCATGGATAAACTGTCTGGGCAAAACCAGGATAGTATGGCAAAAACAATAAAGGACATTGCAATCTACAAGGCATCAACGGCATTATCAGCAGTGGGAAGGAAACTGCTGGCTTTGGCTGCTCCGGTGTTTGGAAGCCTGCTATTGGTCATGCTTCCGGTAATTCTTCTATTTATGATTTTCTATGCTTCCCCTTTGGCAGCGTTTATGCCCGGAGTCGATGGCGGGCCAAGCGTACAAGAGGTATTAAGCGGCTATTATCAGGAATTTCAGGATGAAGTAAAGGGCGCGGGAGGAGAAAATGTTGCTTATCTGCACGAGAAAAACGGGACTGCAGTAAGTAATTTTATGGATACGCTGATGGTTTACATGGTGCAATACGGCACAGGAGATTTGGGAATCGTTATGGATGACACGCATAAAAGATATTTAAAAGAAGTTTTCGATGAGATGAATTCTTTTGAAAATAAGACGATTACGACTACCATTCAGGCAGGACAGAGCTTAGGACAGGTAGTAACCAGTGCATATTGCTCCTGTAGCATTTGCTGTGGGCAATGGTCAGGCGGTCCTACTGCTTCGGGAGTTATGCCAACCCCTAACCATACGCTTGCTGTGGATGCAGATAATCCCTTTGTCCCTATGGGAACCCATGTCATTATCAATGGGACAGAATATGTGGTAGAAGATACCGGGGCATTTGATCAGTTTGGCGTGCAGTTTGATGTGTACTTTTCAGACCATGGGGAAGCATCGGCCTATGGGCACAAAACTTTTGAAGCGTATCTTGCAGATGGAAATGAGAATACGGTGGAAGTTACCCGTTCTGGTGCCTATGTTAAGAACTTAAATTTTGAGGACTATATCGCCCTTGGAAAACTGACGGCAGAACAAGAAGAGATGCTCCGGGAAGTTATGAGTGAGGAATTTAAAGAAAATGTGCCGAGTTTCGGAATTGGGCAGGATGTAGCAAATCTTGCGAGAACAAAGGTGGGCTGTAAATACAGCCAGGAAAAGCGGTATGAAGAGGGATATTATGACTGCAGCTCCCTGGTACAGAGGTGTTATCGGGAGTTTGGGTTGGAACTGCCTGCGATTGCTTCTACACAAGGACAGTTTATGGTAGACCATGGCCTGACCGTAGATGCAGGAATGCTTATGCCGGGTGACCTTATTTTTTATTCCTACGAGAATAACGGACAGTTTATGAATATCAGTCATGTTGCGATTTATATTGGGAATGGGCGTATGGTACATACAGCAAATACAGCCAGAGGGGTAGTAGAAGATCCGGTAAATTATTCCAATATCAATCTGTACGGAAGACCGAGTTTATACAAAGGAACCGGTAATAAGTAAATCCGGTTCCTTTCGTATTTTAGGTGTTACCATTGCGGCAACCATAAAAATATTTCAGAAAACTCTTCCTCTTCAGTAAAACAGCCAGGAGTGATTTTATAAACGAGCAACTGATCCTCTTCGTTACTGTACCGTTCCAAATGTTGTGTATGAGAGATGACTTTTTGAAGATCTTCTTCATAAATATAAATCGTCCAAAGCTGCTGATATTCATCTGTAAAGGTAATATTTCCGGTTTGAAAATCAATATCAGCAACGTGTATTGGTTTTGACCTAAGACGATGGCGGATACGATTTTGGTTTAGAATATCCAGAAAACAGGATAGCCGTTCTTTGGAAACACCGTATGCAAAGCGGAAACAAGGTTTAGTTTTTTTTATATGTTCGTTAGGATTCATATTGTGGAGACCTCCTTTTTAGAGAAAATCATACACCAAAAAATGGTAAATTTTTGGTAGATGTAATAAAAACGAGTGTGCATGTCATTTTTTCGGATAAATGAACTGTACCGTTATAGGAGGGGCTATGAAGGGAAGATAGAAAATGGATTAAAAAAGAGGGGAAACCGCTACTTTTTATCTGGCGGTTTTTCCATGTGAGAAAGGAGGAGTGCAGATGCAGGAATATGAAGTCGTAATAAGAGAAATTTTGGAACGTAGGATAAATATTAGGGCAGAAAACCGGGAAATGGCAGAAGACATAGCCAAAGGAGAGTATAGGGCAGAAAAAATTGTGTTGGATTCCGATGATTTTTGTGGAATGGATATAGAGGTGCATGAGAAACAGCAGGTTCGGGAAGGGAGAAGGTGATGATGGATTATGAAACAGTAAAGGCATACCTAAAAGAAACATATCAGGAGTGGAAGAAAATTTACGAGGAAGGCAGCAGTGACCCCCACTATACAGATGGCTACCTGCTAAATAGTTGTAGGATTAAAATTTTAGGATATAAAGAATCCTTGTCTACGGTTCATACAGTGGAAGAGGAGCTATTACCAGAAGAATTTTTTATGGAAACACCGCCGGAGGTGCCAGAAGAATATATGGCAAGAACAAAAGAAATCTGGATTCATGCACTAGAAGCTTATCAGTCTTATTTAGAAAATGAGGATTATCAGTATTTAACGGCTGTTTTAGATTCTCTGGACAAAGATATCCGAAGCAACTCTTACATCGATACTGTGATTGGTTATGTGAAAGACCTTCGGGATAGTTTTTTAAAGAGAGATTATGTTTATCTGCGAACACATGAAAAAGGAGATTTCATAGAGATTTTTTCTACATGCAGAAAAAGCATTGAGGAAATGAAACAGAAAAAAGAAAATCATTTAAAAAAATATATGGAACCAGAGGGGCAGCTGAGTTTATTCGGAAACGGAATCATTCAGGAGAGGAACAGATAGAAACGGGAGGGATGTAACATAGAACATATCACAAAGGTAAAAGAGCTGTATGAGAGGACCATCATGGACATATCTGCGGATCAGAAAAACTGGGAGCGTTTTTTGACCTGTATGGGAAATGTATATCAATTTAATTTTTTTAATATCTGTATGGTTTATGCCCAAAAGCCGGATGCCACGATCTTAGCTGGTTATGAGGACTGGTTACAGATTGGCCGCCAGGTTCAAAGAGGGGGAACCGGAATCGCTATCTTTCCGACAAAGTTATTAGGAGAGCAGACAAGGTATGTATTTGACGTAAAAGATACAGCCGGGCGGGGAGTACGGCCTTGGAACTGGCAGGTGAATGGGACAAATAGAAGGGAACTGGCAAATCGGTTATTTCCAGAAGAATATAAGGAATCCGGAAAAAGATTCAAAGAAGCAATAAAACGCTTTACAAGAACATATGTTTGTTTTATGATAGATGCAGAAGATGAAATCAAAAATTCTATCGAAAAAATCATACAGAGTTCTAAGGGGAAATTGTCTGAAGATAGACTTCGTAGTTTTCTTTTGACCAGTATAGAATTTACTGTTTCAAGGCGCTGTGGTGATAGAAGTCTATCCTTTGAGGATTCCATGCTCACAGAATATGATCAGGAAGAGATCATATATCGGATAGGAAGTCTGATTTCTAAAATATCAGGTACTATTTTATTGGAGATATCCAAAACTATGCGTCAGATTGATTTGGAAAGGAGAAATTATTATGGCAGGGACATTCAGAATCAAATACAGGGAAGAGAACGGAATCAAGTACCCAGTCTTGGAAGAAGAAATGAGCGAGGAGCAGATCATGGTACAGTTGAACCGTTACGGAAGGAGGGCAGCGATTCATTTCAAGAGCCTGGACCCGGAAAGATATCAGGTACTTCTTCTGAGCGGAAATCTTCTTCCAATGCTCCAGAAGATGGAGAAAGAAGCAGAAGAGATGCACGACCGTCTTATGGAACAGACCATAGAGAAAATGCAAAAGGCAGAACAGATCAGACCGGAAGACACGATGGCAATGACAAATCTGAGGACACAGGCAGATATGGAAGTACGCAGACAGGTAATCGAAGAGATGATCCAAAAACTGAGTTAGAAAAAGGAATACAAGAACAGGAAAAGGGACCGCTGACAGCGGTTCCTTTTTCTGTTCCGCAGATTTTCAGGACAGAACTGACGGAAGGGGAAAAGAAAAATGTTCTAGTGGAACTGACAGAACTGGAAAAACGCAAAAAAATTCAGACCTTCTTTTTCCATAATGCGGATAAAACAGAACGTATGGAATATCTGAAAGAGGTTTATGGAGGATGGAAGCGTGAACTGCCGACAGGGAAAATTGAAATGGAAAAGAGCGCTCTTTATTTCTTTTTCAAAGAAGGAGAAACTATAAAAGAGGGCACATTTCCTTTGGAAGAAATCGAAGAAAAAATTACACAGCTTTTGAATGACCGAGAATATATAGAATTGGAATCTGTATCAGAAATGGTATTTGAACAGGAATCTGGAGAAGAACCTGTCATAGAAGATTATGTTTATGAAGAGAATACAGATCAGGAAAAAGCATACAAAATGGAAATGCTGAGAATCTGTCTGGTGGAATATAAACGGGAGGCAGGAATCCATGCAATGCTTTTTGATGGGTTTACCAGTAACCAGCCTTTAGAAAAAAAGGCAAAGCTGCTTAGAAATTTCTGGCTATATGACAAAGAAGAAAAAATGTGCAGCTATACGTTTCTGGAAAAGGAAAGAAGCTGTGAGATTACCATGAACGAACAGGGAATCGTTTTGGAGAGATATTTGGAAAATGATATCATAGTTGGAAAGGATCTTGTCATGGACTGGCAGGAAGCCGCCGGAATGGTAGAAAAACTGTTTGTAGAGGATAAGGTACCAATATTAGAATGGGATACCAGCGAAGAAGCCCAAAAGGCAATAGAAACGGCAGGTTTTACGGAACTTCTATCGGAATATCAGGAAATTATGAAAGAAGAAGGCATAGAAAATGTCAGCAATATATCGCAGGGATTCCTAGAACAATATGAATCATTCTTAAAAGGGGAAAACATACACCAGGAAACACGAAAGCAGGCAGTAGAAGCATTGGCACAGGCAGAAGTACTTGTACCAGATATGTTTTTGATCTATGAAATGTTCCAACTGCCGGGGAAAAGTATGGAGGAAAAGACACAATTTATCCAATGCCTTTTTACAGAGGGGAAATTAAGAAACCGTTTTTTGCTAAAGAGTGCTTCCTTTCTTGAAGGGGAGATTTTGGATGATGGAATCTCCCTAACATATTATCCGGGAAAGGACCTTTATGCAAATCAGTATGTCTTTTATGAGGAAATTGCAGAAGAGATCCAACGTCAGATAGAGCAAAGTCAGTATCTAACAGAAAGAGAAGTGTCTTTTTATCAAAGTGTGGGGAAAGAATTTTGTACACCAGAAGCCGTTCAGCTTTTTGAAGAATTTGTTCCTAAACAAGAACCTTCACGACAGGAGATTGTGAAGGAAGAGATTCAGAAAACACCGGAACAACCAGAAACGGTAACGGATGCTCCAGAAGAGCAAACGGAGGACTTTTATTATTCAGAGAACTGGAGTCTGCCGGATGGAGGTGCTAAGGCACGTTTCCAAAGTAATATAGAGGCAATCCGTACACTATATCAGATAGAAAGAGAAAAAAGAGCAGCTACCAGGCAGGAACAGGAGATCCTTTCCCGGTATGTAGGATGGGGCGGATTGCAACATGCGTTTAACGGGAAAAACGCCTCCTGGCAGAAAGAGTATCAGGAACTAAAAGCATTACTTCCAAAGGAGGAATATCGGAATGCAAGAGAAACCGTACTTACTTCTTTTTATACACCGAAGGAAGTTTTGGACGGAATGTATCATGCAATACAGCATATGGGATTCCGGGGCGGAAAGGTTTTAGAACCTTCTCTTGGAATCGGCAATTTTTATCATGCTATGCCGAAAGAATTACGGGATACCACAGAGCTTTATGGAGTAGAGTTGGATAGTATCAGCGGCAGGATCGCACAATATCTACACCCCTCTGCGAATATCCAGATACGGGGGTTTGAAGAAACAAATTTTGAAGAAAATAGCTTTGATCTCATTCTTGGGAATGTTCCTTTTGGAGATTATAAACCATATGATCCTAAATATAAAAATAAGAAATTAAAAATTCATGATTATTTTATTATGAAAAGCCTGGATTTATTAAAACCAGGAGGGATTTTAGCGGTTGTAACCAGTAAAGGAACTTTAGACAAGTCTAACAACCGTATCCGCAAAGAGCTGGCAGAGCAGGCAGACTTACTTGGTGCAATCCGGCTTCCGAAAAGCACCTTTGTGAAAAATGCAAATACAGAGGTGACCAGTGATTTACTGTTCTTTCAGAAAAAAAAGGAAAGAACTGTTTCGGAGCCGGAGTGGATTTTCACAGGACTGACAGAAGAGCAAGTACCGGTAAATGAATACTATCTGAATCACCCAGAGATGTTACTTGGAAAAATGGTTTTTGATAACCGCTTTTTTGGAAAAGGTTCTGCTTATACCGGATGTGTGGCGGAGGAAGGCTTTCAGCTGAAAGAACGTTTGTTTGCTGCGGCTGAAGAACTTCCGCAGAATGTTTTTTATACACTTCCAGAGGAGCGAAAGAGTATAGCAGCAGATGTTATTAACGCTGATCCGGATATTCCGCCTTTTACCTATACGATAAAAGACAATGAAATTTATTTTAAGGAAGATGAAAAGATGTATCTATGTATGGCAAAACCGCATATTCAGAGGCGAATACGAGCTATGCACCGGGTACGCCAGCAGGTAAGAACGGTTATATTGATACAACGGGAAGGCTGCACAGAGGAAATGCTGAGAGAAGAGCAGAAAAAACTAAATGGGCTGTATGATGCGTTTACAGCGGAATTTGGTTATATTACAGACCGCATGAATCGTACTGCATTTCGGGATGATAATGACTACCCTCTTTTATGTTCCCTGGAAGTAGTCAAAACGATAGAGGAAGAAACGATCGTTGAAAAGGCAGATATTTTCACAAAAAGAACGATCAGTCCTCCAAAGGAAATAAAGAAAGTAAACCAGGGAGTCGAAGCATTGCAGATCAGCTTATCTGAAGTAGGGCAAGTGGATATTCCGTTTATGCTGTCTGTCTATACAAAAGACAGGGAACAGTTATTCCGGGAACTGGAAGGCAGAATTTATCTAAATCCATTAAAAATGTCAGAATCCGATATGAATGCAGGCTGGGAAACAACAGAAGAATATCTTTCCGGAGATGTGCGTAAAAAACTGAAAGCAGCCAAAATATACGCTCAGAATGACCCGATGTTCCAAAAAAATGTAGAAGCATTAGAGGCGGTGCAGCCGGAAGATCTGAAGGCATCAGATATCCATGTAAAACTGGGGACCCCTTGGATCAGTTTAAGAGATTATGAAGCCTTTATCTATGAACTGCTTCAGATTCCGGAGACATATCAGTATTCAGAAGAAAATAAGGCAGGAACACTGCGATTGGAATTAAACAATATGGATAAGATCTATCATATAGAACGAGGGCACTATTTTAGTAAAGACAATATTTTAAATACGAAAACTTACGGGACCTCTAGGGTGGATGCTATTTCTATCATAGAAGAAACGCTGAACAGCAGGATTGTAACTGTCCGGGATAAAATTTCAGATAATCCGCCAAAATACGAGATAAATCAGAAAGAAACCATGCTGGCAAGAGATAAGGCAGAACAGATCAAAGAAGAATTTCGTAGCTGGATATTCCGGGAGGCAGAAAGAAGAAGGAAATATGTAGATTACTATAATGAAAACTTTAATAATATCCGGCTTCGTGAATATGACGGTTCCTATCTTACCATGCCTGGAATGAATCCTTTGATCAGCCTTCGACCGCATCAGAAAAATGCAATCGCGCGAATCCTTCTTTCAGGCGGCAATACACTTTTGGCACACTGCGTAGGCGCAGGAAAATCCTTTGAGATGATCGGGGCGGTGATGGAAATGAGAAGGTTAGGGCTGTGTCATAAACCGCTCATGGTTGTGCCGAACCATCTGGTAATTGAAATGGGGGCAGAGTTTCTCAGGCTATATCCCCAGGCAAATGTGCTGGTAGCGGATAAGGAAAGCTTCCAAAAAGAGAACAGAAGAAGATTTGTAAGCCGGATCACAACAGGAAGCTATGATGCTGTTATCATGGGACATTCACAATTTCAAAAGATTCCTATGTCAAAAGAATTGCGTAAACAGCTGATGGAAGAACAGATTGAACAGATTGTAACAGCGATAGAAGCAGCAAAAGAAGAAGAGGGAAAAGCATGGAGCATAAAGCAGATGGAAGGGAAAAAGAAAAAAATGGAGGAAAAAATAGAAGCCTTAAATAATGAATCTGCAAAAGACCATGTAGTAGATTTTGAAGATTTAGGAGTAGATGCCTTATTTGTGGATGAAGCACACGCATATAAGAACCTTGAAATTTTTACCAAAATGTCCAATGTAGCAGGGATTGGAGGAGGAGGTTCTCAAAGAGCAATGGATATGCGGTTAAAAATCCAGTATATCAATAGGATAAATCAAGGAAGAGGAGTTGTTTTTGCTACCGGGACCCCAATTTCAAATAGTATGACAGAATTATATGTTATGCAGCTTTATTTACAGGAAAAAGAGCTAAAAGAACATGATCTGGTGCATTTCGATGACTGGGCAAATGTGTTTGGGGAGGTTACAACGACCTTAGAACTGGCACCAGAGGGAAGCGGATATCGTATGAAAACAAGGTTTAATAAATTTGTGAATCTTCCGGAGCTTATGACCATGTTTAAGGAATTTGCAGATGTACAGCTTGCAGAAATGCTGAAACTGCCAGTTCCAAAATTGAGGGGAGGAAAATGTATCATTGTAGAGTCAGAAGCCAGTGCATATGTGAAAGAATGTATGGAAACCTTTGTAAAAAGGGCAGAAGAAATCCGAAATGGCAGAGTAAATCCACAAACAGATAATATGCTGAAGCTTACAGGAGAAGCAAGGCTTTTGGGTACAGATCCCCGCCTGTTAGACTCTCTTGCACCAGTAGATGAAGATTCAAAATTGAATAAGGTAGTAAAAAATGTCTATCAGGAATATGTGGATTCAAGAGAGTTTTTGGGTACACAGATCATTTTTAGTGATATAGGAACCCCAGGGGGTGGGAAACCATTTAATCTTTATGATTTTATTAAACAAGAACTGATAAAGAAAGGCATACCTTCGGAAGAAATATGTTTTATCCATGATGCTAAAACAGACGAACAGAGAAAAAGGATGTTTGCAGATATAAGGAATGGAAAAAGACGGATCATCATTGGAAGTACGGATAAATTAGGAACTGGAACCAATATTCGTGCGACTTGTTGTCGTACAAACTCTAATGTGGGATAAATCCTGTATTAGAACTAAAATCGACGGCTGAATCTATTCAGCTAACTGATATTCCGAGGAGTGGAATGATGGGGTAACGCCCTGAAACGCTCCCCTTGATACTACGACGTGCAAAGGCGGTGTAAAACGCTGTATGTGCGAAGCTCGTTGAAGTCGGCAGAGAGGCACCGAAACATTAAGTTGTCGAAAGCTGTCCAGAGGTGGATGGTGTGTCCTATATGCCGGAGGTCTATAAACTGCCTATGGTGAGGATAGCTGGTAAAACAGCAGACGAACAGCCGAGTGTACGAGTCTAAAGCGTGATATGGCAGAAATGTCATAACCGTAAATCTACGGGGTATGTGAGGTAAAGTAAAAATGGACGTTATGAAATACCTTACAGTGTTACAGGCACTGGCAAGCATACAGGCTTATAGGCTACACCTAAGGGCGGCATGAACAGATAGGAATATCGGAACAAGGGAAGGTCAGAACACGGAGTGTTTACACGCAATGAAGTGTTAGCAGGGAAAGCGATTGACATTAGTATAACCTGCTTTTATCTGACTGAAAGTGGAGCCACAGTACCAATGAAGCGGTGATAATAAGCCGTGGAGGGATAGGCTCCAGTCAATCAGTAAGAATCGAAATTTAATTCGTAATGAATCAAAGGTTCGAGTAGGACTAAGAAAGGCGGACAGCCGACTTTGGCAGTGCCGAAGAAAGTGCTGAAACGTCAGACTCTAAGAAACATTGAGTATTATGGATTGCAGGAGATATTTGACGAACTATACCAGAAAAGTTTAGAAAACAGGAAATTTAGAAACCTGATGGAATTGATTTTGATGGAAGAAAATATCAAACTCGCCTATCGAAACATGAAAAAAAATGATGGAAGTACCACGCCGGGGGTTGACGGAAAAACGATAGAGCATTTAGCAAAAATGACTGAAAAAGAGGTCATCGAACTTGTCCGTAACAAACTGGAATGGTACACGCCGAAAGCCATCAGACGAGTGGAGATTGACAAAGGTAATGGAAAGAAAAGACCACTTGGGATTGCCTCGATTGAAGACAGGCTGATACAGCAATGTATTCTGCAAGTGTTAGAGCCGATATGTGAAGCAAAATTTCACGATAGAAGCAATGGATTCCGCCCAAATAGAGGTGTGGAAAATGCACTTGCACAGGCAGAGAAACTTATACAGAGCAACAAACTGTATATCGTGGTGGATATTGACATTAAAGGATTTTTCGATAATGTCAGCCACGGAAAACTATTAAAACAGTTGTGGACGATAGGAATACAGGATAAAAAGCTCATTAGTATTATTTCAGCCATGTTAAAAGGAGAAATTGCAGAAATCGGTTTTCCAGAGAAAGGCACAGCTCAAGGGTCGATTATCTCACCATTGTTATCGAATGTGGTGTTGAATGAACTTGACTGGTGGATTGCCAGCCAGTGGGAATTTATGCCTACAAGACACGTCTATAAAGAAGCAATAAAGGCGAATGGAACTCAATCGAAATCAAAGAAGTACAGGGCTTTGCGGAACAGCACATTAAAAGAGTGCTTCATCGTAAGGTACGCTGATGATTTTAAAATCTTTTGCAGGAAACACAAAGATGCGGTTGTAATGTTTGAAGCCACAAAACAATGGCTCAAAACAAGGCTAGGACTGGATATTAGTCCAGAAAAATCAAAAATTGTCAATCTAAAACACAGTTATTCGGAATTTTTAGGATTTAGGATAAAAGTGCATAAGAAAGGCAAGGACACAAAATGTAAACCGCCAGTCGATAAGTATGTAGTAAAATCACATATCTCAGAAAAGGCTTTGAAGAAAATAAAAACCAACGCAAAAGAGAGAATCATAGCAATACAGAAAACGAATGGAAGCAGAGCCGGTGAGTATGCAATTCGGGATTATAATAGCTTTGTCATGGGAATGCAGAATTATTACAGCATGGCAACGTGCGTAAATCCAGATATACAGACTTTAGCCTATGAAATCAAGACAAGCATAAAAATCAGATTAAATACAAGAGTGAAACGCAGAACTAACGAAGCATTAACACCATATCTTTCAGAAAGATATGGAAAAAGTAAAGAACTGCGATTTATAAACGGTGTGCCATTAGTCCCAATAGGATATGTGCAACATCGTGTTCCGCTCCACAAAAAGGCTGTAGTAAATAAATATACAGCTGAGGGAAGAAAAGAAATACACAAACAATTAGAAACTGTAGATATAGAGAGGGTGCATGAACTTATGAGAAACCCTATCAGTAATGAAACTGTAGAATTTAATGATAACTGCGTTTCGCTGTTTGTGGCACAAAGAGGAAAATGTGCAATTTGCAAGCTGCCTCTAACTTTGGAAAATATGCGGTGTGTCCGTAAAATACCAAAATCTTGTGGCGGTGATGATAAATATAATAATCTGATTATTGTGCATAAAGAGATGGAAAGGCTGATAAAAAGTCAGGACAACAAAGAAATCAAGCGTATTCTAAACAAATACAAACTGGAAAGTAATCAAAGACGGAAAGTAAATACCATAAGAAAAAATGCAGGATTAGAGGAAATAGACGTAAAAGCACTTGATAAGGAACTGTAAGTTACGATGTTAAAAAGTAGAAGTTACTGATGATGGAACGCCGGATGAGGGGAAACTCTCACGTCCGGTGTGAAGTGGGGGAAAATCTGGAGATAACATCAAAGGATTACCTATCACTATAGGACAGGCTTATAGCGGCTCATCACATCGATTGCCCCTGGAAACCATCTGCAATCGAACAGAGGGATGGGAGAATCCTCAGAAGGGGAAATATGAATGAGGAGGTTGCTATTTACCGATATGTCACAAAGGAAACTTTTGATGCGTACCTTTGGGGAATTATAGAAAATAAGCAGAAATTTATCAGTCAGATCATGACAAATAAAGCAGTGAGCCGGGAATGTGATGATGTAGATGAAAGTGTTTTAACATTTGGGGAAATCAAGGCGATTGCATCTGGGAATCCATTGATTATGGAAAAAATGAACCTGGATGTGGAAATCGCAAAATTAAAGGTTTTGAAATCAGCGTGGGAGGCGAACCGTTATGCTTTACAAGATGCTTACACAGTACAGATTCCAAATGACATAAAGAAATGTCAGAGCTTTATAGACAATATACAGAAGGACATAAAGAGAAGAAACGAAAATAGTAAAGGTGAAGAGTTTTTCATTGAAATCAGAGGAATATCCTATAGGGAAAAGAAAGATGCTGGAGATATGCTGCTAGCAATAAAAAAATCTGTTTTTCTCTATGATAAGGAAATGGAAGCGGTAGGGTATTACAGGGGATTTGAAATCTTCATGCAGTACAGCCAAAATGGTTTTTCACTCATTTTGCGAGGGGAATCGGATTATAATACGGAAATGGGAGAGAGCAATCTCGGTAATATTACCCGTATGGACAACGTACTTTCTGGATTGGAAGAACGAATAGAAAAATTAAAGTCTAAGATCAAGGAATCAGAGCAGAATATCGAAAATGCCAAAAAATCATGGGCAGAACCATTTGTTCATGAAGAAATCCTGAAAGAAAAAATAAAGCGTCAGGTGGAAATCAATATGGAACTGGATCTGGCAAACAAGGAAAAGAAAGAGGAAAGCCTACAAGTAACACCACAGATCGAAGCGGCAGTACGATAGATGAGCGCAAAAAAGCGTTCTTTTTTTATGGAAAGGAGATAGAAATATGGAATATAAAGTACAGGTATATCAGGTAGAAGGAAAAGAAAATCTGTTAGGATTTGCAAATCTGGTTTTAGAGGGACAATTTGTATTAAATGGGTTTGCAATCAAAGAGTTTAGGAACGGCAAGGTTTATCTGGAGCCACCCCGGTATCAGAGCTATCAGAACCCACAAGATTATCTGGATTATTTTACCATCAAGGATCGGGAACTTCGGGAAGAGATTACGGAAGCTGCTGTGATGGTCTTACAGCAGTGTGAAGATAGGAAAGGAGAAATGGAAGGTAACTGGGAAGATGAAGAATTGAATTATGAAATAGATGTAAACCCCAAAAAGAATGGGTCGCTTCTGGCAGAAGTCCGATTGAGATTTCAAGATGGAGCGATCGTAGTAAATCAAGCAGCGATTTATCGAAACTGGAAAGGGGAAAGTTTTGTAAGTATGCCACATCGAACCCGAAAGGATACAAAGGAGATTCAGAATGTGTGTTTTCCTATTACATCGGAGTTTGCAGCTGAATTGAAAGAGTGTATTATGCAACAATATGAAGAAAAAATAGAACAGCAGTACAGAGAAAAAAGGAATAAATTAATTCCAACAAGATAACTATAGTACAACTTAATTCTCCGGTTAAAAAAATGGGGAATTAAGTTGTATAAAATGAATTTGAAAAATATTTTTATATAGATTTATCTTTAGAATTTTTTGAAGGAGGAAAAGAGCAACTTAATAGTTCGCCTGGACTTATATTTAAGGCATCTGCAATATTATATAAAACTTCTAAAGAAAATGATCGAATAATATTGGGGGCTTCTATGGAACTTAAATGAGAACGACTTATATTAGCTTTTTCTGCTAGTTCTTCTTGGGACATTCCTTGCATTTTTCTCAATGCAGCAATTGTTAATCCAAGTTCAATAAAACGATCTCTATTTTTAAATTCAATTTCTTTACTCATCTATTTCAGTTTGACTCCTTACCTTTTTTATTATTATATAATTTTGTTTATAATCAATCTGTTTGCAATGGTGAGCTATTGACTAATATTTTGAGCATTGATACAATATATTATGTAAATGACTATTAGAGAAAGCTACATATTTAAACTTTTGTGCTAATTTAAAATATAGAAATAGATTGAAAAGAGATTTTTAATGGTTGATAATTTCTTGAATGTGTCTATAATAACTTGTGAAATGGAACTAAAGGGGGTATCAACCGAATGTATAGAATAGCACTTTGTGATGATGATATGGAGTATATGCAATATTTAGAAAATAAAATCAAAATTATTCTTAAAGATTCAGAACAATATTTAATTTGCAAATATCTGTCTGGAGAAGAGTTTTTAAATGATTTGGACAATAGTTTTGATCTGGTGGTTTTAGATATGCAAATGGGAAAAATTGATGGCATAACAGCCGCTTTAAAGTTTCGAAAACAAAATCAAGAGGCTGTTCTGGTTTTTTGTACAGGAGTACAGTTACCAAAACCAGAATTTTTTGATGTACAGCCATTTAGGTATTTAATGAAGAACTATTCAGAGAGTAAAATTAATAAAGAGTTAAAAAATATTATAGAGAAAATGGTTGAAAATAGTAAAGAAACTTTTTTGGTTGTTTTAAGTGATGGTAAAATGAGTAAAGTTTCTGTTAATGATATTACATATATCTCTAATTTAAAAAGAGGGTGCTGTATTCATGTTTTTTCTAAAAAAAATAATCAATGTTATGAAATTGTAAGTAATAAGAAGCTAAAAGACATATATGAAGAATTAAAAAATCAGTTTTTTGAATATGCTCATAATAGTTATATTGTGAATTTTAGAGCAATAATTGGAATAAGAAACGATGTTATAACTTTAGAAGATTTAACAACATTAAATATTTCTAGATCTAAAAAAGGTACATTTCATAGTAGACTTGCTAATTATCTTGGCGGAAAGTATAAGAGGGATAGATAGAAATTATGGAAATTATTTTGGACATATTGACTTGCATCTTTGAAATTGTAATATTTGACGTTTTTTTTAGAAATGTAACACAGAAAAAATATAAAAATCCATTATATAATATGCTAATATTTTTAGCGATGTTGATTATTATATGTTCTATCAATTCATATGGAAATTCATTGTTGAATTTGATAGGCAATATAATCATATATTTTTTGTCGTGCTGCTTGCTGTTTGAAACAACACTAAAGAAGAGAATATTTTATTTTATTGTTTTCTATACAGCTTTTGCAGGAGTAGAGATTATATTTGAATTTACTCTTTCACTGGTGATTGGAGACGGATATCAATGGTATAGTCAAACACAATTATCAAGATTAATAGTTACATGTTTAGAAAAATTAGTAACGTTTATTACATTGTTTATAATAGAAAAAAAATTAAATAAAAATAAGTGTGGTATAAAGAATGGAATATTAATATACTCTTTTGTTTTGCCAATCGCTACATTTGGGATATATAGTACATTACTATATTCAGGATTAAGGATAAAATTATCTGAACTAAGCGAAACTTTTTTAATTATAAGCTGCATTTTATTACTCTTTGCTAATGCAATTATATTTTTAATGTATGATTATATTTTTCAATTAAATTATGAAAAGCAAATGTTTGAAATGATCTCTTTAAAAACTGATATGGAGAAAAAATATTACGATAGAATGGAAAAGGTTAATGTAGAACAGTCAAATTATATGCATGATTTAAAGTTTTTACTTAAAACTATAGGAGATTTAGCAGTTCATGATCAAAATGAAGAGATTAAAACTGTAGTTCAGGGAATGAAAATAAGAATTGGTGAAATGGAAGATGAGTTTTATACTAAAAATAAAGTTCTAAATACGATTTTATGTGAAAAGAAAAGAGAAGCTATAGATTGTCAAATAGATTATACAGCTTATGTTGAACCGGGAGTTCCATTAAGTTTTATACAAGATATAGATCTTATAATTATTATGGGAAATATTATAGATAATGCCATTGAGGCTTCAAAAAAAGTAGAATCTGGATATTTAGATATCAAGATCTTTGAAACTCAAAAAGGCCATTTCTTGATGATAAGAGTAGAAAATAAATTCAATGGCATAGTAAAAAGGCAAGGTGATAGTTTTCATACAACTAAAGAGAACGAAAGTAAACATGGTATTGGACTTAAAAATGTAAAAGATTGTATAAAAAAATACGATGGAATTTTACAAATAGATACAGAAAACAATGTATTTACTGTATCTATCATATTTACAGTATTATGACTGTGGCTATAGAAAGTATGTAGTGTGATGTATATTGAGTAACATTTGTTTAAGATATGAAAACTATATGAAATAATTGAAACTATTTAAAAAATTTTTGGTATGGTAAAATATTTATAAAGAAATTTATTCGCTACTATTAGTAGGAGTTTGTCGCATTTTCTAACTAAATAGAATATTTATAAAATTTTAGGGATAAGCTATGCATCTTTTTGATAAGGAGGCATGTTTATCCCATTTTTTGCTAAAATAGCCGATTTTCCTGTCATTTTGGCATATCTATTGAAAAAATAAATTGTTTGTTGTATAAATTGTATAAAATATTTATATTCAATTGATCCATTGATAAGTTCATGAAACTTTTACAACAATAATGTATAAAGTTTAAACTGACGCAAAATATAATCAATGGTGTAATGTATCTTATTATGAAGGAGATGGAAAACATGAAAAGTATTTTGAGAAAAGTTATAGGTACAAAGGCATTTAGAATCATGAATTCTGTAGCATTAGGCTTAGCAATGTTGTCAATTAATTCCACATGTGTGTGGGTTCATCATCAACCCAAAGTACCTGAGAAGTTAAAGAAAATGGCAAAAGCTAATGAAAACAATAATAAATAAAATGGTAGCGTATCAAATAGAAAACGGAAATATGTATGAATCAGAAAAAGATATATACATTTATGCATATACTGTTTTAATTGAAGAGTGTATTAACATAGCTATTGCATTTTTAGTAGGATTCATATTTAAAGAGCTAAAATTGGTAATTTGCTTTTTATGTGCATATATCCCTCTTAGACGATTTTCAGGAGGATATCATGCAGAAGATTGGAAGACATGTAGCATTGTGTCCACAGTATTGATAATTTTGGTTTGTGGGATTTTCAATACGGATATAAAAATATCTGTATATACGAAATTTATTATTCTAATTTTTTTTCAATTAGCTATAGTTTCTTTATCACCAGTTGATTCAATAAACAAGAAATTAAGTGAGAACGAAAAAAAAGAATATCATAAAGTAGTTAATAAAATATTATTGTTTCAAATAGTAATTTTGATTTGTGCAATATTTTTTCATATCCGATATTTGTACATGGGAATTTATTATTCACATATAGTTTTGTCATCGATGTTAATTATAGGATTTTATAAAAACTATAAGGTGAGAAAAAAATCGAAATAATGCGAATAGTCTTGTATCTGCATCATTATTTGCAAGAATCTGGAATGTCCAGTTTTAAGGAAAATAGAACAGCCGGGACGAAGCAGTGAAGGTTGTGCAGAAAGCAAGAAAGATTTCCTAGATTAAAACGGATAGTTGTGGTAGAACTCTATACACCGGACAGGTAATGGATTTCGCCCAGGCTCATTCACTTATCGTGACAAAGCTTATCAGTTCCTTTTAACACATAATCTATCTGGAAAGCAAAAAATATGTTTCGATATGTAAATAAGATGTATTTTGAAAAAACAGATCAGGGGGATGATAAATATGTATTTAGAAATAAAAGGCTTGAAAAAAAATTACGGTAATGGAAAAAATATAATTCCAGCGTTGACAGGAGTATCTTTTTCCATTGAAAAAGGAGAATTTGTATCTATAATGGGGGCATCAGGATCTGGAAAAACGACTTTATTAAATTGCATTTCTACAGTAGATCGTCCATCTATGGGAAATGTATATTTAGATGGAAAACAAATTACTGCATTGACAGAAGAAGAAGTTTCAATTTTTAGAAGAGAAAGTTTAGGATTTATCTTTCAAGATTTTAGATTGCTCGATGCATTAACCATTGAAGAAAATATTGCTTTACCTTTAACAATCAAAAAGGTTGATCCAAATGTAATTAATCAAAAGATTAAAGAATTTTCAAACTTTTTAGAAATTTCTGATATTCTTAAAAAATTTCCATATGAAGTTTCAGGAGGACAAAAACAACGAGTTGCAATAGCAAGAGCTATAGTAACTAATCCTAAAATTTTATTGTTAGATGAAGCAACAGGTGCATTAGACTCAAATACAAGTAGAAAGATATTGGAACTATTGTGTAGAATCAATGAGATAATGAAAATGACGATTTTAATGGTTACACATGATGCTATGGCAGCAAGCTATAGTAATAAGCTTCTAATGCTAAAAGATGGAAAGATAAATAGAGTGATTTCTAAACAAGGAAAAAGGAGAATAGATTTTTATCATGAAATATTAGATGTTTTAGCATTGGAGGTAAACTAAATGTTGTTAAAAATAGTGATGTATAATGCGAAAAAGCAAGCCAAGGAATATGCAATTTATTGGTTTACTCTGATTATTACAGTAGCATTAATATATGGATTTAATAGTATTTTCTTTTACAATAAAACTAGAGAATTATTTTCTATTTTAGATAAGGGATCTGGAAGTTTAGATTATCGTTATATTCTTGTGATATTCTCAGTTATAGTAATAGTTGCTTTGGCTTGGTTTGTTACCTATATGACGGATTTTATGTTAAAAAGAAGAAGTGAAGAAATTGGTATTTATTTAATTTTAGGCTTGGATAAGTCCCAAATTATAAAAATGCTTATTTTTGAATTTATTGCTATTGGAATATCAGCAGTAATCTTAGGGTTAATTGTTGGAGTTGGAATGTCCACAATATTATATACATTATTGTTAAAATTATTTCAGTACAAATGTGAAAGTATTTTTGAGGGTGCATTCTTTCCGACAATAATTACTATATTCTATTTTTCTATTATATATCCATTTGCTTGGATAATGATTAAAAAGAAAATAGTAAAAATGCAGTTAATAGACTTAATTGATTATGAAAAAAAGAGAGAATATGTATCGGTTAGTTTTAATTTGAACATTCTATACTTACTGATTGGTCTATTGTGTTGTGGTATAGGAGAAATTTTATTATTAAATTTTGAATTATCATTTGCAAGAATATGTTTTGTTACGATACTTTTTTTTATAGGTATTATGATGATTTTTAGAGGCGGAATAGGGATATTTCAATTATCAATAGAAAAAAGTAGATATTTAAAGTATAAAAATAATAGAATTCTCGAATGGCGAATATTGGTTAACAAAATAAAAACAAATAGTCTTTCAATGGGATTAATTTCTATCATATTTATGATTTGCTTAGTATGCATTGGAATGTCAATAGGCTTAATTAATGTAATGATGAAATCTCATGAAATGCATCCTTTTGATATATCTATAGTATATCCAGGATCATCGTATGACTATTCTAAATATGAAAGCTATATAAGTAGTGTATATGGTGTTAACGATTCACATAGCTATAACATATATACTACTAAAAAAAGTGATTTTGCTTATATTAGAGATAAAGCGCTTCTTATGTATTGGAACAAATTGGAAAAAAATCTAGAGTTAAAGGATGTTATATATTCAGAAAATAGATACGATACTTATATGAAATATAGTGATTATTGTTATCTTAGAAAAATGATGGGACTAAAAACTGAAATGATAGCTGAAGACGAACTAATTATTCATTGTATGCCTTTTTTAGAAGAACATTTTAATGAAAAATTATACGAAGTGGATGGTAGCGTATTAAAGTGTAAAACAATATATACAGACTTTTTTGATCAATTAGAAGGTTATGGAAATGGACAAGGATATATTATTGTTGTTCCTGATGAAAAAGTGAAGGATATGAAAATAGAGTATAGTTTATTTGTTGCAAATACAAATGAGCTTTTAGATGATAAATCTATTTCAGAATTAGAAAAAAAATTTGTAAATACAAGAAGGTTATCAGAGCATATCGTTGCAGATGATGGAAGTGGATATTCAACAAAATTGTGTTTTGGTAAGAAAAATTATATTACAACTAAATATGAGCTGAAATCAGCAAATCAAGCAATTTTATTGGTTATTCCATTATTATACCTGTCGATTATTGCTGGTGTAATAGGATTGGTAATAATTTCCGTAAGATTGCTTAGTGATAAGAAATATATATTAGAAATATTAAGATTATCTTTATTTTTAGGATTATCAGAAAAAAAGATTCGACAAATTTTGAAAAAAATAATTGTATTTCATTACTTTATTCCCATTGTGCCAGCATTGATTTTGGGAACACAAATTATAAAAAAATGGGGAGCAGAATTGCTTATAACATCATTTAATATGCCAGTATTTGATTCATACAATTTAATATTATGTAAGATGACAATTGTTGCAGTATTGTTCTTTTTTAGTGTTAGTATTACATATACATTTCTAACTTATTATATTGCTAGAAATTCAAAAATATAGATGAATGATTTAAGGTGCAGATTATCCATAATGAGTGGTTGTCTGAATATAATGGAAAGGAGGAAACGAGATGAAGAAACTTAAGAAAAAAGCTGAGATTAGCCGTAAGACTATCGAAAGATTTTATTGCAGATGCGGTTGTGGTTGTTTGTTATGGTTTAACACAAGTGACACAGCTACAACTGCAAAAGAAAAGTCAAATTAAAGGCTGATTCTAGCAAAACAGATGAAAAGGGTGGTAAAATTTTGCCACCCTCCATAAATAGGTGAGAGAATGAATGATAAAAAATATTTTTTATATATTTGGAAGCTGTTGAAGCCATATAGAAAACAAATTATATTAATAACAGTCTTGATGCTCATATCTAGTATTGCTAATATGTGTGTTCCATTACTCCAAAGACAAATAATTGATGTCGGAATTATGGGAAGAGACCTTGGCATATTAAGTGGTTTAGTTTTAGCTACAATAATCGTATATTTGATGATTTTACTTTTGAGATACATACAAAATAGGATTCAAATAGAAATTAATACTGATTTTGAAAAACAAATGCAAATTAAATCCATGCAGCATTTATTATGTATAAGAAAAGATATTTTGGATAAAGAGGGCATTTTGAAATTATCAAAGAATGCGGATTATTATGTTGAAATTATTTCTAGAATAACGGGAAGTTCCATTTTGCAGATACTAATTGAAGTATTTAAATTGATTGGAATTATTGTAGCATTTATTTTGATAAATTGGAAAATAGCATTATTTTCTTTTAGTTTTTTACCCATCAAATTTTTGGTAACTGCGTTTATTGGGAAATATATTCAAAAAAACACAAATAGGAATATTGAAGAACATCAAAAACTTCATAAGTGGGAAGAAGATGTTTTTAATACTATTCCAGAAATTAAATTATGGAACTTAAATCATAAAAAATGTGATCAGTATGGAGATATACTATCAAATATTTTAAAAATTGTTAAAAAAAGTGAATTATTAATTGCTAAAGATTCACATATTGGGGATGGACTTGCTCAAATACTTTTTAATCTTTTATATTTGTTATCAGGAATTATGATTTGGAACGATACATTAACTATTGGAGGTTTATTAGTTATATCTTCATATTTTACATATGTATTAGAACCAGTAAGCCTTTTTTCAAGTATCGGATTGATTTTTTCAGATATTAAGCCTGCTATAGATAAATATGAAGAATATATGAGTTATCCAGAAGATGAAAATATTAGTTCAGAAATTGAATTATCATTAGAAAATAATGAGTATCAGATAAAAATAACAAATTTAAGTTTTAAATATGATGAAAATTTGGTATTAAAAAACATTGATTTGTATTTTGAATATGGGAAAAAATATGCTTTGATTGGAGAGAATGGTGCTGGAAAAACTACATTAATTGATCTGATTTTGCGTTTTTTGAGTTATAATGAAGGCTTAATTGAATTAAATAACAAACCAATTGATTTGTATAAAATAGATAAGTATCGAGAAATTTTTGCAGTTGTTACACAACAATGTAACCTATTTGATGCAAGTATAAAAGAAAATATTACTGCTTTTGGAAGATATTCGTTGAATGAGAAAATTATAGAAAATCCACTATTTTCATTTATTAAAGCCTTACCGGATGGATTAAATACTAACGTGGGAAGTAAATCATCAATGCTTTCAGGAGGAGAAAAACAAAAAATAGCATTAGCTAGAGCATTAATAAAAAAACCAAAAATTTTAATTTTAGATGAGCCCACATCAAATTACGACATTGAATCAAGAAAATGTTTTTACAATTTATTAGATGAAATTAAGTGTACAAGTATTATTATATCACATGATGAAGAGATTCTCCAGAATGTTGATTGTATAGTAGAATTGGAGTCTGGAAATTTGAAACTTTTTGATTCATTAGAAAAATATAATCAATATAGATCATCTAAGGATCTTTGATATTAATTAAATGACGGGATATTTAGAAAGGAGAGAAAAATGGAAGTAATATTTAAAACTATAAAAACAGTTGGTGGATATTATGTTTATGATAGAAGCAATAACTGTATAATCAAATTGTCTAAAGAAGAATTTGAGCAACTTCAAGATGTAGAACTAAAGAAAGTTTTACCAGAACAATCAAGTGTTATGAAAAAATATCAAAATAAAGGATATTTTAGAAAAAATACTTTGATTGAAATAAGTCATCCATATAATTGTATGCTGAAACACATATTAAGTAATCACATCGAACAATTAACCATTCAGGTTACACAAAGATGCAACTTGAGGTGTCAATATTGCACATATGGTGGGTTTTATGATGATCATAATCGGGTACATGCAAATGTAGATATGAAATGGGAAAAAGCGAAAGCAGCTATCGATTTTTATTTGGAACGTTCAATGGAAACCAAAGAGTTGACTTTTGGGTTTTATGGTGGTGAACCATTGTTGATGTTTGACTTAATTCGGCAATGTGTTGAATATATTAAGCAACAAGTTTCAAATAAAGTTGTGCATTACACTATAACAACTAATGGAACATTATTAAACTTGCAGATAGCTAATTATTTATTTGAAAATGGTTTTTCAGTCGTAATAAGCTTGGATGGATCAAAAAAAGAACATGATGAGTATAGGCGTTTTCCTGATGGTAGCGGTTCTTTTGATATCGTTATGAAAAATTTACGAATGATAAGAGATGCATATCCTGAAAAGTTCAAAAGAATTAGATTTAATACAGTGCTTAACCCTAAAAATGATTATAAACATTTAAAACTGTATTTTGAAGAAGACGAGCTGATTGGCGAATCAGATGTTATGACGACTATTGTAGATAACAAATCTGCAGAAAGCGTAAAATTTTCGGATGAATTTTATAGAGCAAGAGCATTTGAAAAATTTAAATTATATTTATATATGATTGGTAAAATAGACATAGCATATGTATCTAAGCTAGTTATTGCAGATTATGCTTTTTTAAAGCAGAAATATCAAATGCTAATTAATAATAAACCTTTAGGGTGTAAGTCTCATCATGGAGGACCCTGCATACCAGGAGGGAAAAGATTATTTATTAATGCTTTTGGAGAAATGTTTCCTTGTGAAAGAGTTGCAGAGAAGTCAGAAGTTATGAAAATCGGTAACTTGAATAAAGGATTTGATATGGATAAGGTAAGAAATTTGCTAAATGTTGGAAAAATAACAGAAAAGGAATGCAAAAGCTGTTGGGCGATAAACTACTGTAGTTTGTGTTGCCAAAAAGCTGATGGCGGTGATCATTTATCTAAAACGGTTAAATTACCTTACTGTAAAATTTCTAAAGAAAATGCATATTATGATATTGCTGAAATCTGCGTTTTAAGAGAATTAGGGTGTACATTTTCAGAGAAAGGATTGAGTACATATGAAAAAGATGATTTATCCGTTGAATTATAATTGTAGAGAATTGATTAATCACTTTGGAATATTAGGTGATGATGAGTCTATAAAACTGGTAGTAAAAGATAACTCTAAAAAATATTTTGATGAATTTGCAAAAGCTTGTAAATCTTCAAGGTGTAACATAAGTAATGAATTTGAAAAAATTTTAAATAATGTAGATGAATTGATCCTAGTAAATGGTACTAATATAGAGGATTATTTGGATAAAATAAAATTGGCAAAAGATAAAGGAAAGAAAATCTTTGCTGTGCCATCTGTAATGGATTTATTGTCTGAGATAAAAATACACCAAGATATCATAGGGCTTGACAGTGATGTTGCTATTGAACGGTTTGAGCAGGCAGAAGATAATCAAGAAATCTTCGAAATCGATGTGCCAGTTATTGCGGTTATGGGTGTTGGTCCAAATTGTGACAAATTTTCTTGTGAGTTATATCTTAGAAAATATTACGAAGAATTAGGATATAAAGTATTACAATTTGGATCTAAAGAGATTGCTCCATTATTCGGATTTAGTAGTTTGCCAGAATTTGTTTTAGATTCTAAAATACCAATAAAAGATAGGATTGTTTACTTTAATCATTTTATAGTAGAGCAAATAAGGCGAGAACAACCCGATATAATTATTATAGGAAGTCCAGATGGCATTGTACCACTTAGTCTATCAATACATAATAATTATGGTGAAAGTTCATTAATTATTTCATCTGCTATAGCGATTGATTATATGGTCGTAGGTATATATTTTGACGAAGACTTGCAGGATGAATTTTTTGAATATTTAGATAATTGTGTTAAATATAAATATAATTCAGAAATGATTTCTGTTTGTATATCAAATACTACATATGAACCGACAGCGGAAAGCTTTGGAAAAAAGGTAAAATATTACCATCTTGACACAGAAAATATTTGTGAACAACTAGCTATAAATAAAAAAGATAAAGTGTTATGTAATATTCATGATTTAGCAACTATGAAATTAATGGCAGATACATCGTTAAAACTTTTACAAGAAAATATAGATATTGTTTTGTGAAATTACAATACAAAGTTTTATGTTTGAACTACTGTCAGATTGGGTATAAAAAGGAGAAGTAATGGAATCTATTAATATAGAAATACAAAGAATTATTAAAAAACATCTTAACTATAATATAGAGAATTGGAATAAAAATTTATTTGATATTTTTCCTGCTTATGAACTTTTATATTTAGTGAATCCAATAGAAGAATATTTTGGAATAGATGTGATTAATATTATTTCAAATACTGATCATAATGTTATGAGCATAAATGGTATATCAGAAAAAATAGCGGAGTATTATGATAAGAAGAATAGTAATGATAGATGATGGGATTCCTCAATATTTAGCTTTTAAATTTAGGAATTTTAAGATACACCATTTGGTTGTGGAAAAGCAAGATATTTATTACAGAAAATATGGGAAAATTATCAGTAAAATCACGCATGGTGGAATTTGTTTTTTGGAACTTGCAAACAGACTTAAAAAGTGCAATGTTGAATTATTTAGCATAAATGTGATTCCTTCATCTGAAAGAAGAGGTGATATTACTAATTTGATATGTGCATTGCAATGGTGTATTAATAATGATGTAAGTTTGATAAATATGAGTATTGGAACAACAAATTATTTTGATTTTACTTTATTAGAACCATTGTTTATCAAATTATATCAACAAGGTAAAATTGTTATAGCAGCACATTCAAATAACTATGTATTTTCTTATCCTGCTAATTCACCATATGCAATAGGTGTTAGGTTTGATAATAGTGATTCTTTAAAGAAGAACAGTTATTATTTAGCACATAATAAAATTACTAATGAAGAAGTTATATACTCAAAAGATAAAATTAATTATATCAAACAATTTGTAAATATTGAGGACGAGTGTAATAGTTTTGCTGTGCCTATTTTATCAGCCCAAATATATTCTATGTTACTTCATGATAACATAAATAGAGAAAAGATACTTAGTTATTTACGGAGGGATAGTGTTGATTATTTAGAAATGTGGAATTTACGAAAGAGATATATTGTAGATAGGAACCAAGACATACCTTTGGTAATGATTAACTTAAAAAATGTTGACAAAATAGTTGCAAAATTATTAGATTTGTTTGCCTTAGAGGGCTATCGTATATTCGTTTTGGAAAGTAGTATAACAAAGAAAGATATTAGATATATTGATTTGGCAAGTGCATTTAAAGAGTGTCAAGAATCTTTTTATAATGCTATATCTTTTATTCAAAATTACAGTAATGCAGATTTACTATTGGTTAAAAGCGATAAAGAATATGATGATGAGTTATATAGCGAAAAATTAGTTGATTTGACAGTTACAGATAAAAATAGTAACTGTACAAATATAATATTAGTTGATGAGGAAACAGAGGCAGAAACAATACTAAAAAAGATATTACAAATATTGTTATAAGAGTTAAAAGTAGTAGAGGTTTCTTGTAAGGAGGTATTTATATGAAAAAACTTGTAAAGAAAAGAAGAAACAATCTGAATACTGTAGAAAGATACGGATGTTATTGTAAGTGCTGGTGTATTTTTGGTTTTACAAAACAGGAAAATGTTACAGACGTTTATAATAGTGCAAGATAATATATTTATGTAACTAGTCGTACATATTATATAATAAGATAGCCTCTACTATTTTTATAAAGGTTTAAGAAACCATCTAATTAAACGTGATTTATTTCTCTTTGAATAATATCACATAATACCAGGGTTGTTTGTACTGAAGCAACCCTGGTATCAATTTAAACAAAAATATTTTTCTAATGAAATATATTGTCAAAACAGTTCAATGCTAATGTAATGATGTTGGGGTCAAAAGAGTTTGTAAAAACTATTTGATCTCCTATATAGTACCTTGAAAATTTTACACAATCGAATTTTGAGAGATATTTCTTGTTTGGGCGCTGATATTAACGTGACTGTCATCCTTTTTCTTATGCTAATACCGGATTTTGAGCATAATGTCCCAAGCCCTTTCGATAGGTAAAGAGCTTTTTGAAATTCAATGCTCCGATTTTACATCCGAAGAAAAAACGTCCGCGGATCAGACCCCTGACCGACATCCTATCTGCATGGTATCGCCTGCGCAGCAGAGAGGGCAGTGTTTCTACTCCGTTTCGGATTTTAAAAAGGTTTCGGAATTCTTCCGTTCCCATAAAACGTTGTTGCTTTGCCCTTTCATGGGATTTTACCGATACGGTAACTCTGCTGACACGTTTATAGATTTTCGCCTTGCACTGCGCTTTGTGTGGACAGTTTGCACACTGTTCCTTTTGAAAGGAAACATGAAACTGCTGGGATTTATCACCGGTATATCCACAGGATTTTGGCTCATATCCTGCAGGGCATCTTACTACTTTGGTTCCCGTCTCGTTGAATACAAAATCTGCTAGAATATCATCAACCGGTTTTCCCGATAAATCGGTATTGATCAGACGGATATTCTTTTGGGCAGCAAGATCATGGTTTTCTTTCCCGGAATAAGCACCGTCGGTGATCAGTGTACTTTTTTTCTCCTGAACCTCAGTGCGTTCAAGACTGTCCTTTAGAAAACGGCTGTCACTGTAAATGTTTTGCTCAAACTGGTAATCTGTGATAACAGAACCATTTCTATCAACGGTTTCTTCAAGATTTGCCACATAGCCCTGATGTTCTTTTCCAGCTTTGCTTCTATATGTTGCATCTGGGTCAGATGGATTTTGAAGTATTCCTGAATGGAAACCGCCATCTTCTTTAGTGCGGAGACGACGGAAACCTTCTTCCACAATGGTCTGTTCAGAAAGACAGCGTACCAATAACTGGTATTCTGTGATGTCATCATAATCCGTTCCACAAAGGTCCAGCAGACGGTCTGCATCTTTCAGAATGGCCGCCAAGTGATTCTCTGTATCGGAATCGTTACTGTAATAAAAGGTTTTATTATAGTCATTCGGATCACAATAATGTTCCATTCCTTTAATAAGCTCATCGCGGCTGTTTTTGTGGAAATAGATGACCAGCTTTTTTACGCAGGTATAAAGCAGCTCTATACGGCTGAGTTTCCGTATATTTGCTGCTATCATCATGGAATCCATTCTTTTGACCCTTGGGCTGATGTCCATAAGTTTTGCGATATTCGTTCCAAGTCCTGTCATGCATTCGTGGAGCAGATCGATACCGTGAATAGATTCATAATCATAACAGCGTTTACGAAAACGGGTGAGAGTTTTGTCGCTCAATGGCTGTTCCTCAAAGCTTGATGTATGAAGGGCATACTGATAACGGGGATCCAGCATAAGGTTTTCGACAACTTCATCATCTGAGATTCCAAAGAGTTCTTTGATGATGAGAGCACCAATACACACATTTACGGGTGTATTTGGTCTTGAAGCGTTCGAGGAATACAGAACACGGAAAGGTTCTTCATTGATTGCAGGAAAAATATCTTCTGCAAAAACCTTTGCCCATGAATGTTCCAATGCTTTCTGCTCACGAAACGTAAGCCCTTCGAAACTGTCAGCAAAAGATAATTGTTGATACGAATTTGTTCTGAATGCCATACACTTCCACCACCTTTGATTGATATATACAGTATACCACATCTGGGGGAAGTTGAAGAATTTGTGTAAAATTTTCAAGGTACTATAGCAGGGCTTTTGACCCCAACATCTATAAAACAGTATAACACAAAATAAAAGTGACATGGTGAACTGATTGAAATGCTTCTGATTTTTGTGATGATAAGTAAAATTACTAACTAAATTCGCCCTTGCTGTCAGCCAGACATCGTACTATATTGTATTGCCTTCCCCTTCTAAAACTTCGTTTTCTAATACTCCGTCATTATTGATAATTGATTTGACAGAGCAATCATAAAATCAAGTCCACTAGGATTTCCCATGCTGGTTCTTTATGCGTTATTTTATATTTCTAAAAATAGTCAGGTGAAATAGTTCAATTAACCTTTTCACCTGACTATTTACATAGCAAAGAGTCTCTGTACAATTACTTAGTGTGACAGCACTCATTCTACCAATATCTTTTAAAAATCTAATTCCTAATAATCAAACTGACGATAATATCTACGAATAGAAAGTGGATGTCTTAAAAATAGCTCCATATATGCATCTACACGATTATTAACACCATGCATTACCAAATGAGAAATTGTTCCTCTAAATTCTGGACTAATTCCTTTTAATTCATGTTCTTTTGTATCAATAATAGTATAGTTTGCATTTACACGTGGAAGAAATTTTGCAACACGCTCAGCTAATGGTCGTTGTTCATCCTCTCCCATAAACAGAGTAACTGGTGTATCTTCAACGATAATCTCCTGCATTCCGTGGAAAAATTCTTGACAGCTAATAGATTTTGTACGGATCCACATCTGCTCCTCCCAATAGCACATAGCATAGGAATAGGTTGCCCCATACTGATTTCCTGATCCAATAAAGTAATGAGGAAGATCTTTATGTTCTTTCCAAAATGCCACCTTATTTTTTGCATACTCATATGCCCACTCATCGGAATCTTTCTCAACCTGAACTAATACATCCGCAAGATTAGCTTCCATCTCTTTATTATAACGGTCATAATCATCAAATTCACCATTTTTATACATCAAGTAATTTGCAACCATATAAAATTTCAACTGCTCATTCATTGGATAAACAATCAGATAATCTTGCTTGTTAGGCTGTGTGAGAATAGTACCTGGATTATCGATGAATGAAAATACTTTTGCACCTTTTTCATGTACTCTGTCCACTAATTCAACCATTTCTTTTGTGTTTCCAGATACTGAAGATATAATTACTACAGATTTATTTGTAAATTTTTTGTTTCCTGTAGTCAAAAACTCAGCTGCATTTTCAACAAATACTGGAAGCTTTGAACGGCCACGCATATATACTTCCACCTGCATACTGGAAGCATAAGTACCTCCAATACCAATAAAATATATTCCATCAAATCCTTCTTCCCAGATTTGATCAATAATTTTTTCAATCTGCGAACGAAGAGCAAGTGCTCCATTCACACTATCAATCTGTGCTTGCTCTTTAAAATTACGCAAACAAGCACCTTCTGTTTCTTTCCACGCTTTTGCTTCATATTTCATAGTTAATATCCCCTTTCACTACTTTCTATTTAATACAATTTCGTTGTCTGCAAATCTAAATTTAAGAAAAATTGTATAGCACGTTGAATCATTTTATCCCAATAAGGCCACTCATGATCCCCTGGTCCTTCCAGATAAACATGACCATAACCATTACTTTCAGCGACTGTTCTAAATTTCTGATTATTTTCATATAAGAAGTCTTCTGTACCACAAAATTGAATTAACCTCGGACGATTTTCGTCTTTAGCAAGTTTCTCTACCAAAAACAGTGGATTTTCCCACTCTTCTGGTTTTCCTGCTTCTCCATGAAAACTCTGTATTTCTTGTGGCGACATATCTTCCCAATTTCCGGCAAGTACCATCTCCGTAAAGCCTACATAATCGAGTACTCCTGATAAACTTGCCACAGCTTCATACCGCCCTGGTCTATTCAATGCGATCTTCACTGCACCATATCCACCCATACTTTCTCCAGCTATAAATGTGTTTTCTCGTCTTTGATCTAAATGAAACCATTTCCCACAAATAGCTGGAAGTTCATCTGCAACATAATGGAAATAATCAATTCCAACTTTTCCTGTTGTATAAAAACTACGTTGAACTTCAGGCATAATTATTATGAAATTATATTTTTTTGCATAATATTCAATTTTAGAAAATCGCGTCCATTCATCACTGTTTCCTGACAGTCCATGAAGTAAATAAAGAACCTTCGGTGTTCCCTCATAAAGAGGTGTTACATCATTAGAAACATCCGGGAAAATAACATTAATCTGTGTTGTCATTCTTAAATTTTTTGAATAAAAATTCCCTGTAAATAATCCCATTATTTTAATTTTACCTTTTATCTGAAAATTGTACATTAAAGTTACATTTATCACCACGCACATAATTGCGATTGAATTCGATTACCCTTCCATCCGTATCACACGTAAGACTTTTAAACAACATCACGGGTGTTCCTGCATCTATTCCCAACAGTTTTGCATCATTCAAACTAGGACGAACCAAATCCAATGTCTGCTCTGCTTCCGCTAGATGAATACCATACATTTCATATACTTCATACACAGAAAACACCGATAAATCAATCCCATCCATTTTGGGAATTAAATAATGCGGTATATATAATTCCTCCAAAGAAATCGAATCTTCGTCAGCATAACACATGCGCTTAATATAAAAAATAGGCTCTTCTGGTTTAATGCCGAACATATTTCCATACAAATTTCCTGCCATTCTTAGATACTTGGACACAATTCTAAAAGATGGTTTCATATTCCTATCTAACATTGTCTGCGTGAAACCTTCTAACTTTTCCATGTTTCGTTCGATTTTATGTCCTAAAACATATACTTCTTTATCAGAAATATATTTCAACAATCCTTCTTTGACCAAAACTTCTATGGCTGTTCTCACAATTTGCTTCTGAACACCAAACATTTCAGCCAATTCTGTGTCAGTAGGTATTTTTGTACCAGGATATAAATCACCATCTTCTATTTCTATTCTTAAAATCTCACTCACTTGCTGAGTGATCATTTTTTTACAGGCAGTTTTCATATTTCGGCTCCTTATTTTTTAGTTACCATGCTCCAAAATACTTTAATGTTTCTGTTGCATTTGCTGCACCTTTTTCCATTGCCCCTTCTATAGAAAGTCCATCTACAATTCCTGTTAAAAATCCAGCAATATAACTATCTCCGGCTCCCATACTATCTACAAGATGATCACAAGGAACGATTCCAAAACGATGATATCTTTCACCATCATAACACAAACTGCCTTCTTCTCCCATCATACAAATGACAAGCTTAGGTCCCTGTTTTTGAATTCTTTCCATTTGTTCTCTTACCTCTTTAGTATCTCCTGTTTCCACAGAATAAAAGAGATAATCTGTATATGGTATCGCTTTTACACTTTCCTCTGAATCTGGGTTTGTCGCACAATCAAAGGCAGTAACAATTCCTTTTTCTTTCAACTCTTTAAACTGTCCTTCTACTTTGCCCCAAACATCACAAATTACAACATCAAAATTTTTGATATAATCAATATCTTCATCTGTTAATTTATATTTTTCCAATACGCCTTCGTCGTAATCTCCAAATACTCTTTCGCCATCTATCAATTCAACCTGGGTAACGGCTGTCTTTCCTTTTTCTACACGCAAATGCGAAGTGTCAACGCCTTTCGCTTTGATAGTTTCTATCATAATCTGTCCGTAGACATCATCACCTACTGGTCCAATATATGCAGCCTCTCCTCCTAAACGGAGTGTATAAACTGCCATATTTACCGGGCCTCCCCCCGGAAATGCTTTTCCACCATCTATATTGTTATAATAATCAATACAGTTACTTCCAACTGCCGCTAATCTCATACGATATCACTCCTTTTTTATCTGGTGTCTCGCCTTGTTAGAACATTCGTATATTGTACCTGATCTGGTCTCGCCATAATCCTAAAAAACTCAATACCTACTCCTCTATCGTCGTTTACAACGCCTGACTGATAGTACAAGTATTGTCCTTCTTCTACCTTCAACAATTTAGCTTCTTCTTCTGTGGCAAATGTAATTCCTACTTTCTCCGTCCCTTTAGTCAACAATATGCCTAAATCCCCTAGAACTTTATATAAAGATTCTTCTGCAAAATTGTGAGCTTCCAAACCTTCACACTGTTCGTAATTAATGTAACTATTCTCAATCATCAAAGGAACATTGTTTCTAATCCGCAAGCGATATAAATGAAATACTATATCTCCCTCTTTTATCTGAAGTTTTCTCGCAACATATCCATCACACGTCTCAATTCTAGAGATTAATACTTCTGTCCAAAGAAAGTACCCTGTTTTTCTCATTGCTTCCGAAGTAGACTGAATTCCCTTTATATCCCTAACTAATCTCGGAGGTGCCACAAAGGTTCCAGAGCCTTTTACACTATATAGTTTTCTTTCTTCAATTAGTTGTTGAATAGCTGTATGGAGAGTGGAACGATTCATTTGCCACATTGTACACAACTCCCGTTCGCTCGGAAGCTGTGTATGTGGTTTTAGTTGGTTTTCTTGTATATACCATTGAATCTGCTCCATCGCCATATCTTGCGGACGAATTTTTTTTATTTTCTCCATACAGTTCTCACCTTCTCAACATATTAAGTCTAATGCTTATGCACTTTCTCTTTTATTTTTTCTATCCCAATAATAGAATACTGGAAGTCCTGTAACTACTGCCACAAGCGCACAAATTAAGCTCTGCATTGGCGCATATGTGAGCTCGCCCCAAATAAGTGTACTTGTCATAATAATTGCAATAAGAGGCATAATTGGACCACCTGGACACTTATAAGATGGATTGTATCCATGTTCTTTGCCTTTTTTTCGAAGCACAAAGATTGTAGCGAATGTAAGCACATTCTTTAATAATGCTACCATTGTAAAGTATCCTAGCAATGCTGACAAGTCTGAAGCAAAAATTAATACGATTGCAACCGCACACTGTACGATAATTGAAAAATAAGGAGTTTCGTATTTTGGATGAACTTTTGCAAAAGATTTAAAGAATAAATTATCTTTCGCCATAGCATACTCGATACGTGGCTGGAACATAATACAAGATGATAATGAACCAATTACAACAATAATTGCCATAATTGCAACAATTGTACCTGCATAATGTCCAATTCCTGGAAGCTTAGATGCCAACAATGCGATTGGAGCATCAGATGTAGCCATTTCATCAATAGAAAGAATTCCAGAAGCTACAAATGTTAATCCTGCATAAAGAGCAAGTACAACAACTGCTGTAAGAATAAGACCCAAAGGCATATTCTTTTTCGGATTTTTAATTTCGCCTGACATATAACAAGCAGCTCCCATACCATCATATGACCATGTTGTTGCAGCTATACCTGCGATTAGCGCAGCAATTCCACTTGTTGCATATCCTTCCAAAGGTGCAGAAGATAATAAAATATCCCCCTGAAGATTGAATAAACCAATACCAATAACCAATGCAAATGGTAAAATTTTAAGAGCTGTAATAATTGTCTGGAATTTTCCACCACCTTCTACCGAACGTATGTGTACTCCCATGAAAATTAATACAAATACTACAGCAACCAGCTTTAATACCAAACCATGAATCGGAATAAAAAATGCAAGATAATTCACAATTGCTAAAGCCATGATTGAAATTGACGGTGGGTCAGTTGCCCAAAAGCTGATCCATCCACACAAGAATGCGAGTGGTCGTGATCCTGCTTCACGGAAGTAAACATATTGTCCACCATCCTCTGGATAAGCAGATGCTAATTCCGAATATACAAAGTTTGCTGGAATCTGAAGCAATCCCCCTATAATGAATGCTAATACCAGAAACAAGCTACTACCGGCAGCATTTGCTACCTCAGATAAAGATGAAAAAATACCAGAGCCTACTGTAGTACCAACGCCAAGTGCAATAACAGCGCTAAGTCCAAGTTTACGACCAAGTTCGTTTTTGTTTTCAGACATAAAAACTCTCCCTTTCCTTTTAAACAGAGTATAATTGAAAAATCTTGTGCACGACTTTTCTTTTTTTAATTTCCTATTATCTTCGATGCTTTTATATTGTAAACAGCTATCTATCTTCGCTATCACAATTTCTTAAACAATCTATTACTTTTTATTTATTCACTTTCACATTTAAACGATTCCTGCCTCGGCCATTAGCTCACGCATGTTATCAATGGCACGTTTCGCATAAAAACGTGGTTCGTTAATATAATTTGTAACCAATTCAAGTGTTGCTGTTTTATCATAACCTATTCGTTTCATTTCATATAGCATTTCTTTAATTGGAATATTTCCCTCTCCTGGTATCATATGGGTGTCTGATCCATTTTCTCCATCAATAATATGCATATGATCCATCTTATTTCCGAGTTTATCAAAATATGCCATAATACTTTCATGCTGTACAAATGGTGGAACAATATCACACATGCCGACTACATATGGATTATCCACTCTTCTAAATAGCTCCACCAAATCATTTGCTCTTGTAAAGAAATTAGATTCATACGGTGTTAAAGCTTCAACTACTAGCTTGATTTCTAGTTTTGCTGCATAATCTCCCAACTCTTGAATATTTTTTTCTAATCTGCCCCACAACTGATCATATGTAGCAAGATATCCGCCGTTTGCAGGACTTGTAAGTACAAATTCCGCACCCATCTCTTTTGCCATTTCAAGAGACAGTTTCAGATAATCAACAGCATCTCTTCTCTGAGCCTCTGAACCAATCATATAATTGTAAGGATAGGCATTATGCTCCGGTGTGTAACCAAGCACCGGCATTTCATACTTTTCAATTAATCGGCGAACTTCATTAATATCTCCCGCTTTCAGATCCGGTGCATATGCATGTGGACGCCCACCCCAAAGCTCGATATAATCATAACCGTACTCTTTAGCATCCATAAAACAATGCTCCAACGGATTCCTCTGATATCCCGATGTAAACATTCCGACTTTTAACATTATTTTATTCCTCCTTGTTGTGTTTTTGTTGGTAAAATTATATAATAATTAAGCACCATTTTTCTATTCGCAAGAGGTCTAAAATTCAATTATAAAAAATGTATAAAATCCCATAACCATGTTGTTTGTTATTCTAATTCTATACCAATTATGTTATTCTGCATGTTTTATCCCCTTTATCCCCTCTTCTTTTTATGCATTATGCGCATAGTGGTATGTTTTTGATTTATATTTATACCAGTTTCATCAGATACACTTATTTTGCCACTTATTTTTTAGTTATCCATCCAATTGCCAATGCTTTGTGCACCATGATAACTTATAAGTGTTCTAATAAATAGTGTGCAATATCTGTTAGAACACTTCGATGACTTTTATTCATTAAGGAACGAGCATTCAGCTTTGATTTTTTTGTTGCTGGATATCTGACCTTTCTAAGGTTCATCTGTTATTTGATGTCGCCTCACTTTTACTCTTAATATCTTTATTTTCCTATACATAAGTTATGTCTTTACAAATATCATTAATCATTAGGAGGTTTAAATAATATGTCTGAATACGCAGATCTTATTTTATTATCAAACTGTATTTTTACAGCCACAGAGGAAATACCTTTCTCTGGATATATTGCTATCAAAAACGACCGGATACTTTCTATCGGAAAAGGATTGGCTCCTACTGAACTAATAGGAACAAACACAAAATATCTTGATTATGGGAACAAAACAATTACGCCTGGATTCTCCGATGTACATTGCTTTTTCACAGGTTATTCTGTAGGATTTGTTGGAATAGACTTATCCGCAGCTACTTCTCAAGAAGATATACTGAATTCAATTAAAGAGTATGCGAAAGGAATTCCTGCAAACAAACCTATTTTGGGACATGGTTGGAACTCCGATACAATCCAACCTGATGGAACAGATTTGTTAGATGAGGCTTTTTCCACTCGCCCTGTTCTTCTGTTTGCAAAAGGCTGCGAAACTTGTTGGATGAATCAAGCTGCTATAAATCGTTATCAGTTTACCCCGAAAACCTGTTATCCGGAGAGTTATGTTCGCTTTTTACCAGACTTACTTGGAGATAAAGACTTTATAATTCCGGAATTTAAGCGCTATATTAAAATGATGAACAGTAAAGGAATCACTTCCATCAAAGAAATGGGATTCGATGATTTCTACGGATTTACTGACATTCTCGCAGAACTAGAATCCGAAAACGCTTTAACTATCCGCGTAAACTTTATGAGCCAACCTGTTGCTGAACCTTTTAATCTCTCATATGGCAAGGAAATGCGTGAAAAATTTAAAGGAGAGTTTGTTCGTTTTTCTGGATATAACCAAATGACTGACGGTTCTATAAGCGAACTTTGCGGTGATTTGAAAAAACCTTATTCCTGCGCAGATACGACCTGTGCACAAGACATTGATTGGGATCTTTTAGCAAACGATACCTTTAAAGCTGATACCGAAGGATTTCGTTTCTCATTACATGCTCAAGGAGATGCTGCTATTTCAAAAGTATTAGATATTTATGACTCTTGCCAAAAAGATGAAAATGGAAAACTTATAAATCGTCACAGTATTACCGATCTTGAATTCAGTGATCCAACAGACTTGGAGCGTATGGGAAAATTAGGCGTAATTGCTGAAATATACCCTCAAATTCAATCTATCGCAAATCGAAAAGACAAACTTGCCATGATTGAAGAAAAGATTGGTATGGATCGCGGACAGTATTATTGGAACAGACGTAAAATGGCTGACAGCAATGTGTTATTAAGTTGCGGAACTGATCTTCCACTTCTTATTGATGATATCCCAGAATCTATTTATCATGCAGTCGGAGGAAACTTCCCTGAAGGTGGAGAGCCATTTAACAAACAAAATATGCTGACTATTCCTGAGTTACTAACTGCATGGAGTGCTGGCGGTGCTTATAATCTATATCAAGAGAAAGAGCTCGGCACACTGGAAAAAGGAAAAAAAGCTGATATTGTCGTATTCGACGGAAATCTATTTGAAACAGCTATTGAAGAAATTCGTTCTCGCAAAGTAGAAGTAACTTTTCTCAACGGACGAATCGTATATAGCCATGAATAAATAAAAAAATATCTCTCTTATCTAAACAGTTTATATTCTCTTTAAGAAAGGAATGGAAATATTTATGAAAGAGTCTTATTTTATGGGGATTGATACTGGAACAAACTCTAGTAAAGGTGTATTAATCAATTCTCAAGGAGAAATTATAGCAGAACATACAACTGAACATGCAATGACAAATCCTGCCCCAGGTCACTATGAACATGATGCCGACAAAGATTGGTGGGGGGATTTATGTATTATAAGCAATGCACTGATTGAAAAATCCAAAGTTTCACCATCTGACATTAAAGCAATCGGAACAAGTGCACTTGGTGCCGACTGCCTACCTGTCGACGATCAGTGTCGACCTCTACGCAAAGCTATCCTATATGGTATTGATGCACGTGCAACCGATGAGATAGAACAACTCACAGAAATGTATGGGGAAGAACAGATCCGACAGTGGTACGGACGTCCATTATGCTCCAGTGATGTAATGCCTAAGATTCTTTGGATAAAAAATAAAGAGCCAGATATATATGCAAAAACCCACAAGTTTCTAACAGGCTCTAGTTTTATAGCAGCAAAACTTACTGGTAATTATGTAGTCGATCGTTTTTTAGGACTTGCAAGTTTTAATCCACTTTATTTTAATGATGGAACACCAAATCCTGAAACTTGCCTACCAATTTGCCGCCCTGATCAGCTAGCAGAAGTGAAGGAAGCAAATGATATCGCAGGTTATGTAACTGAAACCGCTTCAAAGGAAACGGGTCTTGCAGTTGGCACTCCAGTCATTGTAGGAACAGATGACTCCGGCGCAGAAGCAATCAGCACTGGCGTTGTTGCCCCTGGTAAAATGATGATTCAATTCGGTTCTTCCATTTATATGATTCTCGGGACAAAAGAATTGGTTGATGATGAACGCTTATGGCGTGAAGAATTTATTGTACCAGGACTTTGTGACATATCTGCCGGCACTAATGCTGCAGGCTCTCTTACTAAATGGTATAGAAATACAATTTTCCCAGATGCACTCGAACTAGAGCAAAATGGTGGTCCTGATGCTTACATCACCATGATGCAAGATTTGGATAAAATTCCTGTTGGAAGCGATGGCCTTATTACACTCCCTTATTTTGCTGGTGAAAGAACTCCAATAAATGATCCTCTTGCAAGGGGAATTCTATTTGGATTAACGCTTGCTCACACGCGTCAGCATATGTACCGAAGTGCTTTGGAATCTGTTGCATACTCAGTAAATCAGCAATTAAAGATCATGCTTGAGCACGATGTTCCTATCGACCAGATTTTTGCCGTAGGTGGTGGTGTTAAAAATGACTTATGGATGCAAATTGTTGCAGATGTTACTGGTAAAGAAATCAGTACCCCTGCCATTACTGTAGGCGCGAGTTTTGGCGATGCTCTAATGGCTGCATCGGGAATCAAATATTCAGGCTTTGAATCTTTCAACAAACTTACAGATTTCATTAAACCTGGAAAAACCTATCATCCTAATAAAGAAAACCATGAAGCATATAAAAAATATCAGAATATTTATGATTCTCTTTATCCTGCTACTGTAAACTTAATGCATTGTTTATCAGACTAATCTTTGTAGATTAGACTTTATAAAGACTATGTGATAATTCTTTCATCAAACAAAAAGTACAGCTGTATGAGTTTTTAATAACTCTTCTGCTGTACTTTTTAAATCTATTATTTTATTCATGAAGCTGAATTGTAAATGAAGTCCTGTCACTTCTGATAAAAGAGCGGCTATACGCAATCGCTCTACCATTATTGTCCCAGTAATCACAACTCAACATAATTAATGCTACTCCATTTGGAATATCTAATAATTTTTTTATCTTACTCGTTCCATCTATAATCTCCATTGTTTGCTGCATACTGGAAATTTCTATTCCATAAAATGCAAAAATATCTTTTATTGTAAAAACTGATGAGTTCACTACTTCTAACTTCGGCAAAACATCTTTTGGTACATATATATCTTCAATTGCCAATGGCTCACTATCCAAAGTTATTTGATGTCGTACACAAAAGATTAAATCATCTGGCTCAATATTAAAATAATTTGCATACTTATTTCCTGCTGGTCTATATATTTTTGCCTGCTCCTTTATCGAAACTCTTTTTGTTCCTGAAGACATTACATTAACAAACCCACCATGTTCATCCAGGTTTTCTTCGTATTTATCACCAACAACAAAAACACCTTTTCCCTGAACACGTCTCAAAATTCCTTCATTAACTAATGTATCTACTGCGTTGCGAACAGTCAACCTATTAATACCATAAGTTTCTGCTAATTTATTTTCAGACGGAATTGCTGTTCCTGGAAGGTACTCTCCCTCTTCTATTCGATTTCTAATAATTTCTCTCAGTTGAAGATAAATTGGTGTACGATAACTTAATTTTCCGTCTTCACGCTCTTCATTTTCTTCGGTATAGTTCAATTTATTATCCATAAATCTGCCCTGCTTTTCTCATTATTCACTCTCTATTCTGCTAACAAGCTTGAATTTATCTCCTCTAATTAATTGTTTATAATACATAATTATCACTCCTTCTTCATCTTTCACAACTCCAGATGTAAAAAACAAAGGAGAATCCGGTATTATCTCCAACAACGCTGCTTCTTGTTCACCGGCATATGTAACACTAATATGCTCCTCGCCCGAAATCTGCTTTCTATGATATACATTTTTCAAAATTCGACCCATGCTAGTTTTATCAGTATAATACTTTTCAAAATCTGGATATCGTTCACAATCAAGATATGTTGTTTCCAAAAAACATGGAACATCATCTATTTTTCTAAGAAGAATATACTCATAAACCTCTTGTCCGAGCAGAACATGAAGTTTCTTAGAAATCTGTTTAGTTGCTTCAACTTTTCTTACAGAAATAATCTTTTTTGCCAAAATAGATCCCTGCTGTCGAAGTTCTCCTACCATTGAATCTACTCCAACCATGTTTCGATTCTTCTTTCCTACAGATACATAAACTCCCGCTCCGTTAATTCTATATAACACCCCACGACCAACAAGTGTATCTACCGCCTGTCTCAGTGTCGTTCTGCTTACTCCCCACATTTCACACAAATCTCTCTCTGATGGAATTCTTGTATTCGGAGCCAATCGATTTACTACAATAAAATCTTCCAATTTTTCCACAGCCTCAGTTCCCGGTGGTATACGATATTCCATATTCTTATTCTCCTTACCATTGTTTACAGACCACTTTCAAATGTAAGCTAATTCTATCATCTTTTTCTTCGTTTTCCAACCAAAACATATACCAAACTCAAACGATTATGTGTTTTTAATATTCATCCAATAATAGCAAGCTTCTTTTTCTTCTCCGGTACAAGCCCCAAAGCAATATACATCGACTAATATTATCCATTTTTTTCTTTCAAATCAGGCATGATTGTCGCCTCCATTTCACTTGTATTAGCTTTCGAATTATATATGATGTTTTATTTTACTACTATTTTTGTTTGTTTTTTTATTACTTGTCTATTTTAAATTATATCATTGAGGCATATTTATGTCAATTATCACAATCGTATACACACTGAAGAACAGTATCTTCATTTGCATAAAAAACCGCCCAAATCTCTGACTTCAGTCAATAGAATATGAGCGGTATATATTTTATTTTTCTTCTTGGATAATCACGTTAATTGTACGATGTGCCGGCCCATCAAATTCACAGAAATATATTTCTTGAGCACCACCTCTTACCATTTCACCATCTATCACTGGAAAATGGCAATGATTTCCAGTAAGCATTGCTTTCAAGTGTCCTGTTGGATTTCCTGCTGTACTACCATAATCTCGAAGCATTCTTGCATGGCTATACGGATAATCTTCTGGTATTAATCGTCCCAGGAAATTCTCAATATCACTTTCCAGACATTCTAATGCTTCGTTCACAGTTACACCTGTTGTTGTGTGCTTTGTAAGAACCGTAACGATTCCATTCTGAACTCCACTTCTTTTTACAATATCCAAAACTTTCGGAGTAATTACTGTATATTCATTATATTCTTTTGTTAATAATGTAATTGATTCAACATACATCTTCTTTACGCCTTTCTATTAGGAATTCCACCTAAGAACTCAATTGCGTTTTCCCCACAAATTAAATCCAAAGTGCTTTCACGAAATCCCAGTTCTTTAATTGCATGCGCCATTCTGATTTGCTCAAATCTCGGATTATTACTTCCAAACATTACCTGATGTCTCAAACTCCGATCAATCCATGTCATCGGAACATCTCTTGTCAACATCTGTGTATAAAACTCCTTAGCATTATCAAAATACAATGCGCCAGTATCTGTATATACATTAGGATACTTCAACATCAACATAGCTGTCTCTCTACACCATGGCCATCCAAAATGTGCAAGACAAATTTTTAATTTTGGTCTTGCTGCTGCCAGTTCCTCAAACATTTCTGGGCGACAATATTTTGTTAATGTATCCGGTTCCCATGACATTCCACTATGGAAAATAATTGGTTTTTCATATTTTTCACAAATATCATACAGTGGCATCATTCTTTCATCCGTTGGATAAAAATGCCCTTTACCTGGATGTAATTTCAAACCACTTAATTTTAATTCTTCAAATGCTTTCTCCAATTCTTCAGCCGCATCTTCTGCAAACGGATCAACCCCCGCAAATCCAATAAACTTATCTGGTGCCATGTTAACAAGTTGACTAATTTCCTCATTGCTTACCAGCACTTTTCCACCTTGCTGTGTACGATAATCTTCTGGAAGTAAGCATAAATAATCCAAGCCTGCACATTTCATTTGATTAAAAATATGTTCCAATGGTGCCGTTCCATTTTTATGAATATCTAATGTATTATGTCTTAGTTCTTCCAACTCTGAATCTTGATTGATTGGTTCATAAAAAGCTGGATGAACATGCATATCTATAAACATATTTCTCTTCCTTTCTGTATTTTATCAATACCTAATTTCTTTTTCCCATGCTCTACTCTACCCATGGTTCAAATACCTGAACTACCGAAGCCGCTACTTCTGCACCTTTTTTTAAACATTCATCTACACTTTTACCATTCAATATTCCATAAAGAAATCCTGCAATGAAACTATCTCCAGCTCCAACTGTATTGACTACTTCTGCCTTTTCAATACCACCTACATAGAATCTTTCACCATCCCATGCAAGACTACCATCTTCACCGAATGTGACAACAGCAATTTTCATTCCACGACTCACTTTATCTTTTAAAAACTCTTCAATCTTAGCATCCCTTCCTTCATGATAAGAATAAAATCCATAAGTAACATATGGTAAGGTTTCTTCTACCAACGGATGATCCAGTCTATCTGCATAATCAAAAGCAATTGGAATTCCTTTTGCTGCAATCATCGGTAAGGTATTCTCAGCTTTTCCCCAAAGTGCTGTATGAACGAGATCATGCTCTGCCGCAAATTCAATATCTTCTTCATCAAAAACAATATTCTCCAATACACCTTCTACATAATCGCCATGCACACGGTCTTTTCCATCCATATCCATATAAGTTACTGCTGTAGCACCATCGCCAATTTTTAAATGACTAATGTCTACCCCTTCTTTTTTTAATGTCTCTAACATCCATTTTCCATTTTCATCATTACCTGTTGTACTGATAATCGAAACAGGGATTCCAAGTTTTTGAAGATTCACACCTGTATCAACAACATTCCCTGTTGGATATTTTTTCCCAATACGTTCATAAACATCAATACAATTGTCTCCTATTTCTGCAACTCTCATTTTCATTGTCCTCCTTTTTTTACTTTTTTAATTCTTTCATTCATTGCATTTTTCTACAACTACATCATAGTCATGATTTAACATTTTTGTAATAATTTCTGCTACGGCATCTTGATTGTTGTTCTTCTCTGTTACAAAATCTGCTTCTTTTTTCACATCATCCACTGCATTTGCTACAGCTATTCCTACCGCTGCATGCTGCAACATGTCCAAATCATTATAGTAATTTCCAACAGTTATAATATCTTCTTTACAAATTTCAAGCATATCTGCAAGTAACCGTATTCCATTCCATTTTGACACACCCTTAGCCATAACATCAATGCAGTTCGGCTCCGAACTTACGTAGTATACCTCCGGAATACACTCATCAATATAAGCGGCCACATCGGTCATATCCTGTGTTGCCATAAATCCTTCCAAGCCATACTTCCAATCTGTTTCTTCTAGCGAATTAATTATTTCAGGAATTACACCGACATTCTTCGCATACTCTAGGGTTTCATCTGTCATCTTTGTAACTTGCCAAGTCATACCATTATAAATTTGAAGCTGTATATTCTGCTTAAGACAATGTGTAATTAGCCTTTTACACACATGTGGAGGAATTAAATCATTATGAAGCACTTTTCTATCCTTGCATCGTAGTATCTTTCCCCCAGTGTTAAGAATCTGATAATCCACAAGCCATTGTTCATCCTTTAATGACATCATATCACTATCTCTTCTGCCACTTACAAATACAATTTTATGTCCCTCTTGCTGTGCTAGTTTAATTGCTTCTTTGCTTTTTTCCCCTAAACTATAGTCGTCACGTACAGCAGTTCCGTCTATATCCATTGCTAGCAGTTTTCGTCTCATTTTCTTTTCCTTTATCTTGATATTACAATGTTTCTCGATACTTGTAAACAACCTGCATAAATTCCTTTACACGGTTCACATCAACTCGATTTTCAAAGATACCTCCATACTTAAATGTGGTTCCTACAACAGCCGCATCTGCCGTTGTTAATTTTCTTTCAATAGTATCCACACGACATCCTGTATTACACAACACAACTATTTCAGGATTAGCCTCCTTTACGCTTGCAATTAATGTATCATCTACATCTTGACCAGCTGCATTTGCTGAAATACACAATCCATCTGGTGCTGCTTTCGTAATTGTACTCTTAGCAATCTCTGCTAATGGACGAGTATCTAAATTCCGATCCGATTCTGGGTTAATAAAATATAACATTTTCAAATCTTCTAAAGGGAGTGCGGCTTTTCTTCTTAGTAAACTACTAAAATCATTATTATAAAGTCCACCATCACCCACATACACACCACAAAATGTTCCGCGAACAAATTGCGCTTTTACCGCAGCTGCAAGTTCTAAACATGCTCGCCCATCACTAATTGCGTCTACTCCATATGGTACCTTAATCTCAGATCGTAAATTCCCAATTACATATGCCATTGCCGCAGGAGTCACCATATCCATATTTCGCTGGTAGGGCAAACTAAATTCATTGCTAAAAATAATCCCATCTACACCACCATCTTGTAGTGCATGTAAGTCTTCACGTGCATGTTCTACCACCTTATCCATATCATTTCCCGACTTGTATAATGGATCTCCTGGTAGTGGATCAATGTGGAGCATTGCAATAATTGGTTTCTTAACTCCAAACATCTTTTCAGTCCATAACATCTTCTTTGCCTCCTAAATAACTTTGTATTTTTTAATACATTCGATATACATAAATTATATCACTTGTATGAATATTGTCAATATTCTATTTTGATTATCTTATAAAAAATATCTATAATTTATAAATGTACGGTTTTTAGTTATTTTACACAATATTATCATATTCTTTTTATTTTTATTGCATATAATTCCAGTTCGCGGTATAATTCACTCATCTAGTACCTATATATATTCTATTTTTTTAATACAAATTATGTCATTTCACTTATTTGCATAGCTAATTTGTATTGATACGGAAAGACTACTATTAAAAGTTAAGTCTAAAATGAATTGTAGAAATGCACTTCAGATATAGTTGTACCTTGAAAACCGCATGACAATAAGAACATCTTTGCCAGTGCTCTAATAGGTAGATGTGAATTCCGACAGCAAAACATAAACCGATACCATATGAAGTGTTAGACCAAGTTTTTTTAATTCTGGAAAAAGGATACAACTAAGCCAGGAGATGGACATTTTGAGTTTTGCACGTTCCTTTACTTTATCAAAACGATAGCGAGTGAGTGACTTTAATTCCTCATTGTGATTGTAACCTCGTTCTAAATAAACCGTCATGCAGTATCTAATTGATTAACAAATATGCAAAGAGACTGTGGTTGTAACCTTTCTGAAGCCATCAAGTGGCAAGAGAAAAAAACAATTCACAGTATCTCCAACAGTATAGCATACAGACCTTGGAGAGGGTCTATAAACACTACTACTTTATAATATAAGGAGGTCTATCTTATGAGAACACGTGTTAACTACTTCACGGAAAATTCTGTGCGAATTCCTAAAACGGAATTCTCCATGTTAGGTAATGAATTTTTTCTCCTTACCTAATCGTGGCAATTCTTTTAATTCTATTTTTTACTATTAAAAAACAAACAGATAAGGAGATTTTTATTATGGATGCTGTATATGTTGGGTGGTTGTCTATTCTTCCGCCTATGATTGCTATTATTCTTGCATTAATCACAAAAGAGGTTCTATTTTCACTTATAGCAGGTGTTTTATCTGGAACCCTTATTTACTCTATCGCTTCTGGTATGAATCCGATTGTTGGTCCCGTTTCTACTGTATTTGACGTTATGATACAAAAAACTGATATGAATATTATCATTTTCTGTTTTTTGTTGGGCGGATTAGTTTATCTAATCAATGCTTCTGGAGGAGCTCAAGCTTATGGAAAATGGGCATCAAAAATCATTCGTACAAAACGTTCCTCTCTATTACTTACTAGTTTGCTTGGTTGTTTGATTTTTTTAGACGATTATTTCAATTGCTTGACAGTTGGAACAGTTATGAAACCTATAACTGACAGACATCATGTCAGCCGTGCGAAACTTGCTTACATTATTGATGCAACAGCTGCACCCATCTGTATCATCGCACCTATATCAAGTTGGGCTGCTGCTGTCGGTAGTTACCTTAAAAATACAGGTGCTTTTGACTCTGAATTTAAAGCCTTTATTACGGCTATTCCATACAATTTTTACGCCATTCTTAGCCTTCTTATGGTTTTTCTCCTCTGTGTCTTTTCCTTGGATTTTGGTCCTATGGCAAAACAGGAGGTATTAGCTGAAAGAGGTTTCCTCGGCGGACTTGATGAACAAAAAGATTCATTGGCACAGCCAAAATCTGGACGTGTCGCTGATATGATTGTTCCAATTCTTGTACTCATTGTAACTGCAATCCTTGGCATGCTTTACAATGGTGGCTACTGGAGCAATGATCCTTCACTTCACACTATCACCGCTGCTCTAGGAAACTGTGTCGCAGCTCAAGCCCTTGTTTGGGGAAGTTTTGCTGGAATTATTACTGCACTTTTTATGTATATACCGAGAAAAATCATGACATTTAAAGAATTCATGGATAACTTTACAAAAGGCATGCAACAAATGATTACTTCCGGTTGTATACTTATGCTAGCATGGACAATCGGTGGTGTATGTCGCGATTTACTTAGTACACCTGTTTTTGTAAAAACTTTTATAGAAACTACCGGACTTCCAGGTGCTTTGCTTCCTGCACTTGTATTTATACTTGCTGCATTCTTAAGTTTTTCCACCGGAACTTCATGGGGAACTTTTGGTATTTTAATTCCTATTATAATCCCTGTTGCTCAATCAATTTGTCCTGAATTGCTACTCTCTTCTCTTGCTGCAACGTTAGCTGGAAGTGTTTTTGGAGATCATTGTTCTCCAATATCTGATACAACTATTCTCTCTAGTGCGGGTGCTGGTGTAAACCACCTTACCCATGTTTCAACACAGATGATTTACGCTCTAACAGTCGCTGGATGTAGTTTAATCGGATATTTAATTATTGGTATTACAAACGGAAACCTACTACTTTCACTTGGAACGTCTATTTTCATTCTGTGTATTTTTACTTTCATCATGCATCGTCGTTCCAAAACAATATTAAACAAAAAAGATATTTGTTCAACACAATAAAACCCAATGTTATCACTCTAACATAAAGAGAAGTATACATTATCGTTACGTACATCCTTTGTTTAGAGATCCAATAGTAAATAAATTTTTATTTTAATATGTACTAAATAATGAAATATGACCATTGACATTTATATAAGTTATGATATTCTATCATTATAGTGTATCTTATTTTAACTACTTGTATATCAAAAAATTATGGAGGTGTTATTATGTCAAATATCACAATGGATCAAGTAGCTGTTATGAGTGTACAATATTTTCATTATACACTCGATTATTATCTTAATTCCATGCATCGTTGTGGAGTTAAAAATCTCGACTTATGGGGAGCATCGCCACATTATTGCAGATTAGATTATCTCACTTCATCTGCCGCCGAACGAAAACTTCGTGAGATCAGAAAAAGAGCTGAAGATTTAGGACTTAAATTTGTAATGTATACGCCAGAAACTTTAGCATATCCCTACAGCTTGAGTGCTCCTGAACAACCTATTCGCGATCGAACAATTGATTACTTTGATATGGCTATTGATGATGCACTTACTTTAGGAACAACTAGGTTATTTATGAATTCTGGTTGTGGTCCTCTCGATATTCCTCGAGAAGATAGTTGGAAGCGTGCAGTTGAAACAATTAATAAAATATGTGAAATGGCGCATAAACGTGGAGTTACAATCTTACTTGAACAACTTCAACCATATGAGAGTAATTTGTTGGTCAACTTGCCACAAATGAAAGCTATGTTGGAAGAAGTCAATAGTCCAGCATTAAAGACTTGTGTTGATTTGGTCGCTATGGAAGTAGCGCATGAGAATCTTGAGGATTATTACAAGGTTCTTGGTGAAGATACTATACAGTTTATCCATTTTGCAGATGGCGATCCTTCCGGACATTACATTCTAGGGGATGGTAATTATCCACTAAAAGAATACATCGAAATTCTTGAAAAGCATAACTATACAGGTATTATCGATTTAGAAATAAACGATTCAATATATTGGGATGATCCTCATGGCTCAGTAGAAAGATCTGTTGATTATCTAAAGAAAAATATATTTAAATAAATATTTACTTAATTTAAATATAAGCAAAAGGGGCTGTGAAAAAAGAATAAGTCCCGAGTCAAGACCACCGGCTTAGCCGGTGGCTTGTTCTGCCCCTATAAGGGGCTATTACCTGCTTGCGCCCGGAAGGCGCACTGAAGGTCTGCCAACTGCACCACATCCACAGCCGCCCCTAAGGGGGCTTGCTGGTTTGCTTTGATTTCCTACTACCACTCCAAGTGGTTTATTTCTTGTTTTTCTTCACCGGCTCACCCGTAAACGGGTCGATATACTCTACTAATGACATCTGGTCATATTCTAAATCTTCTTTCAGTTGATTCTGAATATACGCTTTAATCGCAGCTGTGTTCTTGCCTGCCGTATCTACATAATATCCTCGGCACCAGAAATGTCTGTTCCCATACTTGTACTTTAAATTCGCATGCTTTTCAAATATCATAAGCGAGCTTTTCCCTTTCAAATATCCCACTATTTCTGACACGGAATATTTCGGTGGAATTTTTATCAGCATATGGATATGATCACTGCAACATTCTGCCTCGATAATTTCTATCCCTTTTCTTCTGCATAATGTTCCTAATATTTGCCCCACATCCGCTTTTATATCTTTGTAGATTACCTGACGGCGATATTTTGGTGCAAAAACGATATGATACTTGCAATCCCATTTTGTATGAGCTAAACTATTTACGTCCATTCTTAGGATCTCCTGTGCTATTTTATTTGTGGTTTTGCAGACCCACTTTTATTTTAGCACAGGAGTTCATACTTATATCTAAAGATCTGTCCTCCCCCCTGCATAGCAGGGGGTTTATTTTTACTGTGACACAATCATCAACCACTGTTTGCTGTTATTGTACCAAGTCGCTGGCGCGACGGCTAACTCTCAGTACGTAATTCCACCACTTTTTTCAAAAAAAGTAGCAGTTTTTAAGTTTATCCTAAATTATTCACGGAACAGTATCTGAAGCGATAACTGTGCCATGAATCTAAAA